>OCTW011578461.1_pt1 | contig 21288 bp, 21 predicted proteins | sample 1539671 | NCBI WGS metagenome assembly OCTW01 (sample SAMN02144230, study PRJEB22623) | gut metagenome | biome: sheep rumen | host: Ovis aries | place: New Zealand
AACAGCCCGATTCCGGGAGAAACCTTGCCACGTTGACAGAAAAACGGCCCCCTGCGCCCCTCCAAGTGTCAACGTGGCAGCAAAACAGCCCGACTCAGCGAAAAACCTTGCCACGTTGACAGAAAAACAACCCCCAGCGCCCCTCCAGGTGTCAACGCGGCAACAAAACGCCTCGATTCCGGTAAAAACCGGCAGGGGGACAAGATGGCCGCAGCGAGGGAGGGGTGCAAGTCGGCATTGAAGGGATTTCAGCGAGGGATGCTGGTCAAGACGAGATGGCCGCAGCGAGGGTGTCACTGTCTTTTTTTTAAAAAGGCGAGACGTATTTGGAGATGCTGTGTGTTTATATTGTAACTTTGGGGAGACAAACGGAATGATGCGTGAATAAGAATCTGGAGGAGCAGGAGTTGGCCAGGCTCTGCCGCGAGAAGAACAAATGGGCCCAAGAGGAGCTGTATAGAAGATATGCGGCAAGGCTGCTCTCGCTCTGCAGACGCTATACAAGGGATTTGGAAGAAGCGGAAGATTTGTTGCAAGACGCTGTCATTCAGGCTCTTGATAAAATAGAGACCTACAAGTACACCGGAAAAGGCTCTTTGTATGGGTGGATGAGCCGGATTGCCGTGAACAAGGCCGTCAATCAAATCAGACGGCAGCGGTGGAGGTGGCTTTCCCTGGACATGCGGGAGCAGGACACGGTGGCCGATTTGTCGGCCGCGGAGATGGAGACCATCCCGGAAGAAAAGCTGCTGGAATGGATTGCCGGGCTGCCAGACCTCCGAAGAGCGGTTTTCAACCTGTACTGCATAGAAGGGTATTCGCACAAGGAGATAGGAAAGATGCTGGGAATCAGCGAGAAAGGATCGGCCGGCGTGCTGGCCAAAGCAAGGAAACAACTGAAAGAAGAAATCAGACGCTATCTGAAGGAAACATGAGAAAGTGGGAAGAAATCGTCAAAGACAAGCTGGAAGGGTATGAAAGTCCCCTTCCGGAGGGGCATCTGGCCGATTTCCGCGCCCGTCGCGAGAAGGCCGATAAGCACCGCCGCCGCTTCCCGTGGGTGGGTGCCGTGGCAGTGGCCGTCGCCGCCTCCCTGGCCGCCCTCTTCTTCCTTTGGAAGCCGGCTGTCCCGGAGGAGGACGTCCGTGTGGCGGAGGGGGATGTTCGTGTGATGGAAGGAGATGTCCGTGTGGCGGAGGGGGATGTTCGTGTGATGGAAGGAGACGTCCGTGTGGCGGAGGTCACGCCGGACGTCTCAGCCGCCCCTTCCCGGCCTCGTCCCCTCCTGGCCCGGGCCGATGCAAAGACCCCTGCCGATGCAAAGACCCCTGCCGATGCGAAGACTTCAACCGAAGAAAAGACCCCTGCCGATGCGAAAAAACCGGCCGAAGAAGCCCCTGTGACCGACATTCTTCAAACCACAGCGTCCCCCCAAACCCCGGCGCCTCCCAAAACGGCCGGAGAACCCGCTGCCGGGGCTGCGGAAACCGTAACGCCGGCGTCTCCGTTTATCCCCCAGGCCACGCCTGCCAGGCCGGTGCGGCTCAACGTGGGGGCGGCTGCCGGAATCGTGGCCGGCGGAGGCCTCCTGGCCGGCGTTCTGACACCGCTTGTCGGCCGTTCCGTGTCCGTTCTGAATCCAGTGTCTAACAACTATACCAACGGTGGCCCCACTCCCCCCACCACGAATCCCGGCCCGGACAGCACCAACGGCGGCCAGGGCGGCCCGGACAGCACCAACGGCAGCCAGGGCAGCCAGGGCGGCCAGGGCGGCCAGGGTGGCACAGAACCCGGTACAGCCCCCGGGACGAACCCCTCCATCGGCAAGGCGGACGGCACCGATGTCCTGCAGGAAGCAGCTACCCATTACTTTCCGCTGAAACTGGGTCTGTCGGCCTGGATTCCGCTGACGGAGCGGCTGCAGATCACCACCGGCGTGCAGTACAGCCTCTACAGTTCCCGGATCGCGGGAGAATTCCGCCAAAACGCCCATTATCTGGGCATTCCCGTCCGCCTGGACTGGACCTTCGCACGAAGCCGATGGCTGGACGTTTACCTGGGCGGCGGCGTAGAGGGAGCCTTCTGCGCGGGAGCTACGCTGGGTGGTCAGCGCATCAGCGGAGACGGCTTCAGCCTGTCGCTCCTGGGCGCCGGCGGCATCCAGTTCAATATGAGCCGGCATGTGGGCCTGTATGCAGAGCCGCAAATCAGCTGGCGAATCCCCATGGGGACCCCTGTCCTGCAAACGTACCGCAGCACGCATCCGCTGATGTTCTCTGTGGAAACCGGAATAAGAATTAATTTAAAGTAACTGAATATGAGACGTTTCTTGCTGTTTTTCGCCGCAATGATAATGCTTCCGGGCCTTTTTTCCTGCCAGAAAGCCGGAAACGGCGACCTCTCCGGAAGCGGAGAGGCTCCGGTCATCGACCTCACGGTCAAATCGGCCGAATTTGTGCAGAAGGGCAATGGTTTTGCCTTCCGTTTCCTGGAAAAGGTGGACGGAAGCCAGTCCAAGGACTATGTCATATCCCCGCTCAGCATACAGTTTGTGCTGGGGATGATCCTTAACGGGACGGCCGGGACTACGGCCGATGAAATCTGCCGCGTACTGGGCTACGGCGCCGGCGAAACCACTGCCGTGAACACTTTCTGCCAGACCTTGCTGGAGCAGCTTCCCGAGCTGGACGGCAAGACCACGCTGGCCATCGCCAACGCGCTGGTGGTGGACAAAGGCTGGAGCCTGAATGCCGACTACGTCAGCCTCCTGGACAAACACTACAAAGCAGCGGCCTCCAGCCTCAATTTCAATGACGGGAAGGGATCGGCCGAGATCATCAACAAATGGTGCTCGGACCACACGAACGGACTCATCCCCACCATCCTGGACGAGGTGAGCTCCAGCGTCCTGGCCTATCTGCTGAACGCCCTGTATTTCAAGAGCGAATGGGTGAAGTCCTTCCCGAAGGAAAGCACCCATCCGCGGGCACAGTTCACGACCGCCGGCGGCGAAAAAGTCGCGGTTCCGATGATGTACAATTCGGAGCTTTTCCTTTATCATGCGAACGAAGCGCTCCGGGCCGTCAGGCTCCCGTATGGCAACGGCGCCTTTTCCATGACCGTCATCCTCCCTTCAGAGGGCAAAACGCTCTCCGATGTCATCGGCTATCTGGACGAAGAGAAATGGCGGGATTTTACCGGGGCGATGAAGGAAGTCCGCGTGAAGCTGGCCCTTCCCAAATTTGAAACCCAGTCTTTCCTGGACCTGAAAGAGCTTCTTGCCGATATGGGCATGCCCTCCGCCTTTGACCGCAATAAGGCCGATTTCTCCCCCATGTCTCTCGCGGCCAGCCACCTCGGCTTCGTGAAGCAGAAAGCCGTCATCAAGGTGAGCGAAGAGGGGGCCGAGGCTGCCGCCGTTACCATTGGAGCGGTGGAAAAAAACAGCATCGACAGCCCCTCCGAGTATGCTGTCGTCTTCCATGCCGACCATCCCTTCCTGTACCTTATCACCGAATCCAGCACCGGCGCCATCCTCTTCGCCGGAAAATTCACCGGTCTGGGTGGCTAGTAACGCGCTGATACGCAGCATATTACGTATAATCCTCTGCGCTTTTTGCGCAGAGGATTATGCATAAACAGTTTTGTATCAAGTATTTATGTGCCACTACCATGCGCCGGAAGGGTGCCGGAAGGGCGCCGGAGGGGTCAATGGGAGAGGGTGCCGGCGAGGATGTTTTCCAATTCTCCGCGGTTCATTTTCCCTTCGAAGCAGATAAAGGAGGTTTCGCTGTCGTCCTGTTCCAGCATCACGAAGGATTCGATGGTCTTTTCGTCCCCCAGGGAGTAAATCCGGACAATGTCACCGTTGTCCTTGCTTTCCATGAGGAGTTCGTACTTGCCGGAGCCGATGTAATTCTTCACGTCGTCATAGATTTCCTTGGCGGCGGTTTGGTTTTTTTTACAGCTGATCATGTAGAATCCGCTCAGGGTTTTGATGAAGGAGGTAAGGTTCACGTCTTTGTCGTTGACTTCGATGTCGGGGATGCGGCCGATCAGCCGGAACATGGACTGGGAGATATAGACGGCTTCCACGCCGGGAAGGTCTGAGTACTTGTTGTAGATGTCTTTTCCGCTCTGTGCGAGGGCGGCGACGCTCACGGCAAGGAGGGTAAGGAGGGCTACGATTCTTTTCATTTCCAGTATTTGCTTAAATGGTCAATAACGAGTTCTTTTTCTTGTACGATCTGGGCGGCAGCCTGCATTTTGGCCGATGTCTTGCCCAGCGCCTGCTCCAAGGCGGCGTAGGCCAGGTAGGGATCGTCGAAGGTGTCTTTGGGCTCGGCCGGGCGGCTGAGGCTCCAGCCGGCGATGCCCACCATGACAGCCGCGGCGGCGGCGATGCTCCAGCCCCGGACGGTTCGGCCGGGCCGGGGAAGCCGTACCTGAAGGTCTTCCGGGAGGGGGATGCTTTCATCGGCCCCGATGCGCAGGAGGTCCTCCGCGCTCAGCTTTTCGATGTCTTCGATTCTTTTCATGGCTTGAGTTTTTTTCGGGCCAGGCTCACCTGTACCCGGATGTTGAGGGGGCTCAGCCCCGTGATTTTACTGATTTCCTCATAGGAGAGGCCTTGTATCACCCTGAGGGTAAGGAGTTTCTGCTGGCTTTCGGGAAGGCGGGAAAGCCGGTCCATCACCTCCCGGAGTTCCTCCCGTTTTTCCAGCTGCTCGTCGGGCGGAGCCTTGGAGGCGGCCATCTCTTCCCGGAGCTCTTCGGACGGCCTCAGGCGCCGGATGCGGTCCAGGCAGAGATTCCGCATCATCAGGGAGCCGTAGGCGGCGGGTTCCCGTACAAGTTCCAGCTGGCCCCGCAGATTCCACAGCTTCAGATACAGCTCCTGTACGGCGTCTTTTGCATCGGCCTCGTTTTCGAGGATGTAGAAGGCTACGCGGTAGAAGCGCCCCTGAAGAGGAAGCCAGGTGTTATGGAATTGGGCGGAGGTCATTCGGCCGCTTCTATCAGTTGTCCCAGCTGGTCCAGGCGGATGCTTCCCTGTGTAATCAGAAGGGTTCCGTCACTGCAGTAAAGGATACAGTCTTTCAGCCGTTTACCGTCGTCAATGCCGTAGATGCGGGTGATTTCACCATCGTCCTTGGCTTCCAGGATGAGGTCCATGCCCTTGAGAATGCGTTCCACCTTGGCGGCAAAATCGGCCTTCTTGGCGGCGGGGATGTCCTCGAAGTCAACAAGGGTGAAGCGCCGGATGCCGGAGAAGGAGCGCAGGGCTGCCCGGTCTTCTTTGTCGGTGCTTATGGAAGCGGCTCCTTTCAGGAGCGCCGTTCCCATCGGCCCCAGGGAAACCATTTCAAAACCGTTCACGCCCTTGTATTGCCGGGCCAGCCGAACCAGTTGGGAGGGTTTCCCCGCCCATGCCGTGGCCATCGTGGCCAACGCTAAAATCAATGTTAGGAGTGCTTTTTTCATGTCTGTCTTTCAAGCGCTTGCAAGGATAAGACGAAAAAGGCAGGAAAATGTTAAACGGGAAAACAGAAAAAATGGCATTTATTCGTAAGCCCTCAGGACAACGGGGCCCAGCAGGCCGGACGGGAGGAGTTTGTCTCCCGCTTCGTAGAAACGGCGGACGCGCGTGACGGGCGCGGCGTTTTTCTGCCGGTCGCCGATCATCCGGTTCACCCACAGGTTGGTCACTTTCACTTCCAGGGTATTGTCCCCCTCTTTCAGATAGGGAAGGATATCGGCCGATACATAGGGGGCGTGCCACAGGACGCCGGCCGTGTGCCCGTTGACGATGACTTCTGCCATGACGGCCACCTGACCCAGGTCCAGCCGGGCTTCTCCCAGGCCGTCGAGGCTGTCCACCGAAAAATGGGTTGTGTAGTGCGCCGTCCCGGAGAAATACTTGACCACGGGGTCGCTGTTGGTAGTCCAGTCATTCAGCACCGAGAAGGTTTCCAGGGCACGTTCCCCGCCCTTCTGCACAAATTCCACATCCCAGTACCGGTCCAGGGGCCGGGTCCATTTTTCCGCTCCGGCTTTCCGCCTGGCCGATATGCCCATCGGCTTTTGGCTGAGGACATAGAACATGGCGTCGCCGGGAGCCAGGGATATCTGCAGGGCCGTGTAGCCGTCTTCGGCCGAAGTGCAATCCAGGGCGAAGGCCTCTCCGGTTTCGGGATTCAGCAGGGCGGCATGCCGGGCTTCGGTGCGGAAGCGGACCGTTCCGCCTTGGGGTTTTTCGGAGAAGTTCCTCAGCCAGTAGATCTCCGTTCCGGCTCCGGGGAGGGTCCGGTGTACGAACTGAATCCCCTGCAGCAGGGTTTCATGTCCCCGGGCGTTTGTAGGGACGGGGCCCCCGTCTCCAAACAATCTGGCGGGGGCGCTTCCCTCCGGGAAGATCACGTCGGGAAGGATGCCTCCCGGGAAACGGTCTTTTTCGGCGATGACCTGCACGCCGGCCTTGCGGAACACTTCTATCTTGTTTTGCAGCTCTTCGGAGACCACGCGGGCGCTCCGGCCCAGCATGAGCACGCTGTACCGCTGTCCGCTCTCCGTAACCAGGCATCCGTTTTCCACGCGCACCCGGTTCAGCAGGACATCCGGGCTGGCATAGTCAAAGTTGAAACCGGAAGGGATGTCCGGCAGGAAGCGGAAGAATTCTCCTCCATAGACCGCCGTCACATTGGTGTCTTCTCCGTAGAAAAGGAGGATATCGGCCACATTCCTTCCCGTCTGCAGCAATTGGCAGCTGCGGGCCAGGTAGTCCGTCCAAACCTTGGCGTAGGGCGCCCAGGTCTCGTTCCGGTGGAACCATTGGCCATATTTGAAAAGCCCCAGGCCGGGCAGATAGTCGTCCGAGGGCTGCGAGGCCGAGTCGTGGATGATGAAGCGGTTGAGGCCGCTGGCAAGGGCCATATCGGCCACGGGCTTGATGTTTCCCGGATAATACGTATAGGCCTTTTTCGCCTCTCCCGACACGGTGAAGGATTCGGCGGCGGCGATATTCTGTCCGTAGATATGGGCCACCGAGGCGCTTTCCCGGATATCGGAAATGGCCGACGGCACCATGGAGCCGGAAGGACTGTCGGTCATCCAGATGGCCGACATGGGAATCGTCGCAGCCCGTTTGGCTTCCATGCCGTCTCCCACGAAGGCACGGCCGGTCTCATGGGTCTCGATATAGCTTCCCTTCATGCCATATTCCTTGATAATGTCCCCAATCCGGACGTAATTCTCCGTAAAGAGCTCTCCCAGCGTCTTGCGCCAGTCAAAAAGGAAACGCTCGCTTGTGGCGGCATCGCCGATGATTTCCCCCGCCAGCACCGGCATCCAGGGGAAAAGGTCGTAGCCCCGGCGCTGGCGGAATTCTTCCGGCAGGGAAGGGGTCCAGGTTTCTGAATTAGCCTCGAAGCTGTCCACCAGCAGATGCGTGATGCCCTTTTGCCCCAGCATCCCGCCGGCGGCCTCCTTGTACATGTCCAGATAGGTATGGAAATAGCGCTCCCAGGCGTTTTTGTCCAGTTTGTCCACTTCCAGGCCGGTGGCATTGGGAGAGGCGGGGTGGTTCATCTTGCCGGTGAGCGAGGCGCCGAAGCGGTAGATTCTCCACTTCCCTTCCGGAAGGCGGCAGACCAGCCGTCCGTCCGCATCCATCCGCTCCGTGAGAACCACTACGTCTTCCGGGCGGATGCATTGCTCGCCCTTTTCCGCTTCCGTGGGATACCGGTCAAAATCGTAGGGAAAACAGTAGCCTGCCTTCTCCTCGAACATCTCGATCTTGCGCACCCCGTTCAGCTGCAAGTCCTTGGACTGTTCTCCCGTAATCCGGAAATAACGGGCCTTGGTGGGAGGGATGTTCATGGTGACATATCCCAGGGGAGACTTCCGGACACGGCAGACGCTTTTCCACGTTTTCCCGTCCTGGCTGCACTGAAACTCGGAATCGGTATAGATATTCCCTTCCCTGGGCCGATATCCGCCGACGTCACTTTGGACCGTGAAGGAACGGATCTGGCGGGGACGCGGAAAGCTCACGGTAACGCCCTCGGCAGTGCGGGTCACTTCGGCCCCCGCTTCTTCCATGCTCACATCCCCTTCCGGCAGCCGCACGGCCACAACGGCCACGTCGTACCCATAGTCCCGTACCTCTATGCCATGCGTCGGAGAGTAGGGCAAATCCCTGTACGGGCCGGTTCTCTTGCGGAGCTTCGGAAGACGCAGGTCGATGGTGCCTCCCTTCACGTCCACGGTCTGCCATTCCAGCTTTTTCATGGCGTCTTCGGGCGTTACCCACGGGCCTCCCGTGCTGCTCCATCCCGGCGCGCTGGCCACGGTGGCCTCCAGGCCCAGGGAATCGGCCAGGGAGATGGCATAGCGGTAGGCCTGTTTCCAACTCTCGGACAGGTAGGGCCTCTTGAAGGGCGCCGCCTTGGGCATATTCACCCCGCCGGCATCAAACTGGTGAAAACCGGCGATGCCCACGCTGTCCATCCACAGGAGGTCTTTCCGGATGCCTTCCAGGCTCACCTCCCCATCCATCCAATGCCACCACACATAGGGCCTCGCGGCACGGGAAGGGTTCTGAAAAGACTGGACCAGGCTGTCCGGAACATTTGCCGGAGCGGCAGCCGCAAGAAACAAGGAAAGAAGCGCAGATGAAAGCATAGTCAGGAAGATTAGTCTTCACAAAGATAGGGATTTTCGGCTACACGGCAAAGGACTCGGAGGCCGCAGGCCGATCTCTATCACAAGAGCAATATCAAGGCTTCGCTCGCGGATCTTGCAAAGTTCAATGTGGACGGCTCGCTCAGACCGAAAGTCTCCGTGTACAATAAGCAACTGGAAGAAGATATCACCCGCGAGATTGATGCTATGCGGCGGGGGTACCGTCATCTGGTGGATGCCGGAAAAATTGTGACAGCATCGGCCTTTGAGGAGGCAGTGGTAAAGGAACTCAACCCGAAGGTTGTTGTCCGGAAGGAGGAGAATACGCTCCTCGGCAAGCTGGATAAGTTCGTGGAAGACGGCTACCGTGACGGCATCTTTGGCAAGAGTCGGTACAAGCACTATTCCGGTGTCCGTAACCGGATGGGCCGATACCTCAAGATTAACGGTCTGGAGGCAATGGCCCCCTCCGAGTTTGACGATGACCAAATCATGAAGCTGCGTCAGTTCCTTTTTGACGAATACCTGTATGTCCCAAAGCATAAGAACATTTACAAGGACCTTAAGAAGGTGGAAATCCCAACCAGGCGCCGCGGCAGCAAGGCCGTTGAGCGTTATACCAATATGGAAATACGGGATGACTTCGCCTTACACAACATTGCTTTCAGGCAGAAAGCCTATAAGGTTGACAAGGATTTGAATGTGCTGGAATAATTGCGTATATTCGCAGAAAAAGGACTGCTATGCTTGATACACTTACTAAAGCTCAGAAAAAAACCGCAAGAGCTTTAATTGATATCGCATTGGAGCGAGATTGTGCGGCACTCATTGATGAGGTATCTTGTCTGGCGCAAAAGCCGCTTGATAAAGTAGAAAAGCCAAACCATGCACGTTACATTGAGTTATATAAGGTTATAGAAAGCTTTGATAAACATTTGGCAGACAGATATGATGGGATTACAGGAAGCAAGTATCTCGACACTGTTTCCTTCTTGCTTGCCGAGGGCAGTCTGACAGATGAAGACCTTGCTGTGTGTGACGAGACGATGAAAAGCGAGTTGCTCCGGGTGAAAGAAATTCTATTAGATATCCGTAACAGATGAAAGCGGACGTGGACAAAACAAGACTTGACCAGGTTTTCAACTTGAATGAGAGTGGCGATATATTCTCGTTCATGAAAGACTATGCCTATAAGAATCAGGCGTTGGGGACTGCTCTTATCAAGCGTTTTCTGCCAGATAGGATAGATATAGATTCCCTCAGAGAAGAAGTTCAAGATATCTTCTTTTCGGTCGACGAGAGCGGCTATAAATGGGGACCTTCATTGAACTGGCATCAAATTGATGAACAGTTGTATCGCATGATGGAAAAAGCCCGTTATTATGATTCCGAGGGCGAATTTGATGCGGCAGCTTCTATTGCATCTGAAATAGTCAGTTTATGACAACTATCTTGAATTGAAACAGGTTTTGGAGCGATTGCCTGGCAACTCGCAAAGTCGGCTTAACGGCGCTATCGTCGGGATGGTCAAAAAAAACTTGTACACAATCAGACAGAGATTGCAAGAATCTGCGCTGAGCAGCGGATGATTCCGCAATTGGCAGAGTGTTTGTCATGGAATAACGACTACAACAATGAATGCTACAAAGCTTTGGCAGCGTATGGCCGGCTGCTGGATGCAGAAACCAGGCAAAGAATTGTTATGGGGCATATAGATGTTATCCGAACGAGCGCCATTCCTACGAATAGCCAAAGGTATGGCTATATTGTCAGCCATATGGAAGCGCTAAGAGATTCATGTGAGGAAGGGAGAATCGCAGTGATAGGCTTAATTGAAGAGTTTAAGGTCAAGTATAGCCGTCGGCCGTCAATGATGAAAGAGTTGAAAAAACTTTGCTAACTTCGCAAATAAATGTCGATATGGGACGAGTGAACATAAAAGAACTGCTGCTGTATGGTGAGCGCCTTACGCTGGAATGCAAGGCTGCAAAGAATGCCTTGCCAAATGCTGTATGGCCCACATACTCCTCTTTCTGCAATACGGTGGGTGGTGTTATGCTTCTTGGAATTGATGAGGATTTGGAGGAGCCCGACCGGAGCAAGCGTTTCACTATCAAAGGCGTTCGTAATTCCGCCAAGATTATCAAGGAGTTTTGGGATACGATCTATAGCGACAAGATCAATGTCAATGTCCTGAAGGATGACGACGTCTATGAAGATGAAGTAGATGGCGCGAAAGTCGTCGTCATCATTATCCCTCAGGCCGGTTATCTCAACAAGCCGGTCTATATCAATGGGAATCCCTTCAAAGGTACGTTCAAGCGTAATTTTGAGGGAGACTATCATTGCCCGGAATCTGAAATCAGGGCGATGATTCGTGACGCCAACGAAGATGGTAATGATGGGGTAGTGCTGGAGCATTACACCATTGATGATATTGACATGGCGTCGGTTCACGGATACAGGAACCGTTTCCAGAGCAGGCATCCCGGCCACGTATGGAATTCCGATGATGACATTACTTTCCTGAGAAACTTCGGATGTTTTGGCATAGACAGGAACACTGGGAAAGAGTGGCTCACCGTCGCCGGCCTCATGATGTTCGGTAAGGGCCTTCCGGTTCGGGAAAGAATGTCCCAGATCAGGTTGGATTATGTAGACCAAACAAATCTTCTACCCGGAAGCCGGTATAGCGACCGTCTCACATACGATGGCCGATGGGAAAACAACCTCTATAATTATTTCTCCATCGTTGTTCCCAAAATCACCTTCGACATCAAAACCCCCTTCGTGCTCAAGGGCGTTGAAAGAGAGGATGACACACCTGTGCATAAGGCTGTACGTGAGGCATTTACCAATATGATTATCCACTCTGACCTAATGATTACCGGAGTGTTTAAGGTTGTGAAACAGGACCACTGCTTAACATTCTCCAATCCGGGTACGCTCAAGCTTCCGTTGGAGAGAATTTATCACGGCGGAGCAACCAAAGCCAGAAATCCGCGCTTGCAAAACCTGTTCAGGATGATTGGACTTGGGGACAATTTGGGCTCCGGGTTCCCTACGATTCTTTCTGCTTGGAAAGACGAGAAATGGAAGCGCCCTGACTTGCAGGAGGACTTTGACCTGAGGCAAGTGGACTTAAAGCTTTGGATGGTGTCGCTATTCCCTCCGGAAGCAATTGAGTATATGCGACACTTGTTTGGGGATAAATTCGATGGGTTGTCTTCAGACGAGCAAGCTGTTCTAGTGACTGCGTATCTTGAAGAAGAAATCAATAGCCCCAGGATCCAGACTTTGCTGGATAAGAATGTCTTTGAGGTAGGACGGATACTTTTCCATTTGACGAATCTTGGTTATTTGGTTTCTGCCGGACGAGGACGTGGAACCACTTATAGTGTTACTTCCGCCCCTGTAAGTAACACTAACGGCGACTTAAGTATCATTAACGAGGTGCCAAGTAACACTAACGGCGACTTAAGTAACATTAACGGACCGGGAAAATTAACATTTAGAGATATTGAACGGCGGCGTCAGATGGTGCTTGATTTTTGTGATAAAGAGGCACATTCTGCCAAAGAGATTCTTGATTATCTGGATGTTTCATACCAGTCCAAGAATATCCATCGATACATTCTTGTTTTGGTTGAACAAGGCCGTCTCGTTCCGGAAGATCCTAACAAGAAACGTAATGTCAGATATATGGTTCCTAAGAAATGACCTGGCTGGATATCATAACGCCCATTTCCAAAACGCTCATCCCGGATGACGAGCGTCGCCAGGACGTGAATCGCGGAATCTTGATAACGGTCACGCTATTACTCGCTTTCCTTTTCATCTACTGGCTGTTCAACGATTTGGCCGGGTGTACCCCGCGTGAGGTAAACGATATCGTTCTTTGACCCGCTCGGTCGGATTTGCCGCTCCAGCTCTGCTGGCTTGCTACCGAAGGGACGCAAGAATCCGACCGCAGTGAATATAAGCATTTGAAATGCGATTTTGCGGACTGTAAGTCCTGATACTCGCAGCAGTCGGATTTCAAATCCGACTGAACCAAACCCAAGGAGGGCGGCCCCGTCGCCACGGCGCACGGAAGCCGCCCTCCTTTTCTTTTGCATAAAGCGGTCACTCAATGTAGCCGCTAGTACCGAACAAGATGACGGGGTAGACTTTCCCCGTGAGTCGAAGACATGGGGCACCAAAAAAGGACCGAGCACGCGTCCGGATCGGAGGCCGGAGGCCGACCGAGGGGGTGTCGGGGGATACTTCCCCCGTGAGTCGAAGACATGGGGCACCAAAAAAGGACCGAGCAATCGGTCCTTTTTTTGGTGCCCAGAGCGGGAATCGAACCCGCACGATATTGCTATCACAGGATTTTGAGTCCAGCGCGTCTACCAATTCCGCCATCCGGGCAGGTGGATTGGGACTGCAAATTTAGAGCAAATTCGGGGAACCGCCAAATTTTTCCGTTATCTTTGTCAATATGAAACGTTTTGTCCTTTTTTCCCTGCTGGCCGTGATGCTTTGTGCATGCGGCGGCAAGCAACTTGTCGGCGTCCGTTTTCCCGAGCCTCCCGTCGAAATTGCCTGCAATGCCGATTTCGGGATGGAACTCATCAACTATTTCAACATTCTCCAAACCCCGGACGGGACGTACCGAATGTACTTTAGCGGGAATGAGCGGAACGGAATCGCCGAGAACGAGTGGCAGCAGAACCTGTATCTGGCCGAATCGGCCGATGGTTTCCACTATACGCTGAAAGGCAAGATTATGGATGCGGTGATTGAGCAGTCGGTGTGCCTGACCGACGACAGGCAGTGGCCTTACCGCCTGGTGGGCAACCAGTTGGAAGACGGGAAACACTGTATGTTCCTGTGGAAGTCGAAGGACGGCGTTTCGTTTGGCGAGCGGCGGCAACTCTATGATTTCAAACACGACACCCAGAATGTCCTGGTGCCGCGCGGCAAGCAGATGAAACTCTATTCCCGCGTTACGCAGGAGCATTACAAGAACCGCCGGGTCACGCTTACGAGCCTGACGCTGGACGGCGAACCGGCCGGCGAAACCGAAGTGCTTGCCGGAGATTTCCTGTACAACAACGCCGCCTGCAAGGTGGACGGCCGATACGACCTGCTGTTCCCCACCTATTACAACACGCACGGAGGAACCACCGATGCCTGCTGGTTCCGCTGCTATCTGGCCGACGGCCCCTTTGTACGGGAACTTCCCTGTGACCTGAACCGCTGGGTCGAGGCCGACGAAAGCTGGTATGTAGCCTCCCCGGGCTTTGTCACCATCGGCGGAGAGCGCTACCTCGCCTATAATTCCCGCAGCGAATCGCACGAACACAGCCACACCGGCATGACCAGCAAATTCAAGCTGATCAAAGTTGTATTGGAATACAAATAAACACTATCTTTGTGGTCAGAACAGCCATGACCGCTCCTGTGCTCATATCCCTTCCCGACGCCCTGGCCCGCCTGCAGGCGGAGCCGGAGCTCTTTGTGGTGCATGACCGGAACGCCGCCTGGGTGGTTTCGTCGCTCATGGAGAGCCTTCCGGTGCGTGCTTCGCTGACCCTCGAAACCTCGGAGGAGGCCAAAACCATGGAAACGGTGCTGGCCCTTGAGCGCCAGCTGCTTGAGGCCGATGCCACCCGCGGCGCCCTTCTTCTGGCCGTCGGCGGCGGTATCACCACCGACCTCGTGGGCTTCACGGCAGCCATCTACAAGCGCGGCGTGCGCTATGCCAACATCCCCACCACCCTCCTGGCCATGGTGGATGCGGCCCTCGGCGGAAAAACGGGCGTGAACCTGGACGGCTACAAAAACATGCTGGGCGCCTTCCGGATGCCGGAATTCACCTGCCTGTGCCCGGAAACGCTCCGCACCCTTCCGGAGCGCGAATTCAAGGCCGGCCTGGCCGAAATGCTCAAAACCTTCCTCCTGGCCGACGGCTCCCTCTACGCCGAGGCGGTGAGATTCTTCGCCGCCGCTCAGCGTGACAGGGACCCGGGGGCGAAATCGGCCCAAAATGCCCCCGGCTTGCAGAGATTTATTGAAGCGGCGGCGGGGATCAAAGCCCGCATCGTGGCCGAGGACCCTCAGGAGCACGGCGAACGCGCCAAACTGAACCTGGGCCACACCTTCGGCCATGCCATCGAGCACGAGGCGCGCCGGCAGGGGGCCGATCTCACCCACGGGGAAGCCGTGGCCATGGGCATCATCCTGGCGGCGGAGCTGTCGGAGCGGCAGGGCGTGGCGCAAAAAGGCCTCGCGGCGCAGCTCAAGGCCGATTTCACCGCCGTGGGCCTCCCGACGGAAAGCCCTTATCCGGTGGCGGACCTGCTGGAAGCCCTGCGCAAGGACAAGAAGGCCGCGGCGGGCGGAAAGGTGAAATTTGTGCTCCTGCGCGCCCCCGGAGACGTTGTTTTGCAAGAATTACCCTATGATTGTTACCTCCATACAAAATAAGGAACTGCAGGAAATCCTGGACCTCCTGCCGGGGCTGGAAATGGCGGAAATCCGCCTGGACCGCTGTGCCCTGGACGACGAAGATATCGAACAGCTTTTCTCCGGCTCCGACGTGCCGCTCATCGCCACCTGCCGGCTCACCGAAGAGTCGCAGGCGCCGCAGCTGCTGGAATTGGCCATCAAGGCCGGCGCCAAGTACGTGGACCTGGAGATGGAGGCTCCCGCCGCCGTGGGCCGACGCATCCGCGAAGCCTGCCGCGAGTGGGGGACGGTGCTCATCCGCTCGTACCATAACTTTGAGAATACGCCCGATCTTCCGGTGCTTCAGTCCCTGGTGGAACGCGCCCGCCAGTTCGGCGGGGAAGTGGTGAAAATCGTCACGACGGCAGTGTCCGAGGCCGATAACGATACCGTCAAGGCCCTCTATCAGGATGCCCTTCCCGGCACCCTGGTGGCTTTTTGTATGGGCGAAAAGGGGCGCGCATCCCGTCTGGAAGCCCTGAAACAGGGAGCGCCGTTCTCCTACGCCTGCCTCACCGAGGAGGAAGCCACCGCCCCCGGACAGTGGACCGCCAAGGCCATGCAGGAGGCCGTGTACGGCCGCTTCCGTTTTGTCGAGGCCCGGAGCCTTCCCATGCCATCTTCCAAGAGTTTTGCGCAGCGGGCCATCATCGCCGCGGCACTGGCAGAGGGCAGCTCGCACCTGAGCGGCTATTCTCCCTGCGGAGACAACGAGAGTGCCGTCGCCGTCGCCAAAGCCCTGGGGGCGAAGGTGGAAGCAGCGGGCCCTCTTCTCACCATCACCGGCATCGGCGCAAAAGAAGCTGGCGTCAGAATCGGGGAGCTTCATACCGGCGAGTCCGGTTTCCTCACCCGGCTCATGATCCCCCTTCTGGCCGCCCTGTCGCCGGATCCCGTGCGCGTGACGGGAGAAAAGACCCTCCTGAACCGCCCTCTTGCCGATGCCCACGACATCATGGCCGCCTACGGCGTACGGCTGTATCCGGAGAGCAATGCCGCCCGCAGGACAGACTGCTGCCTGCCGCTCAAGGTAGCGGGACCGCTCATCCCCGGCCGGGCCGACGTGTCCGGCAAGGGCGGCTCGCAGCTCCTTTCCGGCCTCCTGGCCGCCCTCCCGCTTTCCGGCGACAAATCCGTCCTTTACGTGCACGAACCCCGGAGCCTTCCCTACCTCTTCATCACCGTGGACGTGCTCAAGAAATTCGGCATCCGGATAAGCTCGGAAATGGAAGGCGGGGACGATTTTCTGGAAACCCAGGACTGGAGCCTCTGCACGGGGGCGAACTTCCGCATAAAAGGCGGCCAGCGTTATCAGGCGGCCGATTTTGCCATCGAGGCCGACTGGTCCGGCGCCGCCCCGTTCCTGGTGGCGGGAGCCATCTTCGGCGACGTGGAGGTGACGGGCCTGGACACGCAGTCCCTGCAGGCCGATATCTCCATCATGGACATTCTCATGGAAGCCGGTGCCAGCATGTCCCAGCTGGACAGCCCCGACGGCCCCATTCACGTGAAGCGTGCTCCGCTGAGCCCTTTCCGAACAGACCTCAACAACTGCCCGGACCTGTTTCCCATGGTGGCGGTCCTCGCGGCCTTCTGCCCCGGCGAAAGCCACATCATGGGCGTGGAGCGCCTGCGCCACAAGGAAACCGACCGCGCCGCCGCCATCGAGGCCATGCTGCGGCAGATGGGCGTTCCCGTCACCATCGAGGAGGACGAAATGACCATCATCGGTATGGGACTCACGCAGCGCCTCGCCAGCGGCAGGCTCCTCAAAGGCGGCAAATACACTTCCCACGGAGACCACCGCATGGTAATGGCTCTCCGCGTGGCCTCCCTCGCGGCCGATGCACCCGTGGTCATCGACGACACGGCCTGCGTCGCCAAGTCCTTCCCCGCTTTTAACGAAATGTTTGACAGCCTCCTGTCATTATGTTTGACGGCCTCCTGTCATTCTGAGCGCAGCGAAGAATCTAATAAAGCAACGATATGAACACATTCGGCAATAAATTCAGAGTCAGTATTTTCGGCGAGTCCCACGGACCGCATATCGGCGTAAGCCTGGACGGCGTGCTTCCCGGCATTCCGCTCAAGGCGGACGATTTTGCAGAAGACCTTGCCCGTCGCAAGGCCGGTGCCCTGGGCACGACGCCCCGCCTGGAATCCGACCTTCCGGAAATCGTTTCCGGCGTTTATGAGGGGCATACCACAGGCGCGCCGCTCACCATCCTTTTCCGCAACGAGAACACCCGCAGCGAGGATTATGAGCAGTTCCGCAAGCATCCCCGTCCCGGCCATGCAGACTTCACCGCCAACCTCAAGTACGGCGGCTTCAACGACCCCCGCGGCGGCGGCCATTTCAGCGGCCGGCTCACCCTGGGCGTCGTGGCGGCCGGCGTCGTGGCCAAGAAAATGCTCTACTTTGCCCAGTTCCATGCCCGGCTCACCGAGGTGGGCGGCCTCAAGGACCCTTCCGCCTGGAAGGGGGCCCTGGAAGCGGCCCAGGCCGACGGCGATTCCCTGGGCGGGGTGGTGGAATGTGTGGTGGAGAACATTCCCGTCGGCCTGGGAGAGCCTTTCTGGAACAGCGTGGAATCGATGGTCTCCCATGCGATTTTTGCCATCCCGGGCGTGAGGGGGATTGAGTTCGGTGACGGTTTTTCCGCTGCCGCCCTGTTCGGCTCCCAGCACAACGATGCCTTCCCGGAGCACAAGTGCTGCCACGGAGAGCACGAGGATGACCACGAATGCCATTGTCATTCTGAGCATGATTGTCATTCTGAGCGCAGCGAAGAATCTCATCACTGCTGCGGCCGCCACAAGCGGCCCCAGCCGCCCGTGACCAACCATGCCGGCGGCGTGAACGGCGGCATCACCAACGGCAATGCGCTGGTGTTCCGCGTGGCGTTCAAACCCACGTCCAGTATCGCCAAAGCCGGGATCCCCGGCCGCCACGACGTCTGTTTCGCCCTTCGCACACCCGTCATCGTGGAGGCCATGGCCGCCATCGTGCTGGTGGATTTGGCCCTGTAGGTTAAGTCGGCCAAAAATTTACTAACTTTGCACTCCTATGTCTGAGAGCAATAATATCATACAGCAGTTTACCTCCGGGGAGTACAAGGAGGGATTCGTGACGGATGTGGAGCAGGAATTTATTCCCAAGGGGCTCAACGAGGACATTGTACGGCTCATTTCCAATCGGAAAGAGGAACCGCAGTGGCTGTTGGAGTTCCGCCTGGACGCCTTCCGCAAGTGGCAGGCCATGCCGCAGCCGGACTGGGCGCATCTGGATATGCCGGAAATTGATTTCCAGGACATTATCTATTACGCCGCGCCCAAGAAGGACAAGGATCGTCCCAAGGAGATAGACCCCAAGCTGGCGGAGACCTTCGACAAACTGGGCATTCCGCTGCACGAGCGGGAAGTGCTGGCCGGCGTGGTGGCCGTGGATGCGGTTTTCGATTCCGTGTCCGTCACCACCACCTTCCGAAAGACCCTGGCGGAAAAAGGCATTATTTTCTGCTCTTTTTCGGAGGCTGTCAAGGAGCATCCGGAGCTGGTGCGCAAGTACCTCGCTACCGTGGTTCCTTCGTCCGACAACTTTTTTGCGGCGCTCAACTCCGCCGTCTTTTCCGACGGTTCTTTCTGCTACATCCCCAAGGGGGTCCGCTGTCCCATGGAATTGAGCAGCTACTTCCGCATCAACGCCCGCGGCACCGGCCAGTTCGAGCGTACGCTTATCGTGGCCGACGAAGGCTCCTACGTGAGTTATATGGAAGGCTGCACCGCGCCCATGCGCGACGAGCAGCAGCTCCACGCCGCCGTGGTGGAGATCATTGTCGAGAAGGATGCCGATGTCAAATACTCCACGGTCCAGAACTGGTATCCCGGCGATGCCGACGGCAAAGGCGGCATCCTGAATCTGGTGACCAAGCGCGGCATCTGCAAAGGCAGCGGCGCGCACCTGAGCTGGACGCAGGTGGAAACGGGCAGCGCCATCACCTGGAAATACCCTTCCACCATCCTCAAGGGGGATTTTTCCGCCTCGGAATTTTACTCGGTGGCCGTTACCAACAACCACCAGCAGGCCGATACCGGCACCAAGATGATTCATCTGGGCCGGGGTACCCGGAGCCGCATCGTGTCAAAGGGCATATCGGCCGGCGTGAGCCAGAACAGTTACCGGGGGCTTGTGCAGATGGGCAAAAGCGCCGCGAACGCCAGGAACTATTCGCAGTGCGACAGCCTGCTCATCGGATCCCGCTGCGGGGCGCATACCTTCCCCGTCGTCCGTTCGCAATGTCCTTCGGCCACCGTGGAGCATGAGGCCACCACCTCCAAAATCAGCGAGGACCAGCTTTTTTATTGCAACCAGCGGGGAATCGGCCCGGAAGAGGCCGTAGGGCTCATTGTGAACGGGTATGCCCGCGAGGTCCTGTCCCGTCTTCCCATGGAGTTTGCCGTGGAGGCACAGAAACTCCTGCAGGTTTCCCTGGAAGGAAGTGTCGGTTAACTGTCATTCTGAACGAAGTGAAGAATCTGCCATACGAAGAGAAGAATCTGTCATACGAAGCAAAGAAACTGTAACAGAAGATGTTTGACTCCGTCATATTCACCCTCGCCGGCCGTCCGGTGCTCCTGATAGACCTTGTAAGTTCTGTCCTGGGCCTGGTATGCGTTTTCCTGGCGGGCCGCAATTCCAAGTATAACTTCTGGGCAGGCTACCTGTACACGGTCGCCCTGTTCTTCCTGTTCTGGAACCGGAACCTGTATGCCAATCTGCTGCTGCAGCCGGTTTCGCTCACCATCAACATCATCGGCCATTACCGCTGGACGCATCCGCGTCCGGGAGAGCATTCTTCGCAGCACCACGGAAGCCTCAAAGTGTCTATGCTTTCATGGACGGAGCGGCTTATTTCGCTGGTGGGCGTACTGCTTGTGGCCGGTCTCTGGGGGTGGACGCTGGACAAGCTTTTTCCTGCCGACCCGCATCCTTACCTGGACTCCTGCGTCACGGTGCTCATTTTGCTGGCCCAACTGCTCAGCGCCCTCAAGAAGTGGGACTGCTGGGTGGTCTGGCTCCTGGTGAATGTGTCGCAAATCATATTGCACATGAGCGTGGGCAATGTGCTCATGTCCATCGTGTGCGGCTTGTATCTGGTCAACGGCCTGTGGTCGCTGGCCTCGTGGATGAAATTGTATCGAAAGAATGGATAAATTACTGGAAATCAAAAATCTGCACGTCAAAATCGGCGACAAGGAAATCTTGAAGGGGGTTGACCTCACCATCGGTCCCGGGGAGGTGCATGCCGTCATGGGACCCAACGGGGCGGGAAAAAGCACCCTCAGCGCCGTTCTCACCGGTCGTCCGGGCTACGAAGTCACGGAAGGGAGCATTCTGTACAAAGGAGAGAATTTGCTGGAGAAAACGCCCGAGGAGCGTGCCTGGGCGGGGATTTTCCTCAGTTTCCAGTATCCGATCGAGATTCCGGGCGTAACCATCACCGCCTTCATGAAGGCGGCCGTGAATGCCAAGCGCAAGGCACAGGGACTTCCGGAGCTCAAGGCCGGCGATTTCCTCAAGCAGATGAAGGAAAAGATGGCCCTGGTGCAGATGAAGCCCGAATTCGCCAGGCGCGAAGTGAACGTAGGTTTCTCCGGCGGCGAAAAAAAGCGCAACGAGATTTTCCAGATGGCCCTGCTGGACCCGCAGCTGTCCATCCTGGACGAGACCGACAGCGGCCTGGACGTGGACGCCCTCAAGGTGGTTGCCGACGGAGTGAACTCCCTCCGTTCCCCGGAAAAGAGCGCGGTCATCATCACCCATTACCAGAAGTTGCTGGAGTATGTCCGCCCGGATGTGGTACATGTGCTCAAGGATGGCCGCATCGTGAAAACCGGCGGCCGCGAGTTGATTGATCTCATTGAGTCACAAGGATTTGACCAGTTTTAGCCCATGGGACACGGCAAGTATTTGGATCCGTTCGTCGCTGTCGCTCCTCAGGATGACAGGCGTTGTCATTCTGAGCGAAGCGAAGAATCACTCTACCGCGTCCGGGCGGGGGAAACCCTCGAACTGGAGTATGTGGTGTTGCCCGGCGAAAGCAGGGATAT
>OCTW013387439.1_pt1 | contig 21283 bp, 20 predicted proteins | sample 1539671 | NCBI WGS metagenome assembly OCTW01 (sample SAMN02144230, study PRJEB22623) | gut metagenome | biome: sheep rumen | host: Ovis aries | place: New Zealand
TGTTGATGATTGTTGAAAAGTGATGAAAAGAAAGTCGTTTTTCAACAGTTTCGAGGGGGTGGAATTTCTTTCAGTTTTTATTGACAGGGTTGTAAGCCCATTGTCAACAAAAGGTGTTGATATTTATTAGTGGGTTGATTATCTTGCATGTGGGGGTGTGTTTAAAAAGATGTGAATAATTAAACGGTGTTTGATGTCAGAAGTTTACGTTTTTTGTGCTATCTTTGCATCGCGAAAAAGTTTTAAACACCCTTTGAAATGAAAGAAATTATCCCTATAGCCTGCGACCACGCGGGATTTGAGCTGAAAGAGGCTGTCAAGAAGCATTTGATTGACAGAGGATTTGAAGTGAAAGACTTCGGAACTAACAGCAGCGAAAGTGTTGACTATCCAGATTTTGCCCATCAGGTGGGGCATGCTGTTGATTGTGGACAGTATCGTCGCGGCATTGTGATTTGCGGCAGTGGCAACGGTGTGCAGATGACTGTCAACAAGTATCCCAATGTGCGGTGCGCGTTGTGCTGGAATGTGGAGATTGCGCATCTTGGCCGTCAACATAATGATTGCAATATTGTGTCGCTTCCGGCCCGGTTCATACCGCAGGAGTTGGGTTTGCAGATTGTGGACGAGTTTTTGGACACGCCTTTTGAGGGCGGACGGCATCAGCGCCGAGTGGAAAAAATCAGTCAATTGATTAAATAACAATATTGTAGCCTATGCCGTCTGTTGTATATCCTGCCGAGACATTTGAGGGTTTGCGGCAAGTTTTTTCGTGCATAGACAATACGACCCTCGAGGGCTGTGACACACGCCAAAAAGTAGAGACTTTGTGTCAACGGTCGTTGCAATTGGTTGATAGGTTGAGAGGTATAGGGCCTGTGGCGGCTGTTTGTGTTTATCCTGTATTTGTCAGGCAAGCCGCTGGGTTGCTGCGTGGCAGTGGCATAAAGGTTGCTTCGGTGGCGGGAGCTTTCCCGGCCGGGCAGTCTCCCCTACCCCTTAAGTTGCAGGAGGTGAGATACGCGATTGATGAGGGTGCGGACGAGATTGATACTGTGCTGTTGCGCGGTGCATTGCTTGAGGGTGAGTATACTAAGGTGTTTGATGAGTTGGCGGCCATCAGGCAGGAGTCTGCAGGGCACACGTTGAAGGTGATTCTCGAAACAGGTGAGTTGAAGACGGCTGAGACCATTGCCAAAGGGGCTGAGATTGCTATTGCGGCGGGTGCGGATTTTATCAAGACGTCGACAGGCAAGATTGCAGTTTCGGCCACGCTGGAGGCTTCAGAGGTGATGTTAAATATAATAAAACAGCATTACAATCGCACCGGAAAGAGGGTTGGATTTAAGGCTGCCGGAGGTATTTCGACACCCGACGAAGTGTTAAAATACTACGAACTCGCGGTTCGCATTTTGGGCAAAGAAGAAATTAATAACCAATTTTTTAGAGTCGGCGCCAGCCGATTGACAGAGCGACTCTTTGCTTTTTTAACAGAGCAGAATTTTGCGATATGAATTTTTTTTTGTTATTTTGCAGTTTTATAGTTTTATATATTAGATGAAACCATTACAGAAGAAACTCGCTCGTTACACGGCTCCACAAGAAGCTAAAGCTAAGGGTATTTATCCTTATTTTACACCTATTTCCTCCGAGCAGGACACGGAAGTTCTTGTCAATGACAAGAGAGTGTTGATGTTTGGATCTAATTCTTATCTTGGTCTTACAAATCATCCCAAAATCAAGGAGGCCGCCAAGGCTGCCATAGACAAGTATGGCACTGGCTGCGCAGGGTCGCCGTTCCTGAACGGTACTCTTGACATCCACATCCAGCTGCAGGACGAGTTGGCAGAGTTCCTGGGCAAGGACGGTGTCATGCTCTTTTCGGCTGGATTTCAAGCTAATTCGGGTACAATTCCTTGCGTGACAGGGCGGAGCGACTATGTCCTGTTTGATGAGCTGGACCACGCTTCTATCATGGAGGGGAAGCAGATAACCTTTGCCACTACCATGAAGTATAAGCACTGCAATATGGATGACTTGGAGCGCCAGTTGCAGAAGTGTCCCATCGAGGCCAGCAAATTGGTGGTTACGGACGGTGTCTTCTCCATGGAGGGGGATGTGGCACCCATCGACCGTTTGGTGGAACTCTGCAATCAGTACCAAGCCACGCTCATGGTGGATGAGGCCCATGGTCTCGGTGTCTTTGGGCGCGAAGGTCGTGGAACGTGTGACCATTTTGGAAAACTGAATGATGTGGAGATAATTATGGGTACATTTTCGAAGTCGTTGGCTTCTATCGGCGGTTTTGTGGCAGCCGATAAGGAAACCATCAACTACATGAAACATAATGTGCGTCCTTATATCTTTACCGCTTCTATCTCGCCGGCGTCTACGGCGGCGGTGCTGGCTGCGCTGCACATTATGCGCACTGAGCCTGAACGCAATGCGTCCCTGTGGGACAATACAAATTATGCCATGAAGGCTTTCAGGGATTTGGGTTTTGAGATAGGACATACGCAAACTCCCATCATCCCTCTGTTTATCCGCAATGCAGAGAAAACGTTCATTCTCACTCACATGATATTTGAGGAGGGTGTGTTTGTCACGCCGGTCATTCCGCCCGCAGTCCCCTCGGAGGATACGCTGATCCGGTTTGCACTCATGGCCACCCATACACATCAGCAAATTGATTACGCTGTCGAGAAAATCTACAAATGCTTTAAACAAATGTCTGTGTTGTAGTAAAACCGAACACCATGGAATCTATCATAATTAAAGAAGTATCAAGCCGTTCTGAGCTACGTGCTTTTATTAAGTTCCCGAACAAGCTGTTTAAGGAGGTACCCACATACATTCCCCCTCTGATGAGCGACGAGTTGGGTCTGCTGACAAAGAAGAACCCCTCGCTCGACCATTGTGACTTGAAGTTGTGGCTCGCCTACCGCGCCGGCAAGATTGTGGGCCGTGTGGCAGGCATTATCAACTATTCGGTCAATGAACGCTGGAACAAGAAAGCAGTCCGTTTCGGATGGTTTGACTTTATTGAGGATTATGATGTGTTCTCAAAGTTGCTTGAAACAGTGGTGTCTTTCGGCAAAGAGAAGGGAATGAATGAGATAGAAGGCCCATTCGGATTCACAGACATGGATAAGGAGTGTTGGGTGATTGAAGGTTTCGACCAAAGGCAGAATATCAGCACGCTGTATAACCCCAAATATTACATTGATTTTATCCAACGTGCAGGATATGAGATTCCTTGCCGGTGGGCTCAATATCAGATTCATGCTTCGCAACCTATCCCCGACAAGGTGGCTCGTATCAATCAGCTCATCATCCAAAAGTATAATCTGAAACTGCTGAAGTTCAAATCGCGCAAGGAGGTGTATCCCTATGCCCGCAAGTTCTTCCATACGATCAACGCTGCTTTCGTCGACTTGTATGATTTTGTGCCACTTACGGAGAAAGAGATTGATACATATATCAATGAATACTTTCCTTTCATCAATCTTGATTTTGCTACTTTTGTAGTGGACCAGGATGATAATTTGGTGGCTTTTGGACTCAGCATCCCCGACCTTAATGACGCTTATAAGAAAGCCAATGGACATCTATTCCCGTTTGGCTGGTATCATATACTGAAGGCGCTGCGCAAGTTTAAAGATATTGACTTGCTGCTCAATGGTGTGCACCCCGACTGGCAGAAGCGCGGTGTGCATTCCATCTATTACGCTGAAATGAATACCAATGCCATCAAGCATCAGGTGCAATGGGCGTATTCGAATCCTCAAATCATTGGGAATGAAGCTCAGAGGATATGGGACACAACTTACAAGTCAACCCCTATCATGAAGAGAGCCGTTTTCAAGAAAGGTATTTGACAGGCTGCAAAACGCATAAAATGCAAACGGGCGTTGGGAGGTTTTTCCCAACGCCCGTTTAATTAAGGCTTGGTTTTGTAGTATCCGACCAGAATATCGACGAACCAATTGCCGGGAAGGATTCTTTTAAGAACAACAGAGAACCATTGCTCTAAATTGGCAACAACATAGCGGAGCCGAGGACGTTTGCACTCCACAATCTTCACAATCTTCCGGGCCAGTACATCGGGTTTCAAACCTCCGTTTTCTTCCTTTTCTATCAGGTTCAGAGAGCGTTGGAAGATGGGGCCATAGTCGGGGTCGTTCAAAGTGGCTTCCGAGTTGCGGCGGCTGGCTGTGAAGTTTGTAGCGAAGTCGCCCGGTTCGACCAGGGATACGGATATTCCGAATCCCTTCACTTCGGCACTCAGAGCCTCGGAAAAGCCCTCTATAGCGAATTTCGAGGCAGAGTAGAACCCTTGGTAGGGCAAACCCATAACGCCGCCAATAGAGCTTAAATTTATGATTTTCCCGCAGCGCTGTTTGCGCATGTAGGGTAATACCTTTTGGCACATGTTCACACAACCCATAAAGTTGACTCCCATTTGTGCCTGAATTTCTTCGGATGTGGCCAGTTCGAGCGAACCGCCTATGCCCATGCCGGCATTGTTTATCAATACGTCAATCTGTTTTTCGGTATTGTATATGTTACTTACAATCTGTTCGATACGTTCTGTATCGCGGATGTCGCACTGTATATAGTGGATGGAAGGGTGGTCCATTTCTCGTCGACAGATACCATAGACTGTGTATCCTTTCTGGGCAAGCCTTTCGGACACGGCTTTGCCAAATCCCGACGAGGCTCCGGTGATGATGATTACTTTCTTCATGATGTAGGTTTTGTTGTGCAAAAGTACGATTTTTTATTGAATTGGCGATATACGAATTATTTTTTGTATCTTTGCAAGTTATTTTTGTCGTGTGAAAAGAACAGGAACCATATTTGATAATCTCAACCAGTTCATCCGTAAGTATTATAAAAACAGGATGATAAAGGGGGTATTGTATTCGCTTGCTCTCCTGTTGACTTTGTATTTGGTGGTGGCTCTTCTTGAGTATTTTGGTTATTTTGGCAGTGTGGTGAGGGCTATTCTTTTTTGGTCTTATTTGGTGGCTGCTATCGCCATATTGGGTTACTATGTAGTGGTTCCTTTGGCAAAAATGTTCAGGCTGGGCAAGGTGATGTCCTACGACGATGCTGCAAAGATTGTGGGCAACCACTTCCCCGAGATTAAAGACAAACTGTTGAATCTCCTGCAATTGCAGCGAATTGACGAGTCATCTGACGATAGTCTTCTTGCTTCTGCCATTGAGCAAAAAACTGCCCAGCTCAGCCCTATCCCATTTCACAAGGCTATCAATCTTAAAACGAACAGAAAGTACATTAAATACGCACTCGTACCGTTCCTTGTCATATTGGTTTTGCTTATAGCCTCCCCTACCCTTCTCACCTCCCCCTCTCACCGCATTGCCCACTATAATACCTATTTTGAAAAGCCTGCACCCTTCTCTTTTACAATTGATAACCCCCGTCTTCAGGTTACTCAATATGATGATTTCGAGTTGCATGTGTCGGTAAATGGTGAGACTGTCCCGTCTGAGGCATTTATTGTGATTGAGGGCAATTTGTTCAAGATGCGCCAGAATGATAAGACGCATTTTTCGTATACTTTTAAAACAGTGCAGAGGTCGTGTAGTTTCTATTTGACTGGAGCTGAGGTGCGCTCGGTTGATTATGAATTGGTTGTGATGCCGAAACCTGCCATAGTCGATTTTCAGACTATCCTGACATACCCCGTCTACACGCAGAAAGCTTCGGAGACGCTCGCCAATGAAGGTGATGTAGCCGTGCCTGAAGGAACAGTCATTAAGTGGTCATTCAATACGCAAAATATTGATACTCTATACTTTGTTGCAGACGATAGAGTTCAGACTATCGTACCCGACGATAATGGACGAGCCTCGTTCTCCCTTAGGGCTTTGCAATCATTTAACTACTGCTTTTATGGGTCTAATTCTTTAGTGCACCAGTCGGATTCTTTGAAATATTCAGTCTCGGCAATCAGTGATGCAATTCCTTTGATTTCAGTTGATGAGATGGCAGATTCTGCAAATATGGAGCGGCGGTTTTTCCGGGGTCGCATCAAAGATGACTATGGTTTTAGCAAGCTGGTTTTCAGGACTATAAAGACAAACGTTTCTGACACTTCTTCAAAGGTGTCTGAGACTTTTGAGATAGGTCTTACAAAAGAGGCCGTGCAGGAGTTCTATTATACTATGGATTTGTCTGAAATTGAGTTGGCTCCTGGCGATAGGTTAGTGTATTATTTCGAGGTGTGGGACAATGACGCCGTGCATGGTCCAAAATCGGCCACCTCGCAGCGGTTTGAGTTCTCTATCCCTACGGAAAAAGAGTTGGATAACATATTGAGCCGTAATTCTTCCGAAGCGCAACAGCAGGTTCAGAAGTCTGTTTCGGAACTTAAAAAGATGCAGGAAGATATCAATGAATTGATGCGAAAACTGGTAGACAAGAAAGAGCTTGACTGGCAAGATAAAAAGGATTTTCAGGAACTTGCAAAGAAGCAGGCCGAGATAAAGCAGATGATGCAGCAGATGCAGACCCAATTGCGCGAAAATAAACTACTTGAACAGAAGTTTAAGGACCAAAGTGAGCGGTTGATGGATAAGCAGCGTGAACTGGATAGGTTGATGAATGAGGTATTGAATGATGAGATGAAGCAGCTGATGCAGGAGATGGATAAAATGATGCAGGAGATGGATAAGAAGAAAGTGCAGGAGCAGCTTGAAAAGATTAAATTAGATAATGAGGACTTAGAGAAACAGCTGGATCAGAATATAGAGTTGATGAAACGCCTGGAACTTGAAAAACAAGTAGAGGACGCAGTGCAAAAGGCTGAGAAACTTGCTGAAAAGCAAAGGGAACTGTCCAACAAGACGGATGATGCCAAAGGCAAAGAAGAGAAGGCGAAGGCTCTGAAAGAGCAGGAGGATTTATCCAAGCAGTTTGAGGAGCTGAAGCAGGATATTAAACATATCCAGTCGGAATATAAAAAGATAGATGAAAACATTGATTTTAAGGTGGATGTCAATCAGATGGATAAGATTGACCACAATCAGCAGTCCGCTGAAGAGAAATTGAATAAGGGCAATAATAAAGATGCTTCAAAGCATCAAAAAGAGGCTGCAGATCAATTAGATGAGCTGTCTGAGCAGCTGGCAGCCGCAGCCCAAGATATTGAACAGCAGGATTTGGCTGAGGATTCAGAAGCGATACGGAAACTTTTGAAGAATTTGGTCCGTCTGTCATTCAATCAAGAGTCCCTTATCAATCAAGTGGCTTCCATCTATATCCAGGACCCTAAATATCAGTCTGTCATTGTGTCGCAAAACAAAATCAAAGATGATTTTAAAGGTGTCGAGGATTCGTTGAGAGCGATTGCGAAACGCCAAATTGCAGTTGCTAAAATGTTGAATAAAAACGTCAGTGATGTCAAAAACAATATCGGCCGCTCTCTTTCTGGATTGTTAGATATGAACCAGTCATTCTATGGTTCTTATAAAAACACACAGTCCTCACAATCAATGCAATATACAATGACTTCCTTTAATAATCTTGCACTGGTAATGGCAGAGTCATTAGACCAATTGCAGAAGCAGATGCGGCAGAATGACCAAAAGAAAAACAATGGTAGCTGTAAAAACCAAGGCATGAAAATGAAAGGAAACTGTAGCAAACCAGGGAAAGGGAAACCGTCTGCTAAATCGATGAAAGAAATGCAGCAAGAGTTGAACCGACAGATGGAAGCCTTGAAAAAACAGCTCGACAAGCAGGGTAAAGATAAACAGGGTGGCCGGAAAAAGATTGGTGATAAAAACAGTATGCAGATGAGTGAGGAATTTGCACGTATGGCTGCCCGGCAAGAGATGATCAGGCGTATGATGCAGGAATATGGGCAAGAACTCAAGCAAGGGGATGCCGGAAATGCTAAACTGTCCCGCGAAATAGATAAATTGCTGAAACAGATGGAGCAAACAGAAACTGACTTGGTCAACCGTGTTATCTCACAACAGACTATTAATAGGCAGCAACAGATTCTGACCCGTATGCTTGAACATGAAAAAGCTGAAATGCAGCGTGAGAAAGAGGAAAGGCGTGAAAGTCGGGAGGGGAAAGATGTGTTCCATCAGCCTTCTCCAAGCGATATTGAGCGGTACAAACGTATGCAAAAAGAGAGTACAGACATGTTCAGATCGGTCCCCCCTACCCTTTCTCCGTATTATCGTTCCAAAGTTCAGGATTACTTTTTCAGTTTTTGATGAGCCATTAAAAAAATTGTCGTATCTTTGTATAAGAATAATTGTAATTATTTGCGATGGATAAGATTGTAATACAGAAGGATGAATCCTATATACGCAAGCTGGAAGATTTTCTTGCTTCGCTATGCTACGATAACCATCTTGATAAGTATCATGCTGCTATATCGGTGCCAGTTATGAATATCATCCAATTTGCTTTCGATGATAGTCAAAGTGGTTCGGATTTTGTAACTCTTAAATGCGGTTATTGCAAGGAAGGTCTCTTTTTCAAGGTGACTGCCTCCTGCAACTGTTTCCAATCCGTTCTATCCAATATTCACTCCACCCCTGCCCTCTCTCCCCTACCCATCGCGCTTGTTCAAATGCTATCTGACGAGGTTTCCGTTCTTGACGAAGGCAGAACTGTACAGCTCATTTTTCATCTTGCAGGTATCCCGATGAGGGAAATGTATCGTCGAATGGAGGTCTTGGAATCTTTCTATGCTCCGACTCCGAATACAGCTATTTTGACTACTAAATAACCCGATGAGATTTTCACCAGCAAGTCAGCTCATCCGATATGCATCAGTTACTTCAAGGAAAATAAGGAATAATGTCCTATTTTTAGCTGTAATATGCTTTGTATGTAGTGTTTACGTGCTGTTTTCGCAATTACAATATTAATCTTCTAAAAAGTCATCCCGTCTATTCTGTCTTATTATGGCCATTACTTTTTCAATACAAGATTTAGATTTTTCCCTGACTGAAGAATCCAAGTTGAGAAAATGGATTTCAAAGGTTATTTCGCTCCGAAGAAAGTCAGTAGGGATTATCTCCTATTTGTTCTGTAACGATAACTTTGTGCTGAGGGCTAATCAATCGTTCTTGAATCACGATACTTATACCGATATAATCACTTTCGATTATGTAAAGGGTGATGTCATCTCTGGCGACATTATGATAAGTGTTGACCGTGTACGTGAAAACGCAGTTGCGTTCAATGTCCCATTCGAACAAGAGTTGAAAAGGGTGATTATTCACGGAATCCTCCATTTATTAGGGCAGGGAGATAAAACCGATGTGGAGGCGATGCAGATGCGAAACTTCGAAAACGAAGCATTAGAATTATGGAAAACAATGGATTAACATCTCCGTTCCTCGCGAAACACCCCAGCCTCCCCTACCCTTTTAATTTCATTTCACAGCTATATCCTAATTAAAATGAATTGGTTTTTCGATGTCATTGTCGTAGGTGGAGGCCATGCAGGTGCTGAGGCTTCAGCAGCAGCAGCTAATTTGGGGGCTAAAACCTTACTTGTCACTATGAATATAGACACCATCTGTCAGATGTCGTGCAATCCGGCGATGGGTGGGGTCGCCAAAGGGCAAATAGTGCGTGAGATTGATGCCCTTGGTGGTTATTCTGGGCTTGTCACAGATAGTTCAATGATTCAGTTCAGGATGCTCAATCTCTCAAAAGGACCAGCAATGTGGAGCCCAAGGGCGCAATGTGATAAGGCGCAGTTCTCTCTCAATTGGAGACATGTTCTTGAAAATATTCCCAATCTTTCTATCTGGCAAGATGAGGTAGTAGACCTAATAGTCAATAATGGCCATGCTTGTGGTGTCAGAACCCGTCTCGGTCTTGAAATCTCATCTCGTGCAGTTATCTTGACCAACGGCACATTCTTGAATGGTTCTATTTTTATTGGCGAAGGTTCATGGTCTGGTGGTAGGATAGGGGAGAGGCCTTCTGTTGGTCTCTCTGATCGCCTTCAAGACTATGGCTTCTCTGTCGAGCGTCTCAAAACGGGTACTCCAGTTCGGATTGATGGTCGCACTATTGACTTCTCGAAGTTGGCTATCCAGCCGGGCGATGATACACCACAAACGTTCTCCTACCTTAACGTCGCCTCGATTCTTCACCAGCGGCCGTGCTACTTGGCCTATACTAATGTCCATACCCATGAAGTGCTCCGCACCGGTTTTGACCGTTCCCCTCTCTATACTGGCGTCATCCATGGGCACGGCCCTCGTTACTGTCCGTCCATTGAGGACAAGATAGTTCGATTTGCCGACAAAGAACGTCACCAGTTATTTGTAGAGCCCGAGGGCCGTGATACGAATTCATATTATCTTAATGGATTCTCCTCCTCATTGCCGCTCGAAGTCCAACTTCAAGCCCTCCATACAATTGAAGGGTTTGAGCATGCTCAAATCTTCAAGCCTGGTTACGCTATTGAATATGATTTTTTCCCGCCGACACAGCTTAATTATACCCTCGAAACCAAGACGATTGAATCTTTGTATTTCGCTGGTCAAATCAACGGTACTACAGGGTATGAAGAGGCGGCTTGTCAAGGTCTCATGGCTGGAATTAATGCTGCTCTTAAACTAAAAGGCCAACCGCCATTTATTTTAAATCGTACCCAAGCATATATCGGCGTGCTTATAGATGACCTTGTCACCAAAGGTGTCGACGAGCCATACAGGATGTTCACCTCCCGGGCAGAGTACCGAATATTACTTCGTCAGGACAATGCCGATATCCGCCTCACTCCTTTGTCTCACTCCATCGGCTTGGCTTCCGACGAGCGGATGAGCAGGGTAGGGGAGAAGGTTCGTCTCTCGGACAATCTTCTCAAAACGGTTCAGGATACTTCGGTTCTTCCTACCGAGGCCAATAGTCTTCTCGAAGCTCTCTCAACGCCCCCTATCCAGCAGCGGGTTAAGCTTGTCAGCCTCCTTTTGCGACCTGAAATCAATATGGAGCACCTGTTGGCAATTTCGCCCCAACTGCAAGCGGATGTGGATGAACTACCGGACACATTGAGGAATGAGGTTGTCAATTCAGTTGAGATAATGTTGAAATACCAGCGGTACATCGAGAAAGAGAAAGATGTCGCCGACCGTATCCTTAAATTCGAAAATATCCTTCTCCCGGATGACTTCGACTATTTCTCCCTGCCGGCACTGTCCTACGAAGCACGCGAAAAACTAAGTAAGATGCATCCTCGCACACTTGGTCAAGCCTCTCGCATCAGTGGTGTATCCCCCGCCGATGTGTCAGTACTTTTGATTTACATGCAGCGTATCAGGTGACTCCTGTTTCACGCGAAACTGGCCACTTAAATATCATGTTCCATGTAGTTTAGTCTTTCGTGATTCGTCCGTGATTGACCTAATACAACCTCTTTTTTCCCGTCTTGGGAATTCTGCGATACTGGCCACCCTAACTTCTCGCTAAGGTCGTAAGCCTTAATATTGGCATCGCCCTATATGATAGTATTGCTTACCGAAATGCTAAAGGCTACCACTGTTATAATGCCTCCTTGGTGGCTATGCGGGATTCGCACCATCCACGTTCAATACGCATTATTTGGGGCTACCTAAAGGCAAAGCAGATACTGGCGTGCTTCCGGTCCTAAATTAAACAGCAAATCGATTGCGCTCATGTTGGGCATAAAACCATAGCGGCTGTCAAACACCTGGCTATAGGGTGGGCACGGGGTCATATTTTGTCCATTCTTTGCAGTAAGAGAAAGTCGCAAATCCGTCTCCCTGTCATCCATAGGGAGGTACTCACTGCTGTACTCAATCGTGCAGTTGATTTTCAGCTTCTCCAATAGGAAAGAGAGGATATCATGATTCAATGCCAATAGCATTCTGTACTCTCTGAGGAGAATATTCTCAAGGCCATCTCTATAATAGAGGAAATAAGGGGCGGCATTATATGCTGATTCTATGGCTCTCCAATGCCGCACATTCCATGGTTCATGGTAACTGACCTCTACATTGCAGGTCTTGGTATGGTTCCCTTCGGGTTTTGAAACGGGTACATTCAGCATCAACTCGCCATTTCCTGTTGCGATGACAGTCCTGTTGCGGAAAGTCTGCTTAGGGAAAGTCTCATGCTGCTCAATCACCACCCGCTCATGAGTGGCCAGGCAAGCCATATAATGGATTGAAGGGAGGTAAGCTGTCGAGAGCAGTGGTACGTTAGTGGTCATCTTCTGCTATTTCCCGATGATGGCCGACAACAACTCATCGTGGTCGAAATAGAAATCGATGTTCCCTTCACCAAACGAAACCCGTCTCTCACCCCAGTCCTCATTATCCACATCCTGTTCAAAGTATTGATTGTCAACCATTAGTTTCACAATCTCTTTTTCCCCCATATCGAATATTTTTTTATTGAACAGGGTTGCTTCCTCGTCAGAGATATCAATGCACGACAAGATAGGGGAGTCCCCTTCAAAAAATAGAGTCAATCCGTCCTCATATCGGAGCACCGTTGTTGTCTCATCGCCGGCGCTCTCTATTGTCTCCACGCTGTTGGGTTCGCCCAGTGTGGCCACCACTTCTTCTATGGGCATATCGAATTTTATATCCCCGTAACCTTGCTTTATTTGGATGTCAGAATTCATTATTTTTGCATTTTTTTGAGAAAACAAAGTTACGAATATTTTGTTGAATGGCCAAATATTTATTTCTTAAAAAAAATATTCTCATACCTATTGTATTGTTTTGCAATCAATTGTCATCTGAGTTAAAAAATTGGAAGCAAAAACTTTTGGTCGAAAGAGAAAAAAGTTGTACTTTTGCAAACTCAAATTTGAGGCGACTAAGTAGCTCAGCAGGTAGAGCACATCCCTTTTAAGGATGGGGTCCTGGGTTCGAATCCCAGCTTAGTCACACTTCTTATTGGTCCGACTAAGTAGCTCAGCAGGTAGAGCACATCCCTTTTAAGGATGGGGTCCTGGGTTCGAATCCCAGCTTAGTCACTTACTCAACACCGGGAACCCCCTTTCCGGTGTTTTTTATAAGTGATAATGCTCATGACAACGGTCCTGAACCATAAGCGGTGGTTGGTGTGTGTGGCCTTCATGCTCTGTTTCCTCGTCCCCTGCCATGCGCAGCAGACGCAGGAACAATTGGCTGCGCATTATTATTCCAGCGGCCAGTTCGAGCAGGCGGCCGAATGCTACGAAGCCCTCTATTCCCGCACCCCCAACAAGTTCTACTACCAGATGCTCTTCCGCTCGCTTGTCGAACTCAAAGAATACAAAGATGCTGAGCGGCTTGTCGAGAAGCGCATCAAACAATACCCCAACGACCTCTACCTCCACGTCGACTTAGGTCGGCTCTACGAAATGCGTTCCGAGCGTCGCAAAGCCACCAAAACCTACGAGTCCGTCGTCCAAAAAATAGGTTATGACTCCAAGCAAATCAGCGAGCTGACACAAGCCTTCGAGTCCGCCGGCCACCCCGAATACGCCATCCAAGTCTACCTCCTTGCACGCAAAAAGACAAACAACGAATTCCTCTATGTCAGCGAGTTGGCAACCCTCTACAACCGGGTCGGCGACTACCAATCCATGATGCAGGAATACTTCGACCTCCTCGACAAATCCCCCAACATGCTTGGTTCCATCCAGATTTCTCTGCAACGCGTCCTTAACGAAACCTCCAACCCCAAGCTCGTCGACGGTCTGCGTCAGGCCCTCATCCAGCGTGTCCAGCAGCAGCCCGACAACAAGCAGTACATCGAAATGATGCTCTGGTTCTCCCTGCAGCAGAAAGACTTCCATTTTGCCCTTGTCCAAGCCAAAGCCGTCGATGCCCGTTTCCCCGACATGGAAGGCGAGCCCCTCATGCGTGTCGCCTCCATCTCGCGCTCCAACCAGGCCTACGATGTAGCCGACGAATGCTACTCCCTCGTCGTGCGCAAAGGCCCTGACAGCCCCTATTACTTTGCTGCAAGGGTAGGGGGCCTCGAAGTCGATTTCGAGCGTCTCAACCGCCATTTCCCCATCGAGAACCAGCTCCTCAGCCAACTCCTCCTCAACTACCGCTCCGCCCTTGCCGAGCTGGGCAAAAACACCCGTACCATCCAGCTCATGCGCAACTACTCCGACCTCATGGCCTACTATGCCGACAGTGTCCAGCCCGCCGCCGACATCCTCTACGACATCCTCGACCTCCCCAAACTCTCCCCCAAAGATCGCGATGAAACCAAACTGGCTCTGGCCGACCTCCTCCTCTTCGCGGGCGAAGTGTGGGACGCCTCACTCCTTTACATGCAAGTCGAGAAAGCCAACAAAAACGACGTCCTCGGCTCTCTTGCCAAATTCAAGAACGCCAAACTCTCCTATTACAACAACGACTTCCTCTGGGCCAAAACCCAGCTCGACGTCCTCCGGGCCTCCACCTCCAAACTTATCGCCAACGACGCCATGGAACTTTCCCTGCTCATCAGCGACAACATGGAGGACGACAGCACCTTCGACATGCTCTCGCGCTACGCCGCCGCCGACCTCCTGCTCTACCGCAACCTGCTCGACTCCGCCTGGCAAGCCTTCGACGACATAGCCCGCAGCGCCCTCTCCCATCCCCTTTTCGACGAAGTGCTATACCAGAAAGCGCGCATCCGCATCCGCCAGCAGCGCTATGCCGAAGCCGACACCCTCCTCCAGCAGCTTGCCGACTTCTATCCCGACGGCCTTCTGGCCGACGATGCCCTCCTCCTCCTTGCCCAGCTCAACGAAGAGCGTCTTGGCAACCCCCTCCGAGCCCGCTCCTGCTACGAAAAACTCATCCTCGACTACCCCTCCAGCCTCTACGTCGACCAAGCCCGCAAACGCTACCGTGTCCTTTCCTCCAGCCTCCCGCCCGACAACATCCCCTAATCCGCCACTTTTATTCATCCCTATAAGTTATTTTCATCTGGCAAAATGCACCTAAACAAGTGACAATCCAATATCAAGCATTATTATCGTTAATAGAATAGAGACCACACCCTCATGAATATAAAAACACTTCGGTGCACATTGTCCTTGGCCATTCTTTTCCTGCTGGGTCCCATAGCCGTCCATGCACAGGACTCCGTCCTCTTCTCCAACGCCTCCACCGTCTATGTCGACGGCACCACCAGCCTCTCAGGCATTATTTTCGACAACGGAGGCCCTTCAGCCAACTACTCCAACCATTTTGCGGGCATGGTCATCATTACCGCGCGCCTGGGCGACACCATCGAGCTTTCTGGCTCCTACACCACCGAGTGGATGAACGACTACCTCTATGTCTACAACGGCTCTGGTCGCACTGGCACCACCCTCGGCACCTACAGCGGCACCGGCAATCTCCACTGCGTATCAGTCACGGGTGTCATGACCCTCTACTTCTCCTCCGACGCCATGCTCAACCGTTCCGGCTTTGCGCTCCACTACACAGTCCATCCCACACCCTGCTCCAACTTCATAGCCAACTTCTCCTTTGCCAACCTCACCGCCACCTCCGTCACCCTCACCTGGCATGCTAATGCCGACACGGCAGCCTTCCATCTTTCGGGTGCCGGAGTTGACACCGTCGTAACAGGCAGCTACTGCCAAATCGACAATCTCTCCCCCAATACCGACTACACCTTCCTCCTCGCCGCCCTTCCCGACACCGCGCAGTCCGATTGTCTGCGCACACTCTCCCTCCGCACACCCTGCTTCAACGCCTTCATCCGTGGCGTGCGTCCCATTTGCGACAACGACACCCTCATCCTCCTGGCCGACAGTGCCGACTCCTACCTCTGGTCCACCGGCCAAACCACGCGCACCATCAGCGTCACCCAGCCCGGTGTCTACACCCTTGTTGCGGCCACAGCCGGCGGCTGCTTCGACACCGACCAAGTCACCATCGCCCGTCGCCACATGGACCTCGTCATGAACCTTCCCACCGTCCTCTGCCCCTCCGACTCCGCTCTCATCTGGGTGGGCTTTGGTTCCCAGGCCCCAATTCGTGTCGACCTCGGCCAGAACGTCCTCTCCGAGGCCAACCGCATCTTCCTCCCCGACGGGGTCAATTGCGAGCCCAACGGTTGCTCCTACCGCTCCGAGCTCGACTTCTCCGACTTCGCCCCCGACGCCCGCATCACCGATGTCAACGACATACGCTACGTCATGCTCAACATCGAGCACTCCTACGCCGGCGACATCTACATCAACATCACCTGTCCCAACGGCCAGAGTGCCGACATCATGCGCTATGGCGGCACAGGCAACTCCGACTGCAACAGCTCCATCGCCACCTCCAGCCGTGGCTGGCAGAGTGGATCCAACGCCTTTGTCGGCACCGACTTCGGGCAGCCCATATCTACCGAGGCCTTCAATGCCTGCGACTCCACGGCCTACAACAACAGGTCCGGCACCGGCTGGCGCTACTGCTGGTCCAACGCCACCGATGCCGGCTACACCTACGCCCCTGGCGACGGTCTCATCTACCGCATGCAGAACGTCACCGGCTCCAGCTTCGACTCCTCCAACGTCGCCATGGGTTCCCAGTTCTACCACCCTGACCAGTCCCTCTCCGCCCTGATAGGGTGTCCCATGAACGGCACCTGGTTCATCGAAGTCATTGATGGCTGGAGCGGCGACAACGGCTACATCTTTGGCTGGACCCTCGCCCTCAATCCCGAGCGCCTCTCGCGCTACAGCTATGTCCCCACCGTCGAGCATGCCGACCTCCTCGGCCCCTGGCAGGAGCGCCGCAGCGACACCTCCTTCTGCATCGTCGCCCCCGACAACCTCCAGGCCGACACCACTGTCCTCTACACCGTCCACATCTACGACAGCAATGGCTGCCGCCACGACACCACCTTCTCCCTCACCTTCCGCGCCTCCACCACCCTCACCCTCTTTGACACCGTGCCTGAAAGCAGCCTTCCGCGCCTTTTCCGCGGCCACACCCTCACTGCCGACACATCCAACCTCGTACTCACCATCCCCACCCCGGGTGGCTGCGACAGCACCCTTATCTATAACCTCCACATCCTCCCCAACTCCCGCTCCTCCATTGCCGACACCGTCTGCGACTCCCAGCTGCCCTACCTCTGGAACGGCCGTTCCCTCACCGCCGCTGGCACCTATGTCGACACACTCTCCAACGCCATTGGGGCCGACAGCATCATCACCCTCGTCCTCGAAGTGCTTCCCACCTACACCATCCACCTTTTCGACACCATCTGCGACAACCAGACCGTCACCTTTGCCGGCACCATCCTCTCCACCCCCGGCACCTACTCCGTTTCCAGCCACACCCTCACCAACCCCCAGTGCGACAGCTCCACCCTCCTCCACCTTACCGTCCATCCCACCTCCATCGGTCGTATCGACACCAGTGCTTGCGACAGCCTCCTGTGGCAAGGCACCGCCTATCGCCACTCTCTGGTCGACACCCTTGGCAGCCCACTCCCCAACACCTTTGGCTGCGACAGCATTACGGTCCTCCGCCTCACTGTCCACCACACGCCTACTGTCCGTTACCTCGACACCTGTACCGAAAACCAGCTCCCCCGTTCCTTCCGCGACTCCCTTTTCTATACCGACGTAACCGATGTCCCCGTCGTCACCCCCTCCGACAGCCTCTGCGACAGCCTCATCATCTACAGTCTCCACGTCTTCCGCAACGTCATCACCCAGTTCGACACAACCGTGTGTCTCAACCATTTGCCCCTGACGTGGCACGGCCACCTCTTCACCGGCAATGCCTCCTTCCGCGACACCCTCACCTGCCTCAACGGAGCCGACAGCATCATCGTCGCTACCCTCCATACCCATCCCTACTACTCTCTCCAGCTTGCCGACACCATCTGCCAAGGCGACACCTATCTCTTTGGCGGAAAGCAGCTTACTCTTACCGGCACTTATGCCGACTCCCTCCTCACCCTCAACCAGTGCGACAGCGTCATCAACCTCCAGCTCCAAGTGCTTGACACCATCCACTTCCAGCTCCTTACGGACTACACCTGCCTTTCGCCGGCCCATTACCTCATCACCGCCGACTCCTCCGCGCTATGGCATTACCAGTGGACCTCCCTTCCTCCCGACCCCTTCCTCACCACCCAGCAGCACCTCAGCCAGATTCAAGTCAACCCCACGCTCCCCACCGTCTACTTCCTCACCGTCAGCCATGCCGGCACTGCCCGTTGTGCCGCTGTCGACAGCCTTTACCTCCAACCCATCGTCCCCCTCCATATCGACTGGGAAATCAACAAAAGCTCCCAGCAGCTCGAAATCATCAACAATAGCATAGGCTTCACCTCCCAGTCCTGGTTCGTCAATGGCCAGCCGACCGGCAACCACACCTCACGCCTCGTCTATTATGCCGACTCCGAGACCGACTCCGTCATCGTCACCCTCATCATTTCCAACGACTTGTGTGCCGATACCCTCACCCAGACCTTCTCGCTTCTCAACTCCTCCATCTACTTCCCCAACGTCTTCACCCCCAGTGCCGACCTCAACAACCGCTTCGCCGCCATCGGACACGGCATTCTCGAATACGAAATCTGGATTTTCGACCGCCAAGGGGTCAAAATCTACCACAGCACCGACATGTCCGAGGGCTGGGACGGCACCGCCAACGGCATCCCCTGCCGCCAGGCGGCCTACGTCTACCTCTGCCGCTACCGCACTGCCGAGTCCCCCAGTGGCTATCAGACCGCCAAAGGCACAGTCGTCTTGCTTCGCTAATACAGCTCATTCTATGGAATATAAACACTCACATCCCCCCATGCGCCGCCCTGCCGCCGATGGCTCTGTCCGGGCCAAGAAAGCCCTCGGGCAGCATTTCCTCACCGACGAGACCATCGCCCGCCGCATTGCCGACTCCCTCACCGGCCTCACGCCCCACGTGTTGGAGATAGGCCCCGGCATGGGTGTCCTCACCAAATACCTCTATGGCAAAGAGGGACTCGACTTCCACGCCATCGAGATTGACTGCGAGTCCGTAGACTATCTCCACAGCCATTACCCCGGCCTCCACGTCATCGAGGGCGATTTCCTGGCCCTCGACCCCGCCACCCTCTTCTCCGAGCCTTTTGCCGTCATCGGCAACTTCCCCTACAACATCTCCTCCCAAATACTCTTCAAAGTCTTCGACAGCCGCAGCCGTGTGCCCGAAGTTGTCGGCATGTTCCAGAAAGAGGTGGCCGAGCGTGTCGCCGCCCAGCCGGGCAGCAAGACCTACGGCATCCTGAGTGTCTTGCTATCAGCTTTCTACAATATCGAGTACCTCTTCACCGTCTCTGAGCACGTCTTCAACCCCCCGCCCAAGGTCAAGTCCGCCGTCATCCGCATGCGCCGCAACGGTGTGGAAGCCCTGCCCTGCGACGAGAGTCTCTTTGTCAAAGTGGTCAAAACTGGCTTCAACCAGCGGCGCAAAACCCTCCGCAACGCCCTGCGCCAGCTCGACCTGCCGCTCGATGCCGTGCCCGTCCGCTTCCTCTCCCTCCGTGCCGAGCAGCTCTCCGTCAACGACTTTATCACCTTAACACAATCATTATCTTAACCCCATGTCAGTTTTAGAATACATCGTCCTCTCCTTTGCCCTGTCCATTCCCGTCATGCTTTCGTTGCGTGTTTGTGCACACAAAAATCCCATCCGCCTCACGCAGGGACTGGCCGTCGCCCTCCTCATCGCCCTGGTTCACGTACTGCTCATGCTTGCAGGGATTTATGTGGGGAACCTGCTCCGTTTCGACTTGCCCGAATTTGACAATCTCGTCTATCTCGGTCTGCTTGTTGCGGTGGCCCTCCGCATGTTCTTCCCCGCCTTCCGCAAAAAGGAGAAAGAGTTGCCCGCCTACGACATTTCGCACTGGCTCACAGTCCTCCTCCTCGGCATCGCCACCGGCACCAACACCCTCTTTGCCGGCCTCGGCCTGGGGTTCCTCGTATCGTGGCATACCGATATGTGGCGGGTTGCCATCCCTCTGGCCGTGGTGCTTTTCCTGCTGGCCTATCTCGGCATCATGCTGGGCCGCACCGGCAAACCCGTCCGCGCCCGCCGTTGGCAGCTCATCGCCGTCCTCTTCCTCCTTGTATTCGCCGTCAAGGGAGCCTTCTTCTCCAACTGAATATTGCAGTGGCCTTGTTGCCGTCGGCATGCGGTAAAGTCCATGCTTTCAGCCCTTGCCGGGCGTGATGAATGATTGCTCCGTCAGTCCGCCGTAGCTCTCGGCGGCCCGCAGCAGTGCCTCCTCCGTCATGTATTGCTCATACAATGTGCTGCGGGTCAGCACCCCTTGGCTCGAACAGTGTCCGTTCCGGGTGTGCACTATGGCCCAGCCCCGGTTGGTGAGGCCTACTGCGGCCCCTGCCAGCGCCAGTTGCCCGTCCACCGTTGCCGGCTCCAGCTCGGCAAAACGCCACGCGCTCTCCCCGTGCCCAAGGCATATCTCCTCCATCGTCACATACACTTTAGGTATCATGCTTTCAGTTGTTTGAGTCAACGAGTACAGTCTTACCCCGTCGCCCTCTTTCCACATCCCGTTTCTGTCGCAAAGTGCTCGTACCATGTCTGTTCCAGTTGCATTGGCGGGCAAAGGCCTTGCCGCATTAATCGAAGTGACCAAGGCTGGTGACCCTCCTGCGTCGCCCCAGTGGTAAGCTATGTCCTGCAATATGCCGTCGCTGACCGGCATACCCGGCAGCAGCAATGCCCCATAGTTGAGGTACTCCTCCTTGGTCATAAACACGGGCGTCATTTTGCTCATCAGCGAGCAGAAACGCCCGTAGGCCGTCTTGCCGCCCTCCAGCAGCGGTTTGCCGCTTGCCCGCAGGGCCTTCCACAGGTTGGTGCTGTGAGCCAGTCTCTGCCGGTTAATCAGCTGGCTGCGTGTGCGGGTCGTCGGCATGTCGCTTGTGGCCGAGCGGATGATGATTTTGCCGCATCGCGTGTACAGTGTCACGTTGTCCTTCTTCAGGCTCCCGCTCACCGCGATGCCCTTTTTCTTCATTTGTGCCATGTTTCTTTCCTCCTTTGTTTTTGTCCACCGCCTTCTCCGCTCCTTCATCGCTCATTTAGCGACGAAGGAGCGGGGAAGGCGGTGGATTCGAATGATTAAAAATCTTGGTTACACGAATTTATATGTTTTTTTGGTTTCATTTTCCGGTGGCAAAGGTACGATTCTGTTTGCTGATGTGAGATTGTCGCCACCGTTGTTTGCGCACATTGTCGTCAACTGTCCCAATTGCTTCCCGGTTTTCTGCATGGCG
>OCTW011551630.1_pt1 | contig 21276 bp, 33 predicted proteins | sample 1539671 | NCBI WGS metagenome assembly OCTW01 (sample SAMN02144230, study PRJEB22623) | gut metagenome | biome: sheep rumen | host: Ovis aries | place: New Zealand
CTTGCTCTTGGCTATGTGATTCCCGCTATTAGGGCTCACTCGGGACTTTCACCCGTTAGACAATACTCATGCCGAGCATACAAAAAATCCAGACCCGTGAAGGATCTGGACTCTTATAGGTGGAATGGTCTTCCGACTTATTCAGCCTTGGCCTCCTCTGCAGGAGTCTCAGCCTCAGCCACAGGAGCCTCAGCCTTGGTAGACTTGCGGCTGCGACGGGTCTTCTTACCAGTCTTGGCGGTCTTGGCCATGTTGTCGTCGAAGTCGACAAGTTCGATGAAGCAGATCGGAGCAGCATCACCAATACGATGACCGAGCTTGATGATACGGGTGTATCCGCCGGGACGATTGGCAACCTTCTCAGCCACAGGGCCGAAAAGCTCCTTGAGGGCTTCCTTGTTCTGCAGGTAGCTGAACACCACGCGGCGTGAATGAGTGGAGTCATCCTTGCTGCGGTTGATCAGGGGCTCGGCATATTTCTTGAGTGCCTTTGCCTTGGCAAGAGTCGTAGTGATTCTTTTGTGCATGATCAGCGAGATTGTCATGTTGGCAAGCATGGCATGACGATGGTCTGCAGTACGACTCAAATGGTTGAATTTCTTATTATGTCTCATTTTACGTTTTTATTTTTCAAGTTTGTACTTTGAAATGTCGGTTCCAAACGAAAGATTCAGACTCTCGAGCAAATCATCAAGCTCTGAGAGCGATTTCTTACCGAAGTTGCGGAATTTGAGCAGGTCTGTCTTGTTGTACTGGACAAGGTCGCCGAGTGTCTCCACATCAGCTGCCTTGAGACAATTCAGCGCACGCACACTGAGGTTCATGTCGACCAACTTGGTCTTCAGCAACTGACGCATGTGCAGCACTTCCTCATCAAACTCCTGGTTGGTGGTGTTCTCTGGATTCTCGAGAGTGATCTTCTCGTCAGAGAACAGCATGAAGTGATGGATGAGGATCTTGGCAGCCTCCTTGAGGGCATCCTTCGGGTGAATGGAGCCGTCCGTTGTCACCTCGATGACCAGCTTGTCGTAGTCGGTTTTCTGCTCGACACGATAAGGCTCGACCGCGTATTTGACATTACGGATTGGGGTGTAGATAGAATCGATTGGAATTACGTTGACGTCGGTGCAGAAATCACGGTTCTCATCAGCAGGAACGTAGCCACGCCCCTTGTTGATATTGATGTCCAACTGCATGGACGCTTTGACATCTAAATGACAAATCACCAAATCTGGGTTTAACACTTCAAATCCAGTCAGATACTTACTGATATCACCAGCCTTGAATTCTGTGGAATTCTCCACGGTGATACTAACTTTCTCGTTCTCGAATTCTTCTACTACGCGCTTGAACCTCACTTGCTTGAGATTCAAGATAATGTTGGTGACATCCTCTTTCACTCCTGGCACCGATGAGAACTCATGCTCCACACCACCGATCTTGATGGTGTTGATGGCAAAGCCCTCAAGGGATGAGAGGAGGATGCGCCGCAACGAGTTGCCAATGGTAACACCGAAGCCTGGCTCAAGAGGACGGAATTCGAATTTACCGAACTTATCGTTCGCCTCCAACATTACGACCTTGTCGGGTTTTTGAAATGCTAATATCGCCATTAATTTAATGATTATTTAGAGTACAACTCAACGATTAACTGCTCCTTGATATTCTCTGGAATGTCAGCGCGCTCTGGCTTGTGAAGGAACTTGCCACTCTTAGAGGACTCATCCCACTCAATCCAAGCATACTTGCTGTGGTTGAATCCAGCGAGTGCAGCCTCAATCACCTCAAGCGACTTCGACTTCTCGCGGACACCGATCACTTGGCCAGGTTTCACGGAATATGAAGGAATGTTGACCACCTGACCGTCGACCACAATGTGCTTGTGACCCACGAGCTGGCGGGCAGCTGCACGTGTCGGAGCTATACCCAGACGGAACACGACGTTGTCAAGTCGTGACTCGAGGTTCTGAAGCAGCACCTCACCGGTGATACCATCTGACTTCGCAGCTTTCTCGAACATATTACGGAACTGACGCTCAAGAACACCATAGGTGTACTTGGCTTTCTGCTTCTCTGCCAGCATGACTGCATACTCCGACTGCTTGCGGCGACGGTTGTTGCCATGCTGTCCAGGAGGGAAGTTTCTCCTGGACAAAACTTTGTCAGCGCCGAAAATGGGCTCTCCAAAACGGCGTGCAATCTTTGATTTCGGTCCAATATATCTTGCCATAATATAAAATAAATGCTTTGGTTTGTTGTTTGCCCTCATCCGAATGAACGGTTCATGGGATGCGGGCAGAAATAATTGTTATACGCGACGACGCTTCGGAGGACGGCATCCGTTGTGTGGAAGCGGAGTGACATCAATGATCTCGGTGACCTCGATACCAGCACCATGGATGGCACGGATGGCAGACTCACGTCCATTACCCGGACCCTTGACATAGGCCTTCACCTTGCGCAGGCCAAGGTCGTAGGCCACTTTTGCGCAGTCCTCTGCTGCCATCTGGGCAGCGTAAGGAGTATTCTTCTTTGAACCACGGAAACCCATTTTACCAGCCGACGACCAGGAAATCACCTGACCCTCGCTGTTGGCCAAAGACACGATAATATTGTTGAATGAACTGTGGACATGAAGCTGTCCGAGAGCATCAACCTTAACATTTCTTTTCTTCGAAGTGACTGTTTTCTTTGCCATAATCTAAATCCTGATTAATTACTTGGTAGCCTTTTTCTTGTTAGCGACAGTCTTCTTCTTGCCTTTACGTGTACGGGCATTGTTCTTGGTGCTCTGTCCGCGCACCGGAAGACCGTTACGATGTCTGACACCTCTGTAACAACCGATGTCCATGAGGCGCTTGATGTTCATCTGGATCTCTGCCCTGAGATCACCTTCCACTTTGTATTCAGCACCGATAATCTCACGGATCTTGGCTGCCTGATCGTCACTCCACTCGTTGACCTTCAGTTCACGGCTCACGCCGGCCTTGTCCAATATCTTTGCTGAACTACTTCGACCAATACCATAGATATAGGTCAATGCGATTTCGCCACGCTTGTTCTGGGGCAAATCTACTCCAACAATTCTTATTGCCATTTTACTTTTAAAAGATAATTAAAAAAATAGATAAATTCTGGTTTAGGCACTTCCGTGCCATTCCTTTCGCTTAACCCTGACGGAGCTTATACTTGGGGTTCTTCTTGTTGATTACAAAAAGGCGGCCCTTGCGGCGTACGATCTTGCAGTCAGGTGTGCGCTTCTTCAATGATGCTCTTGTCTTCATATCTCACTAAATTATTTGTATCTAAACACAATCCTGCCCTTTGTCAGGTCATAAGGACTCATCTCGACCTTCACCTTGTCGCCAGGCAAGATCTTGATGTAGTGCATTCTCATCTTGCCCGAGATATGGGCCGTGATGGGACATCCATTTTCCAATTCCACACGGAACATCGCATTTGATAATGCTTCTACAATCGTTCCGTCTTGTTCGATAGCGGCTTGCTTTGCCATAAATTAACTGATTTTTCCTACTAATGATTCTATTTCTTCGAAAGAAGACAAAATCTCTGCCTTGCCCTTCCTGATCGCAATAGTATGCTCATAATGAGCAGCGGGTTTACCATCACGAGTGCGGATGGTCCAGCGGTCGGGCATGAGGTATATTGCACGGTCGCCCATAGTCACCATCGGCTCGATAGCGATGCACATGCCCGATTTGAGCATCGTGCCGTTGCCACGCTTGCCGTAGTTGGGCACCATCGGATCCTCATGCATCTTGCGACCTATGCCATGACCGGTCAGCTCGCGAACGATACCGTAGCCCTGGGCTTCGCAGTAATCCTGCACCGTACTGCCGATGTCGCCGATATGATGACCCTGCACTGCCTGCTCAATGGCTTGGTACAATGCATCATGAGTGGTGACCAGCAACTTCCTGACTTCCTCACTCACCTCACCCACACAAAATGTGTAGCAAGAGTCGCCATTAAAACCGTCAAGCAAGGTTCCACAATCGATGGAGATGATATCACCCTCGCGGAGGATAGTCTTGCTGTCAGGAACACCATGCACCACGACGTCATTCACCGAGGTGCAGATGTTGGCAGGAAAAGGAGACCCGTAAGGATTGGGGAAATGAAGGAAAGTGGGGATGGCCCCATGATCCCGGATGAATTCCCCCGCGATACGGTCGAGTTGGAGTGTCGAGACCCCTGGTTGGATATGTTTAGCCAATTCGGCGAGCGTCCGGCCTACTAACCGGTTGGCCCGCCTCATCAGCTCTATCTCGTCTTCTGTCTTCAGATAGATTTTCATCCTCTGACATTAGTAAGCAGCGACACCGTTGCCACGTGTGTGACCTGCGTTGAGCAGTCCATCGTAGTGACGCATCATGAGGTGACTCTGGATCTGCTGAAGTGTGTCGATGACCACACCCACGAGAATCAGCAGTGATGTACCACCGAAGAACTGGGCGAAGCCTTGCTGCACATTGAGCAGACCGGCGAGTGCCGGCATGATAGCGATGAATGCGATGAAAAGCGAACCAGGGAATGTGATACGCGACATGATGGTGTCGATGTAATCAGCAGTCGGCTTACCAGGCTTGACACCAGGTATGAATCCATTGTTGCGCTTCATGTCCTCAGCCATCTGCGTGGGGTTGAGGGTGATGGCTGTATAGAAATAGGTGAACGCAATAATCAGAATCGCGAAAATCACATTATACAGCAAACTTGTATGGTCGAGCAGTGAACGCATCACATAATTGGTGCTGTTGGTCGAATACTGCACGAGTGCCAAAGGAATGAACATCAGTGCCTGGGCAAAGATGATAGGCATCACATTGGCAGCGAAAAGCTTCAATGGGATATACTGGCGAGCGACGCTACGGGTCCGGTTGCCCTGCACGCGGCGGGCATACTCCACGGGCACTTTGCGGACAGCCTGAGTGAGCAGAATAGCCGCACATACCACAGCGAAAAGGATCAACAGCTCGATGATGAACATCACAAGACCACCACCGGTGATGGCAGTGAAACGTGACGTCACCTCCTGCATGAACGAATTCGGCAGACGAGCGATGATACCAATCATGATGATCAGCGAGATACCGTTGCCCACGCCCTTGTCGGTGATACGCTCACCAAGCCAAAGGATGAACATACTGCCTGCAGCCAGGATAATCAGTCCCGTCCACATAAACCAGTTCCAGGAAATGGCAGGATTAAGAGCAGCAGCTGACTGCATCTTCAGGTTGATCAGATAAGAAGGAGCTTGGAAAACCAAAATGGCCACCGTCAGACAACGGGTATACCACATGATCTTCTTACGTCCACTCTCACCCTCACGCTGCATCTTCTGGAAATACGGCACAGCCACGGCAAGCAGCTGCATCACGATCGACGCGGAAATGTAAGGCATGATCCCCAGTGCGAACATCGACGCATTGGAGAATGCACCACCGGAGAACATGTCGAGAAGCGACATCAAGCCGCCCTCTGTCTGTTGCTGCAGATTTTCCAACTTGCCCGGGTCAATGCCAGGAAGCACGACGAACGAGCCAAAACGGTAAATTGCCGTGAACAGGATAGTGATGAGGACTCGCTGACGCAAATCCTCCACTTTCCAAATGTTCTTCAGTGTCTCGATAAACTTTTTCATTTACTTAGATAATAGTTGTGTTACCACCAACTGCCTTGATCGCTGCCTCGGCAGTCTTTGAGAAAGCATTAGCTTCCACATCCACCTTGACGGTGAGCTCGCCGTTGCCAAGCACCTTGACAAGTTCCTTGCCATTGGTAAGACCAGCGGCCTTGAGCTCCTCAATACCAATCTTGGTGAGCTTCTTCTCCTCTGCCAACTTCTGGAGAGTAGACAGATTGACGGCGAAATACTCCTTGTGGTTGATATTCTTGAAGCCGGCCTTCGGCACACGGCGCTGGAGGGGCATCTGACCACCCTCGAAGCCAATTTTCCTCTTATAACCCGAACGTGCCTTAGCACCCTTGTGACCACGTGTGGACGTGCCACCAAGTCCAGAACCTGTTCCACGGCCAAGACGGCGACGGTAGTGCGTGGAGCCTTTTGCGGGTTTTAAAGTATGCAATTTCATAAAACTGTGCTTTTTTAAAGATTGATTGATTATTCAACTACCGTCACCAGGTGATGCACCTTGCGGATCATACCGCGGATAGCGGGAGTGTCTTCCTTCTCCACCACCTGCGAGATCTTATGGAGGCCAAGAGCCTCAAGCGTACGTTTCTGGTCGACCGGATAACCGATTTTGCTCTTAATCTGCTTGATTTTTATTGTAGCCATATCAGTACCTCCTTATCCTCTAAATACTTTTTGCATGGAAATGCCACGCTCACCTGCAATCGTATAGGCATCACGCATCTCGCTGAGTGCCTTGATCGTAGCCTTCACCAGATTGTGGGGGTTGGAGGAGCCTTTCGACTTGGCGAGCACATCGTTCACACCAGCACTCTCAAGCACGGCACGCATAGCACCACCGGCCACCATACCCGTACCAGGAGCAGCAGGCTTCAGGAACACCTTGGCTCCACCATAAGCCACTTCCATCTCATGAGGAATCGTGCCTTTCAGAACAGGTACCTTGACGAGGTTCTTCTTGGCAGCTTCCACGCCTTTGGCGATGGCTGCTGTCACTTCACCGGCCTTTCCAAGTCCCCATCCGATGACTCCATTACCGTCACCTACAACGACGATGGCAGCGAATGTGAACGTACGACCGCCCTTCGTCACCTTCGTCACACGGTTGATAGCTACCAGACGGTCTTTTAACTCTGCGTCACTATTGATTTTTACTCTATTGTATGCCATAATCGCTTAAAAATTAAGTCCACCTTTACGGGCTGCATCAGCCAATTGCTTCACTCTGCCGTGATACAGATAGCCGTTACGGTCGAAAACCACGGCTGTGATGCCTGCGGCCTTAGCCTTCTCGGCAATCATCTCACCCACTTTCTCAGCCTGCTGGCTCTTGCTCATCTTCTCCAAACCGGCAGAAGAGGCGGAAACCAATGTGCGGCCTTTGGGATAATACTCCACCTCAACCTTGCGCTTGGGGTGCTTCTTCTCCACCAATGCCTTGAAAGGCTTCTCTGTGTTGAACCATGAGTCATCGACAATCTGCACATAGATGCTCTTGTTGCTGCGGAACACCGTCATGCGAGGACGCTCAGCTGTACCGTTGACCTTCTTGCGAATTCTATATTTTATCTTGATTCGTCTTTCTTCTTTTTTCGTTGTCATAATCGTAAATTGTTAAAGTTACTTAGCTGAAGCTGACTTACCAGACTTCCTGCGGATGACCTCACCCTTGAACAGGATACCCTTGCCTTTGTAAGGCTCAGGCTTGCGGAAAGAACGGATCTTTGCACAGATGAGTCCGAGCAACTGCTTGTCGCATGACTCCAAGATAATGATAGGATTCTGATTTCTCTCAGACTTCGTCTCAACCTTCACCTCAGCGGGGAGCATGAGGAAAATGGGATGAGTATAACCAAGAGCAAACTCCAAGAGGTTACCCTGGTTGGAGACACGGTAACCGACACCCACGAGCTCGAGGGTCTTCTGGAAACCAGTGCTCACACCCACTACCATATTGTTGACGAGGGCACGGTAAAGGCCATGGAATGCCTGCTTTTGCTTGATGTTCACAGGACTTTCCTCATTGATCGAGAAAGTCATCTCGCCATTCTCAATCTCAATGTTGATGGAAGGATCCACTTTCTGTGAGAGAGTGCCCTTGGGACCCTTCACAGTGATCATGTTGTTCTCGTTCTTGACTTCCACGCCTGCGGGAATCACGATGGGCAATTTTCCTATTCTTGACATATTGCTTTCCTCCCTGATTAATAGACGTAGCAAAGAACCTCACCACCAATTTTCAGCTCGGTGGCCTCTTTGTCTGTCATGACACCTTTGGATGTGGATAAGATAGCGATACCCAATCCGTTGATAACTCTCGGCATGTTCTTGTAACCCGTATACTTACGGAGTCCAGGAGTGGAAACCCTCTTGAGTTTCTTGATGGCGTTGGCCTTGGTCGTCGGATCATACTTCAAAGCGACCTTGATCGTACCCTGAGGACCATCCTCGATGAACTTGTAGTTCAGGATGTATCCCTTCTCGAAGAGGATCTTCGTGATTTCCTTCTTCAAGTTTGAGGCAGGAACCTCCACAACACGGTGATGAGCCATGATTGCGTTTCTGAGCCTCGTCAGATAATCTGCTATTGGATCTGTCATAAAAATAAATGTTTAATTAATCGGGACTACCCCGACAATATTAAATAATGAAATTGAATTACCAGCTTGCCTTCTTCACACCCGGGATGAGTCCAGCCGATGCCATCTCGCGGAATTGGATACGTGAGATACCAAACTGACGGATATAGCCTTTGGGACGGCCAGTGATCTTACAGCGGTTGTGCAGACGGATGGGGTTGGCGTTGCGTGGAATGCTCTGGAGCTTGCGGGCTGCCTCATAAGCCTCCATGGGATCTTCCGAGGTGGCGATGATTTTCTTCAGCGCTGCACGCTTCTCAGCATACTTGGCCACGAGCCTTGCTCTCTTGACCTCACGGGCCTTCATTGATTCCTTTGCCATGGATTATGCGTTTTTAGCGTTTTTGAATGGAAGACCAAAACCTTTGAGCAGTGCGAATCCCTCCTCGTCGGTCTTGGCGGATGTGACGAATGTGATATTCATACCCTGGATGCGCTCGATGGTGTCGAGGTTGATCTCAGGGAAGATGATCTGCTCCTCGATGCCGAGAGTGTAGTTGCCTCTTCCGTCGAGCTTGGTCTCGATACCCTTGAAGTCGCGGATACGGGGAAGCGCAACCCTGACGAGCTTCTCAAGGAACTCATACATACGCTCCCTGCGCAGTGTCACCATGACACCGATGGGCATTTTCTTACGGAGCTTGAAGTTGGCGATATCCTTCTTAGAATAAGTTGCCACGGCCTTCTGGCCAGTGATAGTGGTAAGCTCATTAACTGCCACATCGATGAGTTTCTTCTCCTGTGTGGCATCGCCGAGACCCTGATTGATCACAATCTTCTTCAAGACGGGAATCTGCATGCTCGATGAGTAGTTGAACTGCTTCATCAGGGCCGGTGCGATCACCTCGGCGTATTGTTTCTTTAACTGTGCTGTATTCATTATTTGATCTCCTCCCCAGATTTTTTAGCGATACGAACTTTCTTGCCGTCATCGTTGATCTTGATGGCGATGCGAGTGGGCTTTCCGCTCTTCGGGTCGATAAGGCTCAGGTTGGAGATATGGATAGGAGCCTCTACCTTGACGAATCCACCCTGGGGATTCTTGGCGGAAGGTTTAGAGCTCTTGGTGACGATGTTCACACCCTCGACGAGAGCACGCTGTTTCTCAACGAGCACCTTGAGCACTTTACCGGTCTTGCCCTTGTCCTCACCGGAGAGAACAATCACGGTGTCGCCTTTCTTGATATGTAACTTTGCCATTACTATACTACTGTTTATAAATGATTAAAGAACCTCAGGTGCAAGTGACACCACCTTCATGTTGACAGCACGCAACTCACGGGCAACAGGGCCGAAAATACGGCTGCCGCGGAGCTCGCCTGCATTGTTGAGCAGCACACAAGCATTGTCGTCAAAACGGATATAAGAACCATCGGCGCGGCGGATTTCCTTCTTCGTGCGCACGATCAGAGCCTTGGAGACGGCACCTTTCTTCAAATCGCTTGACGGTATCACGTTCTTGACAGCGACGACGATCACATCGCCGACACTTGCATAGCGGCGTCTTGTACCACCCAGCACCCTGATGCAGAGTGCCTCGCGTGCGCCGCTGTTGTCACATACTGTAAGTCTTGATTCTGCCTGTATCATGATTACTTAGCTTTTTCGATTATTTGAACTAGTCTCCATCTCTTGGTCTTGCTCAAGGGACGTGTTTCCATAATGAGCACTGTATCACCTACATTGGCCTCATTCTTCTCGTCATGTACATGGTATTTCTTCGTCTTCTGGACGAACTTACCATAGATGGGGTGCATCTCCTTAAACTTAGCTGCGATAACAATGGTCTTATCCATCTTGTTGCTGATGACCACACCCGTTCTCGTTTTTCTTAAATTTCTTGTTTCCATCTGAACCATTGTTATTTTTTAAGTTCTCTCTGATGAAGTTCGGTCTTCATACGTGCGATATCGCGACGCATCTGCCTAATCTGCATGGGATTCTCCAGTGGAGTGATGGCGTGGTTGAGCTTCAGCTGCTGCAGTTTGGCCACTGCACCTTCGAGTCTCTCTACCAAGTCCTGGGTAGCGAGCTCCCTTATTTCATTGATCTTCATAGTTTATGCGTTTTTATCGTAATCACGTCTTACAACAAACTTTGTCTTCACAGGAAGTTTCTGAGCCGCAAGGCGAAGCGCCTCCTTGGCAATGTCGAAACTGACACCTTCCACTTCGAAGAGAATGCGGCCCGGTGTCACCGGAGCTACCCATCCTGCGGGATCTCCCTTACCTTTACCCATACGTACATCAGCAGGCTTGCGGGTGATGGGTTTGTCGGGGAAGATGCGGATCCACACCTGTCCCTCACGCTGCATGTATCTGTTGACGGCGACACGGGCAGCCTCAATCTGCCGGCTGTCGATCCATTTGGCCTCAAGCGTCTTGATGCCGAACGAACCGAAAGCGAGCTGGGTACCTCTGTGGGCATTGCCTTTGTTTCCACGCCCATCCTGAGGTCTTCTATATTTTACTCTTTTTGGCTGTAACATTGTTGCTTCTTACTTTTTTAACGGTTATTGTTTCTCTTGCGCCCGCGACCCTGACGGCCACCATTACCCTGACGGCCGCTCTGCTTCTCTTGTGCGAAATTGGGTGCGAGGTCTACCTTGCCATATACCTCACCTCTGCAGATCCACACCTTGATACCGAGGAGACCCACCTTGGTGAGTGCCTCAGCCTGGCAGTAGTCGACATCAGCACGGAATGTGTGCAGAGGAGTACGGCCTTCCTTGTACATCTCCTTACGGGCCATTTCAGCTCCGTTGAGACGACCGGTGATCTGCACCTTGATGCCCTCAGCACCAGCGCGCATGGCATTGGCGATAGCCTGCTTGATGGCGCGACGGTAAGCGATCTTGCCCTCCACCTGGCGAGCGATGTTGTTGGCGACGATCGTTGCGTCAAGATCAGGTTTCTTCACCTCGTAGATATTGATCTGGATCTCCTTGTTGGAAAGCTTCTTCAGCTCTTCCTTCAACTTGTCCACATCCTGACCACCCTTGCCGATGACGATACCCGGACGGGCTGTGCAAACAGTGATGGTGACGATTTTGTGCGTGCGCTCAATGACGATTTTCGACACACTGGCCTTAGCCAAGCGCTCGTTGAGATACTTTCGGATGTTCTGGTCCTCAACCAGGTTGTCGCCGAAGTTCTTGCCTCCGAACCAGTTGGAGTCCCATCCCCTGATAATACCCAGACGGTTGCTTATTGGATTAACTTTCTGTCCCATGCTGTTTCTTATTTATCGTCATTAGTTTTTGAATCTACGAAAAGGGTAACGTGGTTGCTGCGCTTGCGGATCCTGTAGCCCCTGCCCTGAGGAGCCGGTCTCATGCGCTTCCAGGTGACACCCTCGTCGACGAACACGCGTGAAACGAAAAGTTCGCCGTCTTCAGCTTTGCGGTCATTCTTAGCCTCCCAGTTGGCCACTGCCGAGCGGAGAAGCTTCTCCACGTCGATGGCAGCCTTCTTGTTGGAGAACTTCAGCACACCAAGTGCTTTGTTCACCTCCATGCCACGGATCATGTCTACGACATAACGCATCTTGCGTGGTGAGGAGGGCACCCCTACCAGTTTGGCGAAGTAGAGGTTCTTAGCGGCCTCTTTCCTTTTCTCGGCCGCGAGTTTCTTTCTTGCTCCCATTATATTCTGTTTTATTTTTCAATGGTTAGCCTGCTTACTTCTTGTTGCCGGCATGTCCGCCGAACCTGCGGGTGGGGGAGAACTCTCCGAGCTTGTGTCCCACCATGTTCTCAGTAATGTAAACAGGGATAAATTTATTTCCGTTGTGGACTGCTACAGTGTGACCGACAAAGTCGGGTGAGATCACTGAGGCCCTGGCCCATGTCTTGACGACTGTTTTCTTTCCGCTCTCATTCATGGCGAGAATCTTCTTCTCGAGAGATACGTTGATGTATGGACCCTTCTTAAGTGAACGACTCATAATTTCCTCTTGTTAACTATTTTTTCTTGTTAGCTCTCTCGATAATATACTTGTTGGAATGCTTCTTGGGAGCCCTTGTCTTGAGTCCCTTAGCATACAGGCCATTGCGTGAGCGTGGATGTCCACCTGACTGGCGGCCTTCACCACCACCCATCGGGTGATCGTGCGGGTTCATCACAACGCCACGGTTGTGGGGCCTGCGACCAAGCCAGCGTGTGCGGCCGGCCTTGCCAGACTGCTCAAGAGCATGGTCTGAATTGCCGACGCTGCCTACAGTGGCCTTACAAGCACTGAGGATCTTACGTGTCTCACCTGAGGGAAGCTTGATCACACAATAGCTGCCCTCGCGTGAAGTCAACTGAGCGAAATTACCTGCCGAACGAACGAGTTTGGCACCTTGGCCAGGACGGAGCTCAATGTTGTGAATCACCGTACCGACAGGGATGTTGGCCAACGGAAGAGCATTGCCGACCTCAGGAGCTGCCTCAGCGCCAGAGACCAGCGTGGTGCCCACTTCCAGTCCGATAGGAGCAATGATATAACGTTTTTCTCCATCAGCGTAGAAGAGCAATGCGATACGAGCCGAACGGTTGGGATCGTACTCAATGGACTTCACTACTGCTGGTACACCATCTTTCTCTCGTTTGAAGTCGATCAAGCGATACTTCCTCTTGTGACCACCGCCTCTGTAGCGCACGGTCATCTTTCCGGTGTTGTTTCGACCTCCGGTGGAGCGCTTTCCACGAACGAGAGACTTCTCTGGTACGGATGCAGTAATTTCCTCGAACGTACCAATAATCTTGTGTCTTTGACCCGGTGTGACGGGTTTTAATTTACGTACTGCCATTTCTTATTTAAATATTGCTGTAAAAATCGATTGTCTCGCCCTCCTTGAGGGTGACGATAGCCTTCTTGAACGCGCTCTTGTGACCCTTCACGAGTCCGGCCTTGGTGTAGCGCTGCGAGCGCTTGCCAGCGTAGAGAAGCGTGTTCACGTCGATGACCGTAACATTATACAGGCGCTCGACTTCTTCCTTAATTTGGAGCTTGTTAGCTTCAGGACGAACGACAAAACCATAACGGTTGGGGCGCTTGTCCGTAATCTTGGTCATCTTCTCAGTGACCAAAGGTCTCAATATAAATGCCATTGTAAAAAGTCTCCTTGATTATTTAGTTAAGATTCCGTCGATGGTCTCGAGCGAATTTTCAGTCACGACAAGAACATCAGCATTCAATACTTTGTAAGAATTGAGTGATGATGCAAGTATAACCTCAGTACGCTGCAAGTTACGAGCCGACAAATATACGTTTTTATTTGATTCTGGCAAAACAAGGAGCAGTTTCTTGCCCTCGACTTTCAGATTTTTAACAACATTTATGAAATCTTTAGTCTTTGGTGCCTCGAAATTGAAATCTTCAACCACGATGATGGCATCCTCTTGAGCCTTGTATGAGAGGGCGCTCTTACGAGCGAGAACCTTTACTTTCTTGTTGAGCTTGAAGCGATAGTCGCGGGGTCTCGGACCGAATACCCTACCACCACCTTTCATCAGAGGTGAGTTGATGTCGCCATGACGTGCACCACCTCCACCTTTCTGGCGGCCGAGTTTTCTGGTACTTCCAGCGTGCTCGCTTCTCTCCTTGGCCTTGTGTGTTCCCTGGCGCTGGTTGGCCAGATACTGCTTCACATCGAGATAAAGGACGTGGTCGTTGGGCTCGATGCCGTAGATTTCCTCATTGAGAGTGACCTTGCGTCCGGTCTCCTGACCTTTGATATTTAATACACTGATTTCCATTATTTCTGAATTAAGACGGTTGAGCCAATAGCACCGGCCACGCTGCCCTTCACCAGAAGGAGGTTGTGCTCCGGTATAACTTTTAACACTCTGAGGTTCTTTGTTGTCACTCTGTCACATCCCATGTGTCCTGCCATACGCATTCCCTTGAACACCTTGGCGGGATAAGAACATGCACCGATAGAACCCGGCTTGCGGGCGCGGTCATCCTGACCGTGTGTCTGCTGGCCAACACCTCCGAATCCGTGGCGCTTGATGACGCCCTGGAAACCTTTACCTTTAGAGGTTCCTGTCACATCCACAAACGATGAGTCGTTGAAGATCTCGACAGTGATGGTGTCGCCGAGGTTGTACTCCTCGTCGAATTTGAACTCGGCCAAGTGCTTTTTCGCTGTGGTGCCGGCTTTCTTGAAGATTCCCATGAGGGCTTTGGAGGTGTTCTTCTCCTTAGCCTCGCCGAAAGCGAGCTGATAGGCGCTGTAGCCATCTTTCTCGTTGGACTTCACCTGGGTAACAACACAAGGACCAGCTTCGATAACAGTGCACGGCACGTTCTTGCCGTCGGCACTGAAAACGGATGTCATTCCGATTTTTCTTCCTATTAATCCTGGCATTTCAATTAATGATTTAAATAATTTATAGATGATGATTGCCGAAGCAACATTCTTTTGATACTATACTTTGATCTCTACTTCCACGCCGCTGGGCAACTCAAGCTTCATCAGGGCGTCGACAGTCTTGGATGTCGTGCTGTAGATGTCAATCAACCTCTTGTAGTCGGAGAGCTGGAACTGCTCACGGGCTTTCTTGTTGACAAACGTACTACGGTTCACGGTGTAGATGCGCTTGTGGGTGGGAAGTGGAATAGGACCACTTACTACGGCGTCGGTTGCTTTGACGGCCTTTACGATTTTCTCGGCTGATTTGTCCACGAGCTTGTGATCGTAGGACTTCAGTTTGATTCTGATTTTCTGACTCATGATAATGTTTGGTTAAATGTGATTATGGTTGGTGGCCGCAGGCCCTGCTTAAGAGTCATTCGCTAAACAGGGCGGCGGCTCCACTTTCCGATGTTATACCAAGTCGGCGCGCCCGTTGACTTCCTGGAGCACTGCCTTGGCGATAGAGCTTGAGAGAGGTGCGTGATGGTCGTATTCCATCGAACTTGTGGCACGTCCCGACGTGATCGTACGCAGAGCTGTCACATAGCCGAAGGTCTCCGACAGCGGCACCATGGCTTTCACAATCCTTCCGCCTGAGCGGGCCTCATCCATACCCTGTACCTGGCCGCGGCGCTTGTTGAGGTCGCCGATGACATCACCCATGCTCTCCTCGGGTGTCACAACTTCCAGTTTCATGATAGGCTCCATCAGAACGGGAGATGCTTTCACGCAGGCGTTCTTGTAAGCCTGGATGGCTGCGATCTCAAACGAGAGCTGGTCGGAGTCCACGGGGTGGAACGATCCGTCGAGCAGGGTCACCTTGAGTGAGTCCATCGGATATCCACCGAGCACACCATTCTTCATGGCACTCTCGAAACCCTTCTGGACTGCGGGGATAAACTCCTTGGGGATGTTTCCGCCCTTGACCTCGTTGACGAACTGAAGCCCGCCTTCCTTGAAGTCCTCGTCGACAGGACCCACGTTGCAGATGATGTCGGCGAACTTTCCGCGGCCACCGCTCTGTTTCTTGTAGACCTCTCTGAGGTTGACGGTCTTGGTGATGGCTTCCTTGTAGTTGACCTGGGGCTTGCCCTGGTTGCACTCCACCTTGAACTCTCTCTTCAGACGGTCGATAATGATATCGAGGTGAAGCTCACCCATACCCGAGATGATGGTCTGTCCGCTCTGCTCGTCGGTTCGCACGGTGAAAGTAGGATCCTCCTCAGCCAACTTGGCAAGTCCGATACCAAGCTTGTCGACGTCGGCCTGGGATTTCGGCTCCACGGCGATACCGATCACAGGATCGGGGAAGGTCATCGACTCCAGCACGATGGGATGATTCTCATCGCAGAGGGTATCGCCAGTGTGGATGTCCTTGAAACCTACGCCTGCACCGATGTCGCCGGCGTCGATCGACTCCATGGGAATCTCCTTGTTGGAGTTCATCTGGAAAAGACGGCTGATGCGCTCTTTCTTGCCCGAACGGGGGTTGTAGACGTAAGAACCGGCCTGCACCTTGCCTGAATAGACACGGAAGAACACCAGACGGCCCATATAGGGATCGGTTGCGATCTTGAAAGCCAGGGCTGCGGTAGGCTCATCCTCTGAGGGTTTGCGGTCTTCCTCTGCCTCAGTCTCAGGGTTGGTACCCACGATGTTGACAGCGTCGAGCGGCGAGGGAAGGAATGCACAGACATAGTCGAGCAGCGGCTGCACACCCTTGTTCTTGTAGGATGATCCACACACCATAGGAGTGACCTCCATGGCCACGGTACCTTTGCGGATCGCAGCGATGATCTCCTCTTCGGTGATTTCCTGACCTTCGAGATATTTCTCCATCAGGGCATCATCGTAGTTGGAGGCGCACTCCAACATCTTGTCACGCCACTCCTCTGCCTCGTCCACGAGGTCAGCGGGGATGTCCGCGATTTCATATTCAGCACCCATGGTCTCGTCATTCCAGACGATGGCCTTCATCTTAATGAGGTCCACCACACCTTTGAAATGCTCCTCAGCACCAATGGGAATCTGCACTGGGCAGGGGTTGGCACCGAGAATATCTTTCATCTGCTGCACAGTCTCATAGAAGTCTGCGCCCGAACGGTCCATCTTGTTGACATACCCGATACGAGGCACATTGTATTTGTCGGCCTGGCGCCACACGGTCTCCGACTGAGGCTGGACACCGTCAGCTGCGGAATAGGTAGCCACGGCTCCATCAAGCACACGGAGAGAACGCTCCACCTCTGCGGTGAAATCGACGTGTCCCGGAGTGTCAATGAGGTTGATCTTGTATTTCTTGTTGTTCCACTCCCACGAACAAGTGGTAGCGGCGGAGGTGATGGTGATACCACGCTCCTGTTCCTGTGCCATCCAGTCCATGGTGGCTGCACCGTCGTGAACCTCTCCGATCTTATGCGTTTTACCCGTATAGAAGAGAATACGCTCGGATGTGGTGGTCTTGCCGGCGTCAATATGGGCCATGATGCCGATATTGCGGGTGAGGTGTAAGTCTTGCTTTGCCATTTTCTTTTTACCTTAGCTATTACCTGAATTAAAACCTGAAATGTGCGAATGCACGGTTGGCCTCAGCCATACGGTGCATGTCCTCCTTACGCTTGAAAGCGCCACCCTGATTGTTGTAGGCATCCATGATTTCAGCAGCCAGCTTCTCAGCCATGCTCTTACCACTGCGCTTACGGGCAAAGTTGATCATATTCTTCATCGAAACACTCTCCTTGCGGTCAGGACGGATCTCTGTAGGCACCTGGAAGGTGGCACCACCGATACGACGGCTCTTCACCTCCACCTGGGGGGTGATGTTGTCCAGGGCGGTCTTCCAGATCTCAAGGGGAGTCTTTTCCTCCTTGGCCATCTTACCCTTCACGATATCAAGTGCATTGTAGAAGATTTCGTATGAAATGGTCTTCTTACCATCATACATAAGGTGATTCACAAACTTGGAGACCTTCTGGTCGTTGAAGACGGGATCTGGCAGGACCAGACGCTTCTTTGGTTTTGCTTTTCTCATTTTGTCTTGAAATAAATTCTGCTTGGGGCTGTTTTTGCTCGTTCTTCAACGCTCACACGAGAGCATTTACTCAACCTGTCTAACAATTCTCCAGCAAAACGGTTAATGATTTTTGATTTGTCCTTGTACTAACCTTCTCCGGTTATTACTTCTTCTGCTTAGGACGTTTTGCACCATACTTGGAGCGGCGCTGGGTGCGGTTAGCGACGCCTGCAGTGTCGAGCGTGCCGCGAACGATGTGATAGCGCACGCCAGGGAGGTCTTTGACACGACCACCACGCACAAGCACGATGCTGTGCTCCTGAAGGTTGTGGCCCTCACCGGGAATGTAGGAGTTCACTTCCTTCTGGTTGGTCAATCTTACACGGGCAACTTTACGCATTGCCGAATTAGGCTTCTTAGGAGTGGTGGTGTAGACACGCACACAGACACCACGGCGCTGAGGACATGAGTCCAAAGCGGGTGACTTGCTCTTGTCGACAAGTTCCTTTCTGCCTTTCCTTACTAATTGTGAAATAGTTGGCATTTTGTGATTTATTAAATTATATATTATGTATATGTTGTTGCATATAAATATATGGTATGCCCATGACACACCAATTTGGGCTGCAAAGGTACAAAGTTTGATCCAATTATCCTAATTTATCAAACCTCAAACAACTTCCCTTCTGGTGAATTTAACTTTTTATAACTATTTATAACTATTTTCAATACGCATTTCGGGGCGGCAGACCCATTCTTGCTGGATTTACCGCCCCGTAGTCTACGATGAATGGACCTATGCCTCACCCTTGTTGCCGATATCGAAGGGAGAGATCGTGCGCGGTTGGGTGTTGGGCAATTGTATCCGGCCGAATACTTTCTCATACCTTGCGATATTCTCCTGCAAGGCCATGGCAAGCCGCTTGGCATGCTCGGGAGCAAGGATAACCCTGCTCTTGACCATGGGTTTGGGGTAACCGGGCATCATTGCAGCGAGATCGAGGATGAACTCGGAACTGGAATGTGTGATGAGCGCCAAATTGGCATAGACACCTCTTGCCACCTCTGGCGACAAGTCGATCTGTAGTTGTTGACCTTTGGGTTTTTCCTGATTGTCCATGATATTTTTATTAGATGATTCATGTTTCAGAAGTCAAAGCAGTGAAGTTGTTATCGGCCTTTCGACCCAAGAAGTGAAGCATTATGCTTTGTTAAAGTCATGAAAAGTACTGTTAGAACGCTTGAATAGCGAAAGTACATTTGGCTTAATTTCTTTTACTTCTTAACTTCCGAAGGTTAAGTTAGATGATATGATACGACGACGGCTGCCGCTGTGTCCATCGGCAGCCGTCGAATGCGGGATAGTATACTTAATTCTCCTCGAGGACGACTTCCTCGTCGGCGAAATCAAGCACATTCTTCTTGTTGGCCTGCATGCGGTCGTGCTCCTCCCTGCTGCCTACGAGCAGTTTGTCCCACTGGCGGAGTCCTGTTCCTGCGGGGATGAGGTGTCCGCAGATCACGTTCTCCTTCATGCCTTCTAGATAGTCCGTCTTACCACGGATAGCGGCCTCATTGAGCACCTTCGTTGTCTCCTGGAAGGAGGCAGCCGACATGAAGCTCTTGGTCTGCAAGGCTGCACGTGTGATACCCTGGAGGATCTGGGTGGACGTGGCGGGGATGACGTCTCTCACCTTGATGGTGCGCTGGTCACGGCGGGTGAGGGCGGAGTTCTCGTCACGCAGCTTGCGTGCTGAGATGATCTGTCCCTCATACACGTTCTCGCTGTCACCACGGTCGAGTACATATTTCTTGCCCCAGATGCGGTCGTTCTCCTCTGCGAAGTCAAGTTTGTCGACGACCTCCTGCTCGAGGAAGGTGGTGTCGCCTGGTTCGACGATCTGCACTTTGCGCATCATCTGTCTCACGATGATCTCGAAGTGCTTGTCGTTGATCTTCACACCTTGCAGACGGTAGACATCCTGCACCTCGTTGACGATGTATTCCTGAACGGCCGTCGGACCTTTGATGGCCAGGATGTCGCTCGGAGTAATCACACCGTCGGAGAGCGGCGTTCCGGCTCTCACGGCATCGTGCTCCTGCACGAGGATCTGCTTCGAGAGCGACACAAGATATTTGCGCTGCTCGCCGGTCTTACTGGTCACGATGATCTCACGGTTACCTCTCTTCAGGCGGCCCATGGTCACCTCGCCGTCAATCTCGCTGACGACAGCGGGGTTCGACGGGTTACGGGCCTCAAAGAGTTCGGTGACTCGGGGAAGACCACCGGTGATATCACCAGCCTTGCCCACGGCACGAGGAATCTTGACGAGCGTAGCACCGGTCTCCACTTCGTCGCCGTCGTTGACCACGACGTGTCCTCCCACGGGGAAGTTATAGGTTCCGACGACTTCGCCATTCTCGCCGATCACGTCGCAGGTCGGCACGAGGGTCTTGTCTCTCGACTCCACGATGATTTTCTCTGTAAGTCCGGTTGTCTCATCGGTCTCGGCCTTGTAAGTGGAGCCCTCGACCACGTCGTTGAATCTCAGCTTGCCCTTGAATTCGGAGACGATGACGGCATTGAACGGGTCCCACTTGGCGATCAAATCGCCTTTCCTGACTTCTGCTCCATTGCCGAAATACAGGCTGCTGCCATAGGGAACGGGCACGGTGGAAAGCACGATACCCGTGTTGACATCGATAAACCTCACCTCGGCAAGACGGCTGACGACCATCTGGCAGTCAGTCTTCGGACCATCCTTCGCACCTTCCTTGAAAGGCACAGTGCGGAGCTCGTCAAACTCTATCTTGGCATCATTCTTGGCCACAATGGCGGCATTGGCGGCAGCATTGGCGGCCACACCACCGGCGTGGAACGTACGGAGGGTCAGCTGGGTTCCTGGTTCACCGATAGCTTGTGCGGCGATGACGCCCACGGCCTCTCCCATCTGCACCATGCGGCTGGTGGCCAGGTTGCGGCCATAGCACTTCATACAGACACCCTTGCGGCTCTCGCAAGTGAGCACCGACCTGATCTCGACGCTCTCAATGGGCGAGTCTTCGATGGCTTGTGCCACAGCTTCGGTGATTTCCTCACCTGCCTCCACGATCACCTCGTTGGTGGATGGATTGACGATGGTATGCACAGACACACGGCCGAGTATGCGCTCATACAGCGTGGAGATGACTTCCTCACCACTCTTCAGGGCGGTACAGACAAGACCACGCAGGGTGCCGCAGTCTTCCTCGGTGATAATCACATCGTGAGAGACATCCACCAAACGGCGGGTAAGATAACCGGCGTCGGCGGTCTTCATAGCGGTGTCGGCAAGACCCTTGCGGGCTCCGTGAGAGGCGATGAAGTACTCCAGCACCGACATACCTTCCTTGAAGTTGGAGAGGATCGGGTTCTCAATGATCTGAGCACCCTCGGCACCTGCCTTCTGAGGCTTGGCCATCAGTCCGCGGATACCCGAGAGCTGTTTGATCTGGTCTTTCGAACCACGGGCTCCGGAGTCAAGCATCATGAAGACGGCATTGA
>OCTW011574619.1_pt1 | contig 21270 bp, 24 predicted proteins | sample 1539671 | NCBI WGS metagenome assembly OCTW01 (sample SAMN02144230, study PRJEB22623) | gut metagenome | biome: sheep rumen | host: Ovis aries | place: New Zealand
GTGCTGCGGCTCACGGTGGAGCTGGAGCTGCCGGTGGACCGGTTGGTCCGGGTGTTCTGGCTCATGCTGCTCGCGGAGCGAGTGCTGGAGACGCCGGAAGAGCGGCTCACGGAGGAGCTGCCGGTAGAACGGCTCGTGGTGGCTGCGCCTCTGCTGGAAGAGCCGGAAGAACGGCTCGTCTGGGTCTGCATGGAGGCGGAACGGGACGGTGCGGCAGTAGCGGAAGCTCTGCCATAAGAAGATCCACGGGTCGTAGTCTGAGCGGAGGACGACCGGGATGCAGTGGAGGAACCGCCGGAACGGCGGGTCTGGGCAAGTGCCTCAGGGGCCGCGATCATCGCCATCGTGATGAAGAGTGCGGCAACGGAGTTGATCATCCTTCTCATAGCTTTGTCGTTTTTAAAGTTAGCGATATAAGTAATAATTTTCGGAAAGTTTCTTGAAAGCGTCCACATCCTGCATCCACCGGGAGCGGATATCTTCGACTTTCAACCGCTTTCCGAATTCCCTTCTCACATAATCCGTGCCACAAACGATATCCAGCATCCTGGTTTTCTTCAGGGTCTTATACGGATTGCGGGAAGGATACAGCTCCTGAAGGGCCTGCATGACATAAAACTGGGTCAGCGTAATCTCTGCGGCTTCATAGTCCGTATAGAAGAACTGGACGCCGTGCTGCAGGTCCGGAGCGCTTCCGGAGATGGGTTTGTAGTGGATGGTCCGGAAAGCGACGCCGGGAAGGTGATAACTGTCCAGCCGCTCCTTGAGCTTATCGGCATCGATCCAGGGAGCCGCGAAAGTCTGGAACGGGATGGTATATCCCACGCCGATGCTCAGATAACCGAATTCCCCGGCGATGCCGGCGGAAGGATAGCCGATGGCGGATTCCATCGAGGGGATGTTCGGGGAAGGAAGGATCCACGGAAGTCCGGTATCCCGGTACAGCATCCAGCGTTCCCAACCCCGCATCGGGATGACGGTCAGGCGGCACTTGAGGGGCGGTTCCTTTCCATCGACCCCGCAGTTGAGCCCCTCCTCGTTGATGAGGGAGGCCAACTCCCCTACCGTGAGCCCATAGACATACGGGATCCGGAACTCGCTGACGAAGGAATGGAAGCCCGGCTCCACATAGGAACCCTCGACCTTGAGGCCGCCGAGGGGATTCGGTCGGTCCAGGACCATGACTTCGATGTCCTGCTCGGCGCAGGCACGCATCACGAGTCCCAGGGTGGAAATGAAAGTATAGGAGCGCGTTCCGACATCCTGGATATCATAGACCATGACATCGACGCCCTTGAGCATCTGCGGCGTAGGTTTCCGGGTGCTTCCATAGAGCGAATAGACCGGAAGGCCCGTCTTCGGGTCTTTCCCGCTGGCCACATGGTCACCCGCATAGGCATCCCCCCGCACCCCGTGCTCAGGCCCGTAGAGCGCAACCAGATCCACCCCGGGCGCCTCGAAAAGGACATCAATGGTGGAACGCAGGTTCCGGTCCACCCCGGAAGGATTCGTCACCAATCCCACGCGCTTCCCCTGGAGCTCTTCGAACCCATAGCGCTCCAGCATATCGATACCGGTATATACCTGTGCCTGGGCAGTAATCCCCAGAAGCAGGAGCACGCCCAGCGCGTATTTCCTAAGTTGTTTGCTGTCAATCATTTCCTTAAATCGCTTTGCGTCAAAATACATAAAGCACTTTCCATATCGGTTTGTCGGTCAATCACTTCCGGATTACGCATCGGCCGGAAGGGAACGGCGGGCGGCGAGGGTGACAGCGACGGTGGCAAGGCAGCAGACCATCACCATGACATAAAAGCCCACGTACCCGAGAGATTCTTGCAGATATCCTGCCACGGCGCCCGGGAGCAGCATGGACAGGGCCATGAAGCCCGTGCAGAGGGCGTAGTGGGAGGTCTTGAGCGGGCCGTCGGCAAACCGCATCATATACACCGTGTAGGCCGTGAATCCGTACCCATAACCGAACTGGTCCAGCACGACATAGGCGCCTACCGTCCATACGGACGAGGGTTGCGTGAGGGCCATGATCAGGTACACGACACAGGGCAGGGCCAGGCTGAGAGCCATGGGAAGCAGGCAGCGGCGGAGTCCCCGCCAGGAAATGTGCCATCCTCCCAGGATTCCGCCGGCGAGCAGGGCGATGACGCCCGCCGTCCCATAGACCATGCCGAAGGCCGCCTTGTCCATCCCCAAGCCGCCGTCTGCCAGGGAATCGCTGAAGAACGGATACAGGAGTTTCACCGAAAACGCCTCCGGAAGACGGTAGAGCAAGAGGAAGCACAGGGTCAGGACGATGCCCGGTTTCGTAAAGAAAGTGCCGAACGCTTCTCCGAACTCCCGGAAGATCTCCCGGGCCGTCTTGCGGCCGGCCGTGGCGTCTTCCGCGGGACGGGGCAGCACGAAGGCATGATAGGCCGTCACCAGGGCCAGGAGGATGGAGGTTCCGAGGAGGGTGACCGACCAGGCACGGGACACGGCCCCGGTGCGCTTCTCCAGAAGGCCGGCGATCACCACCAGTACGCCCTGTCCGAAGACCATGGCGATCCGGTAAAAGGTGTTCCGGATGCCCACGAAGGCCGACTGCCGCCGCTGGTCCAGGCCGATCATGTAGAATCCGTCGGCCGCAATGTCATGCGAGGCCGAGGCAAAGCCCGTGATCGTGAACAGGATCAGTGTCCAGGTAAAAGGCGATTTCGCCGGAAGCGTCAATGCCAGGACGGCGACCGTGACGGCCATGCACAGCTGCATCGTCACGATCCACCAGCGCTTGCTCTTGAAGATATCCACGAATGGGCTCCAGAGGGGCTTGACCAGCCAGGGAAGGCCGATCAGGCTCGTCAGGAGCGCCAGCGTGCTGTTGTCCATGCCCAGGTCCTTGAGGATGATGACCGAGATGGTGTTTACGATGAAATACGGCAGGCCTTCCGCGAAGTAGAGGGTAGGCACCCACAGCCAGGGGGATCGTGCTTTCATGGTTCGAGGGTGGTTCCGGGATAATAGAAGGAAAGGATTTCACGGTAGGTCTTGCCGGAAGCGGCCATCACTGCAGCCCCGATCTGGCACAGGCCAACGCCGTGCCCCCAGCCGTGCCCGTGGAGGATGACTTCGTCCGGAGTCATTTCCACGTCGAACCAGGAGCTGTATAAGTGGGATTCCGAAAGGAAACGCCTGATAAGGAGTTCCTTGCCGACAGTGATCGTGCGTTCGGTCCCTGTGATGCGAAGGAGCTTGATCCGACCGGAGCCGCCCCGTTCCAGCGGTTCCAGGTTCACGAGGTCGCCGATATCGACACCGGATTTCCGGGCGATGAGGGCCGCCAGTTCCTTCCGGCCGTAGCGGACGGTCCAGTCATGGAAATCTTCCGTTTCCAGATCGTAGTCATTGAGCACCTGTCCCAGGATCGCCTTGTCGTGCGTATCGCACCAGGGGTCCTCATGGACCGTGAGATAGGGGTAGTCCACATCGGCCCAGGCGGTGGAGAAGCGCTCGGTCTTCCCGCCGCAGCATTTGTAGAAGCGGGCGTCCACCAGTTCGCCCTCGCAGCGAAGGACCTGGCCCCAGGTTTCATCGATGGCGGCCCGGACGTTTTCGCCGATGGCAAGGGTAAGCCCCTGGTAGCGCTGGCAATGGTCGTCGGCACAGACATCGAAACGGCGATGGTCCTCGTGGTCGAACCACTTGACGATCTCACCGGAGGGAGCCTCCGGGGAAGTATGCGTCCCGTCCAGCCAAGTGACGAGGGAAGGGACATTGTCGAACTGATACGGGACGGAAACGGCCTTCCCGGCCCGCCGATGGGCGATCTGGGCCATCACCCAGGAACGGGAGATGACCGCATGGGCCTTCAGAAACTCCGGCGAAGCCGTCGCCTTCATCTCCGACGAAATCACGCTCAGGAGATAGTCCTCCACGCCGATGACATTGACCGCCACCACTTTCCCTTCGTCCACGATGAACTTGAGCGTCCCGGCAAACTGCTGGTCCTGCTGGCGCTGCCAATGGAAATCCACGCCGATGGTCACCCCGTACAGGATGAAGGAAGGCTCGGCGAACAGGGTGGAGATGGTAGGCGCCTCGAAAACGAGTTCATCATAGAGGGCTCCGTTATAGTCGATCTTCCCTTCCCGATAGGAGACCTTCTGGGGTCCGGCACCGTCGGAGATGATTTCGAAAGTGATTTCCGGACCGGACAGAATCCCCACTTCAATCCGGGGCTGGGTGCGTACAAGGCGCCAGAGGAGCCGTTCCTCCTGCTTTTCGGACAGGGAGATCTCCTGGAGGATATCCGTCAGGATTTCCGGAGTAATCCGCTCATAATCGGAAACTTCCGGTATCACGAAGAAGCCGGCCATGTCCGCGGCTCCGGGGCTGATGGCGAAATGGTCTTCCCCCTCCGCATAATAGTGATGCGGCCGATGGAGGGCGCGGCAGGCGACGACGGCCCGATACTCACCCTCGCTGTAGAATGTCAGGGCGTTGAACCGAGGCTCCGTCTCCCCTCCCACGAGGTCGCAGCAGTCCAGCAGACGATAGAACATCTTGGCCATGGACTTGGACGTCCGGGCCCTCAGGAGGAATACTCCCCGCGTAAAATGCTTGTAATGGAAAAGTTGGGCATCCTGGACCGAAGCGACGAAGGACAGGTCCCCGGCATGGGCTTCCGGGACTACTCCCCCATTTTCGGCGACAGCATGCAGGAGCCGGTCGGCAATGCGCTCCATGGGCATGTATCCTTTCGGACAGGCCTGGAAATGCGCATGACCGGGAACCGTGGTACCACTGAAGGGACTGTTGTAGAAGACGACATAATCCGGGAACTGGACGGAGAGGTCCAGCATGTCCGGATACCGGTGCCAGATGGTCTGCGGGACATGGATGTCCCGGGTGATCACCAGATGGTTCGGGAAGATGGGCGCCCGGTTGACCAGGACGCGGTACTTGCGGCCTTTCCGGCCCTCGAAGGGAAGGAAATGCTGATGGTCCAGATAGTTGTCCTCGCAAAGCGGACAACCGTGGTCGAAGATGGGCAGGCGCCCCGGATTGGACTGCACGGTCACCAGGATGCCGCCGATCACCATCTGCCGGGTATCTACGCTCTTGAGCGCCCGGTATTTCGCCGCCACGGCCGGCCACACGGAGAGCTGGTCGTGAACGAATTTGTCAATGTCCATTGCCATAACCTTGTAAAGGTAGGCAATTTTCGGGGGATTTCCTACAGGAGTGCCAGGAGCTGCGGCTGGATCCGGGCATATTCCGCCTCGAAGTTGGGAGTCAGGATGCCTTTTCCGATGGCGGCGGTGAGTTCCTCCTGGGTCCACCAGCGGCCCTCCGTCACTTCGTCATTGTCCGGATGGAGGTCCGGATGGCCTACACAGGCGAAAATGTAGATGAACTCCCGGTCCCTTTCGGTCTCCCACTCCCAGGTGTCCACGAAGACGGGATTGAAGGCCGTCAGGCCGATTTCCTCCCCCGCTTCCCGATAGAGCGCTTCCGCCGCCAGTTCTCCATAGGTGATGTGCCCACCCACGGCCGTATCCCAATAGCCCGGGAGCAGGTCCTTGGTCATGGAACGCTTCTGGAGATAGATCCGGCCGTACCGGTCGATCAGATGCAGGTGCACCACCGGATGCAGCGGTTTCGCCCCGCTGTGGCACCAGGAACGGGTTGCCTGGCCATATACCAGCCCGCTGGGATGGATCAGGGGCAGCATTTCCTCCGGGGAAACCGCGGCATTCCCGGGATGGTCCACGCTCGGACGGGGAAGTACCGGAGCGGGTTCCAGCGGATAGACGAGATCGGGGAACATCAGGCGAAGGAGATCAGGATCAGCAACTGGGCGACCAGCACGCGAAGGAACATCGACAACGGATAAACCGTTGCATAATTAACGGAGGTATAATCACTTCCGTACATACCCTGCGCAAAGGCAAGCACCGGGGGATTCGTCGTCGAACCCGAGATGAGGCCGCAGATCTGGTAAAAGTTCAGGTGACAGAGAGCCCGGGCTACCAGGAAGGTGATGCTGAGCGGAACGATGGTGATGAGGGCTCCGTACAGGATCCACCAGTAACCGCCGTTCACGATGGAACTGACGAAATTCTCGCCGGCCCCCAGACCCACGGCTGCCAGGAACAGGGAGATGCCGATCTCGCGGATCATCAGGTTGGCGCTCATGGTCGTGTAGGTCGTCACCTTGTATTTGGGGCCGAAATGGCCCAGCAGGATGGCGATGATGAGCGGTCCGCCCGCCAGGCCCAGCTTGATGGCCTGGGGAATGCCGGGGAAACGGATCGGCAGCGAGCCGAAAATGATACCCACCACGATGCCCAGGAAGATGGGGACGAGGTTCGGTTTGTCCAGGGAGCTGCTGGAATTGCCCACTTTCTCGGCAAGGCGGTCGATATGCTCCTCCGTACCTACGCAGATCAGGCCATCGCCCATCTGGATGTACAGATCCGGGCTCGCGACCAGCTGGACCCCGGCGCGGATGACACGGGTGACACTCACCTCATAGACACTCCGGAAATGCAGGTCTTTCAGTTTCTTGCCCGTCAGGGAGGATTTGGTGACCGACACGCGGCGGGCCACCAGGTGATGGTCCTTTTCCACCCAGTCGGAAACATGCATGGGCACTTCCTGGCCAAAGAGGATGCGGATCTTGTCCACTTCCTCCTGCGAAGTCACGATCAGCACCTTGTCGCCCTCGTTGAGGACCGTATCGCCGGTCGGGAAGATGATTTCGTTCCCTTTCATGATGCGGGAGACGACGAAATCGGCCTCGAACTCATGCAGGATATCGTACAGTTTCTTGCCGAAGATGGCCGGATTCTCCACGGCGACATGCATCCGCCGGGCCTGGCCGGAATTGTCTTCATGTGCCTGGAGGTCAGCGAGTTCCCGGGAAGGATCGATCTTGAAGATGGCCTTGAACAGCAGGATGACCAGGATCACGCCGATGACGCCGATCGGATAGGCCACCGCATAGCCGGAAGCCAGGCCGGAAGCGGCCCGGGAGGCCTGGACGGAGTCCACGCCGGCCGAGGAGGCCACGTCGATGAAGGTCTGTTGCGCGGCACCGAGGCCGGGCGTGTTGGTCACGGCACCGGACATGACACCCACCATGGTCCTGAGGTCCTCCCCCGAGATGGCGGAGATGGCCCAGGTAATGCCGACCGCCAGCAGGATGTTCATCGCGGCCAGCAAATTCATCTTCACGCCGCCGGACTTGAACGAATGGAAGAAGCCGGGGCCGACCTGCAAACCGATGGAAAAGACGAACAGGATCAGGCCGAATTCCTTCACGAAATGCAGGATTTCCGGATCGGCCCGGAGACCGAAATGGCTCAGCAGGATGCCGACGAACAGGATCCAGGTGGATCCCAGGGACACCCCTTTCACCTTGAATCGGCCGAGATAGATGCCGATGCCCATGACCAGGGCGATCAGCAGGATGGAATGGGCAACGCCTTGCCCGAGGAATAGTTCTCGCATAGTGTCAGAAAACGAGTTTCACGCAGAAGACGGACTTCCCGTCCACATGGCCTTCCACGAACTGGACCATCCGCCCGTCCTCTTCCGTCTCCAGCCGGTAAAGCTGCACGACGGCACCGGGGGTGGTCTCCTTGTTGAAATTTACATAGGCATCCCGGATGCGGCGGCCCGAAACCACCTCATACGGGAGACAATCCATCGCCCACACCATGTAGCGGGCGTTGTTGGTATGGCCGATGATATCCACATCGGAATAGACGACCGTATGCTCTCCGGCGGGAACGGGCTCGCTGCCGCGGGGCATCATCACCTTCGGGGCCTCCTCCGCGATGGCACTGTCCACGTCTCCGTCCACGCTCAGGAGGTGGTTCATTTCCTCGGGCCGGACCAGGCGCCGCGTACGCTCGTCGATGACCACCCAGGAGCTGGTGCAGGTCACGAGACGGTTGCCTTCGCCGTCCTTCAGATAGAAATCACGGAGGTAGAACAGGCCGGAAGGGCCTTTGTGCCAGGTATATAGGGTGACGGTGTCACGCCACTTGGGAGGATTTGCAAAATGGAAATGCATCCGGGAAAGGACCCAGGCCGTATGGTGGACATGCAGGTCGTCATAGCCGAAACCCAGTTCCTGGGCGGCCCAATAGGCGATTTCCTGGGCCATGTCCATGAAAGAGGCGGGTTTCAGATAAAAAGAAGCATCCGTTTCGTAACAGGGAATGCAGATGTCCTGACAGAACTTGTAACCTTCTCTTTTGACTTCACTCATACAGCTAACCTTGCTTTTGCGGGTGCAAAATTAGCATTAATAACGGAGAATTTCAAGTTCCTCGGGGGAATAGAGGAGCTTGTCCACCCAACCCGGAGCCAGCCGGCCCACCAAGGCATAGATGGCAAGAAGGACGACCAGGGCGCCAAGCACGATCAGAAGCACCTTCCAGAATGTCGGGAAGGATTGCCTCTCCCGCGCACGGGTCACGACAGGCTTATGCCGGACCTCCGGCGTCGGCTCAGGGGCGGGTTCGGGCTCGGGTTCGGATACGGGCTCCGGCTCAACCACTGGAACAGGTTCCGGTTCCGGAGCCGGTTCCGATATGGGCTCAGGCTCCAGCGCCGGTTCGGAAGCAGACTCGGCAACGGGCTCGGGTGCGGGCTCCGGGGAAGGTTCGATGATCAGTTCGGCCAGGCCGGCGACGGCAGAGGCGACCTCTTCCGGTGTCTCCACATGGGTTTTCAGGGAGATCGGGGCAAGTCCCAGCCCTTCCGGCCAGATGTCCAGTTCCTCGTCGGCAACGAAGAAGAAATGATTCTCGCGCGTGGCCCGGAGGCGCCCCAGGCCCGGGAAGAGGACCATCTTCCGCACCTTGAGGATTTCTTTCATCTCCGCGAGGAACTCCGTTAGGATGCGCTCCGCCATCGGGGCATCCACCCCGTCGGCACGGTTGGCATCGACATACATGTCCCGGAGAAGGGTATCCGTCCCCTGCCTTGGCGAGAAATACAGACGACGGTACGGCGGATTGATCGTATAGCCTTTGTCCGAGAAAGTGGATGGCATGAGCTCCGCCACGAAACAGCCCACCCCCGGAAGGGTGACCGCATCGTGGTCCAAGATCGCTTCCTTGACCATCTTTGCGAGGAGGTCGATATCCATCGTTCCGTTTCCGTTAGAATTTGTACATGCAAAGATAGTGAAAAAAACATCAAAAATGTTTGGAGTTTCAGAAAAAGGTTGTACCTTTGCAATCCCGAAACGAAACAAGGGCATCGGAAACGATGAAAACATTCCTCAGTAGCTCAGTTGGTTAGAGCATCTGACTGTTAATCAGAGGGTCCTAGGTTCAAGTCCTAGCTGGGGAGCACCTCAAAACCAATCACTTACGCAAGTGGTTGGTTTTTCTTTTTTACCGGGCAGTTGCAAAAATAACGTGTTTCAAACCCTGTTTAACAGCGTTCAAAAGCAGATTGCATTTTCGAGTAAAAGGATATAATAGCAGTCAAATTCGATATGAATTCCAGCATCACACCCTAGTCCAGGTGGTAGATGGGTTAATCTGACTCTCAAAGGTCGCAATTCTCAGGATGGATTCCAATAGCTGCTTTGATTCTTGATGCTGATTTTGTAGAAAGATGGAATGTAACAAGATTTGGAATTTGACAGGATTCTCTTTTTTACAGCTCGATGGATACTGAATCCCTGAAAATTCGTTATTTTTGTAAGATAAGGTTATAACCCCAGAAAGACACTAATAGCACATGGCAGCGATAAACGACCTCATCAGCCAAATAGAGAATCCGGAGTTAAGGGATAGAATTTTGGCTGAACTGGACAGGATGAACAAGCAGAAGAAATTCGGGCTTGTCTTCGAAGAGCATCTTCCGGAGACTGGTATTTCGGTGGACATACTGGAACCTCATGATTCTTCCAAGATTGACAACCTTCCCAAGGCAAAAGGTTTTGCTCAATATGTCAAGGAGAATATGAAGGTAATTAGCATCCAACTCATCCGCCAACTTTCTGACAAGACCACTGGCAAGCCCAAATTCAAGCGACTAAATTTGTCTGATTGTGAGGTCCAGAAAAAGATAGCCCTGGCCAATTCCGACGAAGACCTTACACGCATTTTTGAAGAGAAGGGGTGTGTTGCGGATTATAGAAGTATGTTTTGTAAGAAGAGCATTTGACATGAAAAGGTTTTTTTTGCTAGCAACATTTCTTCTCCTGCCTCTTTTTCTTATGGGGCAGAGAAGCAAAGTCTCAAAACCAACTGGTACCGTTAAAGGTTACGGTTATGTGGATCTTGGTTTAAGTGTTAAATGGGCTACGCATAATATCGGAGCAGAAACGCCGGAAGAATTTGGGGATTATTATGCTTGGGGAGAAACAAGAATAAAAAACGAGTACCAATGGGATACATATAAATTTTCGATCATTTCAGATCCTAGATTCATTCCTGATTTTTCCAAATATGACATCAAACTTCCTACAGGAAAACTAAGTTATTCATTATCTGAGCTCTTACGTTTTGAAACAAAATTGGACCCTGTTGATGATACTGCGCATAGTAATTGGGGAGGAAGTTGGCGGATGCCCACACATGATGAATGGATGGAGCTAAAAGAAAAATGTATTTGGCGTTGGACCTCAATTAATGGACATGCCGGATATTGGATAATTAGTAAGAAAAACGGGAAGAGTATATTCTTACCAGCCTCGGGGCAGATTCATTCCACTTTCGATGATAAATATAATAGATTTGGAGAATGTGGTTATTACTGGTCTTCTTCAATAGGAGTCATTAATACAGGCTTTCCCCCTGAGGCTAGTGCGATGTATTTTAGTAGAGACTATGTTTCAGATATTGGGTGTAATCGTGATCTGGGCCTTTCTATTCGCCCCGTTACCTTGTAACGTTTAAATGTAACTATTGAATACTTCTAAGCAATACACCAGATTATTATCGGCTGACTCAGTTTTAAATAGTTTATATGACAGGACTCACTTCTTAGTGGGCCCTGTTCTTCAAAAGAAAAATAAGGTCACCCCGAAGGATGACCGTTATTGCCCACAAAGAAGCAGTTGACGAAGCAAGCAGAGAATGGTACCAGGATTTGAGTCTCTTCCTACATGAATAAGACTTTGATCCATTAATAGAACCGGTGAAAGCAAAGAAACCTGGGGATAGCGATTAGAATGGGCTCTTCTTCAAAGGTAAGGCTATTGGAAGACATTGGAAGGAATAAAAAGAAAAGCCCATCATCATCACGACGTGGGCTGTAGCTGAGAGTTTCAACCCCAATTCCGGCTTAGAGAAACGCCGGTTAAGCAAGAGATGGATGTGGGATTGAGATTAGATGGCTCTCCTACAGTAATAAGGGTTTGAAGATATGGAAGATTTAATAGGAACTAGGTGGTATGGACTGGCAGGCGAAGCGGCTTGGCAAAAAGGTAAGAAACTTCGATGACAAGAAATGGGCGGGGCCAAACCGAGAAGCTATGGCCACTGCATTGAAGCAGAAAGCCCTATACGATGAAGAATTCAAAAGGGTGCTCATTGACCCGCAGTATGCAGGAATGACTTTCGTTGAGGCATCTCCTTATGACAGGATTTGGGGTATAGGCATTAGTGCAACGACTGCCCTGAAGAAAGGGGTTGCGGGTTGGAAAGGCCATAATTTCCTTGGAAGGACTTTAACAGAATTACGGGACGAATTGAACGAAAAGTCCTTATCGGAATGATTTTTGCACCCTTTGTAAGGGGATATATCTCACTTAATCACAACAATAAGCGGACAACTAGATCTCATCAGCGAATGATTCCATTTAACACATAATCATTATGAAACAGCTCTTTTCCATATTAGTCTGCACCCTTGCGATATGTGGGTGCGCAACTTCAAGGTATTCTTCCGTCAATAAGGTTGCTCCACTCGAAGGATACAAGTATTTCTATGTGCTTGGAACGAATGAATTGCTATCCATAGACACAAGCGTCGGAATTGCAGATGAGTTCGGGAATGCAAGCGCAAGTACTTACATCAATGCCCTCAATCCCGCTGATGTAGTTGCAGGGTACCTGATGAAGAAAGGTTTTATCCGCACTCCCACATTGGACAAAGAGCATGCACAGAAAACGCTTCTCGTCTCGTATGGGGAGAGTGGTCACCATTGGGGGGATATTACCGAGGTGACGATTCAGTTTATTGATGCCTCAACCCATGAATTGGTTGCAACCACAACTGCCGCCGACGGATGGTTGAAAACAGAGCCCGACAAAATCCGAAAAGCCATCCTGAAGAGTTTGAAGAACTTGTTTGAAAGATGATTTAATACAAACTCTTAAGGTGTTACATTCGGCAACGGTGTATCGCTATTTTGTATGACGGCGGTATAACCCTTAAGAGCGGACGGCGGGGTTTGCTGTGTATAAGGATGGTAAGAGATTAAGCCCCATCTACCCCAATCCATTCACGGGCGAATTGATGTATTCCCCAAGAGCTTTCCGGATTCAGCACGCTTTAGTAATTTTGGAAATGATTGTATATCTTTGACTTTTGAAGTGTCAAAACAATACTACCAATATGGGGAAGAATGACAAAAAGGAGACTCCAAGGTATCTTTACTCGAAGAGGGAATTGAAGAAGGTCTCAGATTACATCGAGCAACAATATGGTGAATATCATGAGGTCTTCCACGAGTTGGTTTCGCCTGATGTCCATTTGGATGTCGTAATAGTCCCTCCTACTGAAGAGCAGCCTTATTACAAACTCGTGACAATGGGTGCCGGTGCGTACAAGATGGATATTCCAAGAGCGTTCAGGAAATGGAAACTTGAGCGAGCGGAATATGTCATCTTCCTTCCTGAAGATTGGGATGTCAAATCAGACAAGGAAGAAGACTATTGGCCTATAAGGATGCTTAAAGATGTAGCACGGCTTCCCATCAAAACGGATAGTTGGCTTACCGTTGGCCATACAGTAGCGGATGAAGAATCAAGCCCTGTTGCGCCTAACACTTTACTCAATTCTTGTGTGCTTTTTAATTCGTTTGGAAAGGAGAAACAAGTAGTTGAAGCCCTCAAAATCGGATTATTTGGAGATGAGGTGCATTTTTATCAAGTCTTTCCATTGTATCAAGAAGAATTGGAGTATAAATACAATCATCCCGTTGATGACCTGATCGAGTTACTAAAGGATGTGCCGATGATCGTAGATATCCATCGTAAGAATTATTGCAAGTGAAGTCTTTAATTCAAACTCTTAAGGTGATACAATCGGCAACGGTGTATCGCTTTTTGTATGACGGCGGCATTACCCTTAAGAGTGGACGACGGGGATTAGCGGTGTATCGTGACGGGAAGAGATTAAGCCCCATCCACCCCAATCCATTCACGGGTGGAAATAATGAAATATCCAAGAGCTTTCCGGATTCAGGGCGCCGTAGGAATAGTGGGAATGATTGTATATCTTTGACTTTTGAAGTGTGTTGCACTTCTAAATTGAATTCACCATAATAACCTCTAACTGAAAGCACTCTATGAAACCAAATATACTCATTTTGATGGTGTTTTACCTGTTGATTCAATCTTGTTCTTCTCAAATGCCTTTCGACCCCGATTCTATTGACCGGATTGATTTTTACGCTATATGTAGAGGAGTGGATTTCGCACAGGGTGTCTATTCTATTTCGGAATTAAAGGATAAAGGAAGAGATACGATTATTACGGACAGAGTCTTTATTCAACGTTTTGTCGAAGAGCTTAACCAGTTGATTCCAGATAAACATCAACGGCTCGTTGATTATCGGTCTGGCGCCATCCTTTTCAACCGAGAAGGGGATTCAACCCTTGTTTTCTTCGGTGAAAGGACGGGAATCATCTATCGGAATAAAAAAATGATGGATCGGGATTCATTATTCCGATTGATTGATGACTCAGTATTTGCGACACAACCCTATGATTATTGGTTCCCGAGTGATTCTAGTCGTGACTTATACAGAAATATTGTGAAAACAATGATGGAGTTGCGCAAGCAACAAGCAATGGATTCCCTTGAAATCAAATAAACCATCACCTCAATGTAGCTTTCAGGTATCCGGGAGCCATTTTTGTGCAATTCCATCGCTCTGTTGCCGTACGTCACGGCGGTATAACCCTGAGGAGCGGACAACGGGGATTTGCTGTGTATCGTGACGGGAAGAGATTAAGCCCCTCCACCCAATCCATACACGGGCAGAAACTAGGACGGCTAATTCTTCCGGCTCATAAGGCAAACATATACGACCGTCCTGGGCAGACGGAATGAATGACCGGTGATGTAAAGTCCTATTGGTATGGAACTTGCGACACTGAAACCATTTCTAATTCCACGCATATGAAAAAAGTCATCACTACCCTTCTTCTGGCCCTCGGAATCTGCACGGCGTCCTTTGCGCAATCCGACTGGGCCCATCGGCTATATGGGACACTCGGCTTCTCTTACGGAGGCGCCCCCAGGATGAACTTTGCCAAAGAGGATTTCGCTATCCGTTCGTTCAACGTCGAATTGGGATACCGCCCGACGGACAATTTCTCGATATTCCTTCCGGTTTCCATCGACATGAACCTCCTCAATACGACGACCACCCGGAACTACAATGAAACGGGGACCGTTGGACTCGGCACGGCCTATGCCTTCCCGTTGGGAAAAAACTCATACATCGAACCGGCCCTATCTTGCTCGACGACCTATATCAAGACGGATGTCAATTATCTGACCCCCAAGTTTGAAGTCCGTTGGGGCGTCGGCAGGCTGGACCGTTCCATCATCCCATATTTCGGTCTTTATTGCGGACTCGGCGTACAGTATATCCATCCCTATGACACCGGCCTCATGTACAATATGGTCTTGGGATATGCCACGGTGGGAATCCACCTGTTTTAACGCATTCTTTTATGAAGCGCATCTCTCCTTTGACCTTTGGGTGTGAATTGGAAAACGCCGCTCCACCCCAATCCATTCACGGGCGGAATCTATAACGGGAAGGGAAAGTGATTGAGCAGTATTCGGTTATTAGAAGATAATCGCTATATTTAGGCCGGGAACTCAAGGAATAATCTGAAAGAATTCGTTTGATAATGAAAAAGAAAACATCCGCTCTTTCCATCTTTTTGATCGCCCTCGGTGCACTTGAAATCATTTCCCAGGGTTATGATATCATCGGAGGAGGTGCCCCGTTAAAGACATGGGTGATGCTTGTCTTCGGACTCTTCTTGCTTGCCCTGGGCTTAATCATGGCATTCGGGAAAGAACAATCTGCTTCTACCACGTCCAAAGAAGACGCCATGGTCCGGATCGGCGTCTGCATTGGTTGGGGCGCTTGTACCCTTCTGAGTTGGATAGACCAGGATTGTGTGTTTGACCATACAACGGTGGTGAATATCGGGGCGCTGGTCATTTTCATCATCTGGGCCGTTTTAAAGAATGAACGAGCCCCTAAGGAATAGTTTTACGGATTCGTTCTGAACAAAAAGCAAAAATGGCAACTCGGTCTTGCCGGGAGCTTCGTTTTTTTGTTGGTTCTCTGGCTGTTTGAACCAGGATGGAGAGTCACCAAAATTCTAGGTATTATCTCCAATGCTTTACTCCTTCTCTCCATGTTGTTGTCATATCGAGCCGAGGAGAAGATGAAGGAAAAGGACAAAGAATAAGGAGTATTGTATATGAAACTGGACAGCGAACAAAAAAGAGTGCTCAAGGCGGCATTGCCTGCCTTTCTTGCATTCCCGATTTCCAGCCCATTCTTTTACTGGCTATTTGGGAAATTGGACTCGTGGACGGATGCCCTCCTCCTTTTTGCCGGAAACCTTGTCGTGGCATTCCTCCTGATCTTGTTTTACATCCTCGGTTCCAAGATTCCGAAGAAAGACAATTAATCAATGATTATTGTTACTGTTTACACCGGTAAATCGTAATTCAACCACTTAATACCATGGGCAGTTTCTGGAACAAGACAAAAGTGTTTTTTGAATCGAGAGGATGGCGCATCTTCTGGTCATTGTTTGTCATCGCCGTTTTCGTCAACTTATTCGTACAAACGCTCCATCGACCGATGGATTGGTTCCGCGTGGTCCTTCTCATCACGCTTCCTATCCTTGTCATAAGGAGAGTATTCGAGATTGTGCAGGCCATTAAATCTAAAACAAAGGACCAGTAAATTCAGATTTACCGGTCTATTATATAGTTTTTCGCGAACTTTGTTGTCTAACGGGTGTAGATTCGATTGAAAATGGATAACAAGGAACAAGCATTCACCCAAATGGTCCGGGAGCATAAGAGCACCATCTACTCGGTATGCTATATGTTCTCGAAGGACACGGATGAGATTGATGACCTCTTCCAGGAGATTCTGATCAGGCTCTGGAAGGGTTACGATTCTTTCCGCGCGGAGTCCGATGTCCGGACTTGGATTTACAGGGTCTCGCTCAACTGCTGCCTCAATGCCGACAAGAAACGGCGCCGGGGCGGAGAGCGTGTCCCCTTGAGCGTGGACATCGACCCCTTTGAGGATACGGATGACCGGGCGCTGCAGACGAAGCGCCTATATGCCCGTATCAATCAACTGGGCCTGGTGGACCGCGCCATCATTCTCCTCTGGCTCGAAGGCCTGAGCTACGAGGAAATCGGCGCCATCATGGGTATTACGGTGAAGAATGTTTCCTTCCAGCTCCATCGAATCAAGGAAGAACTCAAAAAGTCCCACCTTTAATCACTCGTGCCATGAACAAGGAAGAATTCGATATCAATCAGGAACTGGAGCAGATGCGGCAGGACTACGCCGCATTGAAGGAACGGTTCGATAAGCAGCAGATCATCAACGAGCAGTTGATGCAGAACGCGATGAAAAAGGATGTGCGCAGGATGTTCCTTTCGAAGAAAACAGTTCCTATAGGAATTGCATTGACACTTCTTGCAGTCATCCTGTGCTATGTACAAGGCATGGCCTGGTGGCTTACGCTATCCATTATCATTTACGGTGTCATTTCCATCCCTGGCGTTTACTGGGCCTATAATGGTGTCCGAGAAGAAGAAATATACAACGGCGACATCTTGTCAACCACTGAAACGCTGCGCCGGTTCAAGAAGAGATATATCATCTGGGTGACCGGAATGTGCCTCTATTTCTTCGCTTTTGTTGTCGCTGGTACGATCTACATGACTTCGATGAATATCAGCGCCGAACTGATGTGGAGAAGAGGCATCCTCGTCGCTCTTCTATGTGTAGGAACGTTGGCCCTTGAGTATTACTCCGCCAAGCGTCTGCTAAATACCTGCGACGCTATCATCGAGCGCCTCAAAATGAAAGACGAATAAGATGGAAGATTATATCCTCAGAGAGATTGACCGCCTGGGCGAGATGCTGCTGATGATCGCCCGGAGGCTGGGGCTGCTGGACGGCGACACGCCGGATTATTCCCTGACGGAGGTCAAGGACGAGTTCGACAAAGCCGGCTGCCCGATTAATCTGGACTCGCTCTTGCAGCGGGAGGACCCCGGACGGTATCTTATAGAAGACTGCAAACTCTCCGACCACGGCCTGGAGACGATGATTGACATCATCTTCCATTCAGACTTGGACGAAACCCGCAAGAATGCCTTGCTGGAGGACGCCCTCGCTTATCTGGACGGCAAGGGCTATTTCTCCTTCCGGCTGCATTCATTAATCGGCGGCTAACTCCATTTATCGGTCTATCACCAACCCCGACAAAAAGAAACCGGTCCACCCCAACCATTCTCGGGCAGAAACTCTATCGGGAGGGGAAAGTGATTGAGCAGTATTCGGTTATTAGAAGATAATCGCTATATTTAGGCCGAACTATCAAAGTTGGATATGAAACGCTATTTTATCATCATCGGCCTTCTTCTCCCACTCTTTTCCTGGGCTCAACCCAAGCAAGACCTGTCTGAAAGGGTGCTGGAGTTGTGTCAGTACATCCCGGACCATGGCCTGAAGCCGGAGGCCAAGGACTATTTGACCCCCGAGTTCTTCCGGGTCCTTTCCGAAGCGTTTGATGCGCCTGTGGTCGATTACGGGGAAATCGGCGACAACGAGTGGCTCTGGTATTTCCTGACGGGGAACGATGCGGCAACGCCGGAGTTTACGGTCAAGTCGCTCTCTCTCGTCGACGAGACGCACGCCGTGGCCACGATCGCCGTCCGGACCCGTTCCGACGTTACGCAGGAACTCTTCGACGGGACGGCCGAGTACCCGATCGAGATGGTCCGGGTCGACGGACAATGGCTCCTGGACGATTTCGACGGCAAGAAAGCCGACTGTCTCGATTACGTCAGGACGATGCGCGGGAAATACAAATCCGGCGAACTCCTCGAATACATGGAGTCCGAGGATTATTTCCACGAGTACATCCCCGATTTCAAGAAGCGGCTGGAAGAATTCTACCGGAAATACGGGACCGAATAATCTTATGATCATGAACAATAATCAAAAAAGGCAACTCATTCTCGAAGGGTGTTTCGTCGTTTTGATGATTCTCTGGCTGTTTGTACCAGGTTGGAGAGCAGCAAAGATTCTGGGCATTATCGCCAACGCTTTGCTTTTACTCTCAATGCTCGTGTCTTATCGTGCGGAAGAGAGGATGAAGAAAAAGGACAAAGAATAAAGAGTATTGTATATAAAATTGGACAGCGAACAAAAAAGGGTGCTCAAGGCTATTTCTGGTTCCAGCCTTGGATTCATCATCGGTTATCCTCTCATTATGTGGATAGGTGGGAAGTTGGACTCATGGAGAGATGCGTTGGCCTGGTTGGGAGTCGGTCTTATTGTTGCTGTTGTGACGGGAGTTTTCTACGTCCTGGGTTCCAAGATTCCGAAGAAAGACGAATAAATACCGCCAACCATATTGGGGGCTATGGCGTTTCTTTGTTGAAAAATGGGTATCAGTTTGATGGCGTTTAAATTCCTTAGTGACACAACGTTTTCATGAAAGAAAAAGCCCCCGGAATACCTTCCGAGGGCGATTTCATGTAATAGAAGATTAGTTCTTCATCAACTCGACTTCACTGGCGATGACTTCGAAGACGCTTCTCTCCGTTCCATCAGCTATAGCGTATCTCTGCATCCTGACGCGACCGATGACATGGACAGCAGTTCCTTTCTGGAGTTGATCCAGATTCTTGATGGTGTCGCTCTCCCACGCGAGGACGCGGAACCAGGTGGTGTCAATGACATGACATCCATCCTTTGCGGTATAGCAGTGGTTTGTTGCGACAGAGAAATTGGCAACTTTGGCGAAAGGCAAGCCCCATCGATAATTGAGGGGCTTGGCAGGAGGCTATTCGCAAAATACTGATAGTGAAAGTCTTACAAAAACACAGGCGTCACCCCCCTTGGGGCACTTCCTACAAATCGTCGATGGGATTCCGGCCCAGGGTGCCGGTTGAAGAGGCAGTGGCAGCGTTCGCGTATGTCAGGATCACATGCCAGGTGGACTGGTTCGAGACATCGGCGTCCAGGGAGATGGTGCCGCCCGGGAGGTTATAGACGGCGAGGTTCCGGTTGACCATCGGCTCGATGCCGTATTTCCGGGTCAGGTCCGCCTGGAGGTTGTCATAGGCCTTCTCCAGGGCGTCCCAATCGGAGATGACGGGGAAATCGACCCGGACTTCCCGGACCGGATTTCCGGACGGGGTGACCTTGCAGCCGCTGTAGCCGGCGAAATCACCGGTATAGGTTCCGTTCCCGGCGCTGCGGAATCCGGCCCTCGCCAGTTCCGATCCGAAAGCCGACAGGGTGCCGGTCATCGGGATCCCCTTGAAAGACAGGGGCGTAGATGCCGAGGTCGTCGTGGAAGAGGTCGTGGACGGAGTTTGGGTCGATGGTTTCTGTCCCTTGTACTTGCCGACACCCAGTTCCCGTTCCAGGTCTTCGACTTCCTGCTCCAGGCTCGGATTGGAGACCGAACCGCCGTCCTGCTGTTTCGGGCTGAACCAGCCGCCGGATTCCTCCGAACCCGTATTACCCGATCCTTCCGTATTGCTTGAACCGCCACCAGGAAAGGGAACCACGCTCCCGAAACTGCTGGAGCACCATCTCACGGCCAGGACAATGACCACTGCGGCCACGATTAACTTGAGAATCTTTTTCATGTCGGACTGCTTTTATGGCAAACGAATTGTTGATTTTCACAAAGATAAGGGATTTTGACGAAAAGTACCAACATTCCTGTTTTCCACTTATCCGTAATTTTCCGTATCTTTGAAAGATTGAACTGAAATCGCGAAATGATGAAAACACTGAAAAAGCTCATAGGACTGGGACTGGCCGTCGCTGCGGTGGTGGCCTGCACCCCTTCCGGAAAGGAATTGAAGACAGAAACTTTCGAATTTGCCGATTCCACGGCCCATGCGCACCTGACCATCAAGGCGGAACTGCCGGTGGCGGCAAAGGGCGCCCCGGCCGCGATCCGCACGAAGCTCATCGAAGTGATGGACCGGCAGCTCAGCCACATCGGCACCTATGAACAGGACCGGATGTTCCCGGCCTTCGAGGGGAATGCCGACGACTCCAAGGCCCTCATGGACTATTATCGGGGAAAGGCTTTTGAAACCATCGCCACGGTTTCCCAGGCGGACTTTGACGAACGGAAACAGTATATCGATGAAGACGAGGAGATACCGGGCTGGGAGTACGATTTCTCGTTGACCCGGACCAGCGAGACGGACCGCTATGTCATCTTCCTGTCCGAGGACATTGTCTTCTCGGGCGGTGCCCACGGCGGCATCATCGGATGCGGGCCGCTCACTTTCGACAAGAAGGACGGGCACCTCGTGGAGAAGTTCCTGAAGGACTCCGCCCTGCAGGAAATGCAGCCGCTGCTCCGGAAAGGCCTCGTGCAGTACTATGCCTCGAACGGGCAGGAAATCCAGCCCGAACAGTTGGGCGAATACCTGACCCTGTCGGGTGATGTCATTCCCTATCCCGCCTGGGCTCCTATTCCCACCCCGGAAGGCCTCGATTTCACCTACCAACAGTACGAGATCGCTTCCTACGCCGATGGAATGCCCAGTTTCACCCTCCCCTATGAAGAAGTCCTTCCGTTCCTGACGGAGGATGCCAAGAAGCTCATCCGCAAATAATCGCCCATGGACCAGACTCCTTACCGGGAGATATCGGAAATCTCCCAGCTCCCCGCACCGGATGCGACCGGAATCATTTCCCGCTATGTATTCCAGTACATCGATTTCAACCAGGTGCCGCAGTATGTG
>OCTW011559652.1_pt1 | contig 21266 bp, 19 predicted proteins | sample 1539671 | NCBI WGS metagenome assembly OCTW01 (sample SAMN02144230, study PRJEB22623) | gut metagenome | biome: sheep rumen | host: Ovis aries | place: New Zealand
ATTGCAAGTCCATCATTTCTACTAATCATATTTACTGCCTTAGTATTAAACATATTATCAAAACATACGGCCATTAATAATGTAGAAATAAGTATAGTAAGCGGTATTTCTTTATGAACCGTATTATCTTTAACTCCCATTGGTGAAAACAAACTAGAAACACCAAGAATTAATAATATATTAAGTATATTACTACCTACTACGTTACCTAATACTATTTCAGAACTACCCGCAAGTATTGCTTGAATACTAACCGCTAGTTCAGGCGCTGATGTACCAAATGCCACAATTGTTAAGGCAATAACCATTTTAGGCACTTTAAAGTTTTCTGCAAGTGATGAAGCCCCATCAACAAATATATCCGCTCCCTTAATTAATAATATAAATCCTACTATTAATAAAACTATATATAATAACATTTTATCCTTCCTTTCAAATAAAAAAACATCTATGATGTAAGGACTTCTAAAAGCGGTACCACCTTACTTCATAGATATTTCTATGCACTCATAATTTAACGCATTTAACGCCTTAATCTACTTAATTCGAATAAGGATATCAAGAGTGATCTATTATTTATTCCTTTATTAGTTTCCACCATCCACTAACTCTCTTTAAAAATCATAAATAACCGTCTCTATCATTTATTTTCTATATCAATTGTTTCTATTGAATCAACTAATTTCATTTGCTCTTCTAAATTAACTTTTAATTTTCTTTTAAAACTAATTATATTTCTTCTAAGCATATTAGTTTGATACTGTAGTTCACTGCTCTTTTTTAGCGCATCATTAATAATAATACTAGCATTTTGTTTGGCCTCTTGTAATATTAAATTGCGTTCTTGTTTCGCAACCATTCTCATACGTTCACCAGTATTCTTAGCGACTTTAATCGCTTCACTTAAAGTTCCCTGAAGTTCATCAAATTTTTTTGCTTTAGTAATTGTTTCTTCATCAAGTTTTAATTTATTCATATCTTGAATTTGTTTTTTTAAGGAATTAATTTGATTTTCTTTTTCCTTATTCGATTCAAGAATTCTTTCTACCTGCTTAATCACATCATCTAAAAATTTGTTAACTTCTTCTACGTTATAACCGTTTGGGGAATAATTAAATTTTCTCACGCTATCACCCTCAAACTACAGTGTAATATACTAACACTTTTATTCTTTTTTTTCAAGTATTATAGATCAATATCATCATTTTTTGTTTTTGTTTTCTTTTCTTCCTCATCAGTCATTTTACCTTGTACATTAATATTTTTAGGTGTACATAAGAAAATTCCTGAACCTAATTTTTGTAAATCTCCACCTATCGCATATAATGTTCCACTTAAAAAATCTACTATTCTTTTAGCTTGCTCAGCAGTTACTCGTTTTAAATTTACAACTACAGTATTTCTCTTTTTTAAATGATCTGCAATTTGTTGACTTTCAGAATATGCTCTAGGTTCTAAAAGTATCATTTTATTTCCTTCACTATTATTATCTTTATAAGCTTCTGCTACATCCATTGTATAAAATTCATCTTCAGTAGTAGTATCTCCTAAATCTTCTTTTCCTAAAATCTTGTCAAATACGCTCATTATTAATCTCTCCTTTATTATAACTATAATACATTTTAGCATAAATTAAGTAAAAAGAAAATAATTTTGACATTTTTTCTTGACTTTACACCTATATTTTTTATAATAAAAACATAAAAAGGAGAAGATTATGAATAAAATTGAACAAAATATTAAAACTGGTTTTGTTCCAGATACAAAATATAGTTATGTTATTGAAGATTTAAGAGAAATGGAACCAGCTGAATACAATGAAGAAAATTTTTATACAAAACCTGATGATATTAGATTTTTTACATACTTAAGTAGAACAATTCTTTCAAAAACTGAAAAAAGAGATTTATCTGATCATATAGATCAAAGAAAAATATATAAAAGACCTTTTATGGCTGGAACAATAATTACTGATGATAGAGTTTTATCAATTGTACCTGAACTTGATTCTTTAAGAGATGAAATGTCATGTATTCACGAATATACTCATTTACTTAATTATTTAAATAATCCAAGCAATCAAGATAGTATATATAAAAATGTAATACCTACTTTTAATGAATATGATTATTTAAAACAAATTGATAAATTCTATTCTGATTATTATAGAAGATTAGTATTTAATAATGCAATTGAAGCCGCTAAAAACATGAATCAAAAAAATCAAAAAGACTGCTTATCTTACATAATTGCATATTTAGTTTTAGAACATAGAAAAGATAAATATGATATTGATAAACTTAATAAAATAAATTGTAATAGCAAAAAATTAGAAAAAAGTTTAATAGATAAAGGATACACTTTTTAGTGTATCCTTTTAAAATTCTATTTTATCTTCTATATATTTTTTTATTTCCTCTATTTTTATTGTTATTTGTTCCATAGTATCTCTATCTCTTATTGTAACTGTTCCATTATTAATAGTTTCATCATCTATAGTTATGCAGTATGGAGTACCAATAACATCTTGTCTTCTATATCTTTTACCAATGTTTCCTGATTCATCATATGTACACATAAAATGTTTAGATAACATAGAATATATTTCTTTTGCTTTATCTGTATGAAACTTTTTAACTAAAGGAAGTATTGCACATTTATAAGGTGCCAAAGCTGGAATAAAATGCATAACTTCTCTTGTACTTCCATCTTCTAACACTTCTTCCTTATATGCATTACAAAGAACTGCTAAAACTAATCTATCGCATCCAACAGATGATTCTACTACATAAGGAATATACTTTTCGTTAGTTTCTGGATCTAAGTATTCTAAAGATTTACCAGAATACTCCATATGTCTCGATAAATCATAATTTGTTCTATTATGTGTTCCCCAAAGTTCACTAAAACCAAATGGGAAATCAAACTCTATATCACAAGCTTCTTTTGCGTAATGAGATAATTTATCATGATCATGGAATCTTATTTTATTATCTTCAATACCTAAATCATTTAAGAATTTTTTTGCTTTTTCTTTGTATTCTTTATAAAAATCACTATCTGTTCCTTCTTTACAAAATAATTGATGTTCCATTTGTTCAAATTCAATAGTTCTAAAAGTAAAATTACCTGGAGTAATTTCATTTCTAAAACTTTTACCTATTTGACCAATACCAAAAGGCAATTTTGCTCTCATAGTTCTTTGTACATTTAAAAAGTTTACAAATTCTCCTTGAGCTGTTTCTGGTCTTAGATATACTTTTGAAGTACCATCCTTTACTACACCTCTATTTGTTTCAAACATTAAATTAAACTCTCTAATATCTGTATAATCACTCTTACCACATTTAGGACAAGGTATTTTATTTTCTCTGATATAATTTACCATTTCTTCATCAGTCATAGTATCTGGAATTACTTCATCAGTAAATCCTTCTATCAAATGATCTGCTCTATGACGAGACTTACATGATTTACAATCAATTAATGGATCAGAAAAACTACCCACATGTCCTGATGCTTCCCATACTCTTGGATTCATTAATATTGCAGCATCAACGCCATAACTATTAGCACTTTCTTGAACAAATCTCTTCCACCAACATTTTTTTACATTATTCTTTAATTCTACACCTATTGGACCATAATCCCATGTATTAGCTAATCCATCATATATTTCAGATCCTTGAAATACAAATCCATATTGCTTACATAAATTAACTATTTTTTCCATTGTTACTTTTTCCATATTTATTCCTCCTTTAAACAAAAAAAGATCCCTTTGATTTATAGGGACGAGATTTCCCGCGGTTCCACCCTACTTATTCAAAAGAATCTACTCTTTAATATATAGCTCCTAGGTTTCCAAGCCTAATCATCACTTGTACTTAAATTATATTACTATTTTTCTTTATCGTCAATTACTTTTTCTTCCTTTGTAATTAATGCTTCTCTAATTATTTTAATCAAATGTTTATGATGAAGTTTACTTTTAATCTCATATTTTGGAAGTTGTAATAATAAGTTCTCATACTTTAACAATTTTTTAGAATAGTATTCATAGAATAATTCATCTTTATTTTCTAGTATTCTAGGTCCAAAGTATATTTCTTCATAGGAATATTTATCTTGACCTTTATTAAATTCTATAATTGTATAAATAATATCATTATCTTTAACTAATTTTTCTTTTACAATTTTATAACCTAGTTTTATAACAAATTTTCTAAGTTTAACAATATCAGTATTAGATTGAATAACTATTTTTTTTACATTAACCATCTTAACTTCATTAGATAATATGTCTTTAATAGTATAAAAACCCATACCAGATATAAGAATAGTATCTATCTCATCAGAATTAACTATCGATAATCCATCACCTAATCTCAAACTAATTCTATCTTCCATTTTATATTTTTCTATATTATTAGCAGCATTTTTTAAAGCTCCTTCATGTACATCGGATGCGATAATCTTTAAATCTTTATATTCTTGACATAAATATATATCAAGAAGTGCATGATCACATCCTATATCTATGATTTTATCTTCTTCACTTACAAATTCACTTATTTCTTTTAATCTATGTGATATTTTCATATTAATCCACCAAATAATCCTTTAATTTTTTACTTCTAGATGGGTGACGTAGTTTTCTTAATGCTTTTGCCTCTATTTGACGTATTCTTTCTCTTGTAACACCAAATATAGTTCCTACTTCTTCAAGTGTTCTACAAGTACCATCAACAAGACCAAATCTTAATTTTAATACTTGTTCTTCTCTTTCTGTTAGAGTAAGTAATACTTCTGCAATTTCATCTTTTAATACTTCATTAATTGCGTATTCTTCTGGACTTAAACTATTCTTATCTTGAACAAAATCACCTAAATGAGAATCTTCTTCTTCTCCTATTGGAGTTTCAAGTGATAGAGGATCTAAACTAATTTTAATTATTTCTCTAACCTTTTCCTCTGGTATTTTTAATTTATCACTTAATTCTTTTTCTGTTGGTTCTCTATTTAATTCTAGAGTTAATTGTCTTTGTACTCTTTTTAATTTATTTATTGTCTCTACCATATGAACTGGTACTCTTATTGTTTTTGCTTGGTCAGCGATTGCTCTTGTAATAGCTTGTCTAATCCACCATGTGGCATATGTACTAAATTTGTATCCTTTAGATGAATCAAATTTATCTACAGCCTTCATAAGACCAATATTTCCTTCTTGAATTAAATCAAGAAATGATAAATTTCTACCTACATATCTTTTTGCAATTGATACAACAAGACGTAAATTAGATTCGGCAAGTATTCTTTTAGCTTCTTCATCTCCCTCTTCTATTCTTTTTGAAAGAGCTAATTCCTCCTCAAGTGAAAGTAATGATATTTGACCTATTTCTTTTAAATACATTCTTACAGGATCATTAATACTTAAATTTTTTGGTAATGTTGATTCATCAAAATCAAGATTTCCAACATCTTCACCATCATCAGCATCTTCCCCTTCTTCAACTACCTCAATATTATTATCTCTTAGAAAGTTATATAAGTCATCCAAACTTTCAGCATCCATTTCTAAGCCTTTTAATGCATTTGCTAATTGTTCAAATGTTAAAAATCCTTCTTTTTTACCAATGTTTAATAAATCTGCTTTTCTCTCTTCCATTGTTTTAATTGGGGATGTATCAGATATAGTTTTCTTTTCTTTTTTTGTTTTCTTTTCTTCCTTTATTTCTTCTGGTATATCAGTTAAATCACCACTAACAACTTCTATTTCATTATCTTTAAGAAAAGAATAAATCTCATCTATTTCTTCAGGTGTTATCGAATCATCTTCAAAAACAGCGTTTAATGAATCTGCCGAAATATATCCTTTTCCCTTACTTTGTTTTTTTAATTCTTTTTTTATACTTTCAATACTACTAGTTTTTTCCATTATTTATTCTCCTTAATTCTTATATCAAATATTTTTTTTGCTAATTCTTTTCTAACAACTTCATTTGTTTCATTCTTTAATTTTTCACTTAACTCATCTATCTGTTTTTTCTTTGTGTACTCTTTTATTGTTTCAAAATATTCATCTATTTCTTCTTTTGTACTTATTTTATCTATTTTTAAATCATCTATTTCACTCACTCTTTTTACAAGTTCGTTATTATCCTCCAAATACGTAATAAAGTCAAGTAAATTAAAACTATTATATTTTTTAAAAAATAATACTATTTCGCTTGCTAATTTCCTATCTATTTCGTTAGGTAAATATGACAAATTATCATAATAATACAAAATTATATCATTATTATTTATCATATTATATAAAATCAAATTAGATGCTTTATCATATTTAGATTCTCTTACTTTTTTTCTGATTGTTTTTTTTTCAACCACATTCTTTTTTGTATCTCTTTTTATTTTAGATCTAACTAATTCTTCAGAGACTCCAGTTAATTTTATTATTTTCTTTAACTCTAAGTCAAAAACTATATCATCATTAATTTTAGATAATTCCTTTACTATTTGATTAATAAACTTTGATACATCTTCTGGATTATCCAAATTTAAATTTCTTTTAGAATTTATTAGCTTATAATCAAATAAAGATTTTGCATGAGCTAGATGTTCTAACATTTTTTCCTTACCTTTTTTTATAATATAATCATCTGGATCTAGATTTTCTTCTAATCTTACTATTTTTATGTCAAAATCAATATTTTTACTTACTTCTATATATGAATTGGTTGCTTTGCCACCAGCCGCATCACCATCAAACATTAAAATTACATTTTTTGTTAATTTTCTAATTAAATTAACCTGATCATTTGTAATTGCTGTCCCCATTGTAGCAAGTACATTATATATACCTATTGAATAAAGTCTTATTACATCCATAAATCCTTCAACAATAATGACTTCATCTTGTTTAATAATAGACTCTCTAGCATTTTCATAATTATATAGCAATAATCCTTTTTTAAATATATCTGTTTCCATGGTATTAATATATTTGCTTTGATCATTACCTTCATATACTCTACCAGAAAAACCTATTGTTTTACCATTTATATCCCAAAGTGGAAACATTATTCTGTTCCTATATATATCATATATAGTATTATTTCTACGTACAGAAATACCTGATTTAACCAATAAATCATCATCATACCCCTTATTAGATAATAACTTTGTTAAATTATTATCATTCAAGGAGAGACCAATTTGGAAATGTTTAATCATTTCATCAGATATTTGTCTCTCTTTTAAGTAAGCTCTAGCAGTCTTACCTAAAGTTGTATTTAAATTATTTTGATAAAATTTATTACTTATATCATATATTTCATATTGTCTAGAAAAAATATTATTTGTTTTTGGTTTAAAATTTGTATCAATATTTACATTTATACCAGCTTTTTCAGCAACTTTTTTTACTGCTTCATAATAAGATATTTTTTCGTATTCCTTAACAAAATTAAAAACATCTCCTGCTTCACCACAAACAAAGCACTTATACATCTGTTTTTCATTTGATACACTCATACTAGGATTATGATCATCATGAAAAGGACAAACACCAAAATAATTCTTACCTCTTTGAATAAGTGGTACATAATCTCTTATTATGTCACTAATATTAATTTTTCTTTTTATATCCAATATTTCTTCATAAGATGGTTTAGACATAAAAAATCACTTCCAATAATAATATTCTCCATAAGGTTCAAAAATCCCCCTAAAAATTCAAAAAAAAATCATTTTTTTTGAATATTTTACACTTTTTTCTTAAAAATACACTCAAAATTTGATTTTTTATTAAAAAAAGCAAGATATTTCAATCTTACTTTTTACTCTTACTTTTTCTCTTTTTTACTTCCTTTACTGTTTCACTTAAATCAATAGTATCAGATAAAGTTTCTATTTCTACAGGTTTTTCTTTTGGTTTTTCTTTCTTGGTAAATACTTTAGTAAATATATCTTTCTTACATAAATAATATCCAAGTACTATTCCTAATGTAAATGTAAACAATAATGATAAACTAAATATAATCCATTCTTTTGTAGATGTTACATCAGGACAAGTTTTTACAATTTCCTTTTTTTGATCTTCTCTAGTAACTATTATTTGATAATTTTCAATTTTTGTTTTATCCTCACTTACAACAGTTACTTTTACTGTGTTTTTACCAACAATTAATCTTTTATTTCCATCTATTTCTACAGATGCTTTTTCATTAGCTGGTTTAGCAGTTACTATTAATTTTTTTGTTTCATATGGCACAGTTAAATAATACTTTTTCTCAGCAGGATCAAAATCTATTTTTTCACCCTTAATGTCAAGTGTCTTTAACAATGCATTTGCTTTTAATAATTCTGCTTCTGTTGGAGTAAGATTAAGTGTTACAACAACAGTATAAGTTTTTTTATTTTGTCCATCCTCTGATGTTACAATTATATCAATTTTATTCTCACCTTTTTGAAGTGATTTATGATTGTCTGATATAGAAATTTTAGAATTAGGATCTTTTGCTACTGCATTAACAGTTAAATCTGTAATATCTTGAATAGTGGCAGTATAACTTGTTACTTCAGAACTAAATGCTGGTTTTAATGTCGCATTTGGTATTTTTAATGAATTTAGCGATGCATCTGTACCTAATGACGCAACTGTTATCTGTGAACTATTCATATTACATGAACCACCAGAACCTGATTCATTAATATCACATGATCCAGTTAATGTTAATGCTGCATTACCACTTCCAGAATTACCTAATACTTTTACATTAAATCTTCCTACCTCAAAATCTCTTGTTTCTCTATCTTGAAATTTACTCTTAATGCTTACAGTATTACCACTAACATTAATATTACTTTTTGCAGAACTAACTCCACCTGCAAATTCTAACTTAGAATTATCAAATTTTAAATTTAAGTTATACCCTGCAAGTGCATTTTGATCTGATACATCTTTTGTATTAATAATTATTGTACTCGTGCCTCCAGGTTTTAAATTATCCGCAGATTTTGTTATTTGAAAAGTTACTGCTTTTGCATTTAATGGTAGAATTATCATTAGTGTAAACAACAGTAGCTTACTAATTAATCCCTTTTTCATAAAATCCCTTCCTATTCCATAGTATTTTATTCTATTTTATATTATAACATACATTTTTTATAATTGAAACATTTATTTTATATTGTCATAATATTTATGAGTTAAAAATTTTTTTTGTTTTTTTAATTTTTTTAGTATTATTTTTTCAAAAAATCTCCAAAATTTTGTAACAATCGGTTCAACATTTAATAGCCTATCTACTAATATTACTTTAAAATACATTCTTTTCGCACCAAGTATATCAGTCATAAATTGATCTCCTACAAATACTGATTCTTCCAATTTATACTCTTTAAGAATTTTTTTATATGTTTTCTTTAATGGTTTCATAGATGAATAATACGCTTTTACATCTAGATCACTAGTAATTCTTAATACTCTATTACTCATGGAATTACTAACCACAACAACATTGAAATCTTTTTTTAAACTATTAATAAACTTAATTGTTTTTTCATCAACTATATCTTTTGTATACGGAACTAAAGTATTGTCTACATCTAAAAACAAATTCTTAATTCCATTCTTTTTTAAATTTTTATAGTCGATATCAAATATACTTTTATAATATGCATCAGGCACCATAATATCTCCTACTTCCTCTATATATAAATTCGTTTTTTCTCATTAAATAAGAATACTTTTTTGGATAAAAGCCATTGTGAACAAACACTTTATTTAATGAACTAGTTTTCATAATAAACATAATTCCGATAAAATATATACTTAATACAAATAGTATTATTGGTAATACCGATGTATTGGAAGTACTAGGTAATGACACTACTGAGAAAAACACATTATAAACAGTATGAATTAATGTTGGAACTAATAATGCTAAAAGCATGTTTATCATTTTTTTCTTCTTTTTCTTTGAGAATTTTTCTAACGAAACAAAATACCCCATAACTATACCACATGTTATGTGTAAAGGTATCGAAGTAAAGTTTCTTAATATGGCTAGGGACGTCATATCACTATATGTTGATTCACTAAAGACATACATAAATGTTTCTACTAGTGAAAAAGATAGTGCAATTATTGATGAATATACAAATCCATCATAAATATCATCATAATCCTTATTTCTATATAAGAACAAATACAATATTAACAACTTAGCATATTCTTCTACACCTGCAAGCATTAAAATTCTATAAACACTATATGAATTAGCATCTGTAAATAAATCCCCACCAATTAAATGTGCTTTAAGGATTATTCTATCTAATATAATTGATACACAGATTGTAAACGCACCTGAAAAAATACAAATCAGTAACATTAAAAGTGGTTCGCGAGATTTTCTATCAGAATATAATATTAACACAAGTAACAATATACTTGGAACTATTGTTAATAATAATACAACTGAAAGTTTTGATAAATCCAATGTTTGAATTACGTTACTCATGTTAATCACCTACCTTACTATAAAAATTATAACATAGAAAAAATTATAAAAAAGAATATTTCGACTCTACTTTACATATTCTTTATTAGGAAGTGATAAAAAGTGTTAAGTATTTTAACTATGCTTATAAAAAACATGCTGTTTTTTTCAGGAAGCTATTCTAATAATGCTTTTCCTGAACCCTTATCAAAAGAAGAAGAAGAAAAACAGATAGAACTTTTATTAAAGAAAGATAAAAATGCTAGAAATACTCTTATTGAACATAATTTAAGACTTGTTTCACATATCGTAAAAAAATACAATGCCAATGAAGATTCTGATGATTTAATTAGTATTGGTATTATTGGTTTAATAAAAGGAATAGATAGCTTTTCTCCAAGTAAAGGTAATAAACTAACTACTTATTGTGCAAGATGTATTGATAATGAAATACTAATGCATTTTAGAAATAATAAAAAGAATAATTCGAATATAAGTTTAGATGAACAAGTTGGTTATGATAAAGACGGTAACGAAATATCTTTACTTGATATCTTAAAAACACCTAATGTAGATTATATAGAAGATATTAATCTTAAAGATAATATAAATATGCTTTTAAAATATATGAATATTCTGTCAGAAAGAGAAAAGCTAATAATAAATAAAAGATACGGATTATTTAATAATGAAGAATTAACTCAAAAAGAGATAGCAAAAGAATTAGGCATATCAAGAAGTTATGTTTCAAGAATAGAAAAAAGAGCTTTAACAAAATTATTAAGAGAATTTATTAAAAATAAAAATTTTGAAAAATAAAACGATTCATTTGAATCGTTTTATTTATTTGATGCTTTATTTACTGCTTTTGATATTTCGTTAGCGCCTTTATTAACAACTCTTGCTAAATTACCATTTTTATATTCTTCATACATAAACATTGCTCCTGCGCCCATACCCATACCTAAAGCCATCATACCAATTGCTTTTTTCATAATATCACCTCTATTGATATTATTTACAATTATTTCTATTTTATACAAGATAATAAAGATTCTTTTAGGTGTGTTCTCCTTTCATATGCATTAATATTATTTACTGCATAAATAAATGCATCTTTACTACCTACTATTATCAAAGATTGTTTTGCTCTAGTTATCCCAGTATAAATAAGTTTTCTGTATAGCATTATTCTATACGAATTAGTAATTGGCATTAAAACAATCTTAAATTCACTTCCTTGCGCTTTATGCACACTAATTGCATATCCATGTCTTATAGTATTAAAATCTTTAGGTTTATATTTTACTATATTACCATCAAAATCAATTGTTATTTCTTTATCTTCTATATCTTTAATATATCCTATATCACCATTAAAAACATTATTATCAGGATCATTCTCTAGTTTTAAAACCTTATCATTGACTCTATATATTATATCACCATATTTAATACTTCCTTGATTAACGTCTGGATTAAATACTTCTTGCAATATCTTATTAAGATTATCTATCCCATTCTCACCTTTATACATAGGCGCAAGAACCTGAATATCTTTTGAATCATATCCTTTTTCAATAGCTTTATTTACTAATTCTTTTATATATATTTTTATATTAGAATTACTAGTTTCAATAAAATTAAAATCTGCTTTTTTATTTGTAAAATCTATATCTAAATTATCTTCTTTAATTTCTTTTGCAAGTGTAACTATATATGAATCTTCTTTTTGTCTATATAACTCATTTAGTTTTATTACATTCACCATATCACTATCTATTAAATCCTTTAGTATCTTCCCTGGTCCTACACTTTCTAATTGATTATAATCACCAATCATAACAATTTTTACATCTTTTTTAAGTCCTTTTAATAAATTGGCAAGTAATTCTGTATCTATCATACTAACTTCATCTATAATAACAAAATCTACATCAGATTTGTTTTGTTCATTTATCATAAATGTATCAGTATCTCTATTCCATTTCAAAAATCTATGAATAGTAGATGCTGGCATTAAGGCAGATTCCCCCATTCTTTTAGCAGCCCTACCAGTTGGTGCGAGTAAAGCCATTTTATTAGTTAAATCCATAAAATTTAATTTATGTATTTTTTTATATACTTCTACTATACCTTTAATAATTGTTGTTTTACCTGTCCCTGGTCCACCAGTAATAATATTAAAATTCTTAACAATAGAATCTTTAATTGCTTTCTTTTGGTCTTTATTATATTTTATATCAAAATATATTTCTACTGCTTCTATATCATTATTAATATTTTTATATTTAGTATCTTTTTTGTTGGTTAGATAATATAATGTATCACTTATATATTTTTCAGAATTATAGTATTCACTTAAAAAATACTTTTTGCCAACAACTATAATCTTTCCTAACTTTTGTAATTCATAAAGATAGTATTCTATTTCTTCTTTAGAAAAATCTATTCCAATTAATCTTCTAGTATCTTCATATAAATCATCTATTTCTAAATATGTATCACCTAAATTAAAACATAGATTTCTAAATACGTATTCTATTCCATACATTATTCTATTTTTATCTTCATCTTCTATATCAAGTTTTTTTCTAACTTTTTCAACTTTTAAAAATGTTATTTCTGGAATTAAATCAATTAATGAATAAACATTTGTTTTTACTGTATTAACTGTATCATCCTTTAAAAAGTTGTAAATAGACATTGAATCTTTTGTAGTAAAACCTATATCATTTAAAAAGATAATTATATTATAACTTTCGTTATATTTAATTAGAATATCATGTATTTTTTTTGCTTTTTCTTCTTTCAAATTTGGAACAAGCAATAAATTTGAATAGTCTTCTTCTATTAGCTTTAATGTGTCATCACCTAAAGTTTCTACTATTTGTTTAGCTGTTTTATCTCCTATCCCTGGGAATAGTCCACTAGACAAAAATTCTATAACAGCATCTTTTCCTTCTGGTGTTATTCTTTCATACTCTTTAACATTATATTGAAGACCATATTTTGGATTATTAACTATTTCACCTTTCATTATATAATTTTCATCAATTGTAAGTTCATGAAAGTACCCTGTTATTGTAATTGTCCTATTTTCATAATCAAATAAGTTTTCATCATTAGTTTCTTTAATTCTAAATAAACCAATAACATAGTTATTATTACCTTCAAATATAAATTTTCTAAATATTCCTTTAATATAACTATCCATATTACTCACCTCCTTAATTATATCAAAATTAAAAGTAAGAAAAAAGGTAAAGTTATCTTGTTAGTACTTTACCTTTACTTAAAACATCATTACTATTTACCCAACCTACATGTTTAGTAACAATATTATTATTTTCATCAACTAAATCAAAGTTGATTGATATTTTTACATCATCACCATATTTTTCTTTGCAAATGGAACTTAATGCTTCTAAATCTATAGAATCATTATATACTAATTCCATTACTTGATTCTTATATACAACAGAAATAATACTTGCTTTATATGAATAATTTCCATTTATATATTTTGTATTGCCTCTTGCTTCTTCATCTGTACTTGCATAGTACAAATCAGTAGAATCTAATTCATATTTATCACCAATTTTAAGACTATTTTTGTCTTTTGGTTCTTCTTTACTTGTTGCTTTTTCTTCGTCTATCGAATCCATTTCAGGCTTTGTTTCTTTTTTTACTTCTTTAGTTAATTCTTCAACTTTTGATACTTCCGTACTTGCTTCTGTAGACTCAGTAATAGTTTCAATAGCTGCATCAGTTTGACCAGCATTTGCAACTGTTGTTCTATCATTATCCAATGCATTTTTTGAAAAATTATTCACAGCATGTACACCACCAAGAAATAATAATCCTGCTGCTGCAATTGTTGCCAAACCTTTTCTGAATTTTTTCATTCTATTATTTTTAACTGTAACATTATTAAATAACTTAGCCTCTCTACTGGCTATTTTTCTGACTTTTTTAATTTGTTTTTTATCATATGAATTATCAATTTTAGAAAAATCATAAATAACATCCATATCATTAACCATATATTTATAATATAATCTTGTACCATTTTCTTCGTCAAAATCTTTTAACAATTTTATTATATTAAAATTAAATGATGATTGTTCTTCTTCTATGTTATGTTCTAATAAAGTATCATTAATATCTTTTTCATATACCTTGGTACCTTTATCATAAATTAATTTATATTTCCCGTCAAATACTACTTTTGCATCTTTTAATTTGGATTGAGGAACTTTTTCTTTTAATTCTTCTGTCTTATCATCATTTTCAATTATTTCTTTTTTAATAGGTTTCTTTTCTGTAATATTAATTACTTTTAAAGGTTGATTATCTTCTTCAACTTTAGTAATAATGACATCATCTTTACTTATAACAATTTCATCTTCCTTATTAACAACAATTTTTTCTTTTTTTTGTGATTTGAAATTATTAATATCTTTTTTTGAAAATGTCTTATATATTTCTTTTCTAATCTTTTTGTGTAATTCTACTTGTTCGTCTTCAACTTTTTTAATTGCTTCTTTTGCAAGTTTTTTTTGTTCATAATCTGAAGTTGATTCAAATAATCTATTTAATTTCTTTATAACTTCAATATTATCCATATATCTTGATCTAAAATTTATTGTATTCATGTAATCTCCCCTTTTTTCCAAAACGAAAAATAATATATCATAAATAGCGCTAAAAGTCAAATAAAAGACCCTACTAATAGGTAGAATCTTTGTAAGTAGCACCAGATACTATTACTTCGTATTTATCATAGTAATCACTTGCCTTTTTATTATAAGAATAACCAGGTATTCTATATATAGAAAACGACCCATTTCCATAATCACCTTTTTTTATACCTGTTGCAAAAGAATGATCAAAGAATACTAATTCATTATTTTTATAGTAAAGTATGCCATAATAAATTGAAATGTCATTATCATAATTATTTTGATATGACACTTTAATTGAATCATCTTCAATTATAGGATTTAAACTAGAGGAATCTATATCAAAAATATGCATATATGATTTAACCTTTTTTGCACTAATTTCAATTCCTGTTGATGAATATTTTTCTTTAGTCATATTATTTAAAACTGCAACATAGTATTTACCTGGATTAACATAACCGTATTCAATTGTTCTATCAACTCTTTTTTTATTTTTATCATAATAGTTTAAGAAGCAATCAAATGAAACAGGAATATTATTATTATTCTTTAATAATATATACAATCTATGGTTAAATTCTTCTTTGTCATAAATCATTTTTACTACTTCAATATTTTTGCTTATCTCATCCCCTGCTTTTATATTTAATTTTGAAACATCTATATCATTTTTAATATAACTAGTATTTATGTCATCAGAATTATTATCTACTATTTTTTTTGTTTTTGTCCCACTTACCTTATTAATAAATAAATTTCCAATTAGAAATCCAAGAATTAATACTATTATAATTGTAAAACAAATAATTATTATCTTAATAACATTTTTATTACTCTTCTTGATTACTTCTGTTCCGCAATAATTACAAAATTTTATATTATTCTGAATCTCATTTCCACAATTAGTGCATTTCATAAACTACTCACCAACCTTTATTAATTTAGAATTGTGTTTTTTATTATTTACATCATATATATAGAATACAACATAGTATTCACCATCTTTTAAGGACGAACTCTTTAATTTTATATTTTTTAATTTTGTTGAGAATCCTTTATATTCTGGTGCACTTTCCCAATCATCAGTATAATTTCCATTATCGTCTAAAATTTTATATTCATATGTAAATACTTCCATAGAATCAAACTTATTAACATCTAAGAGTGTTCCTTCCAATCTTTCGTCTGTATTAATAGTTACTTTTGCATTACTTATATAAGGTTTATTTTTCTTGAAACCATAGTATAAATTTACAGCATAAGAGAATCCTTTTTCATCGAATGATTTACTAGTATCATATAAAAATGTTCCTCCTGAATACCATGTGTCAATTCCATCAACATCTGTATAAAATAATGGCATTAAATGTTCTATACCTTCATCATCTGTTAAAGAAATTAAATTGTTCTTAATATTCGTAGTCACTAATCCATTTTTATCTACTTTTGCATTCTTAGATCTATAAATTGGTGCGTAATAATTTGGATGTTCTTTATCTCTTTCAAAAACTACATATGAAACTGTTGAATAATTCTTTAATTGATCTTTTGTTAATTGTAATGAAACTTCTTTGCCAGAATCTTGCATTTTAGTTTTGCTTTTATCTATATTTAAAGTTAAAGTAGCGGAGTCACTTTGAATATTATAAAAATCATTAATAAATTTTCTGTAATTATTAGATGCATTTATTTTTTTATATACATTTAAAAATTTTATTTTAGCCTTACTCATTCCGTTATATGGAAAATATATAGATATTCCATGAGATCCAGACATATTAGTGTAATTATATAAAACAGCTTCATTTAGTTTATTTTTCACTCTATTTGAATCTACTGTAGATATTCCTTTTAATTCATCTATTAGTGAATATAAATCAACTGTATCATACGAATTACCACCTGCTGATGTAGCATATTGATATAAATTACCCCTTATTCTAGATACTTCATTATAATTGTTTTTTATATCCACTCCAGTAATAAAGTTATCTAATTCATTTAATACATCATCTATCTTAGATAAATCTACAACAGAATATGTTACCCCCATTGATCCTAATATATCGATATCATCCATTTGTTTCTTATATTGATCAACAAATTTCTTACCAAATTCATATCCGCTATCCTTAGGAGTTACATTATTTATAAAACTTAAAACATCAGATGTTGGCGCACCATATGAAACTTCCTCAGAAAAAACTATATAATTAGAATAATCTTTAAAAAGTGTTGCAACTTCTAGTGTACCATTTAAACAAGTTCTAAAAATTACACTATCAAATTTTTTTCTTTTGTTAAAAGGACTGTTTTTCAAAGCAACTTCAAAATCTTCAAGTGATAAATTATCATCTGTAAAATCATCATATATAGCACCATCAAGAGCGCCTCCATGATCATATAATATCAAATTATAATGACTTGCCCTAAAGTTGTCATAGCCAAATTTCAAAAATGTTGTTAATGTATTTGGATCACCCATATTTACTTTTTCAAATGTTTTAATTTTTTTATAACCGTTATTTGTTAATTGAAAGATAGCATTTTCCTGATTACTAATATAATTATTTTGCCATTCTTTGGTTCCACCAGTATATACTAAGATATTTACTTTATTAAAATCTATACTATTCTTATCTATCGCCTCTAAATCTGCAGTTGTTATTCCATTTTCAGATTCTAAATTACTTCCATCTAAATAAATCATTATTGTTCTCTTTCCATTACTTGGTTTAGTAATTAATAAAGCAACTATTATTAAGAAGACAATAATAACTGAAAGCATACTAAATATAATTATTTTTTCTTTTTTTCCAAAACCGCTTTTTTTCTCATTATTAACTATTGGTTTAACCATATTATTATTCATTGGTTGTCCACAATTAGTACAAAAAGCTCCACCATTCTCATTTTTTGTTCCGCAACTAGTACAATACACAAATATCACCTCTATTATGATAATTATATCATAATAAAAAAAGAAAAGAGAAGAATTTTCTCTAAAAATCACATAAACTGCTTGAGAAAATTCTTCTAAATGAGGATCCTAAATATCTTCCTAAATCTGTAAATACATTTACTCCTTTTGATAATGCATTTAATAAAGCAGAAGATATTCCTCCACCACCATAATAATTCTTTTCTTCTTTAATAGACAATTCTTTCATAAGTTATCTCCTTTCTACCTACATTTAAAGGGCCTAGTTATTCCATCAATAATACCCACTAAGAAAGATACCCCAGCTGCTATAAGAGCATAAGCTCCTGCACTCAATCCTCCAGCGTACATCGTTTTAGAATCTTCTATTGATAATTCCTTCATAAACTACCTCCTTTATTACAAAACAACTCTTTTATTAAACAAATCTGTATTTGAATTTCTATGAGATACCAATATAATACTTTTTTTGTATTCAGTCATTATCCTTTCTAATATTTTTCGCTCACTTTCTATATCAATTTCATTCATAGTTTCATCAAATATTATATAATCTGTATTTCTTAAAAGAGTTCTGGCTAGTAAGACCTTTTGTCTTTCACCTGCGCTTAAATTATGACCATTTTCTTCTAGAACAAAATCCAATGAAATATTTCTTTTTTTTATCACCTTATCTAACATACTCACTTTTAGCACTTTATTCAAATCTTTATTTTTAACATTTTTATACATAGTAATATTATTTTTTAAAGTATCATTAAATATATACTCATTTTGAGAAACATAACATATATTTTTTCTTATACTACTAATTTTTGTTTCATTTAGATCAATATTATTAATTAACACCTTGCCCTCTTTTAATTCCAGTTCTTTAGTTAGTATTTTAAGTAAAGTACTCTTTCCCTTTCCACTTTCACCATTAATAAGAACGTTATCTCCTTTATTAATTTCTAAATTAAAATTTGATAGTATTCTTTTATTATTATATGAATAAGATACATTATTAAAAATAATACTATCAATATTTTTGATATTTTTATTCCCATCATTAATCTCTTCTATATTAAGTAGATTTTGTACTCTTCTAAATGATAAATTTGATTCCAGATATAATTTGTACAAATTTATTAAATTCTTTATGGATGAAAAGAATATAATAAGAATACTATAAATTAAAGTTAAATCTCCAATTGTCATTTCTTTCTTTGTAATTAGATTAGAACCTATAATTATTATTAAAAACGTTCCATAGGTTTCAATAAAATCTAATTTAATATTTTGAAGTGATATAAAATGTAGATATTTATAATGAGTTTTTAAGTAATCTTTTTTAGTTTCTTTTTGTTTTTCTTTTATCGTATCAACAACATCTAAATTATTTATTGAATCTATTCCTAACACATTCTCAACAAACTTTGAATTAAATAGAGACATTTTTTCTTTTAAATTTGCTAGATTATTATTTTCTTCACCCTTGCCAAAATAATACACAAGTAAATATAAAAAAGTTATAAATATTAATAAAATAAAAATTTTTACATTAATAAACAGAATAATAATCATAATTAATAAAACGGATAATAAATCTAAGAAAGAAGATAAAGTAATCATACTCACAAATTTTTCTATAGAACATATATCATTTATTCTAGAAGTAATATCACCAACAGGTCTGCCATGATGATAAAACAATGGAAGAGAAAAAATTTTGTTATATATTTTATCCGACAACGAATAATCTAAATTATTATTTAATGAAATAGCCAAATTATTCTTTATATAATCAATAAAACTTTTAATAATCAAAAGAAAGAAAAAAATAAGAAAAAGATTTGATTTATATTTATTATCAAAAACTGATTTGATAATAAATGATAGAAGTATTGAAAGTAAAGTACAAAAAACAGATAAAAACATAATGTGTATAATTTTCTTTTTATTATTATAAAAAATATCGAATAAATAATTGTCAAAATAATTCTTTTCTTTAATAATTTCATTCTCTTTTTCAAAAGTTATGATAATATGCTGCCAAATCAACTCAAATTCTGAAAAAGTATATACAACTTTACCTCTAATTGGATCGAAAATTATAATTCTATCAGATTCTATTTTTGTTAAAATAACAAAATGATTAAAATCATTCAGTTTTATATATAATATTAATGGTAAAGTTTGTGAATATAAATTACTAATATTACATTTATATGCTTTTGAATTAAATCCTATTGAATTTGACACTCTAACAAGATTGTAAATTGAAGTTCCATTTTCATCTGTATATGTTAATTTTCTTAATTTTTCTAAATCAATATTTCCTCCATAATATCTTATAATATTAAGTAAACAACATATGCCACAATCTCTTATTCCGTCTTGTTTAATATATCTCAAAATCATCTCCTCCAATAATAATATTATCCACAAAAATAAAAAACCCCCTATAAAAGGAGTTTTTTTTAATTAATTTTAGAATTATTTATTACCTCGTTGATTTCTTTTATGTATAAATCATAATTTTTTTCAGTAATAACACTTACAGTATATACTAAATAATTAGGTTTATTCTTAAATGATATTACAGATATTTTATAAATACACATTGACGATTCCTTTGTTTTCCCTTTGTATTCAATAGTAGTTATAACTTTATCTTCTTTATCAATAGTTTCTTTTTCCTTATACACAACAAACTTTTCTTTATCCTTACTTATATCACTAATACCTTTAGCTATATATTGATCTGGAGTAGTTTGTTCATACAATGTAGTATCATATGTAAATGCAGTAAAAATTACTTTTTTTTGCTTGTTTTTTACGTACAAATCATATTCTCCAACATTTTCATTCTTGTAACCATGTCGAAATGTAAATGATACTATATTATCTTTAGTATTATATGTATTTCTCTCTTCTTCAATTCTTTTTCGTTCAGCATTTATTTTATTAATTCTATCTATATAAGTATTATAACCAAAGAAAAATACGAAAGAAAAAATAATAATTGGAATCAAATAAATGATTGATTTAAATACTAATTTATTTTCTTTAGTAATATACTTCATATAAAAATATGGAATAATTAAAACATTAAATAATAACAATAAAAGTGTCCATGCTATTTTACCT
>OCTW011559929.1_pt1 | contig 21255 bp, 16 predicted proteins | sample 1539671 | NCBI WGS metagenome assembly OCTW01 (sample SAMN02144230, study PRJEB22623) | gut metagenome | biome: sheep rumen | host: Ovis aries | place: New Zealand
TCCCCAGTCTGAACTTGTTGCTGCATCATCACCAAATTCTACTCCGGCGTGCTGCCAGATGTTTGCATACAGTGGTGTTGAATCACCATCGTACTCATAGTAGAGTGTGAATTCGGTGTAATCTCCCGGATCCGCATGCACCGCCTTCTTAGTCGGTACAACGCCAACAAGAGCGACAACCATCGCTATCGCCGCCACCAGGGCGAATACCCTTCTCTTCGTTCCTTTCCATAATAACTCTCTCATTGTGTTTCCCCTCTCTCCTTTCTGAACCACAACTTTTGAAACTCGGACTAATCAAATACCCGTTTCATCCATATCGAACATCAAGCGAGCCTGCTGATAACGAAAAATACAAATTGATTTATCGATATTTGATCACAGTATGTACTAACCTGTTTCATATTTTCCTGTAACTACAACTTTAAAACTATATACTGCAATTAACGGGGCTTCCATTCATTTTGCCCTTCTTTGCAATATACTGCGCAACCGTTTGCGCAAACTACTCACATCTAACATTGATTATACTCCGAACAACCAGTTTTCTTCAATTGACAATCCCTTCATAAATATTTAATATCTTATGGTAATTTTGCACAAAAAAATACGTAAAATCCGCGCAACTACGCGCAACATTTCACGTATTTTTTGTATCATGTGATCAATTTGATTATATAAACATCGCCATATAAAGCGGCAGTGTGATCTTCTTATCTGAAACACCTGTATTTCCGCTGATCAGTTTATATCCATACGGAATCTCTGACTTTTTCAGCAGATTATCCAGTGACTTTGAACGGCTGTTTGTTGATTTCACTTCAATCGGAATAGCCCCATCAGCCTTTTCTATTATGAACTCTATCTCAAAGGTCGAAGCCTCATCCTTTCTGAAATACAACTCCCTATATCCATTTTTCAGCAAGACATCTGCAATGACTGCCTCATATATTCCGCCCTTTCGGAAACTCGCCTGATCGGTCTTGCCGGGATTAAGTATCCTCTCCTTTATACTATATTCAAACATCGCTACAAAGAGGCCTATGTCTGTGGCATAAACCCTAAAGGACTGCGAGTCTTCAGATTTCCGAAGGGGGAGATCATAACCATTCAGATTCATAACCTTACTCGTCAGATAAGCTCCTTCCAGCCAATCAAGACTTGTTGAGAATTTTCTTGCATTTCCGCCTTTTTCAACCGCAGAATACTGGAATTTATGATTTTCCTTTGACAGCTGATCCGGAAGAGAAAAATAGCACTTTTCTGCTTTCAGTTTTATATCCGCACTTGCATAGTGAGCTATATCATATCTGTAATCATTTAGGATTGCCCGCTGCTTGGCATCCGCTTCCATGAGGCTATTGCTGCTGAAGAAGATCTCCAGTACCTCCGGCATGCCACCAAGAACGATATACATACGGAAAAGCTGCATGATACGCTCATTGACCGGTAGCGGCACAGGCACTTTCTTCTGAAAACAATCTTCCAGAAGTTCATACACTTCATCATTCACACCATTTGCCCACAGGAATTCCCTGAAGGACAGCGAATGCATATCAATATAATCAATCGCCCCGACCGGATATGAAGCCGGCCTCTTATAATCAATTCCAAGCATCGATCCTGATGCAATAACATCATATTCCGGCTCTTCATTCCAGAATTTCAGTGAAGTTATAGCCTCAGGGCATTCCTGTATTTCATCCAGAAAGATAAGAGTCCTGCCTTTTATCAGCTTTGCGTCCGGAATATATAGTGAAATATTCATCAGCAGAGTTTTAGTATCCAGGTCTCCCTCAAAGATACTTTTATATGATGGAGTTTTGAGGAAATTGATCGATATATATGACTCATACTCAGTTTTGCCAAAATGATCAACCGCATAGGTTTTACCGATCTGTCTGGCACCGCGTATCATAAGACACTTTCTCTTATCCCTGCTTTTCCATTTTTTCAGTTCATCTGTAACCGTTCTCCTAAGCATACCGTCTCCTTAAACCCTTGAAAATGTGCATCATGCATATTTTAACATAGTTATTTTATGCTTACACGCATATTTTAGTATAGTTATTTTATGTGTCTATGCATATTTTAGCATAGTTTTATAAAAATGTACAAGCATATTTTCCAAAAATGCAGTATCATACAAAGTTTTTTGTGTAGATGCCGACTCCGTCAGTTCTTCCCCTCGACTGTCGTCTCGGTGATGGATATTCGCCAAATATCCCGCATTGATCCACATGCGGATCATGCATCTTCTCGACACATTATCTACACAGAAAAAGGCATGCTCTCATCATTCTGAAAGCATGCCCGAAATTCACCATATTATATTTTACGCCACATTATTCTTCTTCTCAAACTCCTCAAGCGAGATTGGCTTTGCGAAATAATAGCCCTGGAACATCTCGCAGCCCATATCGGTAAGGAATCCGACCTGTTCCTCAGTCTCAACGCCCTCGGTTATAACAGGAATGATAAGCTTTTGCGCCATCTTGATGATCTGCTGAAGTATGATCCTCGCACGTTCCGTATCACGCGTCTTCCTAAGAAATACCATATCGATCTTGAGTATATCCACAGGCATATCCTTCAGAAGGTTAAGCGATGAATATCCGCTTCCGAAATCATCCATTTCCACGATGAAGCCGTCTTTTCTAAGCTTATCGATAACCTGCAGCTTCATTTCAATATCGGTCATCATGATTGACTCAGTTATCTCAAGCCTTAAGTTTTTCGGTTCAACATCGTATTTATCAACGAGCCCTCTGAAGGTCTCGTAAATATCCAGGAAGTAGAAATCCTTCGGTGATATATTTACCGAAAGGTAGAGGTCATCCCTGCCAAGCTCCTTCCACTTTTTAAGTATTTTGCAAGTTTCCTCCCACATAAATACATCCAGATTCGCGATCCTTCCGTTCTGCTCAAGGATATCGATGAATCTGCCCGGAGCCATCAGTCCTTCTTCAGGATGCTGCCAGCGGACGAGGACCTCTGCTCCCTCAACCTTGCCATTTACATCAACCTGAGCCTGAAGATACGGCACTATCTGACCGCTGCTCATCGCCTCATCAAGACTTCCGGTAACCTTCTGTTCCCAAAGGATTGATGAACGCATCTCATCCTCGTACCAGGCAACCCTCTGAACCAGATTATTCTTGATCGAGCTTATTGCCATACGAGCCCTGTCAACCATGGACGGAATCGGTATATTTCTGTCAGTTATCTCATATATTCCGATATGATTAACAACCGGATATTCAGGATTTTCCTCAAGGAAGAGCACCTCCCTTGATCTTGCCAGAACATTTTCTTCATTAAACTCCTTTTTAGGAAGCAGCAGGACAAATTTATCAGCAGCTATTCTTGCATAAGCCTGATCCGGACCCGCAAGCTCCGTGATGAGGGACGCAATCTTCTTCAGAAGCCTGTCACCGGCATCTCTGCCAAATACATCATTTATAAGCTTAAATTCTCTTATATTTGATGCCATCATCAGATACTCTGTATCTGGAGCTGCCATCTTAAGCCTCTCCTCAGCAACATCGTAGAAGGCGTTCATACTTAAAAGTCCTGTCAGTTCATCATGAGTCGCAAGGTATCTTTCCTCAGCAATCTTCTTCTCCTCTTCGGTTCTGTCCTGCATGATGACAAAGGCTCCCAGAAAGATTCCCCTCTTATCATAAACCGGCTTATATTCTGCCCAGAAAACATGTTCTCCGTCTTCTCGCACAAAGACTTGCCTCTTAAAGAACTCTTCCCTTCCGCTGACATTATACTCTTTGAGGAAACCAAGCATAAAATTCTTTGGTTTCTCCAGATCCCCCTTCTTGATATCCAGTATCTTGCAGCTGGTAGGATTCATATAGAGACAGTTGTATTTATCATCATAGAAAAATGCTGCATTTGAAAAGTTCTCAAAAACTTTGTTGAACATCTGGTGAGTGATGAGAAACATGTGATATCTGACAGAGAAGAAATATATCAGAATACCACAGCCCATAAACCCGAGCATCGACATATTATAACGGCTCTTCGTAAATACGCTTATGAACTCCCAGATAACATCAAACACAAACACCAGTCCGATAACAAGATATCTCTCCATATAAAGCTTTGAGGATCTGTGCATTCTGGTGGTAAATATAGCGATAAGACCCATGATTATTATAAAGGAAAGGCCGAGATGAACATAATGATACCATCCTGAATCAAGCGTGTAATAGATACTGTCTCCGTTCAGTGACTTCTGCTCAAGTTCGTAAACATGACCGAAGACAGGATTCAGACATACAGATATACAGTCCGCGAGGATCACAAGATAAGCTATCCTCTCGGCAACCGGATAATCATAATCGCAATATTGAAGTGAATATCTGATAAGTGCACCCAGAATAAGATTGGTGCCAATAAGATAGAAGATGTATGCAATATAAATGACAGTCCTGTTATCAACAGTTGCAATCACTGCATTTGCGGCAACAGGAATAAGAAGTACTGTAAGCACTATCCTTACAGTACCAGCTATCTCTTTATTGCTCTTTGTGCATCTGTATATGCAATATAAGACAAGCGTAGTCAATATAATGACTGCTGCAAGATAACCTGACATATCTCCTCCTGTAACCTCCGTAATACCCCATATAATTCTACCACTTTTATCTTGCAAAATAAACCCTCTATCAGGCACTTTAAGCAAGAGCAGCATAAAAAATATACAACAATGCCTGTGCAATCTGCACAAATAAACTCTAAGCATATTTTTGACAAAAATCATATATTTTTTATATATTCTGTATTTGTTATCAAAGATAATCAAAACATATAACAAAATGATACCCGAAAATGACAAAGAATGAAGAATGGATGTAAAACTATGATCGATGTTAAAGGACGCTGGGCTCTCGTAACCGGAGCCAGCAGAGGAATAGGTTACGGGGTTGCAATTGAAATGGCCAGGAGAGGCTGCAACCTTATAATACGGAGCCCCCTTGACATTCTGCCGTAACAAAGACATTATTATAAAAAAGCCTTTAGGGAGTTCGTTATGACACTTTATCTGTTTGAAATACCGAAGGAGCTTTCCTTCGATGATATAAAAGAATATCTGGATCATGTTTCGGAGGAACGAAAAGAAAAGATTCTTAGATACAAGCCCGAATCTTCGCGTATAGAGAGTCTTCTGGCTGCTCTTCTGATTCGTTATGCGATCAGAAAGGACCTGTCTCTACCAAACGATGCCATTGCGATCTCACATAACGAATATGGCAAACCATATCTCAGCGGATATCCTGACTATCATTTTTCCATATCTCATTCGGGACATTTTATAGTTTTCATTTCTGATAATGCTCCGGTAGGAATAGACATACAAAATATGGAGCAGCTGAAAAAACCGATTTCAGGACATTTCTTTACCGAAAATGAGAACAGTTACATCTCAGCAAATGGGCTGCAGGGCTTCTATGAGGTATGGACCAGAAAGGAAGCATATGTAAAACTGCTCGGGACAGGCTTCTCAACTCCGATTTCTTCTTTTGATGTGTTTGATGAGCTGGGGGTAAGTTTTAATACGCAGATAAATGAGTCATATATGATCACGGTTTGCAGCAGGAATGTGATGGCAGAGAAGGCATTGTTTGAGAGAGTTGGAATGGATGAGTTGGAGCCAAAATAGCAAGCATGGACGCATAATATGCTTTGCATATTATGCGTAGGCGCCATAGGCGCCGTATAATCATAAAAAAAGATGCAGATTGGTATGCGAGCATACCATCTGCATCTTTTTTTATGATTGCATGGCTTGTTATTTTGGCTTAGAATTTTCCAGCCTTAGCTGCCTCTTCGATTGAAACGGCTGTTGAAACAGTCATACCAACCATTGGGTTGTTACCTGCACCGATAAGACCCATCATTTCTACGTGAGCAGGAACTGAAGAAGAACCTGCGAACTGAGCGTCTGAATGCATACGTCCCATTGTATCTGTCATACCGTATGAAGCAGGACCTGCAGCCATATTATCAGGATGAAGTGTACGTCCTGTACCACCACCTGAAGCTACTGAGAAGTACTTCTTACCGGCTTCAACTCTCTCCTTCTTATATGTACCTGCAACTGGATGCTGGAATCTTGTAGGGTTTGTTGAGTTACCTGTGATAGATACATCAACATTTTCCTTCCACATGATAGCAACACCTTCCTGAACATCGTTAGCGCCGTAGCAGTTAACCTTTGCTCTTGGAGACTCAGGATCCTTTGAGTAGCACTTTCTGAATACTTCCTCAAGCTCGCCTGTGAAGTAGTTATACTTTGTCTCTACATATGTGAAACCATTGATACGTGAGATGATCTGAGCAGCGTCCTTGCCAAGTCCGTTAAGGATAACACGAAGTGGCTTCTGACGAACCTTATTTGCCTTCTCAGCGATACCGATAGCACCCTCTGCAGCAGCGAATGACTCGTGACCTGCAAGGAATGCGAAGCACTCTGTATCCTCTTCAAGAAGCATCTTACCAAGGTTACCATGTCCAAGACCTACCTTACGTCTGTCAGCAACTGATCCAGGAATACAGAAAGCCTGAAGTCCGATACCGATTGCAGCAGCTGCGTCTGCAGCTCTTCTGCAGCCCTTCTTGATTGCGATAGCAGCACCTACTGTGTAAGCCCACTTAGCGTTCTCAAAGCAGATTGGCTGAATACCCTCGATGAGGTGATATACGTCGATGCCTGCAGCATCTGTGATTTCTTTACACTCTTCAATTGAAGAGATGCCATACTCCTTAAGTGCAGCAAGGATCTGAGGCTCTCTTCTCTCATATGATTCAAATAATGCCATATTTTTTATCCTCCTAATCCTTACTCTTTTCTTGGGTCGATAAGTCTTACTGCGTCAGCAACACGTCCGTACTGACCTGAAGCCTTCTCAAGTGCCTTAGCAGGCTCATCACCAGCCTTGATGAAGTCCATCATCTTACCAAAGTTGATGTACTTGTAACCGATGATCTCATCGTTCTCATCAAGAGCAACATTTGTGATATAACCATCTGTAAGCTCAAGGTAACGTGGTCCCTTGTCAAGTGTTCCGTAGGTTGTACCAACCATTGAACGAGCACCCTTACCAAGATCCTCAAGACCTGCACCGATCTGAAGACCATCCTCAGAAAATGCACTCTGAGTTCTACCATAAACTATCTGAAGGAAGAGCTCTCTCATAGCTGTGTTGATAGCATCACATACAAGGTCTGTATTAAGTGCTTCAAGAACTGTAAGTCCCGGAAGGATTTCAGCTGCCATAGCTGCTGAATGTGTCATTCCTGAACAACCAATTGTCTCTACAAGAGCTTCCTGGATGATACCATCCTTAACGTTGAGGGAAAGCTTGCAGCATCCCTGCTGAGGTGCACACCAGCCGATACCATGTGTATAGCCGGAAATATCCTCAACCTTCTTTGCCTGTACCCATTTAGCTTCCTCCGGGATCGGAGCAGCACCATGATGTACTCCCTGATGCACAGGGCACATGTTCTTAACTTCTGTTGAGTAAATCATTACGATCCTCCTTGCTGAAAATATTTTATCATAAGCGGCGGGAACCGCTGACAATAGCTGTGTCTATAATAACAGAAAAACAGTCCAACAAAAAGTATTTTTTTTAATATTTTTGTAACTTTTAATTAACCTCTTAGGCGTGCAATAAAAGTCTGTATCCTTGAGATAGCCTCTCTCAGTTCATCGATCGAATAAGCATAAGAAATTCTTACAAAGCCCTCACCGCAGTCACCGAAGGCTGAGCCCGGAACAACCGCAAGCTTCTCCTCTTTAAGAAGCCTTGTACAGAACTCATCACTGGTCATGCCGAATTCCTTGATGCAAGGAAATACATAGAAGGCACCATACGGCTCAAAGCAAGGAAGTCCCATGATCTCAAACTGTCTCATAAGGAATTTCCTGCGCATGTCGTAGGACTCTCTCATCTTGGCGATATCCTTATCGCCCTCCTTGATCGCACTTATCGCAGCATACTGGCTGGTAGTCGGTGCGCACATGATAGCAAACTGATGTATCTTGGTCATCTGCTCGGCAATGATCTGCGGAGCAAGAGCATATCCGAGTCTCCATCCTGTCATTGCGTAGGCCTTGGAGAATCCGTTGACCACTATTGTTCTCTCCTTCATTCCCGGAAGAGATGCTATCGAACAGTGTCCGGCTTCGCCATAAGTAAGCTCGGAATATATTTCATCAGAGATTACTATTATATCTTTCTCTTTTACGATCTCGGCTATAGGCTCAAGATCTTCCTTTGTCATTATCGCACCCGTAGGATTGTTCGGGAAGGAAAGTATCAGAACCTTGGTCTTATCGGTTATCGCCTCCAGAAGTTCCTCAGGTGTAAGACGGAACTGATTCTCATTTTTTAGAGATATTGTAACCGGCTTTCCACCCGTAAGAAGCGTACATGGAACATATGAAACATAGCATGGCTCAGGGATGATAACCTCGTCACCCGGATTGAGCATGGCACGGAGAGCCACATCGATACCCTCGCTTCCGCCGACCGTTATGAGACATTCCTTCTTCGGGTCATAGCTGCAGCTGTATTTTCTCTCATACCATTTGCAGATCTCGGTTCTCAGCTCAAGCAGACCTGAATTGGAAGTATAGAAGGTCTTGCCCTTCTCGAGCGAATATATACCTTCGTCGCAGATGTGCCACGGTGTATCGAAATCCGGCTCACCAACACCAAGCGAGATTGCATCCGGCATCTCACTGACTATATCGAAAAATTTTCTGATTCCTGACGGTTTAAGTCCGACAACTGTATCACTCAGTGGATTTCTCATGGCATTATCTGTATCCTTTCATCGCTATCCTTCTCTGACTGGAAGATGATGTTATGGTCCTTGTATTTCTTCAGTACAAAATACGTTGCGGTTGAAACAACCGACTCCATCGGAGCTATCTTCTCATAAACAAAATGAGAAATATCCTTAAGGCTGGTGCCCTCGATCGTAAGTATCAGATCTGATGTCGAGCCTGACATAAGATGTACCGAATCAACCTCTTCAAAACGACTGATCCTTGTGGCTATCCTGTCGAAGCCCTCACCTCTTACAGGTGATATCTTAACTCCGATAAGAGCTGTAACCTTGTCACTGCCTTCAAAATTGTCCCAGTTTATCACTGTATGGTAGCCGCAGATAACCTTAGCCTTCTCAAGCTCTGTTATCTCCTCAGCAACCTCTTTCTCATCTTTGCCCATCATCGCCGCTATATCTGCAGCTGTGAGCCTGCTGTTCTTCTCAAGTATCTGAAGTAATTCTTCCTTTTCCGCTACTGTCATTTTTCATCCCTCCTCATACCATTTTTCCTTATAATCTTATCATTAATAAACGCTTATATCATTTCACCTTATTCGATTGCCGTTCGGGTATTCCATCATTATCGTCAATCACAACTGAGTATTCCATAATGATCATCGCCCTCTAATAATATAGCACATTGTTTTATATCATTAACAATAAATGATTCAAAAACTACATGTTTATATATACATTAAACAGTTCATCACCATCCGGCATGTCGATAACTCTGTTCAGCCTGAAGTTGTTTGAATATACGGAGCGGAGCTTTTCCTTCGTAAACTCTCCGGCATCATAAGCCGAAAGTCCGGTTTCTCTCCTTATCGCTTCAGCCACACTCTCTGCCTTGTCCGCAGCCGCTGCGATCACAAGGCTGCCCGTACTGCACAGCATATACGGATTTATTCCGAGCACTTCCGAAAGCTCAATAGTTTCCTGCCTTATTGGTATATCCTCGTGTCTCACTTTTACTCCAAGGTCTGCCGCTTCGGCAATCTGATAAACCGCTGCATACACGCCCCCGAAGGATACGTCATGCACACGCTTTGCACCGCTGCCGTATGCCGCCAATGCTGCCTTTTCTATACTGAGCATCCGGATATCGTTTATGCTCACTCTGTCGATATAACTTTCCGCAAAGCGTTCTCTCAAATATTCATGATGCTTCTTACTGAGTACTGCCGCGCCATAAAGTCCGGCATATCCGGCAATTATCACGTGATCACCAACTGATATTTTTCTGCTTATCTTATGATCAGAAATACGATCCGTTGTACTGTATGTATCGTCTCTCTTACAGTCCGCAGAGGTCTCGGAAGATGTATCGCTGTCACTCAAATTCAGACATCCGCATGCCGTAACACTTGCCGCAAGAAATTCCGGTCTCATCGCTTCAGTTATCTTCGTATCTCCGCCAATAATCGCAACCTTAGCTTCGGCTGTCCGGTCGGACAGATTCTTCATCATCGAACGGACATATCCTTCTCTGACCTCACTGCCCATGATGAGCTTTACCGAGATAAACTCCGGGCTTCCATCCATAGCATAGAGGTTATTACAGGCTCTGATATATGCCATATACAGACAGTCAATATACGCTGTATCACCGGAGCTGATATCAAACCCTTTCGGAAGCTCCGCACTGTCAGAGTAACCCTCAGCGACAAGCAGGCCTTCGTTTTCCCTAATATCAAGCAGAGCGGCATCATTTCCTGCAGCCGCTCCACCTTCAATAATCTTATTATATTTTCTGATGTGCTTCAGAACACTCCTGTTCAGCACCATCTCCGAGATATTTCCGTAATTCATGTCTTTTCATTCCGAGCCGTAACAATAGTCGACATATTATTGACAAATATTTTTCAGCCGTTTATCAGGCCAAACCAACACTCATCCATCTGAATCGATCACTCAGCAGCCGCATCAGTAGGAGTCGCAATTTCTTCAGTTGATGTATCCTCAGTTGATGTATCCTCAGTCGATACATCCTCACCGCCTTCAGAGCTAGCTTCTGTCGTCTCATCCGTGCTCTTTTCGGTACTGCCGCCTTCCTGCGTATCTTCGGTACTGTCCTTATCTTTGTCTTTATCCTTATCTTTGTCCTTGTCTTTATCCTTATCCTTGTCTTTATCTTTATCCTCAGGCTCATTAGGATTTCTGGCGATATGCTTTGCCGCAGGTGAATAAGTACTTCTGTTTATAAGGACTTCATCAGTACGTTCTCCATCAACATAAACATATTTCCAAAGTTCAGTATTATATCCCTCTCTTGCATCCTGGGTAACCTTTTCCTCACCAGGTTCAAGAGTCTCGTCCTCTTCAATTACATCTTCTCCCGGTTCAAGAGTCTCTGTAATATATGACTCGAATTCGATAGTCCTGTTGGAAGGTCTTGTTTCCTTGCCGTAAATATTAAAGGTTATATATACACCATCGCAAATAGCCTCGATATAGATCGGAGCCTCGCTGCTATTGGTGAAAATAAGATCCAGATAACCACCTGCGATAGCCGCATCATAAGAAAGATCGACATAATGAACAGGCTGTCCGTGATTGCTTCGCTCATCTATCTGAAGTTCGGCACGAAGAAGAGCATTGTAAAGAGTTGTTGAAACCTGACACACACCTCCACCGTAATCTTCTCCGGTACCATCACCGATAAATACGGTTGCCTTGTAAAAACCATTATCACCGTTTATCGGACTGATAGTCCAATAGAAGGAAAGCTGATCACCCGGATACATTATCGTACCATCAAGTATCTCTGCGGCACGTTCAACATTCTTCATACGATCGCTCGCACTTTCGTAATCAGTGGTATATGTACCGAGAAGAGATGTTATCTCTTCCAGCGCCGCTGCCGAATTATCATCATTCTCTGTAACGATAAGATCTGTTTTAATCTCTGAAGCAGAAGAATCCTCCTCGAGCTTTGCATTGATTGCATCAACAACCTTATTATAATCAACAGACATCTTAAGGTTCGATGCAGTAACCTTAACCGTACCATCATCTCTCTTGATCAGTGTCGTGTCCGCTCCGGCATTTATCCTGCTTCCTATCTCAGCATTGACAACTGAGCTGAGCATGCCCTGATTAACCGTTTTCTTACTTCTGTAATCAACGCCCTTACCGCTTTCGATGTTCTTGTTTTCCTTATATCTCTTGAGAACATCACCAGAATTACCTACCGTCACAGCCTTCTCAACTGCTTCATCGTAGTCAGCCGAAAGACCGATGTCACCAAGTGTAGTCTCAACATTGCCATAGGTATCATTTGTGAGCACAACAGTAACAGAAGACAGTTCCTCTACCTTCTGTTCAATCTTCTCTTTCGCCTCGCTTCTGGTAAGACCGCTGAGATCAATGCCGTCAACACTGACACCATTCTTCACAACAGGTTCCTGAGCCGATACTGTATTTGTCCTCTCATTTCCTGCAGGAATATTTCCCGCAAGCGGAAGACACATAGCAAAAGCCGTCAGTATAAATACTTTTTTTCTGATCCTGTCAAATACTCTCATCTTAAGAAACACTTCCCATTATAAAGCTGACACAAGCATACCAACAACAAAACCAAGTATCAGAACAGCACAGATAGCAATTGCAACTATTCTGCGCTTCTTATTGCTTTTCTTACTGAAATCAACCATTTTTAATATCTCCTCTTTTTTCGTCACCCTTCAGGGTATCAATATATATAATTCCGGCAGCCTCTGAAAAATCCGGCTGCGACTTTAGTCCTCACACAAAAATAACACCTATTTGTGCAATTTACAAATATATTTTGCAAAAATTCATACATTTTCACATAATGCACTCAAAACAGAGGTTTGAAAACTGTTTTTGCGTCATTTTCACCACAGTCCCGGATGTTCTGCGCGCCATTTACTCATCACTGCCTACATATCGTGTCACTGAATACATCTCGCGTCACTCACCATCCACACTACTTCTTGCATTACTGATCGATTTTCCTGCTCCTGCAGACACCTCTCAGCGCCCACTCACTTCATGCACTTACACTGCCCTCATTCTGCTTCGCACTTTTGCAAACGTCTCTCAGCACACACTCGCGGCATTTCGGCCGTCTTGCTATGCATACTTTCCTGCCGTGTGCGATCACCTGAATATTGTATAGTATCCACTGTTCCTTAGGAAGCACCTTCATGAGGTCATATTCCACCTTCTCCGGATCGTCATTTGCCGTCAGTCCAAGAAGCTTCGACACACGCTTAACATGAGTATCAACCACTATGCTCGGTTCATTGAAAATATTACCTCGCACAACATTGGCAGTCTTTCTTCCGACTCCGGGCAGCTTCACCAGAAGATCGATATCTGAAGGAACCTCTCCGTTGTACTCTTCAAGAAGCACCTTCGCGCAGGCTATGATGTTCTTAGCTTTGTTTCTGTAAAAGCCAGTGGAGAAGATGTCCTGCATCAGCTCCTCAAGATTCGCCTCTGCAAAGCTTCTTACATCAGGATACTTCTGGTAGAGATCCTTCGTGACCATATTTACCCTGTCATCGGTACACTGTGCGGAAAGAATGGTCGCAAAGAGAAGCTGCCATGGCTTCTCATAATGAAGGTAGGTATGGAGGTCAGTTCCATATTCTGTATTTAGTATCTCTGTGACCTTTGCGGCACGTTCTTTTTTTGTCATATTTTCCATCCTCCTTCATCTGTTCCAACGCCATTATGATAACAGTTGTCACTCCGATTACACTATAATATCATGCCATCATATTATTGTTTTCCATCCGGCAGTCATGATAATGCTGACATGATCACATTACTATTCCATGTACATCGGATCATATATCATAAAACTATCTTAATCCATTTTGTGCATCGCAGTTCCGACCATGTAATCGATAAACTGCTGAGCCGTCCTTCCGGACAGTCCGCCGTGCATCATTTCCCATTTATTTGCTTCAGCTATAAGCTTGTCATCATCAAGGATGAGCTCCGGATATCTCGAAGCAAGTACCCTTACTATCTCAAAGAATTCCTTCTGGTTTGGCTTACCGTAATTGATGGTCACGCCGAAACGATCCACCAGGGAAAGCTTCTCCTGCATGGTATCCGAATGGTGTTTATCCATATCATAATCATTCTGGTCATTCCAGGTTTCCTTGATTAGATGCCTGCGGTTTGAAGTCGCGTAGATCAGTACATTGTCCGGTTTCTCCTCAAGGCCGCCCTCGATGACCGCCTTCAGATATTTGTATTCGGTCTCAAAGTCCTCGAAAGAAAGGTCATCCATATAAATGATAAATCTGTAATTGCGGTTCTTCACCTCTGAGATGACTGCCGCAAGATCTCCAAGCTGATGCTTGAAAATCTCTATCATCCTGAGTCCGCTGTCATAGTATTCATTGATTATCGCCTTAATGCTTGTTGACTTACCGGTGCCCCTGTCGCCGTAGAGGAGACAGTTGTTGGCCTTCCTTCCGTTCACGAAAGCCTCTGTGTTGTCACGAAGCTTCTTCTTCTGAAGCTCGTAGCCCACCAGTTTATCAAGAGAAGCCTCGTCGGAATTCTTGATCGGTGTGAAGATCAGTTTTCCTTCATCATCTCTCTTAACCCTGAAGGCCTTATTGAGTCCGAACATGCCGACACCATGCTTCTTGTAAAAGTCTGTCAGAATGTCAAATATTTCATTTTCATCTTTAGCCGCTGCTATTCCGTCGCTGATCCTGCGGACGTATTTGCTGACGCTTCTGTTAAATACCTGTTCCCTCTTGGCGATCGATCTGTAATCAGTTATCACCGAAAAGCAGTCGATCCCAAGCTCACTCTCAAGGCCGGAAAAATCGTATTCCGCAAGCTCCTTGAATATCTTCATATCGCTCTTTGCGAAAAGGTTAACGCTGCCGTCACTCGCTCCGGCCCTCTCGCAAGTAAGCGTGAACGGATTTTCATTCATTATCAGATAAAATGCCAGATAATCTCTCCAGAGATTCTTATCGAAAGCAAAGTTGGTAGCAGTATCGAGGAGCTTATGGATCTCCTGATAAATAAGACTGATCGTCTCATCCTTACCCTTCACCCCGCTGTCATACTCCTGAAGTATCTTCGCCAGCTCATATAATATGCTGTCACCTTTTTCATCTCTGTACATAACCAGTTTTGCGAGTTTTTTATACATATCTTACACTCCTGTCAATTGTTTCCAAATGGATGTTTTTCGGCAACCATCATCAGTCCCATATCTTCCGCATTATAATCATAGGTCACATCATATGTCATATCATCAGTTATCAGACCGAAGTATTTATCAAAGTATTCCTTGAGTTTCTGTATAACCTCAGCTTTGATCTTTATTCTGTTTCCACCACCGCCAAACCTTGAAACAGCTGGCAGTATTTCATCAATATCATTTCCGGTTGTTCTGAGTACACCATCTCTAAAAGCATTCAGCATAAACCGTCTTGTCTCTGTTGCCTTTAATCTGTTTTCAGTAATTATCAGATTGAGATCAATGTTTTTCTGCTTATCTACAAACTCTCTCCAATCAGTCTCGACCACAGTATTAACATTTACTCGTTCGATAAACTTCTCAATCAACTCCTTCTTAGAACGAAGTTCCAGGCTGGACTTGATTGCCCTGTCGATAGATACAAGTATTTCTTTATCCTGACAATTCGAATCGTGATACTTTGCAACCAGCATAAGTATATAATCAATATTAACCTCAACCTGCTTCACAAGTTCCATCTCAAAGACAACATCATGAATGATACTTTCCTTGTCAGCCGCCTTTGGCTTAAGCTCTTCATATATATCAGTATAATGTCCTGTATAATCCTGGAAGTCTCTCTCCGACAGGATTTCATTTCCGATAAACTGATCAAATGCCGAAAGAATATTTCGAAGTCTGAGAATATTTCCAAAAAGAACTACAAAGTCCTTCTTAGCTTTTTCTCCAAGGAGACAGGTTCCATGCATATCCTCGCTTAGTGGATATTTCTGAATCAGTTCAGCTATCCTCTCCTCATATCCCTTCTGATGCTTTCCGTTATCATCGCAGCCATAATAATAATCATTATATGACTTAAGAAGAACTGTTCCTGATGCATTCTTATCGCCAAAGAGCGCAATTGCATCATTAGTTTCTTTCTGCAGATCTCGGAAACATATTATATTTCCATATGTCTTAACTGAATTAAGGATACGATTAGTTCTTGAAAATGCTTGAATCAAACCATGCTGCCGCAGGTTCTTATCAACCCATAATGTATTAAGAGTTGTTGCGTCAAATCCGGTAAGGAACATATTTACAACTATCAGAAGATCAACCTCTCTGTCCTTAACCTTCTGTGATAAATCTTTATAGTAATTCTGGAATCCTTTGGAAGATGAATCATAGTTTGTATTGAACACCTTATTATAATCATCAATACATGCATCCAGGAATTCTCTGGAGCTTACATCTAACCCATCCGTATCAAACTCTTCCTCAGAAAGAATGCCACTTGCCGGATCATCCTCATTCGGAGCAAATGAAAAGATAGTTGCTACCACAAGCCTCTTGCCCTTCTCTTCCATCTGCTTCTTGAATTCAAGATAATACTTCTTAGCCATCGGAATACTACTGACAGCCAGCATAGAATTGAATCCATTTACTCTCTGCCCACGAAGATCATAGAAATTATTACGCTTAGTCTTCTGATCAAAATGTGTAAGTATATAATCAACTATTTCTGCAACTCTTACACCACTGTTCAGAACTTCTTCCTGATTAATAGCCTCTACCTTCTTATCAGTAATAGTATCTTTAAGCGTCAGCGTATTCACATAATCAATTCTGAACGGAAGTACATTTCCATCGTTGATAGCATCAACTATCGTATATGTATGAAGCTTCTCACCAAATGCCTGCTCCGTAGTCTTTAGATCTGCCTTTCCACTTGAACTTGCATTATCTGCAAAAATAGGTGTACCAGTAAAACCAAAGATATGATAATTCTTAAAATGCTTTACTATCTGCGTATGCAACTCTCCAAACTGGCTACGGTGACATTCATCGAATATCATAACAATATGTTTATTATATGCGGGATGAGTTTTATTCTTTTTTACAAACTCACCCAATTTCTGAATAGTGGTTATTATGATCTTGTACTCATGAGGTCTGCCCTTCTCATCTATATCCTCCAGCTGATTCTGGAGAATACGGGTGCTCTTATTACTGTTAGCTGCGCCCTTCTCAAACCTGTCGTATTCCTTCATTGTCTGATAGTCCAAATCTTTTCTATCTACCACGAAAAGGACTTTATCAATATACTCAAGACTTGATGCAAGTCTGGCCGTCTTGAATGATGTGAGTGTCTTTCCGGATCCGGTTGTATGCCAGATATATCCCCCGGCCTCAAGAGTTCCCATCTTCTTATAATTTGAAGCAATCTGAATCCTGTTAAGAATCCTCTCTGTTGCAACTATCTGGTATGGACGCATAACAAGAAGAATATTCTCCGAAGTAAAGATGCAGTATCTCGTAAGAATATTTAATATCGTATGCTTTGCGAAAAATGTCTTTGTGAAATCAACAAGATCCGAGATAACTTTATTGTTACCATCAGCCCAATAAGAAGTAAACTCGAAAGAATTCGAAGTCTTACGAGCTTTATGTTTTGTATTTGAACTGTTTTCCTTTATGGCTCCATCTCTTGTAGTGTTGGAATAATACTTTGTGATAGTACCATTTGATATAACAAATATCTGTACATATTCATACAGACCTGAACCCGCCCAGAAGCTTTCCCTCTGATACCGATTGATCTGATTAAATGCTTCTTTAATCGGAACGCCACGTCGCTTAAGCTCCACATGGACAAGTGGAAGACCATTAACAAGAATTGTCACATCATAACGGTTATCATGCTTTGCTCCATCTGTTTGGGTATCAACCACATACTGATTGATAACCTGCAGATAATTATTATGAATATTCTTCTTGTCTATGAGAGAAATATTCATAGTAGTACCATCATCTCTGGTAAGATTCTGTACAAAATCCTCCTGAATCTTCCTGGACTTATCCACTATTGTTTCGTTAGGATTAGATATTTTTGACTTATAAAAGCTGTCCCACTCTTTATCTGAGAACTGATAATTATTCAGTTTTTCAAGCTGTTTCCTTAGATTATTGATCAGTGTAACAGAATCATGAATCTCCAAATATTCGTAACCTTGTTCTGAAAGCATTTTAATAAATGCATCTTCAAGTGCAGCTTCACTCTGATATGCATCAGAACGCTTTTTCTCTGGAACATATTCAGTTACTACAGTGCTCTCGTTTGTTGAGAGGACTATGTTGTATGTACTGTTCATATTTTTATCCTTTTTTCATTTTGGAAAGTTACCGGAAAGTTAAATCAACTTACCATCAACTTAGAAAACGCCCTGTTTTAGCCATTTTTCATTTTTACCATTCTCATAAAACCCTGTTTTGGAAAGTTACCGGAAAGTTAAAATAACCACCTCGCCAATTTTCCCACAAGTTGTGGGCGATTTGTTCTGTATATAATTGCGGATACATTCAAAAGATAATCAAAAGATAGTCAAAAGATATAAACCTTTTAGAATTCTTGATTTTCGTCGTTCCAAAGACAATTACTACATAATTTCAAAAGATAATCATAAGATAAGATATATTATTCTTCAGAATCTTCCTCGCTTGTATCTACACCCATTAATTTCTGTTCTATCTCTTCTGGAGTAGGAAGTAGATTTGATAATTCATATTCTGATATTCCTATAGGTTCATTAGAGGTCCCCACTGCATACTTTGCCAAAACATCATTTTTACTTTTGCATATAATAAGACCTATCGTTTTATTATCCCCTTCTTTTCTTATTAGGTCATCAGCAATAGCAACGTATGTAGCAGTTTGACTAATATCTCTCGAGTTAAACGCTTTGATTTTAACTTCTACCACAACATAACAATGTAGCCATATGTGGTAAAACAATAAATCTATATATTCTTCTGTTTCTTCAATTGGTAAAGGATACTCTTTTCCAACAAAAGCGAAACCCTTTCCAAGTTCAAGCAAAAAATCAATTACATTATCAACAAGTGCATCTTTTAGCTGTTTCTCATTATAGTCTTCTCTAATGGTAAGAAAATCAAAATTATATGGGTCCTTTGTCATTTCCTGAGCCAAATCACTTTGAGGTTTTGGTAAGGAATACTGAAAATTAGAAATAGCTTTCCCCTGTCTTTCATACAAGTCTGTATCTAAGAAGTTTAATAACACACTTCTTGACCAGTTGTTCTGAATTATCTTCTTTACAAAGAATGCAGCCATATCGCTATTCCCCTTACATCTATCCATAATTAAGCGATGATGTCCCCAGGGAACCGAGAAAATATCCTCCTCTGTTATTTGTGCCACAAGCTGTGGCACATTTGTATCTTCTGCATTTTCTTCTAATTGTGCCACAGCTTGTGGCACAATTGTATTATTGGAATATAAACAATAAAAACTAAAAGCATACCGAAGATTTCTAACTGAAAAACCAGTACTGTTAGGAAATTGTTCCTTCATATCCCGGCTTAATCTCTTATAAAATCCGCTTCCCCATTTTGAATCTGCTTGTTTTTCAAATATATCCCTTCCAAGTGACCAATAGAACGAAATCAGCTCTCTATTAACCGAAACTGTTGCCCTAATCTGGCAGTCCCTGTATCTTTGGCTTATATCTTTAATCCAACTTTTATATTCTTCATCAAATTGTATTATCTCGTCCATTAATCCTCCATCTATTATAATTGTGCCATCAGTGCCGGCACTATTCAGTTCCTAAACTTATCTATAGAACTGCCATCATCACATTTCCAGTTGTCCCATCCATTGCTTGCAGCCCCTATAACAAACTGACTAGCAGCCGAAGGCGAACTAAATGTAACATCATTATACAGTTTTCCATCTATAATTGTAGCCGACTTTCTTGCTTCAATAATATTATCTGAAAGTCCAGGTCCTTCATTCTCACATACCATACTTCCTTTTAAAACAATATATTTGCCACTTGTAACCTGCATGGTAGCTTGAATTACAATTCCTGCTCTCTTAATCTTTCTCTTCAATTTATATATACCATCAGGAACTGTGCTAGAGCTATCATCATTCACAGACTCCAACTCTTCTGAAGCCTCATCGTCACGATAAGTTATAAGATCCAGTCCTAATGCATCCAGCATCTGATAAGCTTCTTCCAGATATTCATTGCAATCCTCTTCATCACTCGTATTGGCTGTACCTGTTGTTGTCTGTTTAGTAGTATTCTCATAAAAGCCGAGATCTGTAATTCTCTTGTTTAATGTATCTTCAAGATATTGAATGGTTCCATCATTAAAGAATGTTCTTTCCTTAAACTGTGTAAGAACATAACAATAAGTCCACTTATCATATTTATCTTCATGAGAAGTAGGTCTGTTTTTCAAGCCATTCTTTGATTTACCAACATATATTACATCCTTACCAGATTCATTTTTTCCAAAAAGAATGTATACAATAAACAGATTATCAATTTTAAATAATTCTTCTTTACTATTCAGATTCTGATAAGGAATTCTATATATTAGTGTAGAACTATTAGCCTTAGACATTTCTACCGAACGTCCAAAACATCTGATAACATATTTCTTAGCTTTAGCCACTATAATACCTCTTTCTCTTTAAATGATAATAATTTATCTCTGTAATATTCATATTGTTTCTGACGGGTTTCTATCTCGGCAGGAAGTCCTTCTGAAATATCACTGCACAGTTCATCAAACCTATCAAGAATGCCAACTATCCTATCCTGTTCCTCCCTTGTTGGAAGAGGAATAATAATATCCAACAGTTTACTTGGTGTCACCTCAATAACCTTGGTTCCATGGGCAAGTTTTTTCTTCTGGTTATAGAAATGGTCTGTATGGAAATAATAACTTAAATACTTAGCATTTTGATTATGATGAATAATTGCAGTATGACCACTTACTGCCACTTCATCCTCACCAACCCATGCAGTACACGAACAAACATCTTCTACATTTTCACTGGTTACCGCCATAACGATATCATTATGTACGGCATGTTTTGATTTATCATATTCATCTTTATCTAAATATTTGATGACTTCTGAAGTAGTAATTCCGAAATGTGTATACATCTGTCCATAGTGAATACATGGATATCCTTCTTCAACAAAATGTTTCTTTTGGAAATTACCACCTCGGGAAACTGTAGCAATATCAGATAGCTTAACATATGCATATCCAAATACATACTGAAAGAGTTTAATTAGGTTCTGTTCTGTTCTGTTCTGTTCTGTTCTGTTCTGTTCTGTTCTGTTCTGTTCTGTTCTGTTCTGTTCTGTTCTGTTCTGTTCTGTTCT
>OCTW011586212.1_pt1 | contig 21251 bp, 6 predicted proteins | sample 1539671 | NCBI WGS metagenome assembly OCTW01 (sample SAMN02144230, study PRJEB22623) | gut metagenome | biome: sheep rumen | host: Ovis aries | place: New Zealand
TATGACAATGGAACTACAACTGTTTCACATGAGTTTATTAGATTATGTAAACTTGTTAATGTTAAACCTGAAGATATGATTAGATGGTATCATAAATGGTGGGAAACTGGATGTATTTATGATATTACAAGAAGAGCATTCTTTAAAAATATCATTGTCAAATTAGGATATGATGGTGTTATTGCTACTGAAGGCGGTAACAAAACTTGGGGATGTGTAAGAGCAAATCAAATCAAATTAATTTCTAATGAGAATCCAACTGAAAAGGATAGCATGAAAGAATCTTTGGATGGTGTAGATATCTATACTGCACAAGGTGAAGAAGTTTTAGATATATTAAAATCTGGAAAGACTTATGTTGCAGATTATGATAAAATAGAATTTGATTATAAGGATGAATATAGAAAATTAGCAGAGTTAAATGGATTTACTAACTGTCCTATCTTTGCAGTTCCTGCATTTAATACACAAGCAATCACTTCCTCTGGTAGTGATGCTAGGGATGTACTATTACATTTAAGAGTTCCTAGAAGTGCATTCAGATGTCATGAATATTATGATTGGTCTGATTACATTTTCTATTCAAATGGTGGAGGATTACCAGAAGAAAATCCAGAAGAGTTGATGAAGGAATTAGAAGAATTAATTTCTCAAGATTTAGATATGTCTTCTGTAGATACTCCAGAATTAATTTTAAATGAAATAAAACCAGAGTGGTTAGTAGGTGTTGAAGACATGAGTATTTTAGAAGAAGACTTAAGTAAAGAACAAGAAGATTTCTTTAAAGATTCAGTAATTAGAGATAAATCTGGTAAATTAATTCCTATGTGGCATGGAACTAATGTAGAGTTTTCAGAATTTAATGGGAAAATAAATTGGTTCTCCTCTAGTAAAGAATATGCAAAACACTATGCAGAATGGTTAGGTGGAAATCCTGTGTTCTATGAGGCGTATTTGAATTGTAAGAAACCTTTTAACTGTGGTAATACTTCTGCCAGGGTTTTTGATTTATCTCCTGTAAAACCTTATAAATTAAGTAGAGAATCAACTGCTATCTGCAGAAGATTGGGAATTGATGAAGATGATTTTAGAAGATTAGTAAAGCAAACAAGTGCAAGTAATGAAGAAGAAGAATATAAATTAAAGTTACATGCAATTGTCAGGTTAGGAGAATTTGCACAAATTGTTAAAAATTCTGGTTATGACTCTATCTTTACTATAGAAGAAGGTCATCCTTGTGTTGGTGTTTTAAATCCTGAAGATATTAAGAGAGTAACCAATTTAAAGCCAACTTCAAGTAAAAATATTGATGAGGAAATTATTCCATATAGAGATTCAGGTATTGAGCCTGCTTTTACACAAGAAGATATAATAAAATATGCAAAGAATGACCCAAAGCATTTAACTTTTGGATTATCAGAAGGAGCAAGTGTTGTTTTAAGTGATGGCACTACAATTAATGTAACTGCTTTTGATACACATGGATTGTTTGCTGGCTGTGTTTATTCTTGGACAGCAGACTTAAAGGAATTAGGTGTAGATGATTGGAACAATCCAAATGAACCTGATTGGGATGGTGATGCTGATGAAGATGCTATAGACCATATGTACAGTTTAGGTGTAGTTACTTTAAATGATGGCACAAGTTGGTTAGAGGAGAGAAGAAAAGTTGTTTTTGAGGGAAGACCTACTGAAAGGCAATTTGATGTCATTAGAGACTTTATAGATATGATTCAGATGAAGAGTAAAGCCTCTGATGAACTTTATGTTTTCAATGGGGCTAATTTCCAAAGATATAAATTAGGTGATTATACTTCTGATGAAATTATCAAGAAAATTAAAAAATCTTTTATCACAGGAAGATTAGAAGAATCTGAAGATGATGAAGATTCTTGGGATGATGACTATGACTGGGATGAATATAATAAAGATGATGTTGTAGAAGTCAATGGGATGTATGAGGTTGATTTAAACAAAATTGATTTAAGTGATATTGAATCATTGTTTTCAGGTTACCTTACAACTGAGTGTGATGGAATGAATGGTCCTGTTTATATATTCCCAGATGGCACTTTCTTAGATATAATGAATGATTATGGTGACAGAGATTCTATACATTACGACATTGCTTTTGATGTTATAAGTAATTTCTATAATGTTCCAAGTGATATAGAAGAAAATTCAGTAGGCAGTGTCATGGATTGCCTAGAGAGCACTTTCGGAATGATTAGATGTAATGGTGGAGAAGGTAATTCAGAGGATAGAACATATATCTCAATTGGTAAAACTCCTACAGAAGACCAATATGAAGCATTAAAAAAGTATTTCTATAATCTATGGCAAACATTAGACAAGAAATATGTAACAGTCATGATAGAAATGAGCGGATTTAAGAATGCTACTTTTGAGTTTGACAAAATTCAACCTGAAGAAATTATCAAAGCAATCAGAAGATATTTTATTTCAGGCCAACTATTAAATGAAAAGAATTATAAACTACCTACAAAAACTTATGATTTTGATGGAGATAAAGTAGTCTGGGATAAAGATGCAGAAGATTATATTTATTGGGGAAGTGAAGCAGATAAATGGGCTGAAGAATATGCTAATTCTTATAAAGTTCAAATGTCACCAAAGGACTTCTTAGATTTAACCACACAAAAGGGTGCAGACTCCTTAAAGAAGGGTGATAATCTTGGATTAGGTGAACTAAGAGATTTAGATAAAGATGAATTTAATAAATGGATTAATCAACCTATCTTCTTACAAATTGCATTTAGAGATAAGAACCACCCACAAAGAGCACAAGTAGTTGGTCATGAAGGAAGACATAGAATGTTCGCTTTAATGCAAGCAGGATATAAATCTGTAGATGTTGAATTAAGTTGTGAAGTTTGGGATACTTCATATGACAAGTATCATCCATTCAAAGCAGATTTCTTCCAACTAATTGGACAGTTTAATAAAAATGTAATGGTTCAAGTTTACAACCCAATTCCTTTAAGTTGGAAACAGCATAAATCAATTAGACCTGATTTAAAGGATGAGGACTTAAAAGAGTATTTAGAAACAGTAGCACTTGATGATGAAAGTGAATTTCCAGTCTATGCAACTGATAATGCCTATCAACTTAAAAACTTATTGACAAAAGGTGATAAAGCCTATAGAATATATGAAGATGATGGAGTATATTATTTTCAAGATGCTGCAGGAGATAAGACCCATTATGATATGCTTTGGTTAGCAAAAGAAACTGGATGGTTATCTAATTCTAAATTAAGAGACCCTGATGGTGATGATGAAGATGACTTAACAGCAGGAAATATATATCCAGAAGATTATGAAGAGGGATATATGGTATTTATACCAACCAATTATGGAAAAGAATTAAAATATCACACCAAATTGGGTGATGATAGTTACTATAATTGTAGAGTTTATGATTTTGGAGTTATGTTTGTTAGAGACACAGAGGCATATAATAATGATTTATTCTCTGCATTAGGTGAGCCAGAAAAAGAAATTTACTATGATAGTTGGTATGATACTGCTACTGTAAAAACTGGAAATAATACTAGGGATTTTGATGTTGGTTTAGAACTTCAAGGAGACCCTAATGTGGCTATTAGTACAGATGTTATGAAGATGAGACCTAAAGCAGATGCAGAAGCCTCTAGAGATGCTAAACAAAAAGCAAGAGTAGATAAAATGAGAGAGTTTGGAATCCCTGAAAAATTATTTGAGTATTCTGATGAAGCACTATCATGGATGTTAGAAATTGCTGTTACTGATGGGTATACTAAGGAATTTCCAAGAGAGACTGCTATTGCTGTTTCAAAGTATTTAAACACTTTAGAAAATCCAGACCTCTATCATGTCAATATAGTAGAAAGTATTAAGCCAGTAAACCCAGAGAATGAAGATATGGATATTGGTGGTATGTATACTGATAATGCTTATGAGTTAAAGAAGTATCTTTTAGATGTCCTTACTTCAAGTGCAATTGAAACTTTAAAATTAGTTTACTATCCAAAAAATAATCTTTGGTGTTTTTCTGATGGTTGGGGAATGATTCACTCTGAAATAGAAGATGAAGCAGAAAAGAATTTAGGAATAGATTACCATAAAGACCACCCACTCAGATTTATTGCTTATTCAAATCACAATACAGATGATGAGGTTATAGATTACTTTGATGTGAATATAAATATCTATGTATATGGCAATATTAGTATTGCTGATTTAGGATATAATTTTAAATCTACTCCTTTATATAAAGAAATGGGGAAACCAGATGCAGTTTATCAATTTGAACAAAGTACTGACCTCCAAGAAAAAATAGTTAAAAAAGGAAGTAAGTGGCAAGTTCAATCTGAAAAAGGAAAGAACTTAGGCACTTATGATACTAAGAAAGAAGCAGAAAAGAGATTAGGTCAAATTGAATACTTCAAACATTTAGATAAGGATAAAAGTAAACAAAGATATTATAGATTAACTATAGATGGAAAAGGTTTCTTTTTTCAATTAGATAAGATAATAAAAAAACTAAGAAATGGCAATGATGATGCTTATGATGATGCTTCTATTTTGAATAGTTTAGAATATTATTTTGAAAAAGATTTACCTTATGATGAAAATCAAGTTCAAAAAGGTCAGTGGGCATTTACAGAAAAAGAATGGAATAGACTTAATCATATAGAAAGTCCATTTACAAAAGATTTATCTATTGTAGATGAGTTAGATGATATTTTATCCTATTATAGTTACACTTTAGAAGTTACTGAAGTAATTCCTAACAACATTATTTATCAAGATGAAAAACAAATACAATATGAATCACTTTTATCAGAGAAAAGACTTCAACAAGTTCATTATTTTAAACATGTAAATGAAGATATAAGTCTTACAAATGGCGATAAAATAAAACTAGTTCCTAAATTCACTGATGCAGATATTATATCCACAGTTAAAGACAATTTTGAATTATACCCATTAAATAATTTTCAAGGGCATTCAGTAATTTTAAGAGATGGTACTCAAATAAACATTGAATCAGATGGTTCTCATCCAATGTTTGGTGCTTCTGTGTTTTATAATTGGTATAAAAATAATTATAGTAATCAAGAACCAAAACCAGAGGACATTTACTGGGATTTAGATGTTGGATATATAAGTTATGATTATATGTTACAAAATCTTGGTATAGTAACACTTGACAGTGATTTTGACTGGATGGATGATGGAGTTATCAAGGGAAAAATAATTTATAATATTAGACCTTCTAATAATCAATTTGATGTTATAAGAAAATTTATAGACTATCTTCAGGAAATAGGAATTTATTTTGTAGTTATCTATAACAATCAAAAGAAAGGTATGGGAGGACAAGAAGTTTATAGTTTAAAGGATTATACAGCAGAAGAGATTATAAAGGAATTAAAGAAATCTTTTTTACAAGAAGATTTAGAAGAAGGCTTACAAGAAGAATCAAATGAACCAATAATAGCATATCATGGAACAGACAGTAAATTTTCTAAATTTAATAAATCAAAAGTTCAATCAGGAATTTGGGGAAGGGGATTCAATTTTACAAAAAATAAGAATTTTGCTGAAAAATTTGGTAAGATTGTTTTAAAATGCAGATTGAATATAGAAAACCCTTATCATTTCTTCAATGATGAACAAACTAAATTAATTGAAAATTATCTAATTAAGAACAATATTAATTATGATAGAGACAAATTATATGAGCACGATACAAATTATAATCCTATTGAAAATGCAGTGTCATATGGTTTTGATTTTACAAAAGTGATTAAGAAATTAGGCTTTGATTCCACTATTTGCGATAAGCAAAATTATAACACAATTGTTGTTTTTGATGAAAACAAAATAGTAATATTAGATAATTTAAAAGAAGAAGTGGATGAAACAGTTATAGCCTATCATGGCAGTCAAACAGATAATTTAGAATTTAGAGATAACTACCCTCTATATTTAACTAATGATAAAGAACTTGCAACTAGATTTGCTAAGGGATATAATTTTAACTATGATTTACTTCCTGAAGATAGACCTACTGTATATACAATGAAAGTAACTCTAAATAATCCTTATATTATTAAAGATGAGAAAGAGTATGATGAATTAATGGACATCAGTAATTATGAAGATGTTATGCCTGAAATGATTAAACAAGGATATGATGGTTTAATTTATAAGGATGAAGATAATTTAATTTATTATACTGTATTTAATCCTAAAAACCAAGTAGAAGTTGTTTCAAAAGAAAATGCACTAACAGAATCATTGGATGATGGAGATGTTTACTATAGAGGATATGATAGTAGATATGGTATCTTTGATAGTGATAATGAATATGGGCAATTATATACTTGGGTAACAGATGAACCTGAATATGCTTTAGAATATGCTGAAAATAATGAATATGGAAAAGTTGCTAAGGTAAGAATCACATGTAGTGATGATGAGATTGGTGGAGTTTTAGATTTACCTGAAGATGTAGATTATTATGACCCAGGAGATGAAGAATTCCAAGAATACATTTTAGATGAGGGCCTTAAAGGTTATGGTTTTGAAGCAGGTGATTATGATGATTATTGTATCTGTATTTCTAAAGATTGTGTAGAAGTTATTGACCCAGATGTTAAAGTAGAAGTTGAAGAGGAATCATTAAATGAATCAAAACAAGATATAGAAAAATTTAGACAATGGGCAGGAGATGAACTTGCTGATAGATTTTTCAAATTGAAAGATAGATTGCCAGATAGAACAAAAGATATTTATTTCTGGATGGGAAATGAAAAGCAACTCTTGAACCTTAAAGATAGATATAAAGGTGCTCAAGAAAGGTCTGACATATCTAATTATGAACAGTGGGCACATGAACAAGCAGTAAATGGATTAAAACTTGCTTTAGACAATGTTGAACAAACTCCTACAAGAAGAGAAGTTGATAAACTTGGTAAAGAAGGCTCTGAAAAGATATATGAAGATGATGATTGGTTAGTATTAAAAATAAATACATATGAGGCCAGTGTTAAATATGGTAAAGGCACCGAGTGGTGCATAACAGGTAATAATTCTGACCAAGGTAGAGTAGATTTTAATCATCATACTCAAGATTCAAATGCTACAATTTATTTCTTTATTAATAAGAAAAACAAATTACATAAATATGCCCTAGAATATGTTAATGATAATGATTGGTGCTTATTTGATGAGACTGATTTTCCTCATGTTGGTTATGGCACATCTTTTGAGAGAGGTGTTAATTCAATGGGAGGAGAACATTGGTATAAAGGAGATAGTAAAGAAACTTTCCCTGTCATCAAAGGACTACCAGATATAAATAAAGCCTATAATGATTTTGAGAATATGGATGAATCTCTCAAAGAAGAAAATCATTATAATGTTTTAGATGCCCTAGATAAAGAATTTGGACAAGAAGAAGTTTATATGTGGTCAACTTATATTCTTCCTAATGGACACTTCTTGAATCCAGATAACAATGCAGAATATTTTAGACAAAGTGGATTTAATTTTGGCCCTGCTTATGAACACTGTGACTTTGAGGATTGGGCTTATAATCATGGCTATGATAATGAGGAGATATTTAACAATTGTATTAAAATGAATGTTACTTACCCATATTTAAGTATGCCAGATAAAGCAAGACCTACACCAGAACAATTTAATGCTATTAAAAAAATATTAGATAGAAAAGATTTATTTGAACCTGAAGGAAAATTCTATTGGTATGATATATTCCCAGAAGAGAAAGTAGATAGTAAAGGTGAAAATCTTTTAGCAGTGTATACACCTGTAGGAGATGAATTGTTTGATTTAGATGTTAGTGATGCAGAAGATATTATCAGAGCAATTAATCAAGCCTATATTAGAGGAGGATTCTTTACTGAATCTTTGAATGAATCCAAAGCAGACTGGGAAAAGTTCAGACAATGGTGTAATGATGATGAACTCTATAATAGATTTGTTAAATCACAAAAGAGATTAGAAGGTAAATATAAAGATATCTACTATTGGATGGGTCTTGAAAAGAAATATGGAAAACATGGGGCTATTCAAGAGTTGCAAGCAGAGTTGAGAAATATTGAAGAGACACCTACTGCAAAAGAGAAAGCACAATTAGCCAAGGATGGTACCACATTGCTCTATAATGGAAATGGCTGGAAAGTTTTCCAAATAGATACTTATGAAGCATCTAGAAAATATGGTAAAGGTACTAACTGGTGTATTTCAGGTGATGATATGGGATATGATTATTTTGGTGGCTATCATGATAGTGGAGATAGGATTATTTTCTTCATTAAAGATGATGATACTAAATATGCAGTTGTTATAGATGGCAATTATTGGACTATTTATGATGAATTTGATAATATAGTTTCTCATATTCCAGGTGCACCTAAAGTAGATGGAGTACCAGATGTAAGTAAAATAAAAGATGATGTTATTAGAGCCATAGTTCAATTATATAATGTAAATCCAAGTGAAATTGAAGATGTTAAGAGTGCATTTGATGATTCAGAGATAATGGACTTTTTCTGGGACTATGATGCTAGAGAAGCCTATGTTGTCACACTTAAAAATAATAAAACCAAATTTATGTATTTTGATGGCCCACAAGCAGAATATATAGATGTTACAGATGATTTTGTAAAATGGGCAGAGGAATATATGTAGTGCTAAATTTATGTAGGAGAATCATATGGAAATTTTTAACCAATTAAAAGATATAAATGAAGAAGTTCTAGAAGATGAAAGAGATATTATTGTTGATGACATTAAAGAACTTACTAGAATCTATGATAACAATGGCAAGATAATTCCATCTTACTGTAGTTTTAATATATTTAAAGATAATTATGGTTTAACTGATAAAGATTTATTTGACATCATTAAAAACATTGGTTATAATGTATTTAAGAAAGTTTCTAATGGTGATGTTGAGTTTTTAGTTGCTCATCCTAGATGTACTGCAGATAAAATTCAAAAAGAATTTGATGAAATTGAGGAAGATGTTACCATTAAGAAAGTTGAATTTAAAGAAGATTTAACAACTAAGACAGGATATCCTAGTAAGATGACAGAAAGAATTGAAAAGAAACCAAATATTGAGTACAAAGGATTTACCATTGAACATTCTCCTATGGAAATGCATTATGGTGATGATAGTTGGGATGTGGATGGGTGGTATATCCATTCTCCATACTACTTACAAAGCACTCCTGAGAAGGAAAAATTCTACTTACCTCTTTTTGCTGAAGATGAATTTGGTGTAGTTCAAAACTTCAAGACAGCAGAAGAAGCAAAAGAATATATTGATAAATGGATTGTTACTAAAAAAGGTAAAATTAAATTAAAAGGATGGAAGAAGGATGAATGTCATTTTGAAATTCTTCCTGAATTTAGAAAAGAAAAAAATTTAGATGAAAGTAGAGAAGAGACAGTAGAACTTTATTACAGCAAATTACCTGTAAATATGTGGTATAGTGTAAGTAAAGAAACCAGAGATATGCCTGCAGAATCTGACTATAGTGAAGAAACAATAGAATATGTTTACAATGTTCCTGTTTGGTATGCAAAAGAAGCATTATTTGATATTCTTAGAGAGAAAGAGGAATATTTTAATCTAGAGAATGATGATTTAGAAAAACTAGTTGAAGATAATTTTGAAGACTTATTTGATAAGTATGAAGAAGAACTTAATGAATACTTCAAAGATTCTGCAATTGAAGAAGCAGAGGAAGAATTGAATGGTGATGACTATAGAGAAGAATTAGGTGCAGATGAGTTTAAATATTCTTATTCAGGACCTCTATACAGAGTTTTTAAAAACAATAAAGAAGTATTTGCTGGAAATTATGAAGATTGGACAACAGCAAAATCTTTAAAGCAAGCAATCTCTAATTTAGAGTCTAAAGCAAAGAAGAAGAATGGATTCATTCAGAAAGTAAATCTAAAGATAAATCCAAAATTAGTTAAGATAATTAATGATGTTGAAGAAGAGCCAGTTGAATCTCAACCAAAGTGTGACAAATGTAACACACCTCTTTTAGATGATGGAACCTGTCCAAAATGTGATAGACATTATGAAGGTGAGTCTTTAAAGGAAGATGATGATGAAGAAAGTCCATATTCTTACAGAGTAGCAAAAGATGCAGATACTCAAGATAAAAAAGGCATATACTATTTAATTAAGAATGATTCCAGTCAGCCAGGATATAGAGGATTTCATCAAATAGTTCTTATGAATGTTGATAAAGATAAGATAATGAAAAAATATAGAATAGCAAAAACATTTAATAAAGACCCTAAAGTTTCTTACTATGTTGAATTTAATGGTAAGAAGATTACTGAGTCTTTAGAAGAAGATGTCCCAATGGTTGCTGGAAGACATGCAAATAGAGGGGATATCATTGGTTGGAAACAAGAGTTTGTTGAAACTGAAGAAGTTGAAGCAACTGATGAATATAGAATAGCAAAAGGTAATTTAATTTCTACACCTATGGCTTATGGTGCAAAAAGAAAAGAAAAGGTTGAACCTAAATATGCTGTTTATTTTGCAAGATATGTTGATGCACCAGGCAATAGGATTGTTAACTCTCATAAATTTAGAGAGCATGATATTTATTTTGACACACTAGAAAAAGCACAAGCATGTGTCAAGAACTATGGTAAAACTCTTAAGAGTGAATTAGGTGAATCTAAAGGAATAGAAGAAGATATTGAAAAACATGATGAATTAAATCCTGTGTTATTTGATGGTGAAGAATTAAAACCAGAAATAAAAGAAGCAATTCAAAAAATTGCACAGGCTTTTGTTGATGATTTAAAAGAAGATGAAATCAAATTTGATTTAAAAGATATTGTTTTATTAGGTAGTAATGTATCTTATAACTATACTAAAGATAGTGATTTAGACATTCACTTAATTGCTGATTCAAAGGCATTAGAATGTCCTGAACAATTAACTGATAAGTTATATGGTGCATATCGTTCAATTTTTAATAAGAACTACCCAATTACAATTAAAGGAATTCCTGCTGAAATTTATGTTGAGTTAGATGAGCCAAGAGCAAAATCTAATGGTATATATTCTTTAAATAGTGGATGGATTAAGAAGCCAGTTCAACAAGATATTCCAGATTTAGATAGAGAAGCCTTTGATAAACTTTTCACTGAATGGGAAGATAGATACTTTGATTTAGTTGGTGGAAAAGAATTAGAAGAACCTGAGTTTGTAGAAACAGAAACTGAACTAGAAGAATCAATTGTTGCAAGTTTACAAGAAAGTCTTTATGATGATATAGATAAATTTATTACTGATATTTATGAATTAAGAAAGACTTCTATTGCTAATGATGGTGAATTTGGTCTCGGAAATTTAGTATTTAAGGAAATGCGAAACTTAGGATACTTAGATAATCTTAAAGAGTTAAAGAGACAAGAAAGAGCAAAAGAACTTTCTCTTGAGCAATTAAAGGAAGCAACAAGTTCAGATATTAAAAAGATTACCTCTGCTCAAGATGTGAGAAGAATTTTAGATGGGGAGTTTGGAGAAAATTCAGCAACTCTTAAGCCACATTCAAATAAAGTAGAATCAAAAAAAGTTCTAGATTCTAATTATGTTGTATCATATGATGATACTGATGTGGATAATAAATTTAGTTTAGATGATGAGACTGGAATATTTAATAAGTTAAAAGAATATTCTAAAAAGTATCCAACAAGACATCCTGGTTTTTGGGTTGATGGAAAGGTGGTCTATGTAGACACAAATCATTTATTACCTAAATTAGGAGATGCCTTGTCACTAGCAATTGATAACAATCAAAAAGCAATTTATGGTCATGGTTTTGAATTTAATCTAGAAAAAGAATATCCTAAAATTATTAAAAGAGGAGTAAATGGTGAATCTGAATTTACCAGTGAAGAAATTGAAGATATAAAATCAAGACAAGAAGTGACTAAAGATGAAGGTTCAGGTCATTATGTAGAGTTTGATGGAAGCAAATATTATTTTAACAAATAACTTGCTAAATTTATTGATAAAGTAGGAGATAAACTATGGAATTTAATGTTAAAGAAATTGCAAAGTGGTTAGAGCAATCAGTTAAAGATATGCAAGAGACTGAATGGTCAGGATGCTGGTATAAACTAGATAATGGTTTAGGTATCTGTGTTTACTGGTGTGATGGCTGGGGTGATGAACCAAGAGAAGATGTCATCCAAGATAAAGAACACCCAGATTATGGCCTAGTTTGTGGTATTAAATTAATTGATGAAAATGATATTAGTGGTGGTGGACCTTACTTCTGGAAATTTCCATATTTTGAAAATGGTGAAGTTGCTACAGAAGATACAGGAATCATGCCATCAGAAGACTTTGAAGAATTAGCAAAACAAATGTTAAAAGACTTTGATGAAGTTAAAGATTTAAACATTGATGAAAATGGTTTAATTCATGAAACAAAGCCTGAAGAATCATTAAAAGAAAGCAAAGAATGTTTCTTTGAAATTGTATTTAAAGAAAAAGGTGATGAAGAAGAAAAGACAGAAAGATATGATGATGACTTTGATGGGGCAAGAAAAGATTATCTATTCATGACTCAAGATAAGAAAGATGAATATCAATATGTAGTTTTAAGAAAAGTTTGTACTGATTATAACTCTGAAGAAGATATTGAAGTTATTGACTCATTTGGTTTAAATGAAGAACTAAAAGAAAACAAGAATTCAAATATATTTTATGTTGAAATAGATGATAATCAAAATAATGCTCAAGCAATTATTGAAATAAAATCAGCAAAAACAAAAGAAGAAGCCTGTAAAAAAGCAAAAAAATTGTTTATCAAGTGGGAAGATATAGATTCTAAAACATATAAAGAATATGATATGGAAGAATTTGTTATTGAACCAAAATACATTGACAAAAAATATATAGTTGTTGATGAAAATGGCGAAGAAGTTGATAATCCAAATAAAGAAGAATCCTTGAAAGAAGATAGAAAGTTACCAGATTCAATATGCAGTAATGATTTATACTATGTTGTGGATGAAAATAATATGCTTTGTTTAGGACCATTCAAAACAAAAAAACGTGCAGAATCATATATGAATGCAACATCTCCATGGACTGGTAGAAACCTATATCCAGGTTGTAGAGTTATTAAAATTGGTATTAAAAATGATGATATTGATGAAAATGGCCTAATTCATAAAGGTGAACCTGCTCCAGCAGGAGAACCAGAAGCACCAGCAGAAGTTGGACAAGAAGTTGAAATGGATGAATCCTGTGGTAAGAAACCTTTAAAAGAAACATTTGATGGTGAAGATGTAATTAGTGATTTAATTGATAGAGCACAATCAATGTTAAATGACGGTGACTATGGTGACATGGAAGACTGTGTTAGACAAGCAATTGATGAAGGATTGATTTATACTTCAGATGTTTATGCATTACTTGAACATTATGGCTCAATTGATGACAGTACAATTATTGATTCTTTCTATGAAGATTTATTCTCTGATGTCTTAGATGGTTTAGAAGAACCTGAGGAGGAAGAAGAGGATGAAGAAGAATATGAAGATGACTATGAACCAGATGAAGTTGAATATGATGGTGATTTGGAGGATGAAGAATAATGAAGTATTCAGTATTTAAAGAATCATTTGTAAAACCAGAAAAGAGATTAAAAGAAGAAACAGAGTGGAAATCTCAACCAGACAGTGCTGTTAATTACTGGAAGAATGAAGTTCTGTTCCAAATTGAAAATATGGAAGATAGAACAAAAGATGAAAGAATTCTTAAAGCATCTCAACAAGACCTTAATGACTTGGCTACAAGAATTGCTGAAAAGATTCTTAATGATGACCAAGTTTGGGCAGAAGTTAATGAAGCCATTTTAGATTATATCAAAAGAGATGAATTCATGAAAGGTGCTGAGATGAAAGAAGAATCCTGTAATAAGGTAAATGAAGCATCTAAAGAGGAAAAGAGAACTGGACATACAGAAGGAAATAGACTTCCTGAATTAAAATAGTTGACAAAATAGTATACTACAGTGTATAATATATAACATACTAAGGAACATTACTTAGTGTGATGAGCAGCACTCTTCTAAAAAGGCTTAGGATAATAACCTTGATAATGAATGTGTTGAAATAATATAAGTTGTCAAAATAATAACTCTTAAAAATTCAATTAGCATGTGCTAAATTGATAGATGCTCACATGATAGTGACATCAAACATCTATGTTAAGCAAGTATTCTGAGGCATAGTGAAATCTTGTATTAAAACAGATATGAGATAAAACAGACTCATTATCAGAGTTGTAGTAAAATCATATCTAAGTCTAACAGGAACAGAGGCCTGTGAATCTGAGTTAGGTTGAAGTGCTCAGAAGATTGGTCGAGAAGTCGAGACTCCATCCAAGTGGAGAAAGTAGAATAGGCTACGAAAAAATCTTGGATACCTTATCTATAGTGCCTAAATGTGTAAGACTAAACCATCGTGGCCCACTAAAATACTTTGAGAACATAATGTTTCAAGGACCCGAGCATGCTATAGATTAAATGGTAGGATGATATAGGACCTTCCTTAATAGTTCCACCATACATGGTACTGAATGTTGTTCAAGACTTGTGAAGGAAAAATGGTAAGTTCTCGTAAGAGATTAAATATGCTTAACCACCTAGGGTCTTGAGTCAGTGGACTACCTCCGCCTATGAATCTATTAAGGTTAGAAAATGAGAAGCAACTCTCGAGACATGATTTTCAAAAGAGATTCGTGTAGTTAAAGGCCTTCTAAACAAGGGTCAATAACACCTACTTAGTAGGTCTAATCTTAATGGGTTTATGGGTAATTAACCAGACTTAGTATTTGGTATAGATGAGTGACAAAGCCAGTAGAACTCCAGGACAGGTCTTGTTAGTATCTTGCTAAGAAGAGAAAGCAATATAAAAACACCTGAGTAAATCTAAGTACCTGCAAATGGGGTTGAGCCCATCTGAGAAAGTTTGATAGAATTATCTTCTTAGTAATGCCTAATTTAACATCAACATGGATTACTTACTTCATGCCATATGCTAGAGAAGGAAAGACCATCCATAGCGATAGGTAAAATTCTATACTGTCCAGAGGATGACGGACTTAGGTTCTACTCCCTTAGACAAAATATGTGTTTATATCCAGGATTGTAAACTAAAAAGACCTGGCTTAGACGAATATGGGTCACACTGTATCTCGTTGAAGAACTGGAACAAATACACAAAATCCTTATTCTTTGAGCCAAAAAGGCTCTTTTTTAATTAACATTAAAGTGTATGCTAAATTTAATGATAAAGATTTTTGTGATGGAGATTAAATAGATGACATTATCTGAGTATATAGATTCTGCAAAACTTGAACTTACTGGTGGAGTTCTTGAACTTGAAATGACTGATGAAACCATTGAGAAAATCATTTTAAAGTGCTTTAAAGAAATCCAAAGATATATAGATGAAACAGCATTAATACAATTACCATTTGCTAGTTGTATTGATTTTTCTGGTGTGAAATATAATCATGTAGTCAGTATATACAGAAGTGATACAACAGGTGATGGTGGTATAAGTGGAATATCTCAAGTAGACCCAATGTACGCTCAAATGATGGTAGCATTTGGTTCTTCAGGAGGCACAATCTATAATCTTCAAAACTATGTATTAAACTATGCTTCTTATACAACACTTTCCCAAATGAGAAATACAGTTTCTACAGACTTAGCATTTAGGGAAGATAAGTCAACACATAAGATTTATATCAACACATCAAGTGGAAAACCTAAATTTATAACAATTGAATTTGTTCCTGAATTTGAAGATGTGAATGATATAAAGACAGAATATTGGCAAGATATGCTTCAAAGAATGTCTCTTGCAATGATTAAGAAAACATTAGGAAGAATAAGAACAAGATTTACATTGAGCAACTCACCTTGGCAACAAGATGGTGAAACAATGTTAGAAGAAGGTACAAAAGAACTGGATGAAATTAGAGAAATATTGAGAAAAAATAATTCCATGTTTATACCAGTAGATTAAGGAGAAACCTATGAACAAAGTAGAACAATTAAAGAAGTGCTTACAAAAAGCAAGAAAAGAATTAAATGATAAGGGATATAAGTACATTCCAGGTGAAAGCAGATTAATGGATTGTAAACCATTTGAGGTTGCCTATCAAGATTGTATTGAAAAGATTTGGCCAGAAGAACCTTGGTGGAAGGTTACTAATTACTGGGATATTTTTGATGCTATGATGGGTGGACTCAGTGATGAAGAAGTCATTGATGAAATCTGTAAACATGTTGATTCTGAATTCTTGAAAGAAGATGCAGAAAATGCAAAAGTTGAAGAACATTCTTATGAAGAGTACATGAAGAAATTTGGTGTTGCTTATAAAGAAGGTGAACTTTGGGATTTCTCTGAAGAAGACTTTAAAGATGGTGCTGTTGAAATTAATCCAGAAATGACATATTGGAAGATTGAAGTTGATGGTGAACCAAGATATTTTGAAACTCCAATTGAAAATTCTGAAGAAGCATTACACAAGTGCTCTAAAAAGTTGGATGAAGGAACATCTAACTTTGGTCATTTAGAATATTTCCCATTATTAGTTTTCTATACTTATGATGAAGTCTTTGATATGATGAGATATGATTCAGACAATCCTGAAGAAGCAGAGTTTGAAGATGAAGATGGAAATGTTGATTATGATGCTTATGAAGAAGCAAGAGAAGCCTTTGAACAAAAGTTCTGGGATAATTTAGATTGCTGTGTTTTAGATGAAGATGAAGTTGAAAGACTTGAAGATAAATTATTTGATTTCAATCAAGAAACAAAGAATATTGCCTATGATTTAGATACTAACGAAGATGGCTACCAAGAATATGGACCAAACATTAATTTAGATGATGTTGAACTTGAAATTGAAGCAGGATACTATGAAGCAGCCTACATTGATGTCAAGAATGAAAGGTCTTTAGATTATTGTGATGAAAAAGTTAAAGAAGAACAAATTGCCAGAATCAATAACTTCATGAAAGAATTGAAGAAAGAATTTGGTCTTTCTGAATATAAAATTGCTTGGGGACCAGCATCTAATGGTGAGACAGGGTATCAAAAAGTTAAAGATGAGTCTCTAAAAGAAGTTGAAGAAAACATGTATGATGGTAAAAAAGGTGGAAATAAAGGCTCTGTCAAAACTAAAGTTCATGTTAATAAAAATGCAGGAAACCCAAAAAGAAATATGGAAATCTTTAACCACATGATGGGAACTGGACCTGAAGTTTCAACAGGAGTTTCTTTAGGTGAATCTGAAAAAGGTAAAGTAGAATTCTGCTTAATGTCTGATGGTGATAATGTTGATTGTTATGCATCTGAAGAAGAAGCAATCAAATCTGCTGAAGAATTTTATAATGAAGTTAAAAATAGAAAATTAAATAAAAATATTAGAGTTCTTAAAGTTACCTATGGACCAGAAAATGAAGTAGGTGATGCTGAAGAACAAGATTTAGAGTGTGTCTGGGACAGTGGTGATATTGATGGACACTATTATGAGTCCTTAAAAGAAGGGAAAGAAAAGAATATCTCCTATGGTATTGTTTATATCTTACATAATGATGCTGATGAAAGAGGAGAAATGTTTGATACTGAAGAAGAAGCAAAAGAATTTGCTAAAACAATTGATAAAGAAAAATATAATGGCTATAGAATCATGAAGATTGAATCACATGAAGAAAATGGTGAGACAATTTATGATGATGAAATTGTTGTAGATAGTGAAGCCTTTGATGAATCCCTTAAAGAAGAAAAAGAAAACTGCAATGCTCACATGACTTTTTACATTGAAGATTTTGATAATGATGTCTGGGAAGAATATGGAAAGATTGCAGGAATAGGCAGACCTCTTTCATGCTCTGAGTTCACAGTATTTTTCAATACAAAAAATAAAAAAGGATTTGACTCACATATAACTTTATTTGCAGATGAGTTTGATGCTGATGTTTGGAAAGAGTATTGTGATATTGCAGAAGTGTCTCCAAGCAAAGATACTTTAGATATTTATTTCAATAAAAAAGATGTAGAAGTAGATAAGAATAAAAAGGAATCATTAAAAGAAGATATTGATGAATATGACCCAGACTTTGATATTTGTTGTAAAGATGTTGCTAAAGGCTTAGAAGCAGGATGGTGGCATGGTATGACAAGTTCAGAAAGAAGTTGGGGATTAACAGTTAATGGTGGAGATGGTAATCAATTCTGTCCTTCCTTTGCTGATGTAATTGCTCATGAATGTTCATATCCTGTAAGTGATGGTAACTTCAGTTATGCTGGATTAGATTGTAACATCACAAAAAGTTCATTTGATTTAGATGTTATTAATTTTGAAGATGAAAGTGATAGACAAATGATTAAGACTGATTTATTAGCAGTTGGTTGTGAGGAATCAGAAATTGATGCTTGGTTAGCCAATGCAGATAAAAGTGCAGAAATTGAATTCTTTATTGATTATGACATTGATATAGATGATTTAGAAGAATCTGATGAAGAGGAATATTTATCAGATAAAGTAACAAAAGTCTTGGATGACTATGGTATTTTATATGGTGACATTGTTGAAAATGGTAATGGCACTGTTAATATTGTTGGTGTTGATGAAGAAGAATGGGATGAAGTAGTTGAAGCAATCAAAGCCGAATTAGGTTTAGATGTTTTAGTTCCAGATGAAGACCATGGTGAATTTGATGATGAATTAATTGTTACTGAGTCTCATCATAAAAGCAAGAAGTATAAAATTATTTATGAAGATGATTTTATAACAAATGATGATGGAAGTATTAGATTGTTTTCTAAAGAAGAAGCAAGAGAATTTTTAGACAGTGTTGACATTAATGATAGAAATAATTATGATGTAGTAGAAGAATCTTTAAAAGGAGAAAAATTAGCAGAAGAGAAATCTGAATCTAGTTTAGTAAAGAAAATCAAAGAATCCATTAAAGCATTCTTAGAATCAAATGGATGGGAAAGTGATGATATTGAATTATTTGTAATTGAAGAAGAACCATTTGTTGATGGTGAAGGTAATAAAGCAAATCATATTCAAATTAGAAATGACTTAATTGGTTTCTATAGAGCAGTAGATTTAGGTTTAATTGATAACTTAGATGAAATTGTTGACCCAGGATATTTTGAACCATATTCAAGATTTGTGTGGGATGCCTATATCTGGGAAGGTGAAGGAGAATAATTATGAGTTTATTTGATGCATTTAAAGCCCTTGAAGAAGTAGCAGATGTTGAGGTAGAAGTAAAACCTAGCAAAAAGAAAATCATCAAGGAATCAGTTAATGAAAAAAGTAAATCAAAAGTAATGAAAATTGACACAATTGATATTTCTGGAAAAGATATGTATGATAAAGGTCAAGCCTATTATTATGCACACACAGGTGATTCAGTTGATTATAAAGGTGAAAAATTCACAATCATTACAGATAAAGATGGAGGCCATAGAATTGGATACTCTGATACTTTATTATTAAAGAATCAAGCGACTGGTGAAGAGATTGAAGTTTCTAAAAAAGACTTCATTAAAGATGCTACATTACTTAAAGAAGAAATTAATGAATCTAGAAAAGATTATTGGGTATTAAGTGATGGTAAAAATCCTTATAGGTCACATGTTTATGCTCAAATTAATGATTTAGATGATTTTATTTCTAAATTAGAGTCACATAAAGAAGGACAAGGTTATTGGGAATTACTTCATTATGTTGATGGTAAAGACACAAAGGTTTGGGATACAGAATCTGGAAAGATTGGTGAATCCTGTGAAAACTGTAAAGAATCTTGTGAACTTAAAGAAGAGCCAAAATATGATTTAGGCACTCAACATGATTCTAGAAAATCTTTTTATGGAAAAGCAAAGGTTGATGTTAAACCAAATGGTTCTCAAGTTTTATATTCTTATGGAACACCTGTCTGTAGAATTGAAGATGGAAAAGTCACTCTTTTAAGTAAAGGTTATTTAGGATGGGCTTCAAGTCAAACAACTCTAAGACATGTTAAAGAATTCTTAAAGCAAAATGGATTTAAAGCAGACTCCTTAAAGCAAATTTCTAAAGATTATCCAAAAGAACAAGCAAGGTCTGATGAGTCTTTGGAAGAGAGTTTAAATGAATCAGTATTAAAAGAATCTGAAGCAGTCAGCCTTAATGATGAGGATGCTGTTAAAAAGGCAAAAGAAATTCTTAATAAGGAAGAAGAAGAAACTCCAGAGCAAATTGTAGATGTTGATGCAAATACAGTGGATAAATTAAAAGATTCTTATATTGGTAATGTAGTTCTTTTATGTCCAGTCTGTAAAACACCTAGATATATTAAGCCTGAACTATTAAAGAAAGATGAAGAAACAGGCATGTTTAATGTTGGTGAAGAATGCACTCATTGTGGAAGTACTGATGGATTTGAAGCAGTTGGACAAATTGCAAAGCCAGACATTGCTGTTGAAGAACCTATTCCAACAACTGGAACAGATGCCAGCATAACAGATGTAGAGCCAAGTGATGAAGAACCAACAGAAAATGATTTAAAAGAAATTGAAAAAGGTAATGAGGATGTTGGAGAAGTTGCATCTGGCAAGGAAGATGTAGATTCAGAAGGACATGCAGTTCCAACTAGAAAATTAAATGCAATTAAAGCAGAATCACTTGAAACTAAATTAGTTGAAGATTTAGATGAAGTTAAGTTTGATAAATTAGTTAACCAATATTTAGTTAATGTTTATGACAATGTAGATGCTTTTAAAACAACCTCTGGTAAGATTGTTGAAGATTTAGGAGACATCATTATTGAAGGCAATGTGACTTTCAAGAGTGGTAAAGTAATGCCTATAAAATTTACATTCTCTGAAGGAGTTGTAACTAAAGGTGGAAAATATAAGTTAGTTGGTCTTTGTGAACAATTAACAGATAAAGAAAATGCTTTCACATTAGTTGGAAGTTTAAATAATAGTAACTATATTCCAGAAACTTTAGCCTATGAATATTCAACTAAAGTTCTTGTGGAAGGTGCAGAAGAAGCAAAAACAATAAGAGGAAGAGTTAATTTAAGAAAGAGTAAATAAATGGACAGAAAAGATACAGGAATACTTCTTAATCCAAC
>OCTW011617158.1_pt1 | contig 21250 bp, 22 predicted proteins | sample 1539671 | NCBI WGS metagenome assembly OCTW01 (sample SAMN02144230, study PRJEB22623) | gut metagenome | biome: sheep rumen | host: Ovis aries | place: New Zealand
ATGATTCTTGGCTTTAATAATCGTCTTGGCGTTCGCTATTTCTTTGGAGATAGAGATCCATATACTAAGCAAAACTATGACGGAATAGAGAATTACAGAAGAGCTTATAGCAAGAAGGAAGATAAGTTCTTAGGGAAATGCTATGATAAGGCATCTATAATAGATGTATTAGAAAGTGTTGGATTTAATCATCAAAACCATTCTCTGTTTCCTGATTTTTCTAATACACAATTGATTCTTAGAGATGATTATAGGTCAAAGGAAGATTATTCAATTCGAGTTCTTCCAACCTATAATTATGCCAATACAGTTTTTCTTGAAGAAGAATACATATATAATTCATTGCAGAACAATAATATGCTTCATTCTATGGCGAACTGTTTGCTGTTTGATTGTACATTTTCAGATGAGAAGCTGGACACACTACAGGTAACAAGTAGTATGGGAAGAGATAAAGAGGATGCGTTCTTCACAATCATTCATGAGGGGGATAATCACGATGGCAATATGATAGTTAACAAGGTACCTGCCTATCCTGAAGGTTATAAGAAGGTTGATAGTATGCTGTCTATTGCAGAAGATTTGAAAGCGCATGGATTATCAGTTGTGGATATGAAGAAGGATGAAAATGGTAATCTTATTATGCCATACATTTCTGCACCAACTGCCCAGTCATATCTTCGACAGGTCGCATTCGAAAGTGAAGAGAAGTTCTTAGAGAAACTCGATGAATTTGTCTCTCTAATTCGCAAGTCTTCTGAAGGGGTGTCTGAAGATGAGAATGATGAAGCGCCTATTTATCAGCGGGCGTATCATGATTTGATGCCGCTTAATTGTTTTTATGTGGATGGTGAATTTGTTTTCTTTGACCAGGAATTCTATGATGAGAATTATCCAATAAATGCTGTAATATGCAGGGCCATTGATTGTACAAGTGAAATGATAACGGCAGCAAAGTTATCTATTTCTCATGATGATTTACTTAGGAGATATGGCTTATATGAGAAGAGAGATAAGTGGCGTCGCATACATTGGGAATTTATATCCAAGCTTCGCCATGAAAAGGAGCTTGCCACATACTTTACTAAGAAAAGGTATGACAGCAATCAAGTATACTCTAATCGTCTTCGTATGAACTTTTCGTCAGAAGAGTATTTGCGACGTTTTGTTAACATTTTCCAGGGTATAGATAATAAGAAGGTTGTAATATTTGGAACGGGTAGATTTGCTGATCAGTTTATGAACAAATATGGCAAGGATTTTAATGTTGATGCTGTAATTGATAATAGCAAGGCTAATCAAGGGAAGGATTTCTTTGGGATTAAAGTTACAGGTCCTGAGATTCTAGAACAATATGAGAATCGCACATATCGGGTTATTATTTGCATTAAGAATTTCTTATCTGTTGTTAACCAATTAGAGGATATGGGCGTTACGGAATATGGAATATTTGACCCAAGTCAGATGTATGAGAGGCCGAGGAAGAAGAATGTTTGTGGGAAGACCGAAGGTGCAGATGATGATTTGATTGATGACGCACCTAAGAAGTACCATACAGGCTATATTGCAGGTGTGTTCGATTTGTTCCATGTAGGACATCTTGAGAAGTTCAAGTTGGCTAAGGAGCAGTGTGATTACCTTATAGTTGGACTTGTAACGGATGAAGGTGTTGTAAAGTATAAGAAGACATCGCCTTTTATTCCATTTGAAGACCGTAAGGCTATGTTAGAAGCATGTCGTTATGTTGATGAAGTAGTAGAGATTCCTCTTGATTTTGGAGGAACTAAGGATGCTTGGAAGATGTACGGCTTCGATGTACAGTTCTCTGGGAGTGACTATGTAGATGATCCGGGTTGGCTCGCCGAGAAGGAATTCCTAGAACAACATGGAGTCGATATGGTATTCTTTCCATACACAGAATCTACTAGTTCGTCTAAGTTAAAGAAGCTGATAGATGAGAAGCTGATATAGTAAAGTTATAGAATAATGTTGATGCGAGGACATTTTATAGTATAGAATATAATTAACGTGTTAAACATAAAGGAGAATGATATGCGAGTAATATCAACAGCAACAGGTGTTATTGTTCCCGTGAACCCCCGAGGTGGTATGAAGGATTTAAAGAATGCCGGATTTGAAAATGTATATTTTGACTTTGGTCTTGTGTGTCCGGCGGGAGCTATGCGAACCCTCGGCAACCCTAATTTCAAGTCAAGTTATACAACAATGGCAATTGAAGATCCTTCGCGTTTGATGGAATGTGCATCTCCTGTAATAGACAGGGCGAAGGAGCAGGGGATTAATATTACACTTGCCAAAGCTCCAACGCTGCTTCTTGATACAAGACGAACCGATCTTAATGAACTTGTTATAGCCTTAGCTAAGGAGAGCATCAAAATATGTGGTAAATGTGGAATCAAATATATTATTATTGATTCCCTATTTGCAGGAATAGAACCTGAGAATATGTGGAAAGCTAATCAGGATTTCTACCTATCCCTTGCGACTCTTGCAATAGAGAATAAAGTGACGATTCTTCTTGAGAATCAATGTGTTGATGTGGGTGGACATTTGGTTAGAGGACTATTTACAGATGAGGATAAGACGGTAGAATTAATTGATATCCTCAATAGCAAAGTGGGCGATAATGTATTCGCATTTGCATATAATGTTGGCAAGGCTAACTTATGTAGCCTAAGGCATTATGAGATGCTATCTAAGCTTGGATCATATACCAGGGTTTTACTAATATCTGATAATGATGGTATGAACGAAGCATCTCTTCTACCTTATACATCTACCAGCCAGAAAGGTCTTACAACTGACTGGCTGAATCTTGTTCGTGGAGTCAGAGCAGCCGGTTTTGATGGAGACATTGTTTTGGAATACGCAGATACTGCCGATGCCACATCTGCTACGCTTGTGCCACCAATGCTTGCTTATGCTAAGTCTATTGCTGATTTTTTCAAATGGCAATTCGAGATTGAAGCACTTGTTAAGAAGAGTAAGGACAGAGTCTTATTTGGTGCAGGAAATATGTGTCGAAGCTATATGAAGAATTACGGAGAAAAGTACCCGCCACGATTTACCTGTGATAATAATTCTTCAAAGTGGGGAGAAACATTTGAAGGATTAGAGATAAAGAATCCTGAAGAATTAAAGGACCTTCCAGAAGACGTAACTATATTTATATGCAATATGTATTATCGAGAGATTGAAGAACAACTTCGTGAAATGGGGCTAAAGAATCCAATTGAATATTTCAGCGACGAATACATGCCAAGTTATCATTTCGAGAGACTTAACATGTCGGTGGTTAAGTGAGTGAAGGAATAGTATTTAAAACATAATCCGAATTTTCGAATCGCAATCCTTGATTCCGGAAAGCGTTGGTGTTAAAATTAAATTAGAGATGTCGCACAAACGGCAGGCGGTTGGCTACACCATCCGAAAGGAGGTGAGGCCTATGAGAATTACTTTTCATATTTTCGAGTTTACTATAACTATAATAGTAAAACAAAGAAAGAACCGCCACTCGGCAAAGTAGCGGTTCCGTGAGCATATGCTCATTTTACCCTAGTTAATGAGTCAACCGCTTGTCGCGACATCTCTTTTATGTTTTTATGATAACATGGTAATTATATTATTTCAAGAGCATAATACAGATACGTTATATATCGAGTTAGGTCTAAAGTCTGATAGTCAATCTTTGGTTTTGATTCGATATATCGAATTATTATTATTGATTTCGGATAAAATAGATGTTAGAATAGATTAAGAGATGTCGCACAAACGGCAGGCGGTTGGCTACACCATCCGAAAGGAGGTGAGGCCTATGAGGATTACTCTTCATATTTTTGAGTTTACTATAACTATAATAGTAAAACAAAGAAAGAACCGCCACTCCGTATAGTGACGGTTCGGTGAGCTTTGCTCATCAACATTTAACTATTTAGAGTCAACCGCTTGTCGCGACATCTCTCTTATATACTTATAATAACATGGTAATTGTATTATTTCAAGGGAATGAGGTGCCTTATGTCTATTTCAGAGAACATTTTTAAAATTATGAATGAGCGACATATTAGTCAGAAGGAATTCTCACAGTTGATAGGAGTTCCTGAGAGTACAATAAGTGATTGGAAGCGCAAGGGAAAGACGCCTAATGCTGATAAGATTATGGATATATGTAAGGCTCTAGATGCAAATCCCTATGAGATTCTTGGACAAGACGACAATACTGTGGATACAATCAGTGTTGATTTGGAGTCTGATGTAGGGCAGCTAGTATTAGAGTATAATTCTATGAACCAGAATCAAAGAGATAGATTGAAAGGGTATATAGATAGTCTTTTGATGTAAATCATACAAGCTGCAAATCGCCAAGAATCAGGAAGGACAATAGATATGACAGTCAGTGAAAGAATTAGGGAAATAGCTAATGAAAAGGGAATGACACAGATTGAATTTGCCAGGGCAACAGGAATAAGTCAAAGCACAATAAGTGACTGGGGAAGAAAAAATACTAATCCGTCTTCAGACAAAATAATGGTAATATGTAAAGCGCTAGGTGTATCGCCTTATGAATTGCTACAAGATACAATGCCAGAAGGTATGAAGAAAGTTGAACATGCTATTATTTCGGAAGGAACAGAAGAGTTCTTGTTGTTAGAGACTTTCAAAGGATTAACTCGTGGCAACAAGGATAGGTTGATAGGATATTTACACGCACTCAATTAATAAGAGAATGAAGATTTTTGTTTTTTTCATTTGTCAGAGCGAGCAAAAAAACCTTGACAAATGAAAAAAAATATATATCATGTACCGCATAAACGATATAAATATCGTATATGTAACGAGTAAAGGATATTTTTCGTGGAGGTATTAATGATGGAAACTATAAATGGAATAGAATATAAAATGGTGGCGTCAGATATTGATTGTCTTATACGGTGTTTTTATAACAGAAACTTAAATCCTATATTATCCACTCCAGCGCTTCTTAATGGAATGAAACCCTTAATTGATGCTCTTGAGCCGTTAAAGCCATACAGTAAAAATGAAGAGGTGAAAGTAATTTGGCTAAGAATTCCTCGTGGAACAATTGAGGATTACTATAGTTTCGAAGACTTAAAAATGTATGGCGAAGTAGAAACCTATGAAGACTATGTCGAGATGTGGGAATGTGATTATCCTGAAGAATTTGTGTGGTACGAATTGGTTGTTGTTTGGTCTGAGGATAAAGAGGGACAATTAAGATATTATGGAATGAGTTTGGGAAACGAAAGAATAATTTCTGCTACTCTTGAAGAAAAAACAATGACTTCAAAAGAATTATATTGTGAAGAAGAAGCAATTTGTCTATGTGAATTGATTCTGCCTGCAGTAGAGCAATCAATGAAATTATTAAGAGAAGGAGTATATAACGACTTTGTGGAGAAGAATTTGCCATATCAATTTCGTACTGGAGTCATAAAAAGATATGAGATATGGAAAGAAGATAAAGAGCATAAAGAATGGTGTGAAGATGGGTTGTCTCAAGAAGAAATTGATAGGTTCGTGGAAATTGTTGAATCAGGAGAGAACAGTAAGGAGAGAATAGGAAGGATTAAGGAATTTACAGCGAATGACTTCTTTGGTGCATGTAAACTTGGATATGAAGCAATAGGAAAAGAATGTAAAGGCTATACGTTGCCAGAACTATATATGCATTATGCAGATGGAAGGGATGAAGGGCTTACTGGTAACGGACACGGTTTGAATGCAGGAACGGGAATTGATTTCGACAGTCCTAGAGAATGGGATGAGTGGTTCTTCAACAGGAAACAACAGGGCGGACATCCATGGGAAGTGGTTCCTGGAGGAAATAGTACACATATGGAACTATATGTTCAAAATGATCGAGATATGCTTGACTGGCAGTTGCGTTTAGGAGAAATATCTGACAAGGAATATAGAGAAAGAATAAAAAGAGCAGGATATTATTTTGCTATAGCTGGGACGCAGCGTCAATTTGAAACCGTGAGTTTTTACCTGACATTAAGAGATGCCAATTTTCCAGTTTTTGTCTATGATGCTGAGGAGTTAGTAGCTCGATTTAAAGGAACAGATTATGTTGGAATTGTTCCTCATCATACAATTACAAGATACTGTACTAATCTATTTCCTGAGAAATATGGCAGTGTTATTGACTTCATACATGTATATAAGGCTGAAGATAAATGGTTTGATAAGATTAGGTGGCTACCGGAGGAGCCAGCAGAGTTGATTTGATTACACAAAGTGCATAGAAAAAACTTAACTTGATTTTATGTGAGGAACAAATATGAAGCACAGAAAAATGGATAGGGCAAGTGCATCACAAGAATATGTCTATGGTACTGAGGCAGAGGATACGATTTCCTATGAGAGAGCTAATAATGGAAATAAGACCCTGGAGGATTACTATGCCTTGCCAGAGTATAGAAGAGCAGAACTGATAGATGGAGTGATATATGATATGCCGTCTCCAAGTGTTGTCCATCAGGAGACTTTGGTGAGCGTGTTGGCGCAAATTTGTAATTATATTAGGAATAATAAGGGCAAATGTAAGGTTCTTCCTTCTCCTATAGATGTCCAGCTTGATTGCGATGAGAAGACTATGTTGCAACCGGATGTAGTAGTACTTTGTGATGATAAGAAGAATAAGAATAGATGCATCTTTGGAGCGCCTGATTTTGTCTGCGAAGTTTTATCTCCATCTACTAAGTTTCGTGACAGTGTACTTAAACTGTGGAAATATATGAATGCCGGAGTTAAGGAGTATTGGATGGTAGACACAGATAAGAAGAAGGTCTTATGCTATTTCTTTGAACAGAGCGAAGAAGCAATGGAATATGACTTGGAAGATGACATACCGGTGATGATATATGAAGGTAAGCTTAAGATTAATTTTAGGGATGTTGGAGTTTAATGTCGCATTCGTCATTTTCTTGATTTACATTGAAAGTATTAGCATTATGGAATATAATATAATAAATGTATTGTAATTGGATGAGGAGGGTTAGCTATGGCAAAGAACAGAGAAATTGTTGACAAGTTGAGGTTTGGTAATTACAAGTATATGGATGCGAGTATGAATCCGGGCGATGTATCTCCGGGCGTAAGAAAAGATACTGCTGAGAATGGACAGCATCCTACTGCAATTGTTGTAACATGTTCAGATTCAAGAGTTATTCCGGAGGCGATTTTCTCTTGTGGTATTGGCAGGATTTTTACAATTAGAGTTGCAGGAAATGTGATTACAGATAGTGTAATGGGAAGTATCGAATACGCTGCCGGTCATCTTGGATGTAAGGTCATAGTCGTTCTGGGACATACAAATTGTGGAGCTGTGGGTGCGACAATTGGCGGTGGAGCAGAGGGCTTTACGAAAGTTTTGACAGATGAAATCAAGAAGGCTATCGGTGATGAGAAGGACGATTATATAGCATGTGGTTTTAATGTACAATATGGCGTTGATAGAATCAATGAAGTACTTAAAGACAATGAAGAAGTAAATCTTGATGAAGTAGATGTTCTTGGCGCAATATATAATATTAAGTCTGGAAATGTTGAATGGATACCATAGATAATTATTGGTAAAAGAACGATGAACTGTCGGTAGCGATGATATTTGCTACTGGCAGTTTTTTAAAATGGGAAAAATATTATAAACAATACGAGTAGGAGGAATAAATACATGAGTACATTGGTTACGTATTTTAGTGCACAGGGAAGAACAAAAGAATTAGCAGAAGCATTCGCAAAGGATATCGGGGCAGATACATTTGAGATTGTTCCAAAGGAGCCCTATACAGCTGCTGATATTAAGTGGACGAATCCTCTTGCAAGATGCAACAAGGAGAAGATGGGCAAGAAAGATGTCCCTGTAAACGGACAGGTATCAGATTTCGGGAAATATGATGTAGTGTATGTTGGGTTCCCTATCTGGTACGGATGCGCGCCCAACGTAGTGAATACATTCTGTAAAGGATACGATTGGACAGGTAAGAAAGTATACGCATTTGCCACATCCGGAGGAAGCGGTATCGGCAAATCCGCAGAGAAGCTAAAGCCGTATCTTAAGGGTGTAGAAGAAGTGGATGGGAAGCTTGTACGAAGTGCGAAGGAATTAAGTGATTGGAAATAATTTATTTGAAAGAATGCGCCGACGTTGTCGGCACATTTAAGTTGATGACAAGGAGGAATATGATTAATGCCAACAGAAAAAGAAAAGATGCTAGCAGGAGAATTATATGATCCTTCGACAAAAGAATTAGTTGATCTTAGAACGAAAGCACACAGCCTGTGTGCAAGGTTTAATGCCACATCGGAAACAGACGAAAAGCTAAGAGAAGAAATACTTAAAGATTTACTGGGCGAAATGGGAAGCGAAGCGTGTATTCAAGGGCCTATCCAATTAGACTACGGGTGCTTTACATATATAGGGGAGAGGACATTTATCAACTTCAATCTGACAGTCCTTGACACCTGCCCTGTTCACATGGGAAATGATGTGTTCATTGGTCCGAATGTATCCATTCTCACACCGCTACACCCTATGAAATGGCAGGAGCGCAACTGCTATCACAAAGAAGATGGCACGCTTACAGACGCAGAATACGGAGCACCTATAACCATAGAAGACAATTGCTGGATTGCCGGAAACGTAACAATCTGCGCAGGCGTAACAATCGGAATGGGCTGTGTCATAGGCGCAGGAAGTGTGGTAACACGCGACATCCCAGCCGGCCACTTCGCAGCCGGCAACCCCTGCAGGGTTGTGAGAGGGATAGGGGAATAAAGGACAAAGGATAAGACAAGAGAGTTGATATACCCACTTAATACGGAGGACAACCAAATGAGCAAATTTGAACTTATCAATGCATCCTGTGCAGATCAGACGGTGGACGCAATTGTAAATGCTGCCAATAGTGGTTTGTGGGCAGGCGGCGGAATATGCGGAGTGATTTTCAGGAAGGCCGGAACGGAAGAGCTTACTAAAGCGTGCAGTAAATATAAGACTCCCCTTAAGGATGGTGAAGCTGTTATTACGCTGGCTTTTAATATGACCAATGCCAAGGCAATAATTCATGCGGTGGGGCCTAATTTTGCAGTTACGCCTACAGCCTTTGATAAATTGTTCAATGCATATTATAACTCCCTGATGGTTCTTATGGACAATGGTTACCACAGCATTTCTTTTCCGCTTATCAGCTCCGGAATATTTGGCGGTTCACTGGACAACCCTGCGGCTGAGTCTACGAAGCAATGCTTAAGAGCATACAGGAAGTTTACTGTTGATTATCCGGAGTATGATGTGGATGTAAAACTGTGCGCATTTACACCATCGGAGATGAAGGAAGCGAAGCAAGTGTATGAAGATAATTAATCTGATTGAAAATACAAAGGGTCATGAAGGCTATTATGGGAGAACAACTTCAATATGTTCACTGCGGAGAAGAGGTGAATTGGAGAAATGATAAATACAGACATTAGAACAAGAGAAGAATTGGTAGAGCTTGTAAATGAGATAGGCTTTTTGCCCTTTTTTAGCGGAAATATAGAGGGATTTTCTCTTGAAGAAAACATTTCTTATGATGCGTGGTATCAGGGAAGATGGAGTGGCAAGATTCACTGGGATGCATGGGATTGGAAAGGGCAGGTGCTTCAGAAAAGGGAGCTGGTTTATGGAAAATTCTTCAAGAAGAAAACGGGATTTATAAGCCTTGAGCTGTGGCCGGACTTTTGCAATTACCGCCGAGACGGATATGATTTCGACGCCAGATTTGATGACGGTCTTGCATCATATAAGGACAAGGGTGTCGTGGACTATATAACCGACGCCGGTGCATCGCTTACGAGAAATATTAAAGACGACCTGGGCTACAAGAAAGGTGGCAATAAAGGATTCGAAACAGTAATCACCAGACTTCAGATGGAAACCTATGTTGTTCCGGTAAACTACGAATACAGCAGACGCAAGAATGGAGACGAGTACGGGTGGGGCAACTGCCGATATGACATTGCTGAGAATTACTGGGGCGACAAGCTGTGCAGATCCGCCTACAAAAGAAGTCCTGAGGAGTCCCTTGACAGGCTAATAAAGCACATAAGAAAACAACTGCCAAGGCTGGATGAGGAGGAGCTGAGAGGGTTGTTGAAGGGGTGACGATTACGACGAGAAAAAAACAGCAGAAGAATTACTTAAAAAATCATAGAGAATATTCGATATATATAATATAAGAGAGAATTAGTAAAGCTTTAAAGAGAGAATTAGTAAAGCTTTAAATATAGATTGACTTTTAATAGATTTTTGTTATTATATAAGTATACTAGGGCTGGTCGAAAGACCCGGGTTCTTCACTCAGCGGGTAAGACACCCGCTATTTTTTTTTAGGAGTATTTATGAAAGAATTAAGCGTTTTTGTAGATGAATCTGGAGATTTTGGGGAGTATGACTATCATGCACCATTTTACATTATTTCATTTATCCTACATAATCAGGAAGTGGATATAAGCGAAGATGTTGCCAAACTTGAAAAAGAGATGACACATTTGGGCTGGCCTAATCATTGTGTACATGTGGGACCTGCAATTAGAGGAGAATATGAATACGCAAATATAGAACCTATAAATAGACAGAAAATTGTAAAGAGAATTGCTACTTTTACAAGAAAACTGAATATAAAAGCGAAGTCATTTTATGTAGAGAAGAAGCATATGGAGGATTCTGTCATCTGTTTTCAATGCTTTATTGGATAATGTCGAGTTCAAGAGGGTTATTCCTTCTGATTATAGGCTGTTTCAAGTGGCGGATCTAATATGTACGTTAAAGCTTATAGAATTAAAAAGAAATAATAATATACTTTCTAAATCAGAAAAGTTATTCTTCGTAGATGATAGAACTTTAAAGAAGAATTATTTAAAAATAGTAGAATCAAAAGAAATGACATAGAATATGTTTTACTGTGTTCTAGCTGTAAATGCCACGGCAACTGATTCCACGATTCTCTTAAAGTCAGTAATAGCAAGGCTTGTGGGGACTTTTAGGTGGATTTGTAACCTACTTTTAACCCAGACAGTTTTTGTGCAAATGTGACAAAGCAGCAAAATAACAGTGATTTTGGAGATGTGACATACAATTACATATGGCGAAGCACACTTAATCTTAAGTGTGCTTCGCTACCAATAAACACCCCTATCGGGTCGTGTCAAAAGCAGTAAAGATATGCTGTAGATTGACACGGGCTGGTGGGGTTGTTAGTTGTTTGAGCTTATAAAAATATATCGTAGATTACGCCGACAGTGTCGGCTTGAAATCGCTGAAGGGAAGCATTTTGCTTCCCTTGCTCTGTGTTTTTCTATATTGATAAAAACAAAATAATTGAAACTAAGTTCTGATTTTTAAGAACTTAAGATTTGATTTTTGATTTGCATATGATATGATATTTTTTGAAGAGTTTTTCAAAGAAGAGGATGATATATGGGAATCGAATTATTTTTGAATGACAAGTATAAACTATTAAAACTTCTTTATGATAACCAGACTTTGGTTTTAAACAAGAAGGTTATTCCGCTTACTCAGCAGGAGATAAGTGAAGCACTTAGCATGTCAAAAGCAAAAGTTAATTCGTTAATCGGTAACTTACAGGAGAATGGGTACATTGCCCTTGAGACACGAGGAAAATATGTATTGCTCGAAAAGGGAATCCTTATGGTCGAAGACTTTAGCAAAACTGAAGCGAAGTTAAATAAGTACTACAAATAAAAAGTAAGGACACCGAAGATATGTTTATTGATACAAAACTAAATTTTATTGATTTATTTGCTGGAGCGGGTGGGTTGTCTGAAGGATTTATTCAAGCCGGATTTAATCCAATTGCACATGTGGAAATGAATGAGTCTGCAGCACGCACATTAGAGACAAGAGCAGTATTTTTATATTTGAAAAAAACAAATAAAATGCGTCTCTATTATAGATATGAACGTGGTGAAATAACACGTGAAGAGCTTTTTGAAAAGATACCATCCGAGGTCACAAAAACAGTTATTAATAAAGAAATGTCGAATAAAACACTTAAATCTATTTTTAAACGTGTTGATGAAATAATAGAGGAAGATGGCATTGAACATATTGACTTAATCATTGGTGGGCCACCTTGCCAAGCATATTCGCTTGTTGGTAGAGCACAGAGTAGCCATATGAATATTCCGATGGAGGAAGATTCTAGGAATGAGCTTTATAAGATGTATACACGTTTTTTGAACAGATATAAGCCCCCAATGTTCGTGTTTGAGAATGTTGCTGGATTAAAAACAGCTAATGGTGGAGATACATTTAGAAATCTTCAGGCTCAGTTAAAACGTGTAGGTTATGAAATTGAGTGGAAGGAACAAAATGCAAAAAATTTTGGAACGCTTCAGAACAGAAGACGAATTATCATTATTGGCTGGAGAAAAGGAACTAACCATTTTTATCCAGAATTCCCGATTATCAATTCTAATGCGTTGGTAAATGATTTGCTTTGCGACTTACCAGCAGTTCAACGTGGACATGAAGAACGAGTGTATTTGCCATTTAATCAAGCAAGTACATATGTTAGAAGGAACAATATTCGCACAAGAAATGATGTATTAACGCATCATGTTGTAAGACCTAATAACCCTAGAGATGTTGAAATATATCGTTTAGCAATACAAGCGTGGAATAATGGAGAACGGTTGAAATATACGGACTTGCCAGCAGATTTAATAACACATAGTAATAAAACATCATTTTTAGATAGGTTTAAAGTAGTAGAAGGAAATCAACATTATTGTCATACAGTTTTAGCGCATCTGTCGAAGGATGGACATTATTTTATTCATCCTGACATTAATCAGTGTAGATCTATATCTGTTCGAGAAGCAGCTAGGCTACAGACGTTTCCTGACAATTACTATTTTGAAGGGAATCGTGGAGAAAAGTTTAAACAGATTGGAAATGCGGTTCCACCTATGATGGCGAAAGTTATCGCAGAGGAGCTTAAGAAGCAGTTATTAATTGACTAGGGAGATGATTCAGTGGGGATTGTTGAAGCTACATATGCTGAGGCAAGGCAACAAGAACTGAATAATAATCCATATAGATGTTTAACATAAGCGGATATAGATGTAAATCCTCATCAGATTGAAGCTTTTACGTTTTCTCTTGCGGCCCTAAAACTTGGTGGAGCAATTCTTGCAGATGAAGTTGGCTTAGGAAAAACTATCGAAGCAGGATTGGTGATGAAGTATCTCATTAATAGTGGTGACTATAAAATTCTTTTGATTATGCCTTCGAACCTTCGAAAACAGTGGCAGGTAGAATTGGATGAGAAGTTTGGTATTGATTCATTAATAGTGGATAGTAGTAACTGGGACGAATACAAAACATATGTAGGAAAGAAAAATCCAGTTGTGATTGTTTCTTATAATTTTGCGTCACGTAGAAAGACGGAATTCCTAAAGACTGCTTGGAACTTTTGCATTTTCGATGAGGCACATAGGCTAAGAAATATTCATAAAAATGGTTCTATAATGGCCAATAATCTATTTGAGTTGACTAAAAATATTCCAAAGCTCATGCTTACGGCTACACCTATGCAAAATAGCTTATTGGATTTATTTGGACTGATTAAGTTTATTGATGAACGAATCTTTTATAGCAAAGCTGTTTTTTCAGAACGTTACATTAAAAAAGAGCAATATGAAGATTTAAAGAAAAATGATATTGATAGACATAAGGAATCATTGGACCGTATGCTCGCATATCAAGGCAAATATTTGAAGTTTTTGAATATGAGAAAAGCGCGGATGATAAGATGGCTGCATCTCATGCAAAGATTATTTCTGTTGATTCAGAAAGAGTATTAGTTTCATCAGCTAATCTTTCATATCATGGATTGGCTGGGAATGTGGAGATGGGATTTCTAGTGAAGTCATATTCTAAAGCTAAACAAATAGATGATTTTTAGAAGAGCTTGTTAGAATTCAGGTATATATTAAACAGTAGTTACTGAGATTGACAAATTAGAGGTACTAAAAGATGGCAAATGAGAAATTATTGAAAATCCAAAAAAGAATTGAAGGGTTGAAAAGGGAACAGGATGCTCTTGCAAAAGAATCACTAGAGATACAGAAAAAAGAGGGCGGCAATGCTATGTATTCAATCCGTCCAGCAGGAAGACATGTATTGACAATAGGAGAGGATCTGATACAAGACCAATGTGCTGCAATTATTGAACTTGTCAAGAACGCTTATGATGCGGATTCAGAGAAGGTAGAAATTGTATTTACTAAAAATGAAGAGGGAAAAACAATAATTATTGTCCGCGATAAAGGGCATGGAATGTCTACAGAAGATATTGTGCAAAAATGGCTTGTTCCATCTACAACAAGTAAGCTTACTACTAGAGTGAGTCCAAATGGAAGAGTTATGCAGGGACGTAAAGGAATCGGTAGATATGCTGCTAGTATGCTTGGAAATCTTCTTTATATGAAAACAGTAGATAATAGAGGTGTATTAAGTGAAATATCAATTGATTGGGATGATTTTAAGAATGCAGAATTTTTAGATCAAGCTCAAGTTAATCTCTCATCATGTAAGACTACAGAAGAGTCAGGTACAGAAATAAGAATAACGGTAAGAGAATCTGATGAATATTGGTGTGAGAAAAAATTTGAAAAACTGATATACGAATTAAAAAGAATGGTTTCCAGAGATGAAAAAGAGAACGGTGCAGATCAATTTAGTATGTATCTGATTTTCGATAATTATTATAAGGTTCAAGAGAATAATATTTCAATTTTGATTGAACCTTATCCAATATTTGAATTGTATGATTATAGAATTTCCGGTCAAATACATTCAGATGGGTGTGGTGAACTAACGTATGAAACACAAAAGGTACGACCAAGTACTAAAGAAATTATAAAATACTCATTTGGCAGGGAGACACAATGCGGAAACTTAAGATTCGATATTAGGGTATATGACAGAGATTCGGATTCTATTGAAGGTCTGATACATAGAGGAAATGGACTTAAGAATAGGAATGGAAACTATGTTTCAAAGACTGAAGCTAAGAATTTGTTAAATAGTGTTAATGGTATTGGTGTGTATAGAAATCATTTTAGAATCCGCCCGTTAGGAGATGCTGATTTTGATTGGTTAATGTTGAATAAAGAAAGAATTCAGAATCCATCATTAAAAATTGGTAGTGATCAAGTTACTGGAGTTGTTGAAATTGAATCTGAAGAGCTATCAAACTTGGAAGAAAAAAGTGCTCGTGACGGTCTAAAGGATAATGATGCATATAATAGTCTAAAAACTATTTCTAAAGAGGTAATAGCTGAGCTTGAAAAAAGACGATTTGTTTTAAGACGTTCGCTTGGATTAAGCAAACCAAAAGAAAAGATTGAGAGGCAATTAAGCAGCTTATATGATTACTCTGACCTAAAGAAATCAGTCAAGCAAACTCTACAAAATGCTGGTGTTAATGAAACAGATATGTCGAAGATTGATGATCTTATCAGTAAAGAAGCTGAAAGGAATAATGCTACAGTCGATGAAATAAAAAAGACAATTGCAATCTATCAAGGACAGGCAACGGTTGGTAAGATTGTACACATTTTCCTTCATGAAGGCCGAAGACCATTAAATTATCTGAAGGGCCAAGTTAAAAATATAAAACACTATGGTCAGAAATTTGAGGAAAATAGAGATGATAATTCTGTAAATAAAATAATTAAAATATCTGATGGTATGGGTGACAATGCCCAAATCTTTGTAAAACTTTTTGATAAGATGGATCCACTTGCTGCCAAAAAGAGAGAAACAAAAAAAGAATTCAATGTTTTTGAAGTAATAAATGGATCAAAAGATGTATTTGAAAGTGTTCTGTTAAAGGAAGGAATAAGTTTTACTATCGAATGTGAAAAGGATTTATCTTATTACGGATGGAAACAGGATTTCTACACTATTTTTACAAATCTTATAGATAACAGCATTTACTGGCTTGTCAAAAAACGTATACCAAATAAAGAGATTTGTATTAGAGCTGATAAACTTGATGAGGGATTGTGCATAACATATAGTGATTCAGGTCCAGGAATTGAGAAGGATTTATTGGAATCGGGTATTATTTTTGAGCCTGATTTTTCTACAAAGGAGGAAAATCCATCTGGATTAGGTTTGGCAATTGCGGGTGAGGCAGCAGAGCGAAATAATATGGAACTCTCAGCAAAGGAATGTGAAACAGGAGCGCTATTTGTATTGGAGGGAAAAGAGGTTAAATAATGAATTATAAGTTTTTGATAGTGGAAGACAGTTATTCTGAAATAGAAGTTTGCAAAGAAACCGTGGATGTAATGAATGATGAGGCTGAGGATAACATGGTTTCTGTTGATTTTGCAAAAACAATAGATGAAGCAATGAAGAAGCTTCAAAATGAATATTATCATGGTGCTGTGGTAGATATAAAGTTAAAAGATAACGAAAATGGAAATGATGTAATAAAAGCAATAATGGATAAATATAGAATGCCTGTTATTGTTTACACTGCGACACCGGATGTAGAACAGCCATCAGAAGATCCTATTAAAATATTAAAAAAGGCAGATTATACACCAGACATGATTATTACTGAACTCATGGATGAAATTAGTACTGGTATGTTTACGGTTCTTGGTGGGAGAGGCGATTTAGAAAAAGGTTTATCAGATATTTTTTGGAAGATACTATATCCACAAATTGATATATGGAAAGATTATAAGAAAAAAAATATAGATACAGAGAAAATACTGCTTAGATACGCTATAGCTCATATACTTGAAATGCTTGATGAAAATGGCCCAGAGTATTGTACTCAAGAAATGTACATAAAACGAATGGATGATAGCCAACTACAGACTGGTTCTTTAGTTAGAAAGAAGAGTGAAGATAATGCTTTCTATATAGTATTATCACCGCCATGTGATTTGGCTGTGCATGGTGGTGGAATGAAAACAGAACGTGTGTTGGTTTGCCAAATAGAGAATAAGGTAGCAGAAATTCTTAAGCAGCGTACAAAAAAGATATCTGATGAGAATGAGCGAAAGCAAGTAGAATATGATGTATACAAAAGTATAATGAGTAATAGGTACTCAGGGTATTATCATTGGCTTCCAGATAATTCTTTGTTTGTGGGTGGACTCATAAATTTTAGAAAAATAGAAACAAGTAAGCCGTCAGATTTTCTAAAAAATTACGAATCATTGGAAGTTAAAATATCTTATTTGTTTGTGAAAAATATTTTAAATAGGTTTTCAGCTTATTATTCAAGGCAAGGACAACCAGATTTTAATATAGAATTAGAATTAAACTCCAGATAACTTATAGAGGTATTATCATGCAAAGCATCGGATTTGATAATTTTTATAATGAATTAAGAGAGCATATTGATTCAGCTAAGGTTAAGGTAAAAATATCAAGGTTGTCAGCAAAAAATAAAGAAGCAGTGGCCAAGATACTTGGTAATGAAGGAAATAACAAAATAAAATCATTATATATAGATTATAAGGGTAAAAAACTGGGGCAAAGTGGCCCCAAAGACGCATATACAGAGTTTGTAAAGAATCTATGTGTTAATAAAAATACCTTTGAATTATTGATAAGCAATGATTGGATTTATGGTGAGTCAGATAAAGAGAGTAGTCCAGCTGACTATGCAGCTATTGATAATGATGGACATTATATTTATACAAACTGTAATCATGATTTGATTATGGTGAAATGTATAAAAAGTCTATTAGAGGTAAATAAGAAAGATGAGTTAAAGGATTACAGTTTTTGCTACGAATTTAATTCTGGTGATTCTAAACAAATAAAATATGAGTTGGAAATAGAAGCTGACTCAGTCGTTTCTACAGATAAAAGATTTACTATGGATTATCTTAATCCGGGCGATAATTACAAACCTATAGATGCTTATTTTATCAAAGATGATGGCGAAACAGTTAAAAGAAAGAGAAATAAAGGAGAATTGAAAATATCAAATCAAACTTTGCCTCGACTAGCTTTTCAGATTTATGAAAAAGAAATATCATCTTTGTCAGATGAGGATAAGAAGAACTTCCCAGTTTGTCAGTATTCACCTGATAGAGAAGTTATAAGGGGTATTTTCCCGACAGAGACTGAATTTAAAAAGTATAAAAATTCTATGGAGCTTTCTATATATAAACGTGAGAATGGTCCTCAGTTTGTAATCTATTCGTGGAATTTATTTTCTACAATAGTATTTGTAAAGGAGCGTTTAAAGCGTTTTGGTAATCCTGGAGATAAATTTGTCCTTGTTTATAGAGATAAGACTGATGATGAGTTAAATCAGGCTAAGACTGAAAAAGCTGTAGATGAAGATGTGACTATAACCACTGAAGAAAGTAATAACCCCTACTCGAAACTGTTATTGGAGTCTAAAAACATAATATTTAGAGGTGCACCTGGGACAGGAAAATCATATCTTGCTAAATCTATTGCTGCAGATATCATCAGTAACGGTTATACAGATAGGTTTGCCGATCTTACAGTCAAACAACGTCAACAGGTAGAGTTTGTCCAGTTTCATCCAAGTTATGATTATTCCGATTTTGTTGAAGGTCTCCGTCCTAAGATGAATGACGATGGAAGCATGTGATTTGAGCTACAGGATGGTATTTTCAAAAAGTTTGTTGATAAAGCTAGGAAGAACTTTGAAGATTCTCAGAAGTCAAAGGAATTGAGAGATCAGGAAGTATCAGCTAAAGCCGTTATGACCAATTTCTTTTCTAGCCTCATCTGCTGGAGCAGGAGCTGCATTGGGTTCTGTAGTTCCTAGTGCTGGAAATGTTGCTGGTGCAGTAGTAGGAGCGACAGCTGGAATAATAGGTGGTATTGCTGGAAGTGCATTGACAAAGAATATAGTAGACAAATTTATTGAGGACGATAGAGTCGAAATGTTTGCCATACTAAAAGAGGAATATATAGATGTTGTGATGTCAATTAGCTTATCCCAAGACGAATTCAGTGAAATTCAGGAGTTGATTTTTGATAAGGGACTAGAAAACAAATTAAAATCAATGTTTCAGGCTGGAAAGAAAGACAAAACCAGAATATATGCGAGAGAGCATATTGTTGAGAAAGCTGTAAATAAAGTAATTAAAAAGCGAAAAATAGTAAGTGATGTCGAACTTGTCGAAGGTATTGATTATGTGGTAAATGATGTATGAAGATAATTTTGTAAGGTTTCATACAATGGTGAGTAATAATTATTCATTGACTCATTTCAATTGACTATACACGGCTAAACAAACTATCATCACTACAATTAAACAAACAGACACCCATTGCTACCGAGTAGTGGGATTCACGTCATTCCTTCACCGTTAGGTCCTAGCAGATGGAGGAATGGCGTATTTTTTCACGAAAAACTGTCGGTTCCACAGATCATATGTGTTATTCTTATTGTAGTTGGAATTGCAGGACTTAAGATTCTTGCAAAAGAATGAGAATAAAAGAGAGTAATATGGCAGAAGAGATTCTTGATATCGTAGATGAAAATGGGCAGTCTACGGGCGAGACAGTGACTAGATCACAGGCGCACGCTGAGGGCATTAGACATAGAACAGCTCACATATGGGTGGTTCGTGAAAATGGAGATAAGACAGAGGTTCTGTTGCAGAAGAGAGCTATGAATAAGGATTCTTTTCCGGGCAGATATGACACTTCATCAGCTGGACATATTCAGGCTGGAGATGAGCCATTGGAATCTGCTGTTAGAGAACTGCCAGAGGAGCTTGGTATTCAGGCGGATCCAGATGATTTGCATTTTGTAGGAACATTTCCAATTCAGTATGAAAAAGAATTCCATGGCAAGCTATTCAAGGACAATGAAATTGCATTCGTCTATGTCTATGACGAGGAGGTAGGAATCGATAATCTTACCATCCAAAAGGAAGAGCTGGACAGTGTAGAGTGGTTCGACCTAGAGGAAGTGTATCAGGCATGCCAGCCACCAAAGGATGAGAAGTTATTTTGCTATATGAGGAATCTATATCTGTAGATATCTTCATAACACATATTGACTTCGACGGTTAAAAGGTGTTATTATAACTATAACAGAAATGTACTAATGCGGTAAAAAAGCGTTGTACAGGAGGTATATTTATGTTATACGGATATTTGATTGAAAATTTTAAACCATATGAACCAATCTTCACTGCGGATATTGATATAGATATGGTGGGAAATTCTCTTCGTCCAAAGCTGAAGGAATTATGTGATTCCGGAAAACTTTGCAGATATGAGGCGGGGGTTTATTATTTGCCTAGTAAAATGAAGTTGAAGGGTTTAACTCCGATATCTGCTAGTGTTGTTGCTAGAAGTAAGTTTATTAATCGAAGAGGAAAAGTACGAGGATACTATTCGGGATATACTTTTGCTCATCAGATAGGTCTTTCATTACAGGTACCTTATGTTCAAGAAATTGTTACGAATGAGGCTAGTGCCAAGGTAAGAGAGATTGATATTAAGGGACAGAAATTTATTATTCGAAAGCCTAAGGCTGAAGTTACAGAAGAAAATGTATATACATTACAGTTTTTGGATTTACTTAGTGATATAGATAAATATCTGGATGGAAGCTCAGAGAATATTCTTGATAAGTTAGAGAAACTCATTAAGGATGAAAAGATTACAAAAGAACTTATTGATACATATATTAGTTTGTACCCGATGAAGGTATATAAGAATCTTTATGAGACGGGAGTAGTATATGCTATTGCACAAGGATAAGATATTTGTATAAATATGTGACTTTTGGTCCACTGGACCAAAAGTTGAATGACCCTATTAAAGGTATCGAGGCTTAACGCCTAAATATGCTTTTGTCGCCTAAAATAAGTAAAAAATAGGCGAATAATCGCCCAAACTATTGATAATCGCCTAATATATGATATAATTTAGGCGATAAGGAGAAGCGCTATGCGAGAATTTAATTACAGTAAGTATAAAGATTACAAATGGGATAGTGAAATATTAGGTTTAGTCTCAGGTATACATGAATATAGAGGACGGCAGGAGCTGTATTTAGCTCAGAAACCGGCTGTTTTAGATAAGCTAGTTGAAGTGGCTAAGGTTCAAAGTACTGAGAGTTCAAATGCGATTGAGGGAATTTTTACTTCAAATACAAGA
>OCTW013421704.1_pt1 | contig 21250 bp, 20 predicted proteins | sample 1539671 | NCBI WGS metagenome assembly OCTW01 (sample SAMN02144230, study PRJEB22623) | gut metagenome | biome: sheep rumen | host: Ovis aries | place: New Zealand
TGTTGAACATAAGATACAAGGGTGGTGTGATTCCCCACTGACTGAACTAGGTATTAAGCAGGCCGAAATTGCTGCACGCTATTTTGATGACAACAAGATTACCTTTGATCACTGCTATGCAAGTACAAGTGAACGTGCATGTGATACGCTTGAAATTGTCACTCACCATAAATATCCATATACAAGAGTCAAAGGCTTTAAAGAATGGAACTTTGGCCGTTTTGAAGCAATGGATGAATTCCTAAATCCTTCAGCTCCTCGTGGTTATGGTGACTTCTTTGTACAGTATGGTGGTGAAAGCCAGCAACAGGTACAAGATCGAATGGTAAAGACTTTAACGGAGATCATGGAAAAAGAAGATCATCATGATGTTTTAGCACTCTCCCATGGTGGAGCTTGTTTTTTCTTTGTGAGAGCATTTGATGATTATAATGCGGTAATAGATTATTCAAGGGTTGGTAATTGCACAATCTTTAAGCTTGTCTATGAAGATGGCATATTCTCATGTGTTGATATCATTCAATCTGACTTTAGTGAAATAGAAAAGATTTAAAATAAATGAAAGGAGATTTATTATGCAGAATTTTGATTATTGTACACCTACAAGATTAATTTTTGGCGAAGGAGTTGTTGAGAAGCTTCCTGAAGTGATGAAGCAGTATGGCCAAAAGGTTCTTTTGACATATGGTGGTGGCAGTATTAAGAAGCTAGGTCTTTATGACAAGGTCAAAGAGCTTTTAAGTGATTTTGAGATTGTTGAATTAGCAGGTATACAGCCTAATCCAAAATATGATCCAAGTGTCCTAGAAGGCGTAAAGCTATGTAAGGAAAATGATGTTGATGTTATTCTTTCAGTTGGTGGTGGTAGCGTCCTGGACTGTTCAAAAGCAATTGCAGCTGGGGCCAAGTATGATGGTGATCCATGGGATCTTATTTCTTACAAAGCTAAAGCACAGGCAGCACTTCCTATTGTGGATATTATTACCCTTGCCGCAACTGGTAGTGAATATGACTGTGGTGGCGTCATTTCTAGAACTGAAACAAATGACAAGATTGGCTATGTTGATCCATTGCTTTATCCAGCTGTTTCCTTCTTGGATCCAACATATACATTTACAGTATCTAAGAAACAGACAGCTGCAGGTTGTGCAGATGCGATGAACCATATTATGGAGCAATACTTCTGTGAAGATTCAACATTACTCAATGATGCATTTATGGAAGGAGCTCTTAAGAGTTTAATGATTAATGCTCAGAAATGTCTAGACAATCCAGAAGATTACAAGGCAAGAGCTGAAATGATGCTTGATTGTACATATGGCTGTAATGGAATCTATTCTCTAGGTAATAGTGAATCAGGATGGCCATGCCATGGTATGGAACATGCCCTTTCTGCCTACTATGATATTACTCATGGTGAAGGGCTTGCGATTATTACGCCAAGATGGATGAAACATATCTTAAATGAAAAGACTGTTAATCGTTTTGTGAAATATGGGGTGAATGTATTTGGTATTGATGCTTCTCTAGATGCATTTGATATTGCGAATAAAGCTATTGATGCAACATATAAATTCTTTGAATCAATCAATATTCCAATGCATTTGAAGGATGTAGGAATTGATGAAAGCCGTATTGATGAAATGGCTCATCATGTAGCTGTCAATGAAGGCTTAGAAGAAGCTTGGGCACCACTTACAGAAAAAGATATCGTTGCTATTTTTAGAGCATCATTATAGAAAGGGTTGATATTAATGAAAGAAAAGATTGTACAGACTGCTAGTAGACAAAGCTTAGGAGAATTTGCTTCTGAGTTTGCTCATTTTAATGATGATGTGTTGTTTGGTGAAAACTGGAATAATGATGATATTGATCTTAAAACAAGATGTATCATTACAGTGGTTGCCTTAATGTCATCAGGTATCACTGATTCTTCTTTGACATATCATCTACAAAATGCGAAAGCACACGGCGTAACTAAGAAAGAAATTGCGGCAGTGATTACACATGTGGCATTCTATGCCGGATGGCCTAAAGCCTGGGCTGTTTTCAATCAGGCTAAGGAGGTCTGGAAGGAAGATATAGATGAAAATATGAGCACGAAAGAACAATATCAGGCTTCTATTATGTTCCCTATTGGTGATCCTAATCCATATGCCAAGTACTTTTCAGGCAATAGCTATTTAGCACCTGTTTCTTCCTCACAAGTCAGCATTCACAATGTTACATTTGAACCAGGTTGTAAAAACAACTGGCATGTCCATCATGCCAAGAATGGTGGTGGACAGATATTGATTTGTGTCGGTGGAAAAGGCTATTATCAGGAATGGGGCAAGGACCCTGTGCTTATGCAGCCAGGTGATTGTGTTAATATTCCTACTGGTGTAAAACATTGGCATGGAGCAGCTGATGATAGCTGGTTTTCTCATTTGGCTATTGAAGTACCTGGTGAGGACACATCTACTGAGTGGCTCGAAGCTGTAAAATAGAAATTATATTGGAAACATCCCATTATACGGCATGTTTCCTTTTTTGTACAATAATGTAAGTAAGTACACACGGCAATAAATTTCATAGGGAAAAGTGTTTATGTAAAAATATTTCATGTTTTTTTATAAAATGAAAGATTTTTACGTTGAAAAAGAATACGCTTTCATATATTATATTGATTAGAAACATATGGTATTTATGTTTTATCATTTTGTTTATAGGAGGCAATATGATTAACGAGAATTGGGAGAGCGAGTTTAAAACTCGTTTATTAGAGCATTATGATGAGATGAAGTGGCTTTATACTGAACTGTATAATGATCCACACGCATTCGATTATTTTTGTGAAATGCTGCATCAGTATTACGCAGAAAGAAGTGATTTGTTGAAAGAATGGGACGAAGCAAGAATTGCTGTTCCAAACTGGTACCAGGGAAATGAAATGCTTGGTATGTTGATGTATGTTAAGCAGTTTGCTGGTAATCTAAAAGGGGTCAAAGAACATCTAGATTACATTCAGGAATGTGGTGTCAACTACTTGCATTTAATGCCATTACTTGAATCACCAGCTGGCAGAAGTGACGGTGGCTATGCCGTTAGTAACTTTAGAAAAGTTCAACCAGAACTTGGTACAATGGAGGATTTATCTGACTTAGCTACTGAATGTCATAAGAAGGGTATGTCTGTATGTCTGGACTTCGTTATGAACCATACATCAGAAGACCATGAATGGGCTAAGCGTGCTCGTGCTGGTGAAAAAGAATACCAGGATCGTTATTTCTTCTTCGATAACTGGAATATTCCAAATGAATTTGAAAAGACGGTTCCACAAGTATTCCCAACAACAGCCCCAGGTAACTTTAGCTGGTGTGAAGAAGCACATAAAGTCGTTATGACAACATTCTATCCATATCAGTGGGACTTAAATTACAATAATCCAACAGTATTTAACGATATGACGGCAAACATGTTGAACTTATGTAACCATGGTGTTGATATTGTTCGTCTTGATGCTGTTCCATATATCTGGAAGAAGCTTGGTACACCATGTCGTAACTTACCTGAAGTTCATACACTTGTAAGATTGATGCGTATGGCTGCAGAAGTTGTATGTCCAGGTACATTATTACTTGGTGAAGTTGTTATGGAACCAAGCAAGGTTGTGCCATACTTCGGTTCAGTTGAAAAGCCAGAATGTCATATGCTTTACAACGTTACAACAATGGCATCAACATGGCATACAGTTGCTACAAGAGATGTACGTCTTTTAAAGCATCAATTAGGCACAGTCTTTGCCTTACCAAAACAGTATACATTCTTAAATTACTTAAGATGTCATGATGATATTGGCTGGGGTCTTGATTATGACTTCTTAGGTCAGTTTGGCACAAATGAAGTACAGCATAAGAAGTTCTTAAATGACTACTTCACAGGCAAGCTTTGGGAAAGCAATGGACGTGGTGAACTCTATAACGATGACCCAACACTTGGTGATGCAAGACTTTGTGGCACAACAGCTTCATTATGTGGTATTGAAGCAGCTGTTTATGAAAAGAATGACTGGAAGCTTAACATGTCTCTTGAACTAGATGAAATGTTGCATGCATTCTTATTCACACAATCAGGTATTCCTGTACTTTATAGTGGTGATGAAATTGGTCAGTTAAATGACTATAGCTATCATGATGATCCATTAAAGTGGGATGACTCAAGATATTTACATCGTGGGAATTTAAATTGGGATCATGTCGCTATGCGTAATGATATGAATACACGTCAGGGACGTCTATTCCATGCTTTGCGTAAGTTAGAAAAGATTCGTGCAGCACATCCAGTATTTGAAAGTGATGCTGATGCATGGGTAGTAGAAACATATAATGATCATGTATTAGGTATTGGTCGTTATTATGATAATGAAAAGCTCATTGCCTTATTCAACTTCTCAGAAGATGAACAGGTTGCATGGATCAATGAAGATGAAGACTATATTGATTTAATGACTGGTTTACAGAGAGATGCGAAAGGTGTGAACTTAGCTGGACATAGCTTTGCATGGTTATTGCACTCTTATCGTGAAAAAGAGTACAACACTGAAGCACCAACTCCTATTGAAAAAAAAACTAAATCAGTAGATAAGTCAAGTACAAAAGCTATGCCTGAAGAAAAGAAGACTGAAGTGAAAGCTGAAGCAAAGCCTGCTGAAAAGAAGGCAGAAGCCAAAGCTGAAACACAGCCTGCTGAAAAGAAGGCAGAAGCCAAAGCTGAAACAAAGCCTGTTGAAAAGAAGGCAGAAGTCAAAGCTGAAACAAAGCCTGCTGAAAAGAAGGCTGAAGTGAAAGCTGAAACAAAGTCTGCTGAAAAGAAGACTGAAGTCAAAGCTGAAGCAAAGCCTGTTGAAAAGAAGGCTGCTGTTAAACCTGCTGCGAAAAAAGCACAGCCTGCTAAAAAAACGACAAGAAAACCAGCTGCAAAGAAAACACGTAAGACAACAAAGAAAGCTACTACAAAGAAGGCGACTACAAAATGAAATTAATCTTTGTAGATATTGATGGAACATTAACTGAAGCTGGCAGTAATGTACCTCCTCAGAGTGCCTTGGATGCTATTAAGGCAACACAGGCAAAGGGTAATAAAGTTTTCTTATGTACAGGTCGTAATCTTGCAATGCTTTCGCCATTACTTAAATATGGTTTTGATGGTGTTGTTGCAAGTGGTGGGGGATATGTGACTATTGGTGATGAAGTCATCTATGATCACCCAATGACAAAAGAACAGACAGAATTAGCACTTGATGTCTTGAAACGAAATGGCGTTTTTAGAACTATTGAAGCAAAGGATGCTACATATGGTGATGAAAGCCTGGGAGATTTCTTGAAAGGTACAAGTGAAGGTAATAGTGAGATTGAAAGATGGCGTAAAGCTTTATCGGAAGATCTTGGTATTATGCCAATGCATGAATATGATGGCAGACCTATTTATAAAGTCGTTATTATGTGTCAGAAAGAATCACAATTAACTGAAGCAAGAGCATTATTAGAGAAAGACTTTAATTTTGCGATTCAGGATGTGGCTGCACACAATTGTTTAAATGGTGATTTAGTCAATCGTGCTTTTGACAAAGGCAAGGGCATTGAACGTGTAGCTGAAAAGCTTGGTGTTGATATGAAAGATACCTATGGCTTTGGTGATTCAATGAATGACTTAGAAATGATTCAGACTGTTGGCGTATCCGTAACTATGGCCAATGGTTCAGACAAGCTTAAAGCTATCAGCACTTATGTCGCTGATGATGTAAAGAATGATGGCTTAGCAAAAGCATTCAAACATTTAGGTTTGATTTAGGTTAGAACTATTCTGGAAGAGTAGTTGTAATAAAAAAGTGTTACGAAAGGGGAAAATTTATTTATGGCACTTGATTATGCAAAATGTGCTGCTGAGATCTGGGCAACTCTTGGTGGCAAAGACAATGTTGCAACAGCAGCTCACTGTGCAACAAGACTAAGACTTGCAATAGTTGATATTGACAAGGTTGACTTAAAAGCACTCGAAAACGTAGAAGGCGTACAGGGTGTATTTAGTTCTAATGGACAGTTACAGGCTATCATCGGGACAGGTACTGTTAATCATGTATACGATGAATTCTTAAAGGTTTCAGGCTTAACTGCTGCAACAAAAGATGATGTTAAAGCAGCAGCTGCTGCATCACAGCCATTACCAAAACGTATGGTAAAGACTTTAGGTGATGTATTCGTACCTATCTTACCAGCAATCGTTGCATCTGGTTTAATGATGGGTATTGTCGAAGCTTTAGGTAAAGCTATTCCTGGCTTCGCAGCTACTCCTTGGTATCAGTTCCTTGATATGGCAGCTAATACTGCATTCGCTTACTTACCAGTTATCGTTGCAGTTTCTGCAGCTAGAGTATTTGGTGGTAATATCTTCTTAGGCGCTGTTATGGGTCTGATGATGATCCACTCTAACCTTACAAATGGTTGGAATGCCGCAAATGGTTACAAAGTATGGTACATGTTAGGTAAAGGTATTCATTTTGGTAACTACTATTTAGGTCAGATTAACGTTCTTGGTTATCAAGGTCACGTTATCCCAGTTATTATCGCTATCTGGGTAATGTGTAAGTTAGAAAAATGGCTACATGACCATGTTCCTGCAGTACTTGACTTATTCATTACTCCACTTACTACAGTTATCTTAACAGCATTACTTACATTCATGGCTATTGGTCCAATCTTCTCAACACTTGAAACTTATGTATTAACTGGTGCAAAATGGTTAATTACAGTTGGCTATGGTGTTGGTGCAGCAGCTATGGGTGCTATCTATCCAGTAACTGTTGTCATGGGCTTACACCACATGTACAACGTTATCGAAGCAGGCTTACTTGCTTCTAAAGATTTCGGCAACTTAAATATCTGGATGCCAATCGCATCTGCAGCTAACTTTGCACAGTTTGGTGCCTGCTTAGCCGTTGGTATTAAGACAAAGAGTTCTAAACGTAGAGCTATTGCCGTTCCTTCTTCACTTTCAGCAGCATTAGGTATTACTGAACCTGCTATCTTCGGTGTTAACTTACGATTAATGAAACCATTCGTATTCGGTATGATTGGTGGTGCAGCCGGTGCATTAGTTGGTGAATGGATGGGCTTAGGTGCTACTGCTTATGGTGTTACTGGTATTCCTGGTTTCTTAACAATCAATAAACCAGTTCAGTATTGTATCTTACTTGCCGTTGCTGGTGGTATCGCATTTGCACTTACATTCACATTATGGCATGAAGATCCAGATGATTGGGATAAACCAGCAGCAGAAGAACTTCCAGCTCCTACTACAGTCGCTATTAAGACTGAAAAAGGTGACGTTGTTCAGCCTGTCAATGGTACAATCGTTCCTGCTTCAAAGATTCCTGATCCAATGTTCGCAGCTGAAACTATGGGCCCATCAGTAGGTATTGAACCAACAGATGGTAATGTCTATGCTCCATTTGATGGTACAGTACAGATGGTCTTCCCTACTAACCATGCAGTTGGATTATTATCAGATGATGGTGTTGAAGTTCTTATCCATGTTGGTGTTGATACAGTTAATATGGAAGGTGAAGGCTTTGCCGGTTTCGTTACACAGGGCGACAAGGTTACTAAAGGCCAGAAGCTTCTTACATTCGATCGTTCTGCAATCAAAGATGCAGGCTATTCTGATACAGTTGTTCTTATTGTAGCAAACAAAGATGCAGTAGGAAAAATTGATAAAGCGGCATAAAAACTAAACAGGGTATCTTAGATACCCTGTTTTAAGAAAAGAGGTAAAGAAATGAAAGAATTTACTTATACGATTCAAGATCCACAGGGCATGCATGCAAGACCTGCTGGCAAGATTGCAGCGATTGCTCAAAGCTACCCAGGTAGAGTTACACTCTGGAAAGGAGAAGAAGGTGTTGATGTGAAAAAGCTTCTTCCCTTGATTGGTACAAATCTTAAGCAGGGTGACACTGTTATCATTCGTGTTGAAGGTGAAAATGAAGAACAGGCTGCTTCTTCTATGGAAGCTGCTTTCAAAGAAAATATCTAATCTGAGAGCATCCTTAAGGGATGCTCTTTTCGTTGTAGTACAAGCAAAGCTTGTATATAGTCTTTAAACAGTTGAGTGTACGTAGCACGTGAAACAATAAACCACCCGCTATGCGTGTGGATGGCAAGAAAGTTACACAAAAACATCACCTTTCCTTCTATAAGAGTAAGTGTTCAAGATCCCTTAATCTCCAGTATGGTACGACGCAGGTTGATCGCTTGTTGTTCCTGATTGGCCAAGAGTTAATCGCCGCTATAAATACATATACTTGGCTGACTTATATGGAATCAGGAATCTTTGCATGTTATTACAAGACAATGACTTATGATGAACGTAAGAATGGCTGTGTACAGTTTGCGGAAATGATGAAGAAAGAAGCAAATATGCGTAATCTTTCTATCAAGTGGTCTGTCTATGCCACACCACGTAAGTAATAAACGGTTGATGAAATTATTGAAAAGACAAACTATGCCTTATCAACAATACATGCTAATAGTTATCAGGACTATGTTGAATTTGATCATAAAATGGTTGACCAGGTGGAAGAAGAAAAACGTATTGAAAACATCTTTGATATAGCACTTAAGAATCATTAAATATCAGTATGATATCAACCTAAATATAATAGTCATACAAAAGAAATCGTAGGTGCAGAAGCGCTAGCTCGTTGGAAACAGAAAAATGGCAAAATGTTTCTCCAGGAGAATTTACATCTATTCTAGAAAAGAGAGGGAAGATTCGTAAGTTGGATGGCTATGTCTTTGAAGAAGTTTGTAAGATGGAGATGAAACTACTTGAAGAAGGTCATGCTTTGCATATTTCAATCAATTTATCGTGTGTGAGCGTCTATGAAGATAATGTCGCTGATGCTTATTGATGATATGGCTATGAAGTATGGCAATATTATCAAATATTTACCAATCGAGATAACTGAAAATGCGGCTGTTAGTGATATGAAAATTCATAAGTTAACTCAGAAATTGGCTAAGTATGGTTTTGTTCTGCATAGAGATGACTTTGAGGCTGTTTTTTTTACTCTTGCGGCATTAGAGACACTTCCTTTCACAACACTCAAGCTAGATAAATCACTCGTTGATTTAATTGGCAAGAAGGATGCTGAAGCATTATTAAACATACAGTTGCCTATGTAAAAGAAACGGGTAAGTGTGTTGTTGCGGAAGTTGTGGAAAACGAGGGATAATATGATTTTCTTACATAGATTGGCCGTGATATGATTCAAGGATTCTATTGTGAATAGGCGTTATTGCAAACTGGGGGATACAACACCAAAATAGCTTCTAGGCAAATATTTCACTAAAATCTATCATCAAGTTGAATTAAAATGGCTTGATTATTGTTTAAAGGCAGATCAAGAGAAAAAAATTATTTATGATATCCTCTGTTCACCAGAAATAGGACATTGGCTTTCTTTTACGGTTGGTCCAACAAGCACACCGGGCTATATTGCTTATACATTTACTGTCGTTGATCATGAACATGAAGAAGATGTCATGAATAAACAAACAAGATTTACAAACAATATTGTATTGAGAGTATGAACAATTCTCAGTAGCGACCAGGGCTATAATGAAGCTATGTCAAATGCTTTAGTGGCATTAAGTGAAACAATTCATCCTGATCATCTCTATATTCTTGAAACAGATTAAAACCATCAGCAATACTTTTGAATGGTGCAAAGAGGGCATTACAAGTGAGATGGATACCTTACAGAATCTTAGTTATAATGAATATATGTTGGATTGGGAAACTTTTCTTGAGCATGATACAACGGTTTTTATTCCTGATATTGAGATGTTGAAAGAAGATTATCCGTCTGAATATCGGATTTTAAAACGACAGGGAATCTATCGTTTAATAGCTGCTCCGTTCTATCATAAAGGGAAGCTTACTGGATATCTTGAGGCTGATAATTTTGAATTCTCAGACCTCATTAATACCCGTATTATTCTAGAGATGACTCCCAAATTATTGGAGTAAGAATAGCTAATCATCATATAATCCAGAAACTACATCATCTAAGCAATTATGATAGCTTAACGGGTGTCCATAACCGTAATGCCCTCCTACAATGAATTGCCAAGCTAGAAAAGACCAAAGGATCTCAATGGCCTTAAAACTATCAATGATCGTTATGGCCTTGCAGCTGGTGATGCTGTATTATGTAAAGTTGCTTCACTGCTTTCAAGACAAGTTGGCAGTGCAAATATCTATCGTGAAGGAGGCGATGAGTTCATCGTGCTTCTTCTACTCATGAGTGAACAGGATTTCTTAGAAGCTAAAAAAGCTATACAAAGAAAACTCAGTGAAACAAAAGAATGTGTTATTGCGGTTGGGTTTGCATATACTGAAGATATGATGCAAATAAATGAAACAATAACACTTGCAGATAATAAGATGTATAAAGATGAAGCTGAATACTATCGTATACATGATTGGCGTAAACGTAGTTAAGTTTATGCATTTTTTAACGCAAAAAGATTGTATTTTCATGCAAGATAGTTGATAATAAAGGCACAAAAAGAAATAGGAGGAAATAGTCTATGAAATGGGTTTGTGATGTTTGTGGATTCGTATACGAAGGTGACGAATTACCAGAAGATTATGTATGTCCAGTTTGTGGTGTAGGTGCTGATCAATTCTCACCTGTAGAAGACGGCGAATAATAGATTATTGAGTACTAGCTCAAGTTAGTACTCTTTTTTTGTGCTAAAATAAAGCTATGAAAGAAGGTTGAAATTATGAATATTAAGAAAATTGTGATTGCAGGAGCAGGGACAATGGGCTATTCCATGGCTGATATTTTTGCGAAATATGGCTATGATGTTGTGCTCTATAATCATCGTCAGGAAACACTAGATAAAGCCAAAACAAAGATCTCTGAAGCTTCAAGAGAGAAGATTGCCTATACTGTAAATATGAAGGCATTTGGAGATTGTGACTTGATTGTTGAAAATATTGTTGAAGACTTTGATAAGAAGTTTGCCTTCTATCAAGAACTTGACAAATATGTCAAAGACGATACTATCATCGCAACCAATACATCAGGATTATCCATCAACAAGCTCTCTGAAGCTGTCAGTCATCCAGAACGCTTTATTGGCTTCCACTGGTTTAATCCACCAACACTCATTCTCTTAACAGAAATCATTAAGAATGATCATACAAGAGATGATGTAGCCAAAGCTATTTATGATTTAGCCTTATCCATTGACAAGAAACCAGTTCTTGTCAATAAAGATGTCTTAGGCTTTGCGGCTAATCGATTACAGTTGGCTGTGGTAAGAGAAGCGTTGAGTTTAGTTGATGCTGGAGTTGTTTCTAAAGAAGGTATTGATGATGTCATGAAGTATGGCTTAGGCTTTAGATGGGCTTGCTTAGGTCCACTTGAAACATTGGATTTTGGTGGCCTGGATACGTTCTATCATGTCTCTAGCTATCTCATGCCAGATTTAGAAGATTCTCATGAAATTCCTAAAGAACTTGCTGAACACTATGAACGTGGAGAACTTGGCGTAAAGACGAAAAAAGGCTTCTATGACTATGCCAATGGCAAGGACGTTGAAGCAACAAAAGTTCGTGATACAAAGCTTCAAAAACTCTTTGATGCTTTATATAAAGAATAGATATTTAGAATAATACGACACAATAATTGTATATTTATGGTTACAGGAAATAAAAAATCAAAAAAGTTATTGACAGTTGAAAAGAGTTAACGTATTATGTAGCCAAGTTAAATAAAAAAGCTTCGACCAGGAGAGTAGCTTTTAGGAATTCTTTAGCGAGGTCATACAGAGTGAAAGGTGACTAGATGAACTAGGAGTGAAGCGCACCTGTGAGTGTTCCTTTGAACTGAGTAGGAGGAAACGTGAACCTGCGTTAAGGGATTGAGTTGGTTCATATATTTTATATGAGCAACTAGAGTGGTACCGCGTATAGAACGTCTCTAGAATATTTCTAGAGGCGTTTTTTTGATGAGGAGGCAATGATATGAAAGTCCGACGAAGAGAGTTAAGTTTTGATTCATAAATAATAAAATAAGAAAAGTAGAGGAAAAAAGATTATGGAAAAGAAATTTAATAAAGTTGTTTTAGCTTATTCAGGTGGTTTGGATACATCAATTATCATTGCTTGGTTAAAAGAGAATTATGGATGTGAAGTTATTGCGGTAGCAGCTGATGTTGGTCAGAAGGATGAACTTGAAGGACTTGAACAAAAGGCCTTAAATACAGGTGCTGATAAATTCTATTGCTTAGATTTAAAACATGATTTTGTTTATGACTTTATTTTTCCAGCTATTAAAGCGAATGCGAAATATGAAGATAAGTACTTACTTGGTACTTCACTCGCAAGACCTATTATTGGTAAGAAGTTAGTAGAGATTGCAAAAAAAGAAGGCGCTGACGCTATCTGTCATGGCTGTACAGGTAAGGGTAATGATCAGGTCAGATTTGAACTTGCGATTAAGGCCTTTGCCCCAGATATGCCAATCATTGCACCTTGGAGAGTATGGGATATCAAATCAAGAGATGACGAAATTGATTATGCAGAAGCAAGAAAGATCCCACTTAAAATCAATAGAGAAACAAACTATTCCAAAGATAAGAACTTATGGCACTTATCACATGAAGGATTGGACTTAGAAAATCCTGCTAATGAACCAAAATATGATGAAATTCTAGAATTAGGTGTTTCTCCAGAAAAAGCACCTGACACACCAACATATATCACAATTACTTTTGAAAAAGGTATTCCCGTTGCTTTGAATGGTGAAAAGATGGATGGTGTGGCTTTAATTGAAAAATTAAATGAAATCGGTGGTGCAAACGGAATTGGTATTATCGATATGGTTGAAAACAGACTTGTTGGTATGAAGTCTAGAGGTGTCTATGAAACACCAGGTGGTACTATTCTTTATAAAGCACATGCTGACTTGGAAGAGATCACACTTGACAAATATACACAGCACTTTAAACAGAAAGTCAGTCTTGAATTAGCTGATATTCTCTATAATGGTTATTGGTATTCACCTTTAACAGAAGCCATCAATGCCTTTGTTGATAAGACACAGGAAAATGTCAACGGTGATGTAAAACTGAAGTTATATAAAGGCAATATTATGGAAGCAGGTATGACTTCACCAACAACACTTTATTCAGAACAAACAGCATCATTTGGTGAAGATGATGATTATAATCAGGCTGATTCAGCAGGCTTTATTAATCTTTATGGATTACCAATTAAGATGATTGCAAAAGCTAAGGAACATAAATTATAGGAGGAAAGCATTATGGCATTATGGGCAGGAAGATTTAGTAAAGAAATAGCAGAAGACGTGAATGCGTTTAATTCATCAATATCATTTGATTGCCGTATGTATCGCCAAGATATCAAAGGCTCTCTTGCCCATAGCAAGATGCTTTACAAACAAGGTATTATTGATGAACAAGCTTACAAAGAAATCCAGCAAGGACTTAAAGAGATATTAAAGGATATTGAAGAAGGCAAGTTACTCTTTGATCCCAATGCAGAAGATATTCATATGTTTATCGAAGCAGAACTGACAAAGAAATATCCCGTCTCAGGCAAGAAGCTGCATACCGGCCGTTCGAGAAATGACCAGGTTGCTCTTGACTTAAGACTCTATGTACATGATGAAATCAAAGAAGTGAAAGAACTCCTTCACCATCTCATCACAACACTAACAACTATTGCCTCAAAACATACCGAAACAATTATGCCAGGCTATACGCACATGCAAAGAGCTCAGCCGATTACCTTTGCCCATCACTTGATGGCTTATGCAGAAATGTTTTTAAGAGACATGGATCGACTCAACGATATTGATGAACGTACAAATGTCTCACCTCTAGGCTGTGGTGCTCTTGCGACAACGACCTATCCATTAGATCGTCAGTTTGTAGCAGAAGAACTAGGCATGAATGATATTATGTATAATTCACTTGATGGTGTGAGTGATCGTGATTATGCGATTGAATTCATTAATGCTTTGGCTCTTATCATGATGCATATGTCAAGATTCTCTGAAGAAATCATTCTTTGGTGCAGCTGGGAATTTAAGTTCATCGATCTAGATGATGCTTATGCGACAGGTTCATCCATCATGCCGCAAAAGAAGAATCCCGATATTGCTGAACTTGTAAGAGGAAAGAGTGCAAGAGTCATCAACAGTGTCTCTACACTTCTTACAGTCATGAAGGGGATTCCTCTTGCATATAATAAGGATATGCAGGAAGATAAGGAAACACTCTTTGATGCCTTGGATCAAGTCAAGCTGTGTTTGCCAGTCTTTGATGAAATGCTGGCAACTATGACAGTACATAAAGACAAAATGAGAGAAGCAGCTGCCAAAGGCTTCATCAATGCAACTGATTGTGCAGATTATCTGACAAAGAAGGGTATGGCTTTTAGAGATGCCTATAAGATTACAGGCAAGCTTGTAGCTTACTGCATTGAAAATAATGAAACACTTGAATCATTACAGCTCTCTGAATTCAAACAGTTTACGAATATGTTTGAAGGTGATGTTTACAACGCTATTAGCTTAGAGACATGTGTTAAAAATAGAGCTGTTGTTGGTGGTCCAAGTCCAGAAATTGAAAAGACCAATATCGCAAGAGTGATTAAGAAAGCTGGTGCATTATTATGATCAAGGCGGGAATTATTGGGGCAAGTGGTTATGCTGGAAGTGAAGTATTAAGATTCTTGCTGAACCATCCTGAAGTTGAAGTTGTAGGCGTGAGTGCGCATTCTGATGCCAACAAGAAAGTTTCAGAACTTTATCCATCTTTCTATCAAATCTGTGATCTGCCATTTTTAGAAGATGAAGATGAAGTGATTGCAAGAGCAGATGTCATTTTTGCGGGATTGCCAGCAGGCATCAGTGAACCCTTTGCCCAAAAAGCACTAGATCAAAACAAGAAGTTTATAGATTTAGGTGCTGACTTTAGACTCGATAACCCAGAAGACTACGCTTTCTGGTATGGCAAGAAGTATGAAAACAGTGCCCTTCATCAACAACAGGTCTATGGCTTACCAGAAACACACCGCAACGAAATCAAACAGGCTAGTTTAATTGGTAATCCAGGCTGTTATCCAACAAGTGTTCAGCTCGGTCTCTATCCAATTATGCTTCATCATCTCTATGCTAATAAACATATCATTGTCAATTCGGCATCAGGAGTAACTGGGGCAGGAAAGAAACTGACAGAAGATACGCACTTCACTAAGACGAATGAATCCTTTCATCCATATAAAGCAGGCAACCATCGTCACACACCTGAAATAGAGCAGGAGCTCACAAAGATGAGTGGGGAAGCCATACATATTACCTTTGTACCACATCTTTTACCAGTCAATAGAGGTATTGTTTCAACAATGTATATTGATCTCAAAAAAGATATTAAACTCGAAGATATTTATAAGCTTTATCAAGAAACATATCAAGATGAACAGTTTGTGCGTGTCTTACCATTAGGTAAGCAAGCAGATCTTAAGTTTGTAACTTATACAAACTATTGTGATATTTCATTACATATGGATGAAAGAAATCATACACTTATTGTCGTTTCAACAATTGATAATATGGTTAAAGGAACAGCAGGCCAAGCTATTCAGAATATGAATTTAATGTTTGGCTTAAAAGAAAATACAGGACTGAATTATGTCGGCCCTTCTTTCTAGGGGGAAATAAGATATGAGAGATATAACTGGTGGTGTTTGTGCACCAGAAGGCTTTATGGCTAATGGGATACATGCAGGAATGAGAAAGAATAAATCAAAGAAAGATTTATCCTTAATCTATTCAAAAGAACCATGTATTGCCGCAGCAACCTATACACAAAATAAGGTAAAAGGGGCACCATTAATTGTCACAAAGAAACATTTAAAAGATGGTATTGCCCAGGCTATTATTTGTAATAGTGGGAATGCGAATACATGTAACAGTAATGGTGTTGAACTTGCAACGGAAACATCAGAACTGCTAGCTAAGGAACTTGGCATTAAGGAAGAAGATGTCATTGTCGCTTCAACAGGTGTGATCGGCCAGCCCATGGTCATTGATCCATTTAAGGAGCATATGCATGAACTTGTGGCAGGTTTGAAGAAGGATGGCTCTGATGATGCCGTCCAGGGTATTATGACAACGGATACAAAGCCTAAAGAATATGCCGTTGAGTTCGTTATTGATGGACAGATTGCCCATATTGGAGCAATTGCGAAAGGCAGTGGAATGATTCATCCCAACATGGCAACTATGTTGGCATTTGTGACAAGCGATGTTGATATTTCCAAGGAAATGCTGGATATCATGATTCATGAAGTTGTCAATGATACATTTAATATGGTCTCTGTTGATGGTGATACATCAACAAATGATATGCTTTGTGTAATGTGTAATGGTCTTGCAGGCAATAAGAAAATTGTCTTCAAAGATCATGATTACCAGGTGATGGAAGATGCGCTGTTCTATATTTGTGAACAACTTTCAAGAGATATTGCGAAAGATGGTGAAGGTGCTACAAAGCTGCTCACATGCAAGGTATCCCATGCCAAGTCGGTCTGGAACGCGAAAGCTGTAGCTAAGAGCGTTATTACGTCTTCGCTCTTTAAAGCGGCCATGTTTGGTAAGGATGCCAACTGGGGACGTATTCTTTGTGCCATTGGCTATGCACCTGCCGATGTTGATGTCAATAAGGTTGATGTTCACTTACAATCAACAGTAGGGAATCTCTACGTTTGCCATAATGGCATGGGGGTTGAGTTTGATGAAGAGTTTGCGACTAAAGTGCTGAGTGAAGATGAAATCATTATTGCGATTGATCTCAATGATGGTGACTATTCTGCTACAGCATGGGGCTGTGATCTCACTTATGACTATGTCAAAATTAATGGCGACTATCGAACATAGGAGGGGAGGTAGATGGCTACGGATGCAGTACTAAAAGCCCATATTCTTTCAACAGCCATTCCATACCTTCAAGAATATCGTGGTAAGGTTGTTGTTGTGAAATATGGTGGTAATGCGATGATTGATGAAGATCTCATCAATAATGTCATTGATGATGTTTGTCTGATGAATCTTGTGGGCATTAAAGTTGTGCTTGTGCATGGAGGTGGTCCTGAAATCTCCCATGCCTTAAAGCGTGCCCATATTGAATCGAAATTCATCAATGGCTTAAGATATACGGATGCTGATACTATTGATATTGTCCAGGAAGTATTAGCAGGCAAGGTGAATAAGAATCTTGTCAAAAGAATACAAGCAAAGGCTAACAAAGCTGTCGGGCTTTCCGGTATCGACAATATGCTTCTTGAAGCTAAACCTGTCAGTGAGGAGCTGGGGTATGTAGGAGAAATTACAGCTGTTCATAGTGAATTAGTGGAAGCGTTGTTAGACAAAGGGTATATTCCTGTTGTAGCAAGTGTCGGTATGGATACGAATGGCAACTCCTATAATATCAATGCGGATACAGCTGCTGCGGCCATTGCGGCTGAATTAGGTGCTGAGAACTTATTAGTTGTATCGGATATACCTGGCTTGTTGAAGGACAAGGATGATGAAGCATCTTTAATTTCAGAGGTTACAATTAGGGATGTTGATAAGCTAGAGGAAGCTGGCGTGATAGCTGGCGGGATGATTCCAAAGGTGGAATGCATTATCAATGCACTAAAGGGTGGTGTGAAGAAAGCTGTCATTATTGATGGACGTCTGCCACATTCTATTCTTATTGAAATCTTTTCAGATGAAGGATTTGGTACGCTATTTAAAAGGGCATAACTCTTTTTCGTATACTAAGAGCTAGAAGTGATCAATTGCTTCTAGTTCTTTTGTTTTAGGATAATATTCCATAATTTTGAAATAATATGTAGTCTTTATCAGGGAGACAATAACATTGGTTGTTATATTGAAAATATCCATATCATCAAGGAAGTTTGTATCTAAGAATTGCAGTATGCCCTAGGTCTTCCTGATTAAGATGTACTTAGAAAATGACTTTGTTGTAATTATTGCAGTAAAGTATTTGATTAGCTTAAAAATAGCGTGATTTCTTAATTCATTTTTCATATATTGAAAAATACTCTTTATATAGCTATAATAGAAGAAAAAAGGATGATGATGACATGAAAAATGCAGCAATATTATTAGCAGACGGTTTTGAAGAAATAGAATGCTTGGGTACTGTTGATATTTTAAGAAGAGCAGGTATTCAAGTTGATATGATTTCAATGAATGAAGAACTTGTTGTAGTGAGTGCAAGAAATATTATGGTACGTGCAGATAAGAACTTTAACCAGATGGATCAATATGACATGATCATTCTTCCTGGTGGAGCTGGTGCATGGAAACTGAGAGATGATGATCGTGTGATTGCGTTGTTGAAGAACTATGATCATGATGAAAAGTATATCTCAGCTATTTGTGCAGCACCAATGGCATTAGGAACAGCAGGTATTGTTGAAGGAAAAACAGTAACAAGTTATCCTGGAGAAGAGATTGAGAGCTATTTGAATAATACGCATTATGTTGAAGATGAAGTTGTTACCGATGGCCATCTCACAACATCACGTGGTCCAGCAACGACATTTGCCTTCGCTTATCGTCTTGTAGACTTGCTTGGTGGCGATAGTGAAGCACTTAAGGAAGGCATGCTTTATAATAAATATTTGAAAAAGTAAAAGAGAAGATATGCATATCTTCTCTTTTAAAATGCCTATATAAATAAAAAACCTCTCATATGAGAGGTAGTAATCCAATGGTGACGGATACGGGATTCGAACCCGTGAATGCATGCGTGAAAGGCATGTGAGTTAACCGTTTCTCCAATCCGCCACAGATGGCGCCTCAAGTAGGACTCGAACCTACGACCCCCTGATTAACAGTCAGATGCTCTAACCAACTGAGCTATTGAGGCATGTCCCCTTGGACCTCACATAATATAACATGTATCAATATTCTTGTCTACAAAAAAGTGAAAAAGTTTATGCAAAAGTTTCAAGAAAAGTATTAAAGAGATCTAGAAGAGATCTCTTTAATATAAGATAAACATATAAAATATAAAGAGGTAAGAAAAGATAATAACTATTTAGTAATAAATTCAGGATAAGCCTGAGATCCATGTTCACCGATATCAAGACCACCAATCTCTTCCTGAGCACTAGCACGTAAGCCCATTGTTTTAGCGATAATTTTAAACATAATGAAGCTTGTAATACCTACCCAAAGAACAACTGATGTAATGCCTAATAACTGGATGCCAAGCTGTTTGAATCCACCACCATAGAACAAGCCAGTTATAGCAGAAGTAACAGGTGTTTTTGTGGCAAATAAGCCAACCGCAATTGTACCCCAGATACCATTCAGGCAATGCACACCTACAGCCCCAACAGGATCATCAATATGGAACTTCTTATCCAATAATTCAATACCAAAGACAACCAATACACCAGAAACAGCCCCAACAGCCATAGAACCATAATAATCAATGACATGACAACCAGCAGTAATAGCAACTAAACCAGCTAAAGTACCATTAAGTGTCATAGAGATATCAGGCTTACCATAACGATGCCAAGTGACAAACATTGTCACAATTGTAGCTGTACAGGCAGCTAAATTTGTCGTTAAGGCAGTATGACCAACATATGTTGCTGCTTCGAGAGAAGAGCCTGGGTTGAATCCAAACCAGCAGAACCATAGTACAAAGACACCTAAAGCTCCTAAAGGAATGTTATGACCAGGGATGGCATTTGAAGAACCATCATTATTGTATTTACCAATACGAGGTCCTAAGGCAATGGCTCCCATTAATGCAGCAACACCGCCAACTGTATGAACGGCAGCACTACCAGCATAGTCTACAAAACCAAGTTTAGCTAACCAGCCACCACCCCAGATCCAGTGACCGGATACAGGATAGATACAAAGAGAAATAATAAATGTATATAGTAAGTAAGCTTTAAATTTTGTACGCTCAGCCATAGCCCCTGAAACAATTGTTGCAGCTGTCGCACAGAAGACTGTCTGGAAAAAGAGATAGACAGTTGGTGATAAATCTTTAAAAGCCTGTAATTTCAAGCCTGTTGGATTGAAGAATCCGCTTGAGCCTATAATCCCCCCGACATCATTACCGAACATCAATCCAAATCCCAAGACAAAGAATGCAATGGATCCAATACAAAAGTCCATTAAGTTCTTCATCAGGACGTTGTTTGCGTTTTTACTTCGCGTAAACCCTGTTTCTAGAATGGCAAAGCCAGCCTGCATGAACATAACCAGGCAACTTGCCACAAAGACCCAAACAATGTTGATTAATCTTATTGTGTTCATATGTATTCCCCCCAATTCATATAAAGCCTATAAAGCTTCTTCGCCCTTAGCACCAGTACGAATACGCATAGCATCCAGGCATTCATAAACGAATACTTTACCATCACCAACATTACCAGTTGGCAACACTTCAGCAATTCTTGCAAGAATCGTATCAACCTTGGCATCACGGACAATGACTTCGACTTTCATTTTTGGCACCAGGTTCACATTGTAGACAACACCCCTATATTGTTCTACATAACCCATCTGGTTACCATAGCCCATAACGTTAGAAATATTCATCCCCGATACTTTCATATCAACAAGAATCTTTTTTAAGTCTTCAAACTTCTCTGGTCGAATAATAATTTCTAGCTTTTTCATATTGCCCCTCCTTCTTGAAAAGATATTATCATTATAATAGAAATCTATTAATATGCAAGATTAAATTATCAAAATGACATAAAATTATCAATTATAAAAAATAACGAGAAAACAACCAAAAAGCCATTGACACTATAAAACGTATTTGATATTATAAGTGAGCATTCGGTGAAGGGAGCTTAGCTCAGTTGGGAGAGCGTCTGCCTTACAAGCAGAGGGTCAGCGGTTCGAGCCCGTTAGCTCCCACCATTTGTATTAAAACTAGATAATGCCGACTTAGCTCAATTGGTAGAGCAACTGACTTGTAATCAGTAGGTTGTGGGTTCAATTCCTATAGTCGGCACCATTTAATGGGGAGGTAGCGAAGTGGCTAAACGCGGCTGACTGTAACTCAGTTCCTTTTGGTTCGATGGTTCGAATCCGTCCCTCCCCACCATCCTT
>OCTW013378148.1_pt1 | contig 21249 bp, 15 predicted proteins | sample 1539671 | NCBI WGS metagenome assembly OCTW01 (sample SAMN02144230, study PRJEB22623) | gut metagenome | biome: sheep rumen | host: Ovis aries | place: New Zealand
TGGAACAAAAAGAGCCGGAAAAATGACAAAAGGTTAACAACCCCCAGCAATGTCAAACTTAACCGTGGGAATTAATAGAACCCACCTTAAGGAGTTCAGGAGTTACATGAGTTGCAGGAATTACAGACGTTAGTTCTCTGAGCTTCTCATCGAGAGCATCAGCGCTTTGACTATCGTCTGTAACTCCTGCAACTCCTGTAACTCCTGCAACTCCCATGTAATAGACAATCCCTCTCAATACCAGCGCACGGCGTTGGAATAGCCCGAGCGCTTGTCGTACTTCAGTGCGTCGGTAAGCGTGGAGGCATTGCAACGGAACGAGAAATTATAGCTGGTATAGGGAGCCAGCACCACTGAGCACGACATGGAGAAGCAGTGCAGGTCGCGCGACAGCGAGGCCGTGGTCATGGAGAGCCGCTTCTGGTCGAAGTCGTAGCCGCTGGTGAAATTGATGTTCCAGCCGTCTGACAGGCGGATGTTTCCGCTCAGGTTCAGGTTCTGCGAGAAGGCGTAGGGATAGCGCATGGTCTTCGTATTGAACTTTCCACTCGTGTTTTCTCGCATCGTGATACCGTAGCTGAGGGTCAGGCTCCACGGCATGGAGAAGCCCATGTATCCGTCGTCGTCGGTCTCGGCCTTGCCGGCATTCTTCTTCGTAGCGCCGTGTTTGCCGCGCTCCAAGTCATCGTCGATGTTCGACTCCACACCCGTGTCTTCGTAGCCGTCGTCTTCATCGTCTTCATCATCTTTGTCGCTGTCGTCTTTCTTCCCGAACCATTTCTTCAGGTTCTCTGGGTTCAGCGTGAGCGAGAAGCTCTGCGATGTGCCTTGGAATCGGCCAAACCTGCCGTAGCCGTATTCGGTATGCGTGCCCAGATATGGGTTGCCGTTCTCGTCGAGTTCGTAGGCGTATGTGGCAAAGACGGCGTTCATGTTGAACGTATAGTTCTTCCACCACTTCAGTCGCAGTCTCATGTTGAGGTCGCTGAGCGGTCTTTCGGTGGCCGACATGTTGTAAGACATCGACGCGCCAAGCTCATCGATGATGCTGATTTTGCGGTATCCGGTGGAGTCCTTGTCCGACTTTACCTTCATCTCAATGTTGTTTCCTATGTCGACAGAGATGCTTCCTGTCTTTCCCTTTCCCGGCACACCGAAGAGTCCGTTCTGATAGGGCGAATAGTCGACGAGGGTAACGTTGCCCTCAGCGTCTGTCTTCGTGTAGGTCTGGTAGTATCCATAACGGGCACTACCGAAGTCGGGCGCATAGCTATAGCTCACCGACGGCGTCAGCACGTGGCGCACGGCCTGCAGCTTATCACCGAAGATCTTGCGGTTCGGCGTCCACATACCATAGAGCTTGGTGCTGGCCGAAAGGCTCAGGTTCCAGTTGTACACGTTGTAGAATCCGTAGACAGTGTCGGTCACTTCCCTGTTGGTGGCAGGGTCCCAGCGCTTCTCCACCCTGTCGCTATACATGCGGTCGGTGAAGTTGAACGACGGTGTGACGTTGACGTAGTCAAGTATTGTGAAACTTCCGCTGATGGGAATACTGTGGTTCATGCCGTTTTTCCAGTCCTTAATGAGGTTGGAGTGCATCAGCTGGTTTTCCTTCGTGTCGATGCTGTTTGAGAACTGTCCGGTGTAGCTCATGGCTATTTTCTCGTACCAGCGTTCCTTGCCCGCGGAGTGCTTTCGACGGAATGGATAGAAACGCGAGACAGAGATGTTCAGGTCGGGCAGCTTCAGGGCGATTGTGGTGTCACGCATGTTCTGGGCCACATTGGCGGTTCCGCTCAGCGACATGCCAATGCTGCTGAACGTTGTCGACCACGACACCGACGACGTTCTGGTGCTCTGCGTCATCGTCTGCGGGTTATACAGGCTGCTCAGATTGTTGCGCTCAAAGCTGCTGGTGGCGAAATTCACCTGCGCCGACAGCGTGTTATAGGGATTGGCCTTGGCATCCTGGCGATGACTCCACTGCAGTTTGAAGCTCTCCGACTGGGTAAAGTCGGGCATGCCTTTGTCTCCGTTCTTCGTGTTCTGATAGTTGAAATAGAACGAGCCACTGTACTTATAGCGCTTGCGATAGTTCGATGCTGCACTGAGGCCCCACGACCCTTTGGTGTAGATTTCGCCCAGAAGCTTCAGGTCCCATTTGTCGCTTACGGCAAAATAGTAGCCACCGTCGCGCAGGTAGAAGCCACGTGTCGACTCATCGCCATAGGTGGGCATGATGAAGCCGCTTGAATAGCTCTTCGTGAACGGGAAGAAACCATAGGGGATAGCCAGCGGCAGAGGCACGTCGCACACCACCAGATAGGCCGGACCGAAGACAACGTCCTTGCCGGGCCGCATCTTACCGCGGGAGATGGCAATGTAGAAATCGGGGTGCTCGGCATCGCACGTCGTGTAGCGTCCGTGCATGAAATAGTTCACGCCCGAGCTGTCGCGCTTGGCCTTCTCACTCCACAGGAAACCTTCGTCTTGTTCGGTATAGACATTGGTGATAAGGCCTTTCTTGGTCTTAAAGTTGAATGCAATGGTGTCGTTCTCGTAGGTATCGCCGCCCATCTTAAATACCGGTCTGCCCACTATCTCAGTCTGAGTTGAGTCCTTGTAAGAGCCCATGGCATGCACGATGTTGCTGTCAAGACTGAGGTACATCTTGTCGCTCGTCAGGTTCATAATCTGATAGTCTACCGACGCCGAACCGTAGAGGTGGGCGGTCTTGGTCTTCGCATCATAAACGATGGAATCCTCGGCCGAGTAGTCCACGGGCGACTCTATGGCGTTCTTCTTTCGCTTGTTCAGACTGTCCAGACGGATGCTGTCGTCGATGATTTTGTTGTGGCGGAACACCTCCAGCTGCAGCGAGTCCATGCCCATGGTGTCTTCGGGCGCCACGCCCTCAAACGCCTTCTGACGGTCCAGGTAGTCCTGATAGTCGGAGGGGAACAGGTCTATGTCGTCGAGATTCCTCGGCCGGAAGGTCGTATCGGGCTCATCGGGCCGCACAGCATCCTGCCAGTTCTTCACGAAGAAGGGCAGGCGAACATCCGCCATCACAAACATGACGACGAACAGCATGACGAAAAGAACCCACTGTTTTCTCATTCTTGAATGCTATGGATACATGGCGCCAAGGCCACATACGACGTGCAAAGGTACTCTTTTTAATTAAGAATGAAGAATGAAGAACGAAGAATTAACGTATTTAATTGATAATTATCAATTGGAAAAGCACACAAACAGAATTAGGAGTTGCAGGAGATATATTTAGGAGTTACAGGAGTTCAGGAGTTGCAGACGATACGTTTGTACGCGCTTTTATGCTAATCTGCGGATAAAACTATCGTCTGCAACTCCTGTAACTCCTGAACTCCTGTAACTCCCAAACATCTCCTGCAACTCCTAATATACCTACTAAAGCAGAGTCTTTTGTGTCCCCCTCGGGGGACGAGGGGGGGGGGCCTACTCCTCACTTCAGCTTCGGCTTCAGCTCATCGGGCGACTCATTCGTAAACATATTGACCGGCGGTGACTGCTTTTCAAACAGGTCTGTTATGGTCTGCACGTCGAGACGGATGGCGGGCTTGAAGCGGTCGCCCTGCATATAGCTGAGAATGGACTGCCGGAGCTGGCGCGCCACTACGCGACGACTGAGGTCGCTGTCAATGTCGATGGTCGTCATGAGCAGCTGCCCGTTCAGCACGTTGGCCTCAATCATCAGGCCCAGTTTCCTGCTGACGTGCCAGGTGTCTATGGGTTGTACGATGGGCTGATAGTCGGACGGGAAAGCCGAAAGGTTCATCACCTGCACGTTGTTCACCAGTTCCCACCAGTTCAGGTTCTGCCAGTCGTCGGTGGGAAACAGCGCAAACACGGGGTGGGTGTTCTGAATGTAGGAGCCAGTAGTGTGGGGCGGCCTCATCTTAAACCAGCTGGTGTTCCAGAAAACAGGCAGGTATCGGTGCTTCACATCGCTGCCATAGCGCACCTTGCCGGCAGCGGTGATGAGCACACGGCCACCATTCTGCAGCACCTGAATGGCCTTGGCGTCGAGCGTATCGGTGATGTGGACGTCCGTCTGTCGCTGAGTTATGGGTGGCGTCGATGGCATCTTTCGGGGATACACCCAGAGAGTCCAGCTGTTGCTGATGTCGCGACCGTATGCCTCGGCTGCCTTCGGGTCCACCGAAATAGTGAGGCGCAGCTTCTTGGGCAGACCGTCGTTCAACACCTGACTGAGAGGTATCTCGAGGGTGGCAAAGTCTTTCGTCTTGCCCAAGGGGATGGGCTTCGTGGAGAGGACTCCCTTTCGGCTGAAGGCATCTTGGGCAGATGCGTTTCCGAAGGCTGCAAGCTCATAGGTGGTCTCCGTCCTTTGGCTGCCGATGGGTTGTGTCCACGCGTTGTACATATCGACCGCGAGGCGCAGCGTGTCGCCTTCTTCATAGACGAAGCGCGGCAGACGGGCGAGCGGAACCACGGGAGCACAGAAGCTCATCCAGTCGTTCTCGGTGGGCGGAGCGGCTTTCTCCTGCCAGAAGACATTGAGCGGACCCACAAGGGCGGTACCCTGTCCGCTGTAGTCGTTCAGCCCGAGCAGCTGGAATCCGGCGTAGTCTTTCGTGCGCAGGTTCCGCTCCATCTCATACTTGTAGGCCACGTCTTGCAGTTCGCGACTGGCGTGGAGGAAGCGCTGGGCCTGCGTCTGCATGCCGTTGTCGCGCAGCAGGTCGCGGAAGATTTCGAAGTTGCGGGCCTTGTAGGCACCGGTGTAAAGGGGCATTTCGCTGAAGTCGGGGAAGGCACACCACTGACCTTGCTCATGGGCGATGATGGGCGTGCGGTTGGGAACGGTGTCCTTATAGTTGCGCGGAAAGTCTATCTGCGACTCGTAGTCGTCGTCGCTATGGGGGATATGTCGATCCCAGTCGAGACCTCGGGCACCGCCTTTCACGTGGTATTGCGACCCGTTGTCCCACGCCCATCCGCCTCCTACCGACGCACCGCAGTAGACGCGCGAGGGGTCATACGCCTTCATCGTTGCCACAAAGTCGTTGCACCACGCCACCCAGTCGCCGGCGGGCTCATTGCCGGCTGCCATCATCACAAACGAGGGGTGGTGGCCGTAGGTGTCGACAATGCGCTTGCACTCTTCCAACAGGTATTCATCGATGGACTGCCCACGTCGCAGCCTCACACCGTGATTAGGCCACGACGGACCTTCAGGTTGCAGGTAGAAGCCCAGACGGTCGGCTGCTGCAAAGGCGGCTTCGGGTGGGCAATAGGAGTGGAACCTCATGTGGTTCAGCCCGTATTGTGCGCATTGGATGAAGATAGCCTTCCACGACTCCTCGTCGGTCGGTGGATAGCCCGTCAGGGGGAAGCAGCAGTTCTCTACCGTTCCGCGCAGCCAGATGGGACGCTTGTTGAGCATGAACTGCCGACCTTCTATGCTGATTTCGCGCAGGCCGAAGGTCACGGGAATGGTGTCGCCCTTGTAAACCACGTTGCGCGTATAAAGCATAGGGTTGAACTCGTCCCATAGCTGCGCGTCGCTGCCGAGCGAGAAGTGGTATTCCTGCTCATTGATGACGATGGTCACCTCTTTCTTTTCCACGTCGGAGTAGACGCGCTTGCGCCAGATAATGGGCTGGGCGCGCAGTTCCAGCCGGCCCACCACGCCGTTCCAGTTGCCCTGCGTCTGGTCGGTGACGCTGTGGGAGTCCTGACCCACACAGACGTTCTCGATGCCATTATATATAAGTAAGGTGATGTCGTTGTCCTTGCCGAAGCGAACGAAGTCGGTCACGTCGTATTGGTGGGGAGTGCTGAGCGACATCTGGTGACCCACCTCGCGGCCGTTCACCAGCAGTGTGGTCTCAATGTGGGGACGCTCCAGGAAGAGGGTGACGCGACGGCGGCGCCAAGCCTTCGGAATGCGCACCGTGCGCTGATAGCAGGCGCGGCCCACGTAGTGTTTGTCGGGGGTGAGGAAGAAGGGGAACTTCATGTTTCCCGCCACGCGGTATTTCGCCATGTAGGGGTTGAAGTAGTAGGACGAGTCGTAGAGGCTGCCCGTCCACGGCGTATGGGTGTCCACGTCGTTGCCCTTGCCGTTGGTGAGCATGGAGCCGGGCAGATGGATGGTTTCTGTGGGAGAAGACGGACCGCGGTCGGACATGGTGGCGAAAGTCCACTGGCCGCTCAGGTCGATGACCGTCTGGGCCGACAATGCCCAGCTCATCAGGAGGAAGAGGGAAAGGAAGGTTTTTCTCATTGCGTAGCGTTTGTTTCTAAGGGTTTGTCGTGGGAGCTCAGCTGTCAGTGCCTTCGAAGGCTCTGTGCCACTCGCGGAAGCGCTCCAGGCCGGCCTCGCCAAACTTCGCCAGACTGCGCTCCGCCTGCTCGTAGGTCTTTTCCTGGTCGGGACGGGTCTTCGAAAAGAACTTGTCGGCATAGCAGATGAGCTTCTCTTCCATGGTCTCGGGCAGGAACGACTGGTGCGGAAGCGGGAGGTTCTGGCTGACGATGTCGTCGAGCGAAAGTCCGGCTCCGGTGTGGCGTTCACACACACGGGCGTGGCGCGGATAGCCCTCGGCGCGCAGCAGCTCGGCGCCCTCGCGGCCATGACAGATATAGGGCTCGGTGCCGAAACACGATATGCCGGGAGCATCACAGCGGAAAATGCCGATGTCGTGGAGCATGGCGGCCTCCTCCAGAAAGCACAGGTCGAGGGACAGTTCGGGGTGGCGGCGCGCTATGAGCAGGGCCTTGTCGGCCACGGCACGGCTGTGGGTGAGAAGGATGCTGCGCAGCTCGTTGTCGTCGGGGTAGTATTTGTCGATGATGCCTTGGTAATTCATTGGGGGTATAAGGTAATGGATGGTGGGTGATGTAGCAGAGGTTATTTGCCGAAAGTGCGGGCACTGAGAAAGCGATGGAAGGCTTCGGCGTAGGCTTCGGTGACGTGTATCACCTCCTCGCCTATGTAGATGCAGTCGTTGCGGTCCACTTTCCTGATGTGGTCGAGGGCAATAATGTAGCTGCGATGTACTCGCAGAAAGCGGTCGGCGGGCAGCATGTCCTCCACCGACTTCATGGTGAGGTGGGTGATGAGCGGCCTCCGCTCGCCCTCCAGATAGAACATCACGTAGTCCTTCATGCCGCTCACGTAGAGGATGCTTGCGAAAGGCAGCTGGCGCAGCTCGCCGTCGACACGGATGAAACACGACGAGGACAACGGCCCACGGCCATGCCCTCCCTGTCCGCCTTCAGCGGAAGACAGCAAGCCATCTGCAACGGCAGGCCCTCCCTCGGGGACAGTTGGGGGAACTGCCGCTGCTCTCCTTTTCCGCACTTTCTCCACAGCCATGAGGAACTTGTTGTAGCGAATGGGCTTCAGAAGAAAGTCCACGGCGCTCACCTCGTAGCTTTCGAAGGCGTACTCCTTGAAGGCGGTGGTGAAGACGATGCTCGTTTCTTCGGGCACGATGTGGGCCAGGTCCATGCCGTTGAGGTCGGGCATCTGTATGTCGAGAAACACGATGTCGGGCTTTTTCTCGCGAATGGCCTCCACGGCCTCTACGCTGTCAGTGAACGAGGCGAGCAGTTCAAGACCGCTGGTGCGGCCAACAAAGGTCTCAAGCAGGCTGACTGCCAGCGGTTCGTCGTCTACGATGATGCAGGTAAGTGACATATTATTGCGGCACCGTGTGCCTTGATGGTTATTGAATGATTGATAATAATTTGAAGTTTCGGTTCTTCTAGACTTTTTGGAGTCTGGGAGTTTAGAAGTTTAGGAGTACTCTGCAGACCCCCTCCCTTAGGGAGGTGCAAGGGTGGGTTCACTTCCTCCGCTTCCTTTTCTCACCTCTCTGCAGCCCCCTCCCTTGGGGAGGGGCAGGGGTGGGTTCCACGTCTTCCGCTTCCTTTTCTCCCTTTCTGCAGAACCCCTCCCTTGGGGAGGGGCAGGGGTGGGTTCCACGCTACGCACTCTGAACAATCTTGATGTGCGAGTTAAAGGTCTGCCCGTCCTCGCTCGGTCCGTATTCCCACGTATAGCGTCCCGGATAAAGCAGGTCGAGGCGACGGCGCGTGTTCTCGAGCCCGATGCCCGAACCGCTGCGGTCGGCATCGGTCTTGGGGAAGTTAGTATTGGTGCAGTCGAAGACCAAGGCGTCGCCATCCTGCCCCACACTGATGTCGATGAACGACGGACGGTTGGTGCTCGTGCCGTGCTTGAACGCGTTCTCGATGATGGAAATGAAGAGCAACGGCGCCACCTGACGGTTGGCGTCTTCAATGTGTTCCCAGTAGTTCACCTCGGTCTTGTTGTTGCAGCGCAGCCGCATCAGCTCAATATAGTTGCGCATGAACTCCACCTCGCCGCCTACAGGCACCTGCTCTTTGTTGGTCTCATACATGGCGTAGCGCAGCAGGTCGCTCAGTTGGGCTATGGCATCCTGGGCCTTGTCGGGGTCTATCTGGGTGAGACTCGAGATGTTGTTCAGCGTATTGAACAGGAAATGGGGATTGATCTGGTTCTTCAGCCACGCCAGCTCGGCCTCGGTGCGCTTGGCCTGCTCCTCGCGCAACTGCTGGCGCAGCCGGTTGGTGCGGATGAAATGGCGAAGGGCAATGGGCGCGGCTATCATGGCAAGGTTGAGCAACATGTAGACAAACAGGCCGGTATACATGTTGAGCTTTGCAAAATAGGGCAGGTCGTGGGTGAACGTTGGCAGGAACACCAGACCAAAGTTGAGCCCGCCCACCAACACAAGATTGGCCAACAGGAACCACACATAGCGCTTGCGGAAGAACAAGTGGTGGAGCAGGTAGAAGTTGACAAAGTAGATGACAATCGGCGACTGCAGCATAAAGCCCGACGTGAATGCCGTGGCGCGCACGTCGTCCCAGCTATGGGTGCTCACCAGCGCCGTCAGTGCTGGAAACAGCAGAATGACCAGCCAAACGGCCACCTGAACCAGCAACAAAAGCCAGTCTTTTCGTTCTATTTTCTTCATTGTTGCAAATTTACATCTTATTTTTGAAACCACAAAATCTCTCCCGCATTATCTCAACGCGGGAGAGGAAAAACTTAAGTATGATCGGAATATTCACTTCTGAGGTTGCTATCGCGCGCTGCTACAGGACTATGGCCTTTCGCTTACTGCTGCTGCATGCCCGAGCCCACGCTGTTGAGCATCTCGCCCTGCGACTGCTGCTCGATGTAGTCGTTCTGGATTCGGTTCTGATGCTGGCGCATCTGGCGCTTGGTGTTTCCGAAACTGTAGCTCACGCTGAAGGTAATGCCGCTCATGGGAACCTTAATGGTCTGATGGCTCAGGAAGTTGTTGCCGTTGCTGTAGCTCTCCATCTTCAGGTTGCCGCCTTCCGAAAGGCCGACCATGCCTTGCAGGCTGAGGCTGAGCTTGTCGTCGAAGAAGGTCTTCGAAAGACTTGCCGTGAGCATGTTGAAACCGCTGGACCAGCCCTGCAGCGAGTAGCTCTTCGACGAGTTGATGAGGTAACCGCCGAGCTTCAGGTCCCAGGGAAGGGTCTGCTGAAGTCCCACCATGGTGTTATACTGCCAGCCGCCGTTGTCGATGTTGAGGGCCTTGCTGCTCATGTCGATGTAGTTGATGGCGCCGTTGAGCATGATGCGAGTCTTGGGGAACATCAGCCAGTTGGCAAAGGCGCTCAGACCGGTCTGGTGGCGGCTGGCCATGTTGCCGTAGGTGGTGTTCAGCAGCGAACCGTCGTAGAAGCTGTACTGCTCGATGGCGTTGTCGGTGAAATTGTGATGCAGATTCAGGTTGAGCATCAGCTTTGTCGAGTAAAGGTTGTAGACAAGGGCGATGTTATGGCTCTTCTCCACGTCGAGGTTGGTGTTGCCATACGACAGCGAGTTGGGGTCGGACTGGTTGACGTATGGGTTCAGATAGGTGATGCCGGGGCGCGAGATGCGCATGTTGTAGGTCAGACCGATGTTGCTGGTCGGGGCCAGACTGTAGGAGAGGCTGGCGGCGGGCACCAATGATCCGTAGTTGACGCTGAAGTCGGAGCCTTGGCCCAGGCGGTATTCCACGTCCTGCCAGGTGTGCTCGTAGCGCAGGCCGGCCTTGGCGGAGAGGCTGCCCCAGCGGTTCTCGAGCTCGGCATAGCCTGCCAGCACGGTGTTCTTGTATGTATAGTCCATGCTGCCGTTGGCGTCATACTGGCCACCGAAATAGTAGGTGGCGTCCGACGTGGCGTTGCGCATCATGAGTTTCGAGCCCAGATTGAGGGTGCGACCGGTGCCGAGGGGCATAGTGTAGTCGGCCTGGAAGGTGTGGTCGGTGGTGTGTTCCTTGTTGTCGCTGGTGCGGTCGGTGAGGTCGATGCTCGATGCCACACCGTCCTGGAAGTTGTTCTCCTGCTCGGTCTTCATCGGACTGTAGCTGAGCTGATAGGTGAGCACGAGGCTCTGGGTGCGCTCCTTGTTGAAGAACCGCTGATAGTCTACGGTGCCGCTGAACGACGTGCGCTTGTTGCGCATCAGCATATCGGTGGTATAGGAAAAGCCGTTACCGTAGGCGCCGCCCTGCTGGGTGGTGGTCACCCGGCCGGTGTTCTTCATGTTCATGCTTGTCAATGAGAGGGTCATATTGATGCTGCTTTTGTCGTCGATGTCATAGCCCAGACCCACGTTGCCCATCGTGAAGGGCAGCTTCACACTGGTAGAGGTGGTGGACAGAATGGTACCGGTGCCGTTCTGCTGTTCCATCTCCACGTCGGTGCTTCCGGGCTTCGAATAGTTCTCCATCACGTTGGCACTGTAGGAGAACTTGCCCTGCTGGCCGCTCACGAAGGCGCCTGCACCCAGACTGCGGTTGCCCACTGAGGCGCGCAGCGTGCCGGTGTAGCCGTTGAGACTCTGCGGGGCCATCGGGTTCTGCTTGTTCATCACGATGTTGAGCACGCCACCGGCGCCCTCGGCATCGTACTTCGCACCGGGGTTGGTCACCACTTCGATGTTCTGCACCATGCTGGCGGGCATGCTCTTGAAAATCATCGAGGGGTTGCTCTGGAACATGACGTTGGGCTTGCCGTCGACATATATCTTGAACGACGATGAGCCGTTCACCGAGATATTGTCCTGTCCGTCGACGGTCACCATGGGCACCTTGCGCAACATGTCGAGCACGGTGGCGGCCTTGGCATCGGCATCCTCGGCCACGTTGTAGGTCATCTTGTCTACCTCCATCTTCACGAGAGGCTTCTGGGCCACCACTTCCACGGCCTCCAGCTGCTTCGAACTGTCGCTGATGTAGATGGTGTCGAGGTCGACCACAGGCTGCTCTCCCAGCGTGATGGCTTTCTTCACATCTTCCTTGCCTACGCTGCTGAACACGATGTCGAACTGGCCCTTGCCGTTGACATCGCTGCTGAACTGGCCTTCGTCGCCCGTAAGGAACATGGCGACGGCGTTCTGGCTTTGTCCCTGATGAAACACCCTAACGGTGGCAAAGGGCTCACCCTCGCCCGTGATCTTGTCCACTAACACGCCCTTCACGGTGGTGGTCTGGGCTACTGCTGCTGACGTCAGCATGGTCAGCAATGCTACGAATAGTACTCTTGCTCTTTTCATATCTTTAATCGGTTTTGTTATTCTTTTCTTTGTCGTTACCAATTATTGGTGCTCTGGAGCACCGTTTTGTTTTCGATGCAAAAGTACATTGTTTATTGTGCCACGCCAAGAACCTTTCGACGACTTGCCGATTTTTCTTCGACGAATCATTTTTCTTCATGACTCATTCCGACGGTTTTCGCAGACGATTCCATTGATTTCGTTCGACGAATCCATTGATTTCGTTCAACGATTCCATTGGATTCGTTCAACAATTCCATTGATTTTGTTCCATCTTTCTGCCGTTTTAATTTCGTTTATCTGCCATTCTTTCTAATTCTTTTTGCCGTTTCTCCCGCGTGTCCCTCGCAGAGTCCTCGCGCGTTCACAACAAATACTCTGCGAAACTCTGCTAACTCCGCGTGATATATCTCTCGCTGAGTAAGCAGAGTCGCGCAGAGCTATCCCGCGTGAGAAAGAAAAAAACTCTGCGAGACTCAGCCAACTCCGCGTGAGGCATCACTCGCCGAGTAAGCAGAGTCGCGCAGAGAATTCTCGTGTGATTAAAGGTTCGGAAGTTGTGGAGTCCAGAAGTTCATGAGTTACAGGAGTGGCAGACGTCAGTTTTATTAGCTCCGATTAAAGAATCGCGCTAATAGTATCGTCTGCAACTCCTGAACTTCTGCGCTCGGCCAAGGTCATCAGGCCTTGGACGCTCTGTTTGCAGAGAACTCCTGAACTCCCAAGAATAAAGCCAAGAACAGGGACCTAGCATCGCCCAAGTCCCTGTCCTATATGATGTGAATATCTATTGAAGCCACCTATTCTTTGTGGTCGCGCTCAATCCATGCGAGTGTCTGGCCCTTCATGACCTTTGCTCCCTGCTTGGCAGCTATCTCAACGAGCTTGCCGCCCAGGGCAGCGGGAATGGTCTGAATCTCGCCCCATGGCGTCTGGATGTAGCAGAAGGTCTGCCCTTCCTCGTATTTCTGTCCGATGAACGGCTCCACGCATGGCGCGCACTCGCCGTCGCCAGAGAACTCGTAGTAGATCTGTCCCTTGACGGGAGCCACCAGAGCGTCGGCCTTGGCGTGCTTGAACTCGGCAATCTTCTCGGGAGAGAGGCTGGCGCCAAGCTTCTGATCCTTCATCTTCTGCAGGTCGGCCAGGAAGTTCTTCTTGGCCTGTCCGCTCTTGAAGTTACGATACTGCTCGGGGTGCATGGCCAGTTCGTAGAGCTCTTCGTCGTCGGGTCCGTACTCCCATCCGTTCTCGTCCATCTCCTTGCGGAAGTCATCGAGGGCGTTAGGCAGCAGCGTGTGCGGGTCGGCATTGGTAAACTCGCGGCCCTGTTTCTTGGCCAGCTCCACCAGTTCGGCGTCGATGGTGCCCGGTATCTTTCCACTCTTTCCGAGAATCATGCCCCACATAGCATCGTCCATCATCACGAAGCGTCCCTTGCCCTGCGCCATGGTGAGCAGGTTCATCAGGGCGATGTTCTTCACGTATTGTGAGAACGGCGTGACGAGTGGAGGATAACCAACGCGCGGCCATACGTAGGCCACCTCGTCGAAGAGCTTCACCAGCATGTCGTCGGTAGAGAGCTCCGGCTCGCCCTTGGCGGCCAGTGTCTTGTTGATAATGCTGTGGATGCCTGCCAGGTCGGCCATCATGGAGCCCATCATGCCGCCGGGAAGACCGCAGCCGAGAAGCAGTGACGACATGAGCTTGTTGCCTGGATTGATGAAGTAGCCCAGCCAGTCGTCGATGAATTCCTGCGTGAGTGCACGAGCCTTCATGTAGGCACTCATGTTGATTTCCTTCACCTCGAAGCCTTCGTGCTTCAGCATGGACTGCACGCTGATGATGTCCGGGTGCACCTTACCCCATGAAAGCGGCTCGATGGCGGTGTCGATGACGTCGGCGCCGTTGTTGCACACCTCCAGGATGCTGGCCATGGAGAGGCCTGGGCCCGAGTGTCCATGATACTGGATGATGACATCGGGGTGCTTCGTCTTGATGGCCTTGGTGAGCGCGCCGAGCAAGGCGGGCTGACCGATGCCGGCCATGTCCTTCAGACAGATTTCCTCGGCACCGGCCTCAATCACCTGGTCGGCAATCTCGGAATAGTACTCCACCGTGTGCACAGGCGAGTTGGTGATGCAGAGCGTGGCCTGCGGCGTCATGCCGGCTGCCTTGGCCCACTTCACCGAAGGTATGATGTTGCGCACATCGTTGAGGCCGCAGAAGATACGCGGAATATCCACACCCTGCGCGTGCTTCACCTTATACTGCAGTTCGCGAACGTCATCGGGCACAGGGTACATGCGCAATGCGTTGAGGCCGCGATCGAGCATGTGAGTCTTGATGCCCGCTTCGTTGAACGGCTTGCAGAAGGCACGCACGGCGGCGTTGGGGTTCTCGCCGGCAAGCAGGTTCACCTGCTCAAAGGCACCACCATTGGTTTCCACACGGTCGAACACGCCCATGTCGATAATCACAGGTGCTATGCGCTCCAACTGGTCTTTGCGAGGCTGGAACTTGCCCGAGCTCTGCCACATGTCTCGGTAGACGAGACTGAACTGGATTCTTTTCTTCATAACGATTAATAGTTAAACTGTTGATTACGTATGATTTTTATGATTATGTTCTTTCAAACGTGCAAATATAGCTAATTTTTCTCAAACACGAACAAAATAATCAGAAAAATCATTATCTTTGCCAAAAATTTTCTCAAAATGAAAAAATACACCTTACTTACCTTGGCTTCGGCGGCTATCATCTCCATGGCGTGTGGCAACAACGGCGGCCCAGGACCGGAAGAAGAGAAAAGCGTGGGCACAAGCACGCACATAGAAGGCGACTCCACCATCTACGGACTGGCCTGCTACGGATGCACAGACACCGTGCTGGTGTTCCTGCCCGGACGAGGTGGCGACCCCGTGGTATACAATATCCTGCAGGCAACCAAGGACGGACGAGTCATTGGACATCCAACGGTGGGCGACTGGGTGGCGGTCATCGTGAACGGCACCGACACCACGAAGGCCGACATGGTGATAGACCTGGACCAGCTGAAAGGCACATGGGTGTCGCTGGTGTCGCCGATTCTGCGCGAACGCATTGAGCATGACTACGAAACAGCTGAAGGACAGGCACACGAAGACTCGCTGCTGAAGGATCTGATGCAGCCGGTGGAGATGGGATTCTCGCTCAAACAGCACTACACGGCACAGGCCGTGGGAAGGCGACTGGCCGCAAGGGCAAGCGACGACAGTCCCGTCATACTGCCCTCGCCACGCAACTACACCGAGTGGCATGTCATCAACGGACAGCTGGTGCTCACCGCCACCGACCCACAGGAGCAGAACGGAGTGAAGAATGCGGCAAAGAAAATGGATAACGACACCGCCGACTTCATCCTCATGACCCACGACTCCCTCCGCCTCCGCTTCCGCGACGGCGAGCGCGGCTACTACAGAAAGCCCTGACTCCCCCACCCCACAAACAAAGACAAGGCGGCGGAATGCTCTCAGCATCCCGCCGCCGTGTCTAATATACTTAACTAAAGCTCTCTCTACTTTCCTTCCTCCGAGTCATCGCCCCAGAGGTCGTTAACGTCGTCATTCCATGTGAGGCTGTTCTCTTTACCTAAAGTACCTTCTTCCGGTTCTAATTCTCCTTTATATGATGCACTATCCATTATCCCAATTCCTTCAACGACTTCTACAATAGTTAAAAGGGGGGACTCATATATTCTTTTCATAACATTCTCCTTTCTTATTTTATAATAACTTTCTTTCCATTCTTGATGTAAACACCCTTTGATGGGTTATTTACCTTTATGCCCTGCAGTGTATAATATGAATCTGTCGTTTCTATATCAACCATAGAAGCAGGAACTATCATAGTTGCCACACCTTCTAAATCGTCGAACTCGAAAAATGGCTCGCCATTATATTCCATTGCAAAACTTGCACCCAAGTTTCTCGTTCCCCAATCGTTTTTCCACAGAATTTTCGAATCATTTGCATGTGCCGGATCGGAATTAGTATACCAATAAAGCCTTGACTGCATATCAGACTCAGAAAGAACTGCTCCTGTAGAAGGATGATATTCTAATCTGTAATCGAATGGGCCATAAGTAGCTAAATTTGATGCCACATCTTGAGGAATAATAATCTCTCCACCATTATACTTAGTATACTCATCTGAAGCACGAAGTCTGAGATACGCTTTTCCCGGTTTCATGTTACCCGCTTTCAATCTGAAAAAGCCGATAAAATCATTGCTTGGGTGCTTGTTCCCAGTTTCAGTATTACTGTACCATCCTAATCCAAAGTTGCGCCATTCCACTTTCCCTTGCGAATCAAGCTCAAAAGGTGTTACTGAGACTTTAGCATTCGAAGAATTGGCCGTTGGAACCAAAAGATTCTTATAAGATATATCCTCTCCGTTTTCGGTTACATCTAAAGTATGCGTTCTTGTAAAAGGCGAACCTGTATAATCAACAGCCGTCATGCTAAAAGCTTTCATATTATGGTTATCAGGAGAAGGCGTATTCATTCCGCCATAAAGAATCACACCAGTACCATGAGGTATAACATTGACTTTCACCAAATTCAACTTAAATGTTACGCCGTTATCCTCACTAGACACATCTGTAACAATAAAAGCTTTGGAACCCTTAGGAACAAGATAATCAACCGTAGCATCACTAAACGTTTTAAGAACAACGTCACTTGTTGTAAACTCACTGTTATCTGGAACAGGTCCACTATCGACAAACTGGAAGAAACCATTAGAAGCCTTTCCTGCTTCAGTATTATGAGCATTTAACCACGTTTGGAAAGCTCCTTGTGTCTTAATATCAGCCGGTGTCAATTTGTGGTCAAGATTAGAGTAAAGTGCAATCTTTTCTTTTGGGTAGTGCAAAGTTGCCCTCGGATGATCAGGATCAGTCTGTCCATACGTAACATCTTTAGGGAAAGCATCAACCGCAGCATGAATTTCACCATTTGTTACTTCAACATAAACATCTAAAATGTTATAATCATTATTAAAAGCATCTTTTGCTATCATCATATCGACAGGATCTCCATTAGAATTCTCAAATACTATTGATTCCAAAGGGCTTGTACCTGCTGTACTTTGAAAAGCCATTGTTTGAATTTCCATAACTGTTCCAGGAATGCTAACAGATGTGAGCCCCGTCTCTTTAAAACAGCTTTCTAAAAGATATTGAACATTGGTAGGATTGGTGAAAGTAACGGATTTTAGATTTCCGCACGTACCGAAAGCGAATTTACCAATTGTCACAACTGAAGAAGGTATTGTGACGGATTGCATTCCACAACCGTAAAAGGCCTTTTCTGGAAGAACAGTAATGGAGCTGTTTGTAGGCCAGGTAATTGTCAAGTTACTATTCGTAAAGCCTTCAAATGTCCACGAATTGCTTATGGAATGCTGTGTACTGGGTCTCTCGCCAGTTACTGTCTCTGTTGTTGCAGAAAAATTAGCTGCAGAAAGGTCGATGCTCGTTATTTGGCTCTTCCATGCTGCACTTCCCGGCAAAATGCCACTATTCCATCCATAAGGGAAATCACCCACCAATTTAATAGTAGTAACATTTGACAAATCACCAAAGTCAGAGAGATTCTTTGTAACATTATCCTTTGTTATCGTAAGAGTATTACCGCTTACCTGCGCACTCGCACCGACAAATGCGAACACACACACAAATAAGGCCAAAAGCCTTTTACACAACGCTGTCTTTTTCATAATTTATGCTTTTAATATTTTCCGAATTCACGTAATGATAGCTGAGAATTGACGAATACCACTCCATCTAAAAAGATTTGAGAATAGAGGTCACGTCTATCTCTGTAGATATAATTATTGAGTTTAAATAAATAGCTTAATGTATATTCTTGATGATTTGGTGATAAACCGATGCAAAAATACAAAGAATTGTTATAATTCGAAAGAAAAGAGCATCTTTTCGTTATTGTATTAATGTTATTTAACTATTGAGGAGCGGAAAGGAGCAAATGCTAACGTTTTCCAGTTAAATAAGCTAAACGTTGTCGCGCACAAACTTACAGAAGTATAAAAAAGCCTGCAAACGAATTGAAGGCGATTGCAGGCTGTCAGACGGCTTCCTTCAGGCCGTTGCGGCGAAGGAGCGTTAAGGATGATGGGCTCGCGTGGCGAGGTCAAAATGGCTGATGGCTGGCAAAGCGCTGCTGGGCGAGCTGCTCATAGCGGGTGCCGGGACGGCCGTAGTTGGCGTAGGGGTGGATGCTGATGCCGCCGCGCGGTACGAACAGGCCGAACACTTCGATGTACTTGGGATCCATCAGACGCACCAGGTCCTTCATGATGACGTTCACGCAGTCCTCGTGGAAACCACCATGGTTGCGGAAGGAAAAGAGATAGAGCTTCAGGCTCTTGCTCTCCACCATGCGCTCGCCGGGGATGTAAAGGATGCGAATCTCCGCAAAGTCAGGCTGTCCGGTGATGGGACAAAGCGTGGTGAACTCCGGGCAATTGAACTGCACCCAGTAGTCGTTGTCGGGATGTTGGTTGCTGAAGGTCTCCAGCACTTCGGGGGTGTAGTTGTCGGCGTATCGCGACTCGTTTCCCAGGGCGTGCAGGCCCTCGTTCTTTCTGCTTTCTTCCATGTTTCTTGTTTTGTTAAAGGGGGTTGAGCAAGTACCCCTGAGGTTGATGATTGGGAGTTATGGCGTTTGCTTCGGGGCTGGGTGCCGTCTGCTGAACGGCATCTGCAGGAAATGCTTTTGCCCTTACAGGGCGCCCCTTGCGTTTTTTTCTTTTACCCAGGGCGATGCCCTGGGCTGACTGCTGTTGGCCTTTCAGGCCGTTCTTTCTCCGAGCGCAGGCCGCCGCGCGTATGGTGTCAGCTGAACATCGTTGGCCTTTCAGGCCGTTCTTTCTCCGAGCGCAGGCCGCCGCGCGTATGGTGTCAGCTGCACATCGTTGGCCTTTCAGGCCGTCGATTCTTCGAGCGCAGGAGGTTCTGTCTTGTTACGAAGACGGGCTTTAACACATTTCTTAAAGAATGGCCTCGTTGCTAACAGATTCCACTTGGTTGTGGATGCTGACGACAGAAGGTTTTCCTATGGAGAAGTGTTCGTCGGAATAGTCCGCCACCAGATTAGACAACAACTCCAGTTCTATGAAATTGGGATCGTTCCTGGGTGTGTCCTCAGAAACCAATGGGAGCAGTTTCTCCACTCTGGCCACTGCCCACTCATACTGAATCTCGTTTTCCAGCCTTGTCATGTCTTTTCTATTTCAGATGGTTAAACAATCTATTCTATCATACTCGCGATGCGTTCCAACGAAACGTATGTAAACGAATCCTATTGTGAACTTAACAACGGCAACTATGCGATAGTGGTTTCCGCTTATGTTAAACACATATCGCTGTGAGCCGATGGCATCAACACTGTTAAAAGTCTTTTTTATGTCTGCGAAACACGTCCACTGACTTTTTCTGACTTCTTCCGCCCAGTTCTGCATCGGGAGGAGGGCATCGGGGTTTTTAGTGACGAACTCCTTGAGTGTTTTCTCTGTGAATATCCTCATGGCTGGCTTAGGTTACAACACATTGTACACAAGCCACGACACGTAGCCCACGTAGATGGCGGTGAGCACGCCGCCCTCCCACTTCTCCACACTGTATTTGGTGTAGCAGAACATCCACAGCAGGAGGATGCTGCCCACGAGAAGCCACAGGTCGACGCTGGTGATGCCCTGAATATCCATGGGCAGCACAAGGCCGGTGATGCCGAGAATCATAAGGATGTTGAACACATTGGAGCCGATGACGTTTCCGATGGCGATGGCCGAGCGTCCCTTCTTCGCCGCCACGATGCTGGTGGCCAGTTCGGGAAGCGAGGTTCCGAGGGCAACAATGGTAAGGCCGATGACAGCATCGGGCACACCGAGCGTGCGAGCCACGTCGGATGCGCCGCCAACAAACAGGTGACTGCCGCCCACGAGGCAGAGCAGTCCGAGCAACATGAGGCCGACAGACTTCCAGATGGGCATGTCCTCAAGTTTGATTTCCTCGGCCGCCAGTGCCTCTCCTTTGGAGGCCACATGGAGCGTATAGGCAATGAAGACGATGAATCCTGCAAAGAGAATGGCCGCATCGATGCGCGACACCTCGCCGTCGAAGCACATCAGCATCAGCGCGATGGAGGCCGCCACGGCGAAGGGTACATCCTTGCGCACGGTGTTGCGGCTGATAGCCATGGGTGCCACGAGGGCCGTGATGCCCACGATGGCCAGCGTGTTGAACACGTTGGAGCCGATGACGTTTCCCACCGCGATGTCCGACGTGCCTTGTATGGCTGACATGAGCGACACGAAAAACTCGGGCATCGACGTGCCCATGGCCACGACGGTGAGGCCAATCACGATCTGCGGTATTCCCATGCGCTGCGCCAGCGCCGTAGCTCCGTCGGTCAGGCGGTCGGCACCCCAGAGCACCAACACCGCGCCTATCAAGATGAACAGTATACTCATAGCGGCTGCAAAGTTACGAATTATCGGCTGCACCACCAAATTTATTTGTTCTTTTTGGCAGGAAATGCACTTCAAAGCCGCGGACATGGCTTCTGCGCAAACAAAAAAAATCCCCGGATGCTCACGCACTCGGGGACCGTAAAAAATCTAACAATCACACAATCAAACTAAAAACTACTAATAACACCTATGAATCTAAGCTATATCCTGAAACAAATCTTTTACCTTTCCTCCTTTTGTTCCGCCCTGCGTTGTGGCGTTTAGCCCACTGTTATCTGGCGAGCCACCTTCGCTTCCTCCTTCACAATCTTGGGCAGGTCTACGGTGAGCACTCCGTCGGCCACTCGGGCTGCAATCTTCTCTTTGTCAACGTCCTCGGGCAGGATAAGAGTCTGCTCATACTTGGTGTAGCTGAACTCGCGGCGCAGATAGCGTGCCTTCTTGTCTTCCTCGTTGTTCTCGGCCTTGCGTTCCATCTTGATGACGAGGTTACCCTCGTGGTTGATGTTCACGTCGAAGTCTTCCTTCTTCATTCCAGGTGCAGCCAGCTCCACCACATACTGTTTGTCGTCTTCCTTCACATTGATGGCGGGTGCCGTCGAACTGATCCGTGGCATGAATGTGTCTTCAAACAAATCGTTGAACACTGTGGGCAGCCACTCGTTTCTTCTTGCATAAGTAGGATACTTCATTTCTTTTACCTCCTGTTTTTATTTTTTAAGTTATACGTTCTTTCTTTTGTTCTGCACTCCCCTTTTTGAAGAGCGCCTTCACCCATATATTTGCAAACTGTGTGCCGCATCGCCTTTTCTGCCACTCTGACATGAAGCGCTGACACAATGACACTATAGCGTATTGATGAAGGATGAAGGATGAAAGACTGGTAATTCGATATTCAAGTTTCGCATTCGCTCAACTTCTTGGAGTTGCAGGAGTTCTCTGCAAGCAGAGCGTCCAAGGCCTGATGCCCTTGGCCGAGCGCAGGAGTTCAGGAGTTCAGACGATAGTGCTGAAGGTTCTCTTTGCGTCAGTTTACAGGGGTTGGAAGTATTGTCTGAACTCCTGTAACT
>OCTW013432946.1_pt1 | contig 21246 bp, 23 predicted proteins | sample 1539671 | NCBI WGS metagenome assembly OCTW01 (sample SAMN02144230, study PRJEB22623) | gut metagenome | biome: sheep rumen | host: Ovis aries | place: New Zealand
CCATAACTGATCCCCTGGAATAATAAACCGATAATCAGAATCACGAGGTTAGGCGCCAAGCAGATTGTTAAGTTACGCACGACATAAAAGAAGCTCGCAACCATTAATAACTGAACCGGTTTGAATCTTTTCAAAAGTTTATGGGTAATAGCCATAAAGGGTAATTCGGACCCCGCTGATAAGAAAGTCGCAATCCCAAATAAGGAAGAGCTGCCGCCTAAATGCGTCACGATATTAATCAGATAAGTCCCTAAACCCGTAGCGGCGGCTACCGGAAACATAAAGGCAATTAACATCAGGGTATATTTCTTATATGTTTTCATAAACGTTAACATCGAGATTTTTTGTGTAGCTGTGCTTTCTTCTTTGACTTTGACATCTGGCAGCGACGCTAACATAATTAAAACGCCAATCCCGGAAATGACATGCACGGCGACGATGCTTAAAGGATTAAGGACATCAACTAAGATCCCCATAACGGCGGCCCCAGAGGCATAAGAAAGAGAACCAATCCCGCGCGATAACCCGAAGTTCAAATATTCCCCATCTTTGAGATAATCCATACAGATCTGACTTAAAACAGGCACATCGGCAGCCATTAAAGAGATCAGAGCAATATAAAGGATAATTAAAATGGGCGCTGGCAATGGTAAAAATGACATCAGGGCATAGAGGATGAACTGCCCGATAAACGTTAAGGTGACGAGTTTTTTAGTTGTCATGCCTTTGATTTTCCCAATCAGCGAGGCAATATAGGGCGAGGTAATAATGGTAATGGCCGCCCCTAAACCAGTTACAATCCCGATTTGGGTATTAGATAACCCTTTGTAATGCAGGAATATTGCCACAAAGCCATATACGCAGCAATAAGTAATCCAGTAAAACAGATGCAGGAGATTATATTTCATTTGCAGTTTTTTCATACATATTTTCAACCTTTCTCACTATTTCATTTACACACATGAGGGCTATTGTATCATAGAAAAGGCATGAAAAAAATAGTTTTCACGCAAATAGGACTGCTTTCATGCAGTCCTACAAAAATGTATGTAAATGATCATCTAAAGCTTTAATGGTGCCATCAAGAATTGCCCGGGCGAAAAGATCCTTTTTAAGGCTGCCTTGGCGGATATAATACGCCAGCAGCTTCACCGTTTCCAGCAGATCAAGGGCCGTGATGTCTTTCTTGATGAAGGACGCATTGTCTTCATCATACCACTTTAATAAGCCGCTTTGATAAAACGCATAAACATAAGCTTTAGTAGCTTCATCAAAGACCGGTAAGTCCTGATTAAAACGCCCTTTCTTATAAGTAATTGTCTGCCCGGCAAATATCGGCAAATGATGAAGCTGATCTTTCACCATGGCCGTATGCACTTCCTTAATAGAAGGAATGCTTTCGGCCGCCCCGAAACGGCTGATTGCGATACGAGACGCATAGCTTGCCTGCTTCATCGCTTCCTTGATGTCCTGTCCATTGATGAGGGCGGCCAGGAAGAAACCGATATAAGTATCGCCCGCGCCGGTTGTATCAACCACCTGAGTAGGCATGCTCTTTTGTTTGATCATGACATCTTCAAAGAGATAAACACTGCCCTCTTCACCTAAAGTGAGTAAGATTTCCTTATGGGGGAAGCGTTTCTGCAGCGCTTCAATCAGATGATCGGAAGTATCGACCAGCATGCTCGCTTCGGTTTCATTGACAATCAGGAGATCAACGTCCGCTAATGGCAAGGATAAGACATCCTCATGCATCGGCGCCGCATTGAAAACAACTTTCATGCGCCGTAAATGCGCTTCATGAATAAGCGGTGCTAAGTTGTTAATCTCATTTTGAATAAGCAGATAATCGCCCGGAAAGCATGTTGCAATGGCGCGATGAATCTGATCTTCGGTAATGCTGTTATTGGCTCCAGGATTAATAATAATACTGTTTTCGCCCTGACACAGCTGGATAAAGGCATGACCGGTGGGACCAGATATCTTTTTTAACAATGAGAGATCTAAATCTTTCATCGCTTCAAGAAAGATCTGACCATCTTCGCCAATCGCCCCAGCGGGTAAAACAGTCACCCCGGCTTTGTGTAGGGCCATCGTCTGATTGAACCCCTTCCCGCCTAAGTGGCGGGAAGCTTTGAGGGCTTTGAGGGTTTCCCCGGGACGGACAAAGTGCTCTACTTCATATGATTCATCGATATTATAAGATCCAAATGATAATACTTTCATAACTCCTCCTAAAGCATTGGGGCGATCAAGCGTAAAACCGCCTGCAGCAAGTCTTTAAACAGACCGCCTTGCGCTTCTTTTTCGGTGACCAAATGACTCTTTGACAAAGTATCGAGGCAGTCTTTTTTGACTTTCATCACTTCTTTGGTATCACGCATGAAAAGACCACATTCAAAATGATGCACAAGGGAACGATAATCCATATTAATCGTACCGACCGTGGCGATATGATCGTCCGAGACAAAGACTTTCGCATGGACGAACCCTGGCGTATAGGTGTAAATCTTAATATGATTATCGATTAAGATTTTAAAATAAGACTGGGTAACAGTATAGACGATCTTCTTGTCAGGAATGCCCGGCACAATAAGCCGAACATCGACACCACGTTTCGCTGCTAAGACTAAGGAACGGATCATTTCTTCATCGATAATCAGATAAGGGGTCATAATATAAACATAATCCTTCGCCTGATTAAGGATGTTCATATAGACATCGGCGCCGACATCTTCGTTATCTAATGGGGCATCACAGTACGGGATGATATAGCCTTCTTCCTCATAAGTGACAGGATCGACTTTGAATTTGGTGAAGTCGCCATCTTCCGCGCGGAAAGCATTCCAGCTCGTCAAGAAAAATAAGGTGAATGACCAGACGGCTGAGCCTTTGATCCTAATGGCATTATCTTTCCAGTGTCCATAAGGCGAATGGACATTAATATATTCATCAGCTAAGTTCATCCCGCCGGTAAAGGCTACTTTGCCATCGATGACCAGAATCTTCCGATGGTCACGGTTATTCATGATCACCCCAGCTAAAGGATTCAAATGGTTAAAGACAACGCATTTGATGCCTAAGGCTTCCATTTCTTTAGGGAAATGCTTATCTAACATGGAGATACAGCCAATATCATCATACATTAAGCGCACTTCAACCCCCGCTTTGACTTTCTTTTTGAGAATCTCTAAGATCGTATCCCAAACCTCGCCATGATTGATAATAAAATATTCAATAAAGATAAACTTTTCGGCTTTTTTGAGTTCTTCGACGATGGCTGGGAAGCCTTCATCACCTAAAGGATAATAAGTGACCTGATTGTTTTTATAAACCGGAAAATGATTATGATCATAAAGGTAACGCATCTGCGAGAAGCCTAAGTCTTCCACTTCTTCTTTCGTTTTAGGATCCTGGAGATAATACTTCTGAGCGTTTTGCGTAGACTGGCGCAAACGCCGTAAAGTCCGCGAGGTAAATAACATATTACCCAGCGATAAGTATAATAAGGTCCCTAAAATCGGTTCAATCAGGATCACCATAATCCATGGCAGCGAGACATCAAGAGAGCGGCTGTTTTTGATAATGGATAAGACAATTAATAATCCTAAGATTCGATAGACAACGTTAATGACCGGAAAATGATCCGCAAAAAAGATCATAATAAAGACATAAAATAAAATTTGAATAATAAAGCCTAGCCCGACAACGAAGCCGCGGCGAATCGCCATACGCATTTTAAGCTTCCCCCTTCTCTACTTTATAGCGCAGCCAGACGGTATTCCCGCCACAGGATTTCGCTTCAATGAGATCGAAAGCGACCGGATGCGAGGATGCCTGTTTATTGACAAAACCGCTTTGACTGATGGCTGAACCATCGGCCCCCGGCGCGATGACAATGGAGAGTTCATCGCATAAACCAGCCTGAATAAAAGCCCAGTTTAACACCGGTCCGCCTGCTAGCATCAGGCTTTTGATGCCAAAATCATTTTTCAGCTTTTCCAGCATGACCTGATAATCAATACTCTGATGCCCACAAATAATATAAGGAATGTGTTTCTGACGTAAGAAATCTTTATACGCATCAGTGGCTTGTTCGCTTAGCACTTCAATCACGTAAGCAACCTGATGATGCACGATATAATTGGCCTGCCAGCCCATCTGACCACGCGGATCAAGAGCAATATAATACATTGCCCGATGGGTATGAATGATATAATCACCAGCAGGCACTTTCACTAAATGACGCAGCTGCGGCTTGGCATAATGGGTGAATTTTTCCTGCGTGGTTCCTTTGCCGGTTAACCAGCCCTGCATTTTGTAGGGCCCTTTACGCGTAAAAGACACCTGATCATAAAACTGCATCGCTTCCTGAACATGTTCCTGATTTTTATAAGGACCATCTACCTTTCCATCCACACTTGTTAACATATGACAAAACACATAAGGTCGATCCATTTTTCTCCTCCTACAAATAGTCTCCTGGCAGATCACCAGGGAAATGTTTATGAATCATGCGCGAAGTGACGATCGTGGCATCAACTTGCCAGGACGTCTCCTCTAACGTTTGTAATACTTCACAGCACATAATAATTTGGGGCATATACAATGCTAAAGTGCTGATCGATTCATTTTGAACTTTAATCGTCAGCTTGGTATAATCAGCACTCATTTGAAACTGATTGCTGGGATTTTCTTTTAAAATAAGTGAGCGCAGGGCGTAGAGATTGGAGCGATAGGCTTTGTGCCAGGCTTTCTGCTGGTGCGCACTTAAGGTCACATCAATACTGCCATCGCTTTTTTCCGAGACTTTTTTAGAAATCTTCTGCGCCTGTCGCAGAAAGTCTGCTTTTTCCCCATAGACCTGTGTAATCGTATAGGTTTTCACATCGCTGACTTCGGGTTTTTGGACATTATTAAGGATCGTAAAAAACATCGCTAAGACAAAAAGCGCGACTAGTAATAACTTCTTCATACAAACTCCCATAAAAATTATAATATATCTTGAGAAAAATAGTGAACACTTCTACAATAAACAAAAAAGAGAGAAGGTGCTGCTATGTTAGTGAAACATCCCCATTATTATACCGATGATTCCATTTTAAATCCATTAATAAATGATCAGAAAGATTATACCCAGTATATCTGTTTATGCGGGGCGAACGGCAGCGGCCGAGATGTCCTTCTCAAGCAGATTGAACGTTCTTTTTCTGCTAAGCATTTAGAAGACTTCTTTCATGACGATATCGAACATCTCGCTTTTGCGGCCAAAGATATTGGCTTATTACTAGAATATCCAGAAGAACAGATGCTTGACATGAATGTCCTCTTCAATGTCATGAACTCCCTGTTCACTTTTAATTATACGCTTTCTAATACCCATCGCAAAGCCTCTGATGCGCTTACTTTTGTTGGTATTAAACCAGAAGATTTCCGTAAAGATCCGCGCTCTCTTTCGCTCTATGAACAGCGCAAGATGATACTAGCGAGCTTCTTGGCGATTGATACGAAAATTATCATCATTGATAATCCTACCGCTGATTTAAATGAAAATGAAAAAGAGGATCTCGTTCATTTGCTTTATGAACTCAATACCTCTAAAAATCGTACCGTTATTATGTTAACGAGTCATGCTCATGATATTATGAACTTTACTGATCAGGTCTTTGGGTTTAAAGATGGACAGTTAAGTATACTGGGGAAACCAAGTGAATATCATGATCATCCCTCGCCGCTTTCTCATCAGGAAGAAGAAGTTCTTCATGAAATTATCTATCATGCCGAGATTGACCTTTAAAGGTCAATCTTTTCTAAATCATGAGGAATATGCAGATCACCGCTATAAACGGATTGCGCTTCCTGAAGATAACGCTCTAACTTGTTTAAACGTCCTTCTTCACTATGATAAAGCACCAAGTGACGCACATGTAAATCTTCTGCGAGCTTAGCTGCATCATAGACGGTCGAATGATGTTTTTCATAAGGATGGAAAAGATCTGCTTCACTTTTTAAACAGAAGGCTTCACAAAGCAGCCATTTGGCATAGCTGACATATTCTCTTTCTTCTTCACAATAAGGTTCATCCCCTAAACAGGTTAAATACCCATCATCTAAAGTGACGCGAAAGCCATACTGTTTTGCTTTCGTCGAATGAATATCGAAGAAAACAAACTCCCGGTTGATAATCGGTCTGATTTCTCCATCATGTACAGTGATCAGATGAATCCGCTGATGAATATTTTTGACGATGGCTTGAGGTAAAAACTCCAAAGCCATCTTTTCTAATAACGTAATGACTTCGTCATGACCGTAAAAATAAGCATCGCCTTCATAAGCGCCGGCATTCATCTGCTGGGAAATAGCGCGCAATGCCCAGATCACGCCAAAGAAATGATCGGTATGTTTATGCGTCATAATAATATGATGGATCTCTAAGATCGATAAACCAGCTTTTTCTAACTGGGTAAAGAGGCCGTTACCACCCCCGCCATCGACTAAGACATGACTCTCGCCATCAGATAAAACAAAACAGGTATTATAAATATGTGTTGCTAAGGCATTGCCGGTGCCAAGTAATGTTAATTGCATAATGATCCTTTCGTAATCACTGTAAACACCACTTCACTCACGCCGGCGAGGAACATGACGAGAACAGGATTCATTTTGAATTTTCGTAATAAGATTAAACAAATAAAGAAAACAACAATCGCATGATAACGAATCGCCGAGATCGCGATTTTGGAATCATTGAAGAAAGAAGCGATGAAGATCGAAATCCCGCTGATAGCGATCATCGCCACCACTGCGGGGCGTAAATACGATAAAATATTCTGCATCCAGTCAATCTGTTTGTATTTGACATAAATATAAGCCAGCACACTGCAGATCACAACAGCTGGGAAGATGCAGGCAATCGTCGCCACAATAGCGCCCGGAAACCCTTTGACCGCTTCGCCTATAAAGGTCGAACCGTTAATGGCAATCGGCCCTGGCGTCATCTGGGAGATCGTAAACAAATCAGTAAATGTTGATAAGGAAATCCAGTGATGTTTGGTAACCGCCTGTTCAATAATAAGCGGCATCGACGCATAACCCCCGCCAAAGCTAAAGAGACCAATCTGTAAGAATGAGAAAATTAACTGTAAGTAGGCACTCATGATGGCACCTTCTTTGTAAAGACAAAAGTTTCTAATAAGGCGATAATCATACAGCCTAAGACAATCCAGGCAATATTAACTTTTAAGAATTCGTTGAGAATAAAAGTCGCTGCCATAATCATAATCGATTTGATCGGGGTATCCTCAATAACCCCTTTACCCATATCATAGACAACACTGGCAATGAGGGCGCCGACCCCCGCTCGCATGCCTAATAATAAGGCGGCGATGATTTTATTGGTGATAAAGGCATGATAAAACATCGAAATGATATAGATGATCGCAAAAGGCGGAATAACGGTTCCCAGCACACAAACGAGAATGCCAGGAATACCTGCCATTTTATAGCCTAAAACGATGGCACCATTGACCGCGATCGCCCCAGGGGCGCTTTGCGCGATTGCCACCAAATCCAAAATTTCTTTTTCATCAATATAATGTAACTGATCGCAGAATTTCTCTTTCATCATCGAAACGATGACATAACCGCCGCCAAAGGTGAAAGCGGATAGATAAAAAGTGGATAAGAAGAGTTCCCAATATAAAGCTTTTCCTTTTTTCATATATTTCACTCCGGGGCTTATTATACCGCAAAAGAAAAGAAGGAAAAAGAGGATTTCTCCTAACAGTTTCCTTCCTTAAGCCATTTTGCAACATCTAAGGCATGATAAGTAATAATAATCGAAGCCCCGGCACGCTTAAAGGCATACATATTTTCTAAAACGATGCGCTTTTCATCAATCCAGCCATTTTGCGCCGCCGCTTTGACCATCGCATATTCTCCTGAAACGTTATACACAGCTAATGGTTTATTAAAAGTCAAAGAAGCTTCTTTTAAGACATCGAGGTAAGCTAAACCTGGTTTCACCATGACGATATCTGCGCCCATGTCAATATCATTCTGAATTTCACGTAAGCCTTCCTGGCCGTTTCGAGGATCCATCTGATAACTTTTTCGATCACCAAATTCTGGAACAGAATTCGCCGCATAACGAAACGGCGAGAAATAGCCAGATGCATATTTCGCACTATAGCCCATAATGGGGGTACTTTTATGACCATGAGCATCTAAGTACGCGCGGATGCTAGCAACATCCCCATCCATCATATCGGACGGGGCGACGAGATCAGCTCCGGCATCGACAACCGTGTTGGCCATTTTCGCTAGTAAAGGCAGTGTTTCATCATTTAAGATAATGCGCTCTTTATTAATAAGGCCACAATGCCCATGACTGGTATATTCACATAAACAAATATCCGCCACAATTAATAAACGGGGATACTTGCTTTTGATATAACGAATCGCTTCCTGGACAATGCCATGATCATGATAGGCTTCACTGCCCACCGCATCTTTTACTTTGGGCACCCCGAAAATAAGAATGCCGGAAATCCCGCTTTCATCAATCTCTTTAAGGAGGGGATCAAGTTCATCAATACTATAACGATAAACGCCAGGCATGGAATCAACCGGCTGTTTGATATGTGTGCCTTCAATGACAAATAATGGATAAATGAGGTCTCGCAGGTCTAATCGTGTTTCGGCGACGAGATCACGTAATGCCTGATTTTGTCTTAATCTTCTAAATCTTTGCATGTTGTACTCCTTCTAATAATGTGGCAAGAATCCCTTGCCGTGAGGCTTCCTGCGCTAAGATCCAATGGTTAATCGGATAACGGGTTGCCATCTTTGCGGTATAAGGACCGATACAGATCACCTGCGTATGGCTACTGACCTGACCGCCAGCTTCAAAATAGCCTTTTAAACCCTGCGAGCTGGCAAAAATCAGGTAGTCATCTTCACAAAGGCCCGGATGCGGGAAATCAATCACTGTATCATATAAAGCGAATTCATCAAATGAACGATGGGCCGCACTTAAAATAGTGCTTAAGACATCATTGCCCTTTAAAGCGCGAGGAATTAATAAGCGATCCTGCGTTGTTGTCACTTTGGTTAATAACTCCCCTAAAGCCTGTGAGGTATACACATCGGGGATGTAATCCGCATTAAAATGATAATCTTTGAGATACATCGCTGTCGCTTCACCAATGACCGCTATTTTCAAAGATGATAATAAACGCAGATCATAGCCTTTTTCATAAAAGGTTTCAAAGAAGAGACGGATCGTATTCCGGCTGGTAAAGACTAACATCGTATAATCTTGTAAATGGGCGATCTTTTCTTCTAAAGTTTCCTGATGCACCGGCTGAATCTTCACAATCGGATAAGAATGACAGTGTGCTCCATAGCGTTTGACGAGCGTCCCCATCCGGGTATTGAAATCAATCGTTCCGACGATGCTGACACTAGTGTGCGAAAACGGTCTTTGCGCCTGAGAGCGAAAATCATAACGCGACGTTTCACCGACGACAATAATTGCCGGGGTAACACATAAAGGATCGCTTTTGGCTTTTTCTTCAATATTCCCTAAGGAAGCTCTTAAGACATGTTCACTTTCTTTGGTGCCATTTGAAATAATCGCACATGGCGTAGAGGCTTCCTGGCCCGCGCTTAATAAGGAAGATACAATGATCGGTAAAGCATGTAACCCCATTAAAAACACCAGCGTCCCGCTGCTTTGCGCTAACGCCTGAAAGTTAACATGCTGATCAATTGTGCCTTCTTTGACATGTCCGGTAATGATGCTCACCTGTCGGCTGACGCCGCGATGCGTCACGGGAATTCCTGCCATTTCCGGCACCGCCACAGCGCTTGTCACACCAGGAATGAGTTCAAAATCAATCCCTGCTTTGATTAAGGCCTCAGCTTCTTCGCCGCCGCGGCCAAAAACGAAAGGATCACCGCCTTTAAGGCGTAAAACAACTTGATGCGCATGTGCTTTTTGGATGATCAAGTCATTGATTTCATCCTGCGAAGCGTAATGCTTACCGGCCATCTTGCCGACATAAATCTTTTCACAGCCCACTTTCGTATGGGACAGTAACTCCTGATCGATCAATGCATCATAAATGACGCAGTCACAATTTTGTAAGACTTCATAAGCCTTTACCGTAATATAATCTTTATTCCCCGGACCGCTGCCGGCAATATAGACAAATCCTTTAGTCTCCATGGGCATGCTCCTTTAATTTTTGAATGAGTAATGGTAATTGATCGGCTTTTTCATAATAGATGGGACTCTGATGATAGAAACTGCGGATCATGCGTTCTCCTTTTTCCATTGTGCTATAAGCCCCTACAGCGTCGTGACAGGAAGCCTGTAAGCCCTGCATAACCTGTCTTTCTAACATAAAAGCCTGATAAGTTTCTTCATCATGGATACATGAGAAGATCTCCTGAAAAGGCGAATCCTTAAGATATTCAATCGTCAAAATACCCTGACAGGAAGCGGGCACAAAGACTTCTGGATCTAATGGCATCACTTCTAGTCCTGCTAAGGAAGGCTGCAGCCTCTCTAAGCCAGCCTGGGCAAGAATAATGGCATCATATTCCCCGCTTCTTAATTTCTCAATACGGGTATTGATGTTCCCTCTAAGCATCTTCACCTGAGCGTTTGGCATCAGTTTATGTAATAGCACTTCCCGGCGGGGACTAGAGGTGCCAATCACCTGCACCTGATCTTTATTTTTTATAAGAACATCATAAGGGGCGCCGCGTTTCATCACGCTGAATGCAAAACATGAGGAGGATAAAGCTGGTAAGTCTTTTCCGCTATGAATGGCAATATCAATGATGCCTTCTTTAAGGGCCTCTTCAAATTCTCCCACAAAAAGTCCCTTTCCCCCGATCTCTTTTAAGGAACGATTGAGAATCAGATCCCCTTTGGTTTTCATAATGACTTTTTCAAAAGTCAGGTCTGGTCGTTTCTGCTTTAAAGCCTGTAAAACAATATCCATCTGGGCGATTGATAACTGTGAGCCGCGAGCTCCCACTCTAATCTTCATTTTGAAAATACCTCTCACAATAGTCAGCTAAAGCTTCCTCGCTCATCTCTGGCTCCTCTAACAGTAAATCGATCACCTGATGGTAAAAAGCTTTTCTCGAGGCCATTGTTCCTTTCTTTTTCACATTCTCTCTCAGCTTACCTAACCGGGCGTTGATGATACCGAAATCATCAGGCACCTGCGCTTCTAAGATTTTTCTGATCTCCTGACTGATGACTGGCGAATGTCCGCCAGAGGAAATCCCACAGACAATATCTTCATTGGTATATAAGGAAGGAAAAAGAAAGCTGCAGTGATCTAAATCATCCACGCTATTAATCGGAATATGCTTAGCCTTGGCGAGAAAAGCGATGCTTGCATTGACGCTCGCATCATTGGTCGCCGCAATGACCATCTGCATCCCTTCTAAGTCCTCTTTTTCAAAAGCTCTTTCTTCATAAGAATAATGATGCTTATTTAAAAAAGAAAGCATCGCCGGCTGATAAGATAATGCAATAACATGTAAGCGAGGCTTAAAATAAGAGAGTTTCTCCGCTTTACGCAAAGCCGTTGTCCCGCCGCCAACAATTAAAACAGGGACGTTTTCTAAATTGATAAACATGGGAAAATAAGCCATCGTTCTCCTCCTTCCTTAGGCGTTTTCCATTCTAACATACTTGTACGCTATGGAGAAGGGTTTTGATAAGGATTGTCCTTTCCTCTTCCCTTTTGTACAATGAAATGGGTGATAATATGAAAACAATAAATGAAAACAACTTAGAAATCAATACACAGCTCTTTCATGATGAAGAAACGTATGTTCATCAAATGTTCAAAGAGGATGACTATAGTGGCCTTACTGTTTTTCAAATCGACATGAAAAACTGTGTCATCAAAGATATGGCTTTAACGGACAGTACCTATGATCACTGTTATTTTGTCGATGTTGTCTTTGACCATTGTGACTTATCGAATACGACTTTTCGCGAAACCCTCTTTCGCCATGTCCAGTTTATTAACTGTAAGATGTTAGGCTTACATATTGACGAAAGTCTGATCGAAGTCACCACCTTCCAGCAGTGTCTGATGCATTATAGCAGTTTTTATAAAGATACGATGAAATCAGTTAAGCATGAGCAGAGTCAAATGAAAGAAAGCTTTCTTACAGACTGCACGTTAAAAGATACGCATTTTTTAGAATGTGATCTCACTGGCAATGAAATTGATCATACCGCCTTAAAAGGCATTGACTTATCAACTTGTCAGTTAGCAGCTTTACGTATTTCCCCAATGGATTTAAAAGGCGCTCTCATCAGTGAATGGCAAGCTATTGATTTAGTTGGCCTGTTAGGTGTCATTATTAAGTAAATCTTATGAATTTCTTTCATATTTCTTATGACTTTCTTACAATATTCTTAATTTTTTCTTAAGATTTTGTTGACAAATGGCGTATCCTCCGGTATTCTAAGACCATCACAAAGAGAGGATACAGATTTAAAGAATGTTAAAATATATAAGAAATATCACAATAAAATTCATTTTCGTTACTATTATGGCTGTCGGTTTAATCTTACCAGCCACCACTGATTCCAATGCGGCTGGTAATCGGATTGCGAAGAAAGCCTTATCCCGCGTAGGTTCCCGTTATGTTTCTGGCGCTGCGCATTCCATGGGACAGATTAAAAATAAAAAACAGCGCAGCTTTGACTGCTCTGGTTTAGTGAACTGGTCATATTACCAGTCAGGCTATAAGATTGGTTCCCGCACTACCCGTTCATTAAGCAGTGTTGGTCATCGCGTTTCCAAAAGAAAAATGAAATCCGGCGATATTGTCTTATTCCGCTGCAGCGGCAGCCGTATTTCTCACGCCGGCATTTATGTTGGGGCTGGTAAAATGGTCCATGCCCCAGGTCGCGGTCGTCGTGTTCAGGTGGTCAGATTATCAGGTTACTGGAAAACCTGTTTAGCCCGCGTTGTCCGCGTCGCAAAATAGGCGAACATCAATCAATAGATGCTCGCCTTTTTCTTATTGTTTAGATAAATGCTGGTAAAGAGCACCAAGTAAATTGGCATCATTACGATAGGCACAAGGGACGATTTCGGTCATCCGAACGGGCATGCCGACACTATGATGGTAGGCATAAAGATCTTGATAATTCTTATTAATATCTTCCATTAAGAGCGGCTGTGCTGAAATGCCGCCGCCAATGGCAATCTTTTCACAGTCAAACAATGTATTAATATTCATTAACTGAATGGCTACTTCCCGGCTGAATTCATTAATCGCCGCTAAGACATCCTGGTTGCCCTCATGAGCCATCGCAAAAATTTCTTCTCCCGTATACTTGGTATCCGTATGTAAATGTTCCTGTACTCGACTAAGTAAACCAATAATCCCATTACGCATACACCAGCTATAATTGGCATCATTGGCATGTTCATAAGAAGTGATAATTCCAGACACTTCACCCGCCGAGAAATGTTTGCCGGTATGCACTTTATGATCTTTCACCAGGCAGCCGCCAATCCCGGTGCCTAAGATAATGACCGCCGCATCATCAACATCTTTTAAAACACCAAAACCAATTTCCGCATTTGCAGCGCATTTAGCATCATTGCCAATTGTCACAGGAACCCCTAAACGTGTACTTAAGTCTCTCGCAAAATAGGTATCATTATAATAACCTAAAGCCCCTGACGTATAAGCATAGCCTTTTTCGGGGTCAATGATTCCAGGCATGGAAATGCCTACGCCAGCCACATCGTCGTAACCTTTCATTAAGTCTTCAATCATCTGATATAAATCTTCTAAGCTGGTCACTGGGGTAGGCACCTTTCCCTGATCTAAAAACTGTGCCTGCTCATCCATTAAGGCATATTTAATAGAACTGCCGCCAATATCTAATACGAAATAATGCATTTTTCTCTCTCCTTTTCCACGCATTTATTTTATCACGATCACTTAAGCCGCATGAATATATTTCCATTTTTGCATAAAAACACTTTAAATCCGTTTTCTTCCTTTTTATATGCGATTTTTCAAATCACATAATTTGCAGATAAGTTATCATCATCCTGAAAGGAGTCATCCTTTCGGAAACTTTGCCCTCGCTTTCATTATTCTCAAACAGTTGGCACGAAAGCATATTTTGATCCCATGTTTCTTGCAAAGTTTCCATGCAAAAAAGCGGGGGTCACCCGCTTTTCATCTTAATATAAACGACGTGCTGTATAGAACTGATTTCTATAGTAACCACTGCTGACTGTAACAACAGAAACAGTTGCCCCGCTATGTGGTGCATGTACCATCATGCCGTTACCAATATAAATACCCGTATGGTGAATGCCGCTATAAGATCCATTTGAAGAGAAGATCAGGACATCACCTGGCTGTAAGTTACCATAGCTGACTGCTGATCCCATTGATGAGAGACCACGTGTATCGGTACGGCCAAAGTTAATACCGCACTGCGCATGAGTCCACCATACTAAACCAGAACAGTCAAATGTCGATGGTCCGCTCGCTCCCCAAACATAAGGAGCACCACGTTTTGATAAAGCTTTTAAGGCAATATCATCACCAGATACGCTGGCATTTGTCACCTTAGCTGATGAACTATCATCCGATGAACTTGAAGAACTTGATTGACTTTTGCTTGAAGTGTCATCTGAAGAACTATTGGAACTATTAGATGAGCTGTTACTTGAGGCAGCCGCATTCGTACTTGATGAATCATTGTCATCAGATGCTGAACTGTTAGCACTTGACGCACTGGAATTAGAAGAGCTGGCGCTATTTGAGCTTGATGAATTATCATCATCATTACCCTGCGCATTAGAAGAGGCGTTTGATGAAGCACTCGCACTTTGCGCCGCGCTGGCAGCCTGTTGAGCAGCTTTCTTCTTTGCTGCCGCTTCGGCCTGGGCTTTCTTTGCAGCCGCTTCCGCAGCCGCCTTTTTCGCAGCCGATGCTTCTTCGGCAGCTCTGCGCTTTTCTTCAGCTTCTTCCTGAGCCTTCTTAGCAGCAGCTTCGGCTGCAGCCTGACGCTGTGCCGCAATGCGTGCCTTTTCACGCGCTTCGGCTTCAGCTTTCGCTTTGACTTCGGCTAAAGCTTTCTTCTGCGCCGCAATCTTTGCAGCGGCAACGGCAGCTTTCCGTTCCGCTTCTTTCATATCCGCTAAGTTCTTAGCGATCTGCTGGATGGATTCTTCGTTATTACCTAAGTCACCTGTTGACTTACGTAACGTTGCTTCCTGTTCTTTTAATTTTTCATTGTACTGACTTAAAATCACTTTTGACTGACGACGCGCGCTCGTTAAATTAGCCTGCGTCGCTGTTAACGTCTGTTTCTGTGTTTTTAAGTTGGCTTTGGTCTTATTGATCTGATCCATTAAATCATTTTCATAAGAAGTAATATCCCCAACTGTTGATACTCTTGAGAAGAAATCCGAGAATGAATCAGCGCCAAATAAGTAAGAGACGTAACTATTTGAGTTCGTTGTCGCCTGCGCCGCATAAATTCTATTTTTTAAGGTACTTTCTTTTTTGTTTAAGGCTTTTTCCGTGTTCGCAATAGAAACCTTCACATAGGCAATTCTTTTCTTTGTGGTGTTGATCTGACTATTGAGTGAAGTGATCTTCTTCTGCATTGTCGTAATAGAAGATTTTGTACTTTGTACTGATTTCTTCGTTGAGGCAATCTGCGATTTCAAATCCTTACTTCTCCCCTTTAAGTAAGTATTGAATTCCTGGCAGGTCTGCTGTTTTGACTTACTTAATTTCTTTGAGGAACAAAGTTTATAGTAAGTGTCTTCTTTCCCTGCGAACGCTGAAGCAGCATTAACATTTTGTGATTGTGCCTGATACGCAAACGGGGTAATCAGGGCGAGTGATAAAATATATTTAAGGAATCTTCCTTGTCTCACAAGAATCCCTCCTCCTTTAAATGTATAATCGTAAATCTTACTCGATAATAATACCCTGTAAATGGACATAAAGTCAATAAACCTTAGGATATTTCCTAACCCATTTTCGTCTTTTTAAAGGTCATTTAAGTTTCACTTAAAGTTTACAATGTAAGCCCTTATACCTGTTATGATAATAATAAATGTCATTTACTATTACTAGAAACCATCAATATTTTTATGCTTATTCTCTATATTTTGATATAATTATATATAGAAAGCATTAAAAGAGTAAGGAAGTGAAGAAAATGGACTTAAAAACCTTTCGATACTTTGTAGCCGTCTATGAATATCAAAGTTTTTCTAAAGCTGCAGCGCATTTAGGCATTACCCAGCCAACCTTATCAAGACAAATGCAGGAATTAGAAAAACAAACCGGACATCCCTTACTGGTTCGCTCCAAAAAAGCGATCACTTTGACCAAAGAAGGGATGATCTTTTTAAAACGCGCCCAGGAGATCTTACAAATATCAGATCAGTTAAAGCATGAACTTTCTCCGGCGACGCCGCTATCTGGTGACCTGCATCTCAGTTTTGTGGAAAGCGGACAAAGCGCACCGCTGATGCAAGCCATTTATCGTTTTCAAAAGAAGTATCCCCAAGTACGTATGCATTTACGCAAGCAAAGGGAAACGGATCTTATGCAGGCTTGCGTACTGGGTTTATGTGATCTCGGCGTTATTCATGGCCATAGCGATGATTCCTTATTAATAAGTACAGCTTTACCAGAAATGGATACCTTAGGCATCATTATGAGCAAAAATCATCCTTTAAGTGATAAAGTTGCCCTTACAAATATAAATATTAAAGGGCAAGATCTTTATATCCCTGAAGATCTGAGTGATGCCTACTTGCAAAAGCATAAGCTTTTTGCCACAATAAGAGGGACTTATCTCGGCTTATCAGAGATTCTTCCCTTAGTGCAAGACAATACCCTTATATTATCTTATGAACATCTGCTAGAAGAGAATTTCTATACGCCTTATACGTTTAAAAAGCTCATACCAAAAATGACTCTGCCCCTATCGCTTGTTTATAAGAAAGGCTCTGAGTCGCTGCTTTTACAAAACTTTATGACATACCTGAAGGAGGACCTATGAACGAAAAAGATCTGTTAAACATGGATGATCACTGGGACTATCAGTTAAAGATGACCAAAATCACTACGGTGGAAATGGTCTTACGCTATCGCTTTCCGAAGATGCGTTTAGGCTTTCTTTATCAGTGTTCCCTTGATGAACTTGATGAAATCACCAAAGTGGTCGGCACTATTACTGAGGAAGAATTACAAAAGTATCACCACGTATAAAAGCCATCTTGCGATGGCTTTTTAATGTGTCCCTTGTAAATAATGAAGGGCAATAGCGACGTAAGCCGCAATGCCGGTTTTCATCCCTTCTTCATCAAAGATAATATGACTGTTGTGGAGAGAAACTGGAGGACGATCTCCCTGTGCCCCTACTAAAACAAATAGGGATGGTACATGTTCCATAAAATAAGAAAAGTCTTCGGAAATAGAAAGCGGCTGACAATGGGCATCCACTTTCGCAATAGACTGCAAAGCTGGCAGCCAGTCTTTCGCCAAAGTCTCATTATTATTAACCGTTAACGCCCGCATCGGAAAATTAACGAGTGCTTCACCGCGGTACATCTGCGCCGTATCGGTAATGATCTCTTCAAAACGTTCTAATACTTTGACGCGCACATCTGGATCAAAACAGCGGATCGAACCTTTCAATACCGCCTCATCAGGAATAATATTCCCCGTTGTGCCTGCTTGCAGTGATCCAATGGTCATCGTAAAACGCTCAGCCGCATCAATCTCTCGCGCCGTTAACATTTCCAGATTACAGATCGTATGCGCCGCAATACTAATCGGATCCACGCCTAAATGCGGCGCTGAACCATGAACAGACTTACCATGAATCTGCACTGTAAAGAAATCAGAACTTGGCATCATAACCCCCGGACAATAGGCAATCGTTCCAGTAGGCTGATCCGCTTTGATATGCATGCCGAAAGCGGCATCGACATGCGGATTTTCTAAAACCCCGGCATCGATCATTGCTTTCGCCCCTGAGGCAATTTCCTCCGCTGGCTGAAATAAGATTTTGATGGTGCCTTTAATCTCTTTGAGTTGTTTGAAAATAGCACATGCTCCAAGTAACATCGTCATATGGAGATCATGACCGCAGGCATGCATCTTGCCGTTATGCGCTGCAAAGTCTAAGCCGGATTCTTCCGCCATTGGCAAAGCATCCATATCACTGCGAAAAAGCAGACATGGGGAGCCAGTACCAATCGTCGTGACAATCCCATGATTGCCAAGATCGTGAGGTGTATACCCCATTTCTATTAAACGTTTTTTAATATAGGCCGTCGTCTGATCCAAATCAAAGGTCGTTTCCGGCATCTGATGCAAAGTGCGACGATCCTGAATAAGTGTTTCCTGTAATTGTTCTATTTCATCTAATATATTCATCTTTATCACAACCTTTGCCCCATTGTAATAGGATTATACGAAAATGAAAAGTAATGTGATAAAAAAAAGACAATTTTAGTCGATGACATCCTGAGCTGCAAAAGCTTTCGCATCCTGACGAATACGATCCTTTTTGACAACCGCCACAATCTCGGCGATCGCTTCATCAGAAAGGCCTTCAAAAATTTGAAAGGTCGTTAAGGCCAATTCGGGATTTTCATAGCGATCCAGCTTATAAAGATGGACAAGGTGATCAAGTAAAGTAAAGATTTTCATGTTTGTCCGTTGGTTTTCTAAATCCGAAATGGTATCCGCATTCAATCCTGTAATCTCAGAAACATCCCGAATGGTCAGCTTATTTTTCTTCCTGGCCCGTTTCATAATCGGGCCGATATCCTTAAATAAAAACACAATGATGTCCTCCTTCAACTTCCCTTGTCCTATTAGAGCTATTATATCATGAGGGATAATAGGGTTTTTGTCAATTTCGTTTGATATCAAACCGATCTTGCAAACCAGCTCTCCCTAATTATTTTTTTAGAACATCGAAAAAAGAATGTATTTTTGTAAACATATGCTAAAATATAAGCAGCTACATCAAAAACGAAAGGAGAATCAAAGATGAAAATATTATTATGCTGCAAAGCAGGTGTAACTTCTAATATGTTTGCGGCAGCCTTAAAAGAGGAAGCTGCTAAGAAAGGCGTAGAAATTGTCGTTTGGGCCGCAGCGGAAACAGCTGTCGAATATTCAATCGATCAGGCGGACTTAGTATTAGTCACACCGCAGCTGAGAAGCTCTTTACATAAGTTTGAAGACTTAGCTGATCCTGATACCCCAGTATTATTAATCAGCGATCAGGATTTCAAAGACTTCAATGCCGCAAAAGTCCTTGATGAAGCCCTTGCAAAAAAATCATAATAATCTAAAAAAGGCGCATTTATTTGCGTCTTTTTCGTTTGATCGCACCAATTAAATCAGTCTTTTCCGCCTGATGCGACGGTATCAGTTTAAGCTGCGGCATAAATTTGTAAATCATTAATAAGGTAAAGATGATCATGACAATGCCATCACTGACATTCTGGTAAAATGCATAAGGAATCATTAATAAGGGAATAACAATCCCACCAAGACTTAAATACTGGGTTATGATGACAGTGATCAGCCCCATAATTAAGGAAAAGAGTCCATAAAGCGGCGCATACATAAAAATAAGAATACAAGTAGTAGCGACGCCTTTGCCGCCTTTAAAATGACGCCAGAAAGGAAAATCGTGACCGATCGTCGCGGCCAGGCCGCCAAGTAATAGGCCTTGATCACCTAGGAAGTGAGCACTTAATAAAGCCGCTAAGAGACATTTTCCGACATCCCCTAATAAGACGATCACCCCCGGCACAATCCCCAAGTGCGCCATAACATTGGCCATCCCTGGATTTCCAGAGGTCCCTAATTCACTCGCGGAATGATGGGTAAGCACCTGAGTGACAATCTCACCAAATAAAATAGTCCCTAATAAATATGATATCAATATAATAAGTATTTGCATAAAATTTCCCCTTTCTTCCATCATACCACAAAACATTTTATAATGTGTAAATCAGTTGAAACGGACATATGAGTTTGTTATATTAGGGGCATGAAGTTAGAAGAAAATAAAAGTTTAAAAGATTACCTTACGATGCGTCTTGGCGGGAAAGCACGCTATTTCGCAGAAATCCAAACAAAAGACGATGTTGTTGAAGCATTTCAGTTTGCCGCAGCTCACCAGCTGAAAACGTTTGTCATTGGAGGTGGCAGCAATACCTTGGCAGATGATGAAGGCTTTGATGGTCTCGTTATGCATATGTGTCTCAAAGGACGTACTCTATTAGAAGACAATGCGGATGATATCGTCATTCGCTACGGTGCTGGCGAAATCTTAGATGAAGTCATTTCTGAAAGTGTGGATATGCATCTGACTGGCATTGAAGCGATGTCTCTCATCCCTGGCACGATCGGTGCAGCTCCCGTGCAGAATGTCGGTGCTTATGGGCAGGATATCTCGCAGAGTTTTGTCGAATTAGAAGCCTATGATATGCACACCAGAGCGTTTGTCACTTTGTCAAAAGAAGACTGTCAGTTTGCTTATCGCGCTTCGATTTTTAGAGGCAAAGACTGGGGCCGCTACATTATTGTCAGCGTCACCTTACGTTTACAGAAAGGCAATCCGCAGCCGCCATTTTATAAGCAAGTTCAGGCACGCCTTGATGAAAAAGGCATCACCAGCTATACCCCTGCTTTAATTCGTGAAACGGTTATTGAAATCCGAAAATGGAAACTGCCAGATCCTCACTATATTCCTAACTCTGGTTCATTCTTCAAAAATGCCATTATCACCAAGCAGAAGTTAGCCCACTTACAGGAAAAGTATCCCACCCTTAAAGGTTTTGCAATGGGTAATGATACCTTTAAGATTTCTACTGGCTGGCTGATTGACCAGGCTGGTCTCAAAGGCGTATCCATGTATGGCATGCGGGTCCATGATCGCAATGCGCTCGTCTTAACCAATGTGGGCGCTAAGAGCTATCATGCTCTTGCGAAAGCGCGGGAAGATATTATCGCAGAAGTGAATAAACAATTTGGTATCAAGATCGTCCAGGAAGTTCTGGAAATGCATTAATGACAAAGATTTTTTTGATTATCCATCTGACCCAGGTACTGAATACTTTTTCTACTGACAGTACATGTTCTCATAAGTAGCTTTTAAATACTGCATTT
>OCTW011589011.1_pt1 | contig 21243 bp, 29 predicted proteins | sample 1539671 | NCBI WGS metagenome assembly OCTW01 (sample SAMN02144230, study PRJEB22623) | gut metagenome | biome: sheep rumen | host: Ovis aries | place: New Zealand
CCGGGCAGCTCTACGGCGGGTTCCGGCTCTTCATGAGCGGCTTCCCACTCGTCGAGCCAGTCGTAAAATGCCTCTTTCACGGCCTCGCTGATCCATCCGAAGCGCTGGGTGTCCATCATCAGGAGTGTTGCGTACCAGGGCTCATACTGGCCGGATGTCACTGCGTTCTTAAAGGCCTTGATGATTCGCTCTTCTTTTTTCGTCATGGTTGTCTCCTTCTTAAGGTTTTATTAAAGCAAAAGACCGGTTGCTTTATTTGCCAAGGACATTTATGTCCTTAACTTAAGTATATTTAAGTCACTCGGGTTGGCCTTGACCCACACATCAGACGCCGTCTTTCCAAGGCTCAACGTAGCTCATCGCACGCTGGCTATCGCTGATGCCATCCGTTGTCGGGTCATTCACCACACCGAGAAGCGTCAGGATCGAAAACACGGCATTAACGATCGCCTTCAGCTTATTGCCAAGGTCACCGAAATCCATTTTCACGCCAAATAGGTCCAGAACCAGCTGCGCCAGCAGAAGCACTGCCGGGATAATCATCAGCCAGAACTTCGGGTTCTTTGATCGTACTGTCCAATTAACTTTCATTTTGAATTTCCTCCTATCTTTGTGGCAAGGTATTGCGTCAATGTGTTAAATTAAGGTGTTATTTCAGTCACCTTGTTGTTTTGCTTCACTGTCGAAACAAAGCCCGTTATCTCATCTCCATAAGGCACTCTGTCCTTTGGAATGAACATGCTGCATTCAATTCTGATACCGATCATAGTTTTTGCACTGTCGCATTGCTCTGCGTTTCGACAGTTATCGCAAATACCGTCCATGTTACAAGCTCCTATTTAACTCAATCAGTTCCCGATATTCTCCAGCACTGTCGCCTCAAGCTCGGCAACGCGGTTTTCGAGCGCTGCAAGCTGCAAGCGGATGGTGTCAACCGTGTTGTTACCATACAAGCCGCCAGCGGTCAGGCGGAAGCCTGCAAGCTGGACGGTCCCTGCAAATGCTCTACACACGCCGAAGGCGATGCGGGGGTGCATCGTGATGCTTCCGACTGTGCTTTGATAGGTGAAGGTCCAGTACATGCGCTTCCATGTCGTGTTGGTGACCTCGATATACTCAAAAGTCCCTTCCGGTCTGAAATCGTTGCCGTAAGCGTCCATGCCCCAAGAGAAACCCAGCTTCATTTTGGTGCCGGACGTGACGCGCACCCAGCAGCTCATGGTGTACTCCATCCCGTCCACCATGGGCAGGACACCACTCTCCGGGACCGTTACGGTCTGTCCGTCCACCTCTTTTTCATAGGCCCCATGGCCATGATTGAAGATCAGTCTGTCCCAGTTGTTCATGCCGGAAGTCGGTACCGTCCCGACCGTGAACGCGACGGCCTTGTTGTAGGTCGCTTCGTCCTGATCGACGATCGGCTCGGAGAGCGTCACGATGCGCTCGGAGATCTCGTCGCGCTCGTCGCCCGTGAAGCGGGCGTTGGCGTGGGAGTTGAGATACGGGGTGTTGCTGTAGCTCCACCAGCGGCTGATCTCGCCGTAGGGCAGCACAGCGCTGGTCAGCGTGGCGATGTACACGGTCACGGTCACGGCGGCATCGTGGGCCTGTCTCCGCGCAGCCAGCGTCAGCGTGGCGCTCCCGGCGGCGGGGGTCAGGGTGAAGTCACTGTAACTGATAACAGAATAATTGGAGCAGGTGATGCCGTAGCAGAGCCTGTGATTGGCGGTCAGGCGGCTGTCGGTGATGGTGTAGGTCAGCGGGTTGGCGATGGCGGTCTCGTCCTCTCCCGGGACCGTCAGTCTGTACTCGATCACCTCGCTCGACGGGACGTTCACCGTCTCGCCGTCCGGCTGGTGGGGCAGCAGGTTCGGCGTGTTGAGTATCTTCAGGTCCGCTTCCTCGACCGCGTTCCTTAACGCCGTGACCATCGACTCCCAGTTCCCGATGGCTTCATTGACGGCGGTGGTCTGCTGGTCGATGGCTTCGTTTTGCTGGTCGATCATGTCATAGTAGTCGTTCACGGCCTCGGTGACGCCCGTCTCCATGTTGTCGATGGCGGTCTGGACGGTCGTCTGCATGGCGGTCGTAGCGGCGGAGATGTCCTGCTCCATCTGGGTGGTTGCGGCGTCGTAGCGGCCCTCGATGTCGCCTATATTACGGGCAAAAATCGCGACCCAGTGGGCGGCGGTCAGGCCCTCGAGCAGGCTCTGCAGCTGCTCGTCCACGGTCCGCAGCGTGCCCGCGCTGATCTCCGTCTGCCCGCTGTCCCCGGCCGTCACGTGCCCGCTCGCCGCGTAGACACATTGCGTGTTGTTTCCCGATGTCACAAGTACCACTAAAATAAAACGTCCGGGTACTGCGTAGCACTCGGGCGCGAAGGTCACGCGCGCGCTGCCGCTGACCACGCTGCCGCCCACGATCTCCGTGAGCCCGTCCGCGCGCACCAGGCGCATGGTCACGGCCGCGGTCTCGGGGAAGTCCTGCTGCTCGTAGACGCCGTCCTCGCCCTTGACCAGCTGCCGCACGATGATCTGGTGCGCGTATGACTCGGGCGTGAAGATGTACCCGGTCAGCGGATCCACGCTGGTCAGCCCCTTCTCCGGGTAAAAGCTCTTTTCGATCACGATCATGATGTACGGTCCTCCTTAGCTCAGCAGCGCCTTCAGCGCCTTCAGCTGCGCGGCGCTCAGCGTCGCCTCGTCCGCGGTGCCCTTGCCCAGCGTCAGCCCGCCCTCGAACACGGCCTCCGGGCTCGGCTGCACGATGGGCGTCGCCGGATCCGCGGCGGTGCCCGTGCCCTGGGTGCGGATCACCTCGCCCGTGCAGCTGTAGATGCACACGGTCTCGTTCGCGTCCGCGGCGAAAATGAACAGCTTGAACACCCCGAAGGCCGCATAGCAGCCGCTGGTCAGCGTCAGCACGGCCTTGCCGGTCGTCGCGTCCACCGTGCCCTGAGGCTCCACGCGCTCGCCGTCAGCGCGCAGGAACTTCGCCACAATGCTCTTCCCGCTGAAGTCCACGCCGGCCACCGGGCGCACCCGGATCTGGTGCGCGTTCACCTCGCCCTGGAACAGCAGCGCGGCCATTGGCTCCACGCGCCTCAGCGCGTCCGGCCGCATCGTCGCCTCGATGATGATCACTGTTTTTTCTCTCCCTTCGGTCGTTCGCTTACAGCGCCGCGCTGCAGTGGTACACGCCCGGCTCCGGCCTGAACACCGCTCGCGCGCAGTCCGCGATCACCATGGTCGCGTTCCCGTTGATGTCGCCCAGGTCGTCGTCGAAGTACTGGATCACGTCCGCGGCCCAGACCACATAGGTGAAGCGGCCCAGCGGGCTCGTGACGGTCTCAGAGTACTCATAGCGAGGGTTGCCCGTGAAGGCCGTCCGGAAGCGGTCCTCGTACATGTCCCCGCCCGGCGCGGCATTGGCCGGCACCACGTTCACCCGCAGCTTCACGTTGCCAAAGGCCTGCTCCGTGGGCAGGATCTGCGTCAGCGCCGCGGCCTTCGCCTCGTTGGCCACGTACACGTTCACGGTCATCTCTTCCTGGTCGAAGAGGATCTTCACGTCCGGATCCCCGTCAAAGATCGCCTTCATCTGGTTCGCGTAGGTCACCCAGGGCGGGCTCAGCTTCAGCTTCATACCAGTTTTCCTCCATTCATTATTCATTATTCATTCTTCAGTCTTCAGTCTTCAGTTTTTCCCGTCACCACCGGCCCCGCGCCCGCAGCTCCGCGCTGTAGCCGGGCGTCCCGCTGCCGATGCTCGGGCTGATCGTCAGCGTGTTCGCGCCGGGCTGCAGCAGGATGGGGCTGAAGGCCGTGCAGCAGGGCAGCGCGTTCGCGCTCCCGTCGATGGTCGCGCCGATCGGCGGCTCGCAGCTCACGTCGATGTAGTGCCCCGCGGCCACGCTCAGCCCCGCGAAGACCACCTGCCCCTGGTTCAGGTTGAGCCCCGTGATCGGCGCGGTGCCCGTGTTCGTCACGCGGATCCGCGCGGGCGCGGGCCGCTGTGTGGCCATGACCGCGCTCAGCTGCGCCGCGGCCGTCGCCGCGGTCGTGAACACGCTCTCGATCACGCTGAAGGCGCAAGGCTCCGCCTGGAACGTCACGCTCAGCTCGCCGCCGAACCAGTTTCTCAGGCTCCAGGCCGTGGCCCGGCTGACCTCGGCCAGGTAGTACTTGTTAGGCTCGTAATCGAAAATCAGCTGCTGCCGGCCGGAAAGCAGCCAGCCCTGGATCTCCCTGAGCCGCGCCTGCGCCTGCAGCTGACTTGCGTACTCCGTGCGCATGTACAGCGTGCCGGAGAAGCTGATCGGCTGCCGCCTGGCCTCGCCGAAGAGCACCGTCCCGTCCATGCCCGCGATCTCGTACTCGTTGTACTTAATCGCCGGCGTCAGCGCGTGCCCCATGTTGCTCTCCGAGTACTGCAGGTCGAAGTCGTTCAGGCTGTGCCTGCCCCCGAAGCTGAAGCCCGTCTCTCTCAGCAGCATCGTGTCCTCCTATTTCCCGGCGCTCTGCTCGAACGCCGCCTGCATGGCGCCGATCACGGCGCCCGTGTTGTCGATGATCGTGTTATTGAACCAGGGCCGGTGGCTCTTGCCGTCGCTGCGGCCGTACTCCAGGATGTTCCCGATCTTCGCCAGGCTCTCGCCGTGGTTCGTGCCCACGGGCTTCACCTCGCAGTGCCAGCCGTCCCCGGCGTCGTACTTCACGGCCCCGGCCTTCACGCTGCCCTGCAGCGCGCCCGTGTCCACCGGCGCGGCCGCGCCCAGCTTCTCGGCCAGCAGCTGCGCCCCGGCCTTCACGGCCTTCTGGCAGGCCGCGTCCGTGCCCTTCTCCAGCCGCTCGAAGCGCGCCGCGACCTCGCCGACGCCCGAGCAGGTAAAGCTGCCCACATGATCACTCCCTATCTCGTGCGCGGTGCGCGGGACGCTTGCGTCCGCGGTGCGCGCGCGATTCAACTATCTCGGTATAAAGCTCAGCCGCTGCGGCTCCTGGCTCCCGCGGCCCTTGTCCTTGTCCTTCGGCCGGACGCTCTCCAGGTGCGTGGCCCAGAGCAGGTGGATCTCCCTGGGGCTCGCCCGCCAGAAGCCCTCCGGCCCGAGCCCCAGCCTCAGCGCTGAGTAGTAGAGCCACTTCCAGGGGAAGCCCTTTTTGCTAAAGGGCCGGCCTTTTTCCCGCCCTTCTTCTCCGGCTCCGGCTCCGGCAGCGCGTCGCTCAGCAGCAGCGTCAGCTTCTCCTGCACGCCCGGGATGTCCGTCAGCTTGAAGCTGCGCTGGAATTCGTCCCAGCTCATCTTCGTGCCGCCCACGCGGATCGCAGCGTAGTACATCGCCATGATCGCCCTGAGCCTGCCCTTGGTCAGCTCCAGCGCGATCTCCGTGAAGTTCTTTTCCTTCCCGTACACGTCCTCGTACAGGTCCTCCGCGAGGCGGAAGGTCTCCATATTAAAAATCAGCGGGCATTTCTGCCCGCCCACCGTCATCTCCGTCACCGGAGCGGCCAGATCACGGCCCTTTTCGCTTGCCATATTCAGATCCTCCCTTTTATTTTTTTTAATGAATACTGAAAACTGAAAACTTAAAACTGAAAAATATTCTTGTCATGCGGCGGCAACACAGCTGCGCACCTATTATTCATTCTTCAGTCTTCAGTTTTCAGTCTTCATTTAGCGGCCCTTGGAGGCCGCGCTTTCAGTCTTCATTTAGGCGCTCAGAGCGGAGCCGTCCGCTCTGAGCGCCTGCTCTCAGGTCCCCGCGCCCGTGTACACGCTGTTGAACCACGCGCTGGTCGCGGCGCTCGCGCCGGCGGCCTCGCTGGCCACGGCGGCCAGGGCGTCGTTGTTCTCCAGGCGCACGAAGGTCGCCTGCAGGCTCGGGTGCTGGTAGCTGTCGCCGTCGTTGCGGGTGTGGAAGGTGTGCGTGCCCTCCTGGAAGCGCCCTTTGTACATGCACCAGTACTCCTTGGTCTCGTCGTCCAGGGTCACCGCGAAGAGGATCGCCACCCAGGGCGCCACCTTGTTGCCCTGGATCAGCTCCACGCCGTTGGCGTCGGCCTCACGGCCCAGCAGCACCTGCCGCACCTCGGGGATCACCTGGTCCGCGTTCAGGTTCACCTGGTAGCTCTCCACGCGCTGCTCGCGGCGGGTTGCCACGTTGCTGGCGTATACCTTGCCCTCGCGGTAGTTCGGCGTGATGCCGATCTCGATGGTCTTCGCCGCCAGCACAGGCGTCGCGTAGGTCGGCGCGGTGCCCGGACCGTCCATGGTCTCGAACAGCGCGTAGTAAACGTCCGTTACGCCCTCGTAATAGCCCGCGTTCTGCGGGGTCAGGGCCTTTCCATCCGTGCTCATGTCTGTATGCTCCTTTCGTTTAATTGCCAGCCTGGTCGAACCAGTCCTCCGGCGCGCTGCTCCAGCGCGCGGTGTCGCCGCGCTTGATCGCGGCCTCCTGCAGCCGGATCAGCGTGTTCGAGTTGGTCGCGGTGCTCGCGTCGATGGTGCCGCCGCTCAGCTTCACGCCGAGCTGCGCCCCGCCGCCGGCGATCGCCGCGGCCATGGCCGGCATCAGCGTGAACGTTTCCACGACCTGGTAGTTCAAGTTGCCGTTCACGCCGTTGCCGATGGACAGCCCCTCGCCGCCGGGCGTGAACGGATACCACGCGCCGCCGATCACCAGCCCCAGATGCGCCTTCAGCGTCGTAGCGCCGTTGCCGGGCCACTTGCCACCCATCCTGCACGCCGCCGTATAGGTCGCGCCGACGTCCCGGGCCATGGCCGCCGCGCCGTCATCAGTCAGCGCGTACGTGGCTACCGGCGCCTCAGTCAGCGCCGCGGCGTGCGCGCCCGCCCAGGTCTTCCAGGTCCCGGTCCGCCTCAGCAGGTTGGCCTGCCTGGGGCTGACGGCGTCGCCGCCCAGGATCTTGCCCAGCCGGCCGCTCCTGACGATCGGCAGGAAGGTCCCCTGGATCACCGGGTGCTGGTAGCTGTCGCCGTCGTTCCGGGTGTGGTGCGTGGCGCCGGGCTCGCTGAAGCGCCCGTAGAACAGTCGCCAGTACTCCTTGCTCCCGTCGTCCAGCGTCGCCGCGAAGAGCAGCGCCACCCAGGGCCCCAGGTTCTTCCCGGTCACCAGCTGCACGCCGTCCGCGCCCGCGGTGCGGCCCAGCAGCTCCTGGCGCACGCTGGGGATCAGCTGGTCCAGGTTCAGGCTCACGGTATAGCTCTCCACGCGCTGCTCGCGCCGCGTCGTGTGGTCGCTTGCGTAGACCTTCGCCTCGCGGAAGTTCGGCGTCACGCAGATCTCCACGCTCTTGCCCGCGACCTTCGGCGTGCTATAGCTCGGCAGCGCCTGTTCGGTGTTCTGGCCGTTCGCGAGCGCGTACCAGACGTCCGTGACTCCCTCGTAATAGCCCGCGTTCTGCGGGGTCAGCGCCTTGCCGTCTGTGCTCATCGCCGATCCCTCCTCATTCCGCCATCGCCGGCACGGGCACGCCCTCGGCGATCGCTTCGTTCACGCATTCGGCCAAGAAGGCCTTGAAGCCGGCCGCGATGTCCGCGCGCTGCTTATCCGTCAGCTTCACGTCGTTGGGCACGTCCACGCTGATCGACAGGCTGCGGCCCGGGCGCAGGCTGACGCTGACGCTGGCCACGTGCTTCTCCTGCCCGTCCACGGTCAGCACGGCGTTCCTGGTCTTCTGCCTGGTGTCGTTATATGTCATTTCTTCCTCCTCGGACGCAGCTGGTGCACGCTCTCCACGATATACCGCGGCACGTGCTGCTCAGCGTCCGCGCCCCTGTTGTCATGAAACCAGGCGGCCAGGTTGCAGACCCAGAATTCGTACAGGCTGTTTTCCGGATCCGCGGGCACCCCGGCCCCCGCATACCAGGCCACGGCCGCCTGATAGCACAGCTCCAGCACGCCGTCCGAGACGTCCGGATCCGCGCCGGCAAAGCGGCGCACCATGTCCATGTCGGCCATGGCACTCACTCCCTTCAGTGTTTCTCTCCGGTGATCACCCGGGTCTTCAGCCGGATGAAGTCGTAGCGGTAGCCCAGGTGGTTCACCTCGAGGATCTCGTAGGTGACGCCGGCGTGACGTACGCGCCACTCGGGGGTCACGTCGTCACGCCAGCGCAGCGTCCAGGTCACCACGTCCTCGGCGTGGTAGGCCTGGGCCGCGTAGAATTCGCGCCCGCTCACGTCGGCCTTCGCGGCCATCACGGTGGCCTGGTCCCGCCAGCCCTTAACCGGTCGGCCCTTCCCGTTCACGGCGTCCGCCGGCGCCATCAGCGTCAGCGGGTGCCTCAGATCTCCGGCCTTCATGGGGCGTTCCTCCCTTCGCTCAGGCTCAGACCGCGATGGTCACGGCCGTCATGGCGGCGGCGTCGAACCGGGTCGCGCACTTGCGCGCGATGCCGCGGATCTGGATGCTGTCCGTGGTGAAGGCCGCGCCGCCGATGTCGGTGGAGACGATCTCCAGGCCCTGGCGGGTGAAGAGGGTCGCAAACTCCTTGCCGTCGCCGAGGTAGATCGCGGCGCTGGTGTTGGAGTTGTTGGTGGTGTTGGCCAGCACGGCGTCAGACACCACGTGGATCGGACGCCCGAAGAGGCGCTTCACGGTGGCGTTCATGGGATCGGGCTGCAGTAGGCCCCTGTTCTGGCCGTCCTCGAGCGCGTCCAGCGCCTGGAAGCCGCTCTGGTTGGTGATCACCACGGCGTTCGCGCTGATGGCGGGATCCAGGGTCACGTTCAGCGCCTTCTTGAGGCCCGCGATCTCCTTGCCCGCGGCCAGCGCGGTGCCGGTAATGGCGGTCAGCAGCGCGGACAGCAGCGTGTTGTCCAGGATGACCTCCTTCTTGGCGAACCAGCGCGCGATGTAGCCGAAGAGGTTGGCCACCTCGTCGTTCGCCAGCTCGTTGCTAACGGGCAGGATCAGGCCGTACTTCTGCAGGGTGAACGGCACCTTCGCGAAGACGGGCTGGTCGTCGCTGGGCACGGTCGCCATCTCGTTGACGGCGGTGAAGCCGGCGGTGGGCGCCGTGTCGGTCACGCGCCAGCCGCTGTTGGCGCTCACGGTCTCCGCGCCGAAGAGCGGGGCCAGGGCCGTCAGGTCGCGCTTGAGCTCGCGGATCTGCTGGTCGATGTCCTCGGGCACCAGGAAGCCGCCGTCCGCGCCCGCGGGGGTGCCGCCGGTCTCTTTCAGCGCGTCGTAGAGGATCTTGGTGTGCTCCGCGTACTGGTGGCCGTTGCGCGGGTTGATGCCGTGGCGCAGCGCGTAGGCGAAGGCGCGGGCATACTCGTTGCTCTTCAGGATCTCGCTGCGGCTGCGCGGGGCCTGCGCGGGCTGCGCGGCCTGCACGGCCTCGCCGGCCGCCTGGCGCTCCACGTCGTAGGCCGCCTGCAGCGCGTTCATGCGGTTCTGCATGAGCCTCAGAGCGTCCTGCTGGCGGTTGATCTCGTCCAGGCTCACGTTGTCCTGCATAGCCGCCGTCCGGAGGCTGGCAGCCGCTGCACGGATCTGTGCGCCCAGATCGGTGATCTGGTTCTGCATTTCCTGCAAAGTCATAGGTTTTGTACCTCCCATAAAAATTTTATGTCCACCCTTGCGGGTCGAACTCACTATCTCGTGCGCGGTGCGCGCGCGATTCAACTTTTCTGCCTCCACGTGCAGGTGCACGCGATGTGGCTGATCCCGGTGTCCTTCTCGCGCTCGTCCGGGCCCCAGCTGTAGATCCTGACGCCCGCGGCCTTCAGCGCGTCAACGGCCTCGAAAAAGGCCCTGCGGTGCTCGCTCTCCGTGCCGCGCGTCCAGGCGTGCAGCTGGAACACGTGGTGGATCCTGGTCGCCTCGTCGCTGGCCAGGTATTCACGCCCGCCCACCGTGTTCCAGGTCAGCCAGGTCTGCGCGCTCGCGTCCCCGGGCGTCTGGCTCACGGGGTAATTGAGCGGCAGCAGCGTCGCCTGAACAAATTCCTCGATCACGTCATTCACGGCACTGCTCCTCTCCCTGCCGGGCGTTCCCCAGCAGCAGCTCGGGGTTCTTCACCGCGATCTCCAGCGGGATGATGTCGCGGCTGCTCATCAGCACGTCACCGTTCTCGTCCGGCGGCAGGCCCTCGGCCAGGCGCGCCTCGTTGGGCTTCATCCACCCGCCGCGGATCGCGATCTGGTACTTGTTCGCGGTCGTGGCCACATCCGCGCGGTAGAGCTGGGAGAGGTCGAAGCGGAACTCGTAGCCCTGCGCCAGCTCGGCCGGCGTCAGCAGCTTGCGGTTGAACTCTTCCTCCCACTGCACCACGATCGGCAGGATCGTCATCTGCAGGAATTCCAGCATCTGCTGCTCGGCCGAGCTGTAGCTGGTCCCGGTATAGTCGCCCAAAAAGTGCGGCGGCAGGTTGTACACCGTCGCCACGCGGTTCCGGGTGATCCGTTCCACGTCCAGCACGTCGCTGTTCACGGCCTGGCTCTGGAAGTGCGTGGCCGTCAGCCCGCCCTCGAGCACCACCACGCTGCGGCCGCTCTTCTGGTAGGTCTCCAGGAAGCGGTCCACCAGCTCGTCCTTCTGCTCCTGGTCCAGGCCGGTGTTCGGCACCGTCAGCATGATGCCCGAGTTCACGCCGTCCAGCTGGTCCAGCGCCAGCTCCTTGACCTGCGTGTCGTAGTCCAGGCTGCGCCGCAGCACGTCGATCGGGCGGATGCCCTTCTCGCCGTTGGCGCTCATGTGCCGGATGTTGATCAGCATGTAGCCCGGGATGATCTGCGGCGCGCCCTCGTCCAATTGGATCCTGTACCAGGTCTCGCCGTTCGTCGGGTCGCGCATGATCTGCACCCGGGTCGGGTTCAGCACGTCCAGGCGCTGCACCTGGCCCAGCCCGTCCAGCACCCTGAGCGCGTAGGCGTTGCCCTCGGTGTTCCTGAGCACCTCCATGGTCTGCCGGAAGCCGAAGGCGTTCATGTTCGGGTTCGGCTGCAGGCTCACCAGGCGCTCCAGCGGGTGCCCCTTCGCCACCTCGTAGCCCTTGTACAGGTGCATCGGCAGGCTGGCGATGGTGTTCGCGATCCGGCTCACCGCGGCGTAGATCGCCTCGTTGCCCTCGATCGTGCGGTCCGCCCGCGGCCGCGTCAGGCTGCGGAAGCTCAGCTCCCGCCGCGGAGCAGGCCGCTGTTCATTCTTCACTCGTTTCTTGAATGGCCACATAGGCGCTCCTTTCAAGTCGCGCAAATGAATACTGAAAACTGAAGACTTAAAACTGAAAAATAATCTTGTCATGCGGCGGCAACACAGCTGGGCACCTATTATTCATTCTTAAGTCTTCAGTCTTCAGTTTTCAGTTTTTTGTCTCCAGTTCCTTCAGTATGCTCGCCGCTGCGCGCTGCGCCGGCCGCCCAGATCGACGACCCGGATCTTCGGCGTCGTGTAGATCACCCCGGCCGGCTCGCGCTGCATGCGCACACAGTGCGCGTCCAGGAAGGCCATGAAGCCGTCGATCTTCCTGTAGCGGTTGCGCTTCATGGGCATCCAGTTTTCCTTGTCCGTGTGCCGGCGCTCGCCGGAGATCCTGACGTTGTCGGTATACCAGGTGAACATCGGGTCCTCGTTGGTGATGATGTTCCCGGCCAGCAGCATCTCCTTCACGTCCTTCATGGGGTCGTTCAGGGTGATCGGGCCCTGGCGCACGACCTTGCAGTCGAAGCCCTTGCCCTGCAGCATCTGGATGAGCCTGGTCGCGTTTGCCGGGTCGTAGCCGATGCAGTCCAGCTCGTACTTCTTCGACTGTTCCACAAACCAGTCGAACACGTCCTCCTGCTGGATGTACTCGGCGTCCACGATGGTCAAAAGGCCGCGCATGGCCAGGCCGTAGTAGTCGATCTTCTCGTTGTCCGCCTCGACCTTCGCCCGCGGCACCCAGCTGTGCAGCAGCACGAAGGTCTTCCCGTCCTCGAGCGGGAACTCCAGCGCCGCAGCCGTGAAGTCCTCGCGGTTGGAGAGGTCGAAGCCGCCGTAGCAGCGCCGGCCCAGCAGCTTCTCCGGGTCCAGGTGCCCGCGGTTGCGCCGGATCACCTCCGGCTGCACGAAGGCCATGTCGTCGGCGTTGACCATCACATTCAACTGTTTGCAAATGAAGTTCGCGCGCTCGCTGGGGATCAGCTTCACGCGCGCCCACTCGTCCTGCAGGTCCTGCATCCGCAAGGTCAGCCCCAGGCTCGGGTTTGCTTTGATCCAGTTCCTGGGGTCCGCCACGTCGTCGTGCTCGTCCAGCTCGCAGATGAAGGCGAACATCTGATCCGCCACTTTCATGTCCAGCCGGCCGTAGAGCGCGTCGGTAAAAAGGTCGTAATAGTACATCAGCGGCCCGTCCAGGACCTCGCCCATGGTGGTGATGTACAGGATCAGGGGCTGCTTGCGCTTGACGCTCTTGTGCTTGATGATATTCAAGAGCTTAAAATCCCGGTATTCATGGATCTCATCAAAGATGGCCATGTACGGGTTCAGGCCGTCCAGGCGCTTGCTGTCGGAGGAGCGGTGCTTGATGGTCGATTGCGTCTTGTCGTAGTAGATGCCGTCGCGCAGGGGCCGGAAGCGCCGGGCCAGCTGCGGGCTGTTTTCGATCTGCTTCGAGCACTCCTGAAACACGATGCCGGCCTGCTCCTTGCTGTTTGCCAGCAGGTACACGTCCGCACCGCGCTCGCCGTCCTTACAGGAGGCGAAGGTAGCGTTGCCGGCCATCAGCGTGCTCTTGCCGTTGCCCGCGCCCACGATGACCAGCCCCTCGCGGAAGCGCCGGAGCCTGGTGGTCTTATCGACCCATCCGTACAGATTGCATTCAACGAAGCACTGCCAGTCCAGCATGTGCAATTCGTCATAGTCGCCCTTGGTGGGCACCAGGAACTTCTCCATGAACCGCCCGGGCCGCGCGGCCTTGGCGGGGTCGAACTCCCAGGGACAGTCCGGGCTCTTGCTGCGCTCCAGATCATCAAAAAAACGCTGGCACGCGGCCCGCGTCTTCTCACACACCAGGATATTCCCATCCACCGCCTGGCGCGCATACCTGTAGCATCGCTCCACCTGCCCGACCGTTCCGGAAGGCCTGTCATCCTGAGCCGCCGGATCGGCGGCGAAGGACCCGTTCTGCAGCACAACGCGCTGCCCTTCCGTCAGGGACGCATCCTGGGTCGAACCATTATTTTTCTCCGGGTGCTTCTTCTGTTCAGGCTGCGGCGTCCGGATCCCCTCGTTGACCGGGTGCCCCTCCTGCCAGAAGCTCAGCTGTACGGCTTCACTCAAGGCTCACCACTGACCAGGGTGCTCCTGGCCACGATCTCCGCGCGCCTCGCGATCTCCTCGCGCCGCAGCTGCTCCGTCGCCCTGTCATCCTGAGCCGCGCTGTGCGCGTGCGAAGGACCCGTTCTGCAGCTCAACGCGTCGTCATTCCGGAGGGACTCATCCTGGGTCGAACCATTTTTTACGCCCTCCCGGATCCTCGCCACCATGCGGCTGGCCACGGCGCTCGCCGCCATCTCCGTCTCCGCGGGCTCCTCGCCCTCGGCCGGCTGGTACAGCAGCCCGTCCGCGAAGCCCTCGCGGATCGCGGTCGGCGCGCTCATGTAGGTCTCCGCGTCCATCAGCTCCCGGAGCTTCGCCTTGCTCTTGCCGGTCTTCAGCGCGTAGGCCTCCACGATGCCCTCGCCGATCTCGTCCAGCTGGTCCGCCAGCTGCCGAAGGTCGTCCGCGTTGCCCATGGCCATGCTCCAGGGGTCGTGGATCATCATGTACGCGGTCGGGTTCATCAGCACCTCGTCCCCGGCCATGGCCACCACGCTCGCGGCGCTGGCCGCCAGCGCGGTCACGTGCACGGTCACGCGGCCCTTACCGCTGGTCGAGTGCTCGCGCAGCGCGTTGTAGATCTCCGAGCCCGCCAGCACGTCCCCGCCGGGGCTGTTGATGCGCACGATCACGTCCCCGACCTGGTCGAGGGCCTTCCGGAAGTCCCGGGCGACCACCGTGCCGTCGCCCGACCACCAGCCCTCCTCGACCACCAGCTCGCCCTCGATGTCCAAGACCGCGGTGCGGTCATCCCCTTCCCGATCCTGCGGGCCGGCACTGCCGGACCGATCCCGGGTGCTTGTATCCCTGAATCTCCAGAAGCTCATCCTAACACTCCCTTCGGTCGTTATACCTTTTCGATCCTCGCCCGGTGCGCGGGCTTTTCCTCCTCGCGCCGGCGCCAGGGCCCGCCCTTCTCCGGGTGCTCGCGGTTGTGGCACTCGCTGCACAGGCTGCGCAGGTTTTCCAGCCGCAGCGCCAGGTCCGGCCGCTCCTCGATCGGCACGATGTGGTGCACCATGGTCGCGCGCCGGGGCGCGATCCCGTACCCCAGCCGGAAGCGCCGCATGCACTCCTGGCACATCCCGTCATCCCGGGAAAGCGCGACGGCCCGGAGTCGCCTCCAGGCCGCCGTGTGATAGAACGGATCGCTTTTTTTGTATTCGTTTTCACTGGAACGCATCAAAGTCGTCCTCGATCTGCACCTGCTCCGCCTTCCGGCTCGCCGGCGTCAGCCTGAGCTCGGAGAGCTGCTTGCGCTGCTGGTCGCAGAAGGCGCGGTACTGGGCGGGACTGCGGTTCTCCTGGTAGTATTTCTGCCGCCCGTTGGACCGCTCCTGCCCGAGCCCGCGCTTCACGATGTCATCCATCAGCAGCTGCTTCACCTGCTCCTCGTAGGCGATGTCCGCGATCAGCATCTGGTCCGCGTCGCTCATGCCCCCGGCCCGCTGCGCGCAGGCCGCGCAGAGGCGCTCGTACATCGCCCGCGCCGCGGCGGACTCGATCCGCCGGAAGTGCTCCTCCCGCATCGCTTCGTTCATAACCTACCTCCTGTTCCGCTGTCCAAAGGCGGGGCCTGGCACCGGCCCCGCCCCAGGAGGACCATCATGGCACGCCGTCCCTCGTGCCTTTCTGGCAGCATAGACTTTACCACGTCAAGCCCCGCACCTCAAGGGTACCTGCGCCGTATGTCACTGCACCTTCGGCGCAGGTACGCTCACCTCCGAGGACCTCCTTCTATTTAATCGCAGAAAAAAGTGACAGGCATCTCACTTTTCACTTCACGGCCGTACTCAGTACGGTCAGAACGGCAGCTGCTCGTCGTCCACCTCCACGTACTCGCCGGGCTCCGGCGGCGCCTCCTGCGGCCTGTCGTCCTGCGCCCTCGGCGTCAGGAACTCCACGTCGTCCGCCGTGATCTCGATCTGGCTGCGCGGGCTCCCGTCCTGGCCCATCCAGGCGTGGCTCTCCGCGTAGCCGACCACGCAGACCTTGCGCCCCTTCGCCAGGTACTTCGCGCAGCTCTCGCCCAGGCCGCGCCAGGCCGTCACGCGCATGAACTCCGCGTCCGGCTGCCCGTCCTTCGGCCGCGGCTTGCGCACCGCCAGGCTGAAGCGCGTCCAGCTGACGCCGTCCTTCGTGGTCCCCGTCTCCGGGTCCCGGGTCAGGTTCCCGATCACCGTGATCTTATTCATCCCAGTCCTCTCCTTTCGTCCAGGCGTCGTTCGGATCCTCGCCCTTCGGCTGCGGCTCCTTGCTCTGCCATTTCGTGCAAAAGCGCCCGGCGACAGCGTCCGGGCACTCATCCCACCTGCGGCAGGTGTAGCAGTCTGGTTCAATTCTCTCCCTCATGTTCCTCGCTCCCTTCGTTTTGCTTACGCTCAGCCAGCTGCGCGCGCCATTCCTTCTGTGCCTTGATCTGCGCATTCCCCGGCATCATCGTCCACAGCTCCACGCCGGCCATGCCCGGCTCGATCGTCCACATCAGGTCCTTGTTCGCGATCGCGAAGACGGGCTCGTCATACTCGCAGCGCGGCGCGTACAGCAAGACCCAGCAGTCGTACTCGATGCCGCCGTCCACGTAGCCCGTCAGGTATGCGGCCTCGCCGTAGTACGCGCGCCGCACCACGTCCGGCCAGCTCAGCGCCCGCGCGCGGGTCAATCCGTCGAGGCGCTTCGCCGCCTCCCGGATCAGCGCGTTCTCCTGGTAGTTGGGGAATATATCCCGCTTCGCCAGGTCCCACATCCGCCGGACCAGCTCCTGGTCTACCATCTGCTCATCATCCTCCCTTTTTCTTCTCCCGGCTGAGCCACGCCTGCACCGTGGACTGCCCGACGCCCAGCTCCGCGGCGATCTCCAGCATCGTGAGCCCGCGGCCCCGGAGCGTCAGCGCGCGCTCCCTGAGCTCCTTCGGCAGCGCCGTCCCGCTCCGGCGCTCGTCCAGCACGGCCCGCCGGGCGAGCGCCTCGCGCACGGTGTAGAAGCTGTGCCCGAAGCGCTTGCAGAGCCCGGCCATGCTCGCGCCGCAGACGTACGCCGCCGCGATCGCGGCCTGCTCCGCCTCGCTCAGCTGCCGGCTCTTCCGTCCGCCGCGCCTGCCGCGCGGTTTCGGATCCGGCGGCTTCTTCGGCGGACGCCCGGGTCCGCGCGGCTCAGGCTCCGGTACCGGCCCCCGCGCCTCGCGCGCCTCCCGGTTCAGCCGGCTCTTAGGGTCCGCGCGCTCCAGCCTGCGCTGGCAGGCGTAGCCGCAGCACGGCTTATCGCCGTAGCCCCAGCCCCACTCGCCGCTGGCCGTGCCCGCGTCGAACACCTTCCCGCAGCAGGCGCACTTCAGCTGCCGGTCCGCCCAGGCCATCCGCTGCACGCTCATCGGTACCACTCCGGCACGCTCTGGCGCACCTCGTCCTCGGGGATCGCGCGCGCCGCGTCCTCGGCCTCGCGCTTGAGCCGGCGCAGGTAGCCCTCCGAGTACTTCATGCGCTTCGCCGCCAGGCGCACGGTCAGGCCCTTCACGTAGTACAGGTGCAGCACCCGGCTGTAGCGCTCGTCCAGCGTGTCCAGCAGCACGCAGGCCGCGGCCACCTCCACGCTCAGGCGCTGCCGGCGCTCGGTCGCCTGCTGCTCGATGTCCGCGATGGCCGCCACCACGGCCGCCATGCGGTCGCCGGGCGTCCCGCGCCCGCCGCCCTGGTCCGCCGCGGCGCTCACCTGCGTCAGCGCCTCACGCCGCTGCCGGATCCTGATCTCCAGCGTCTCCAGGTCCTTCGGCGCCTCCCGGCACCGCTTCAGGATCGTCATCGCGTCCATCCTCATCACCTCAGATCGTTATATCGTCTCCGTGCAGCAGCTGGCTGGCCGGGCTGCGGTACTCGCATCCGAGCGTGCCCACGGTTTCCGGCGGCGCCACCGTCAGCAGCGCCTCGCGCAGCCGGCAGCGCTTCACCTCGCGGCCCTCGCGCATGCACATCGCGCACTCGCCCTGCATCGCGGCCTCCGTGATCGCGCCCAGGTCCTCGACGTCGATCAGGATCTGCCGCCCCTTCCGGCTCGCGCCCGGGTACTCGACCACGATCTGGGCCTCCTGCGCCATGCGCTGGAAGCGCCGGACGTAATTGTCCGGCAGCGTTTCCAGCATCTCCTGCTGCAGCTTGTTATCCAGCGCGATCAGCAGCGCGATGTCCCGCCTCACGTAGTCGTAGCCGTAGCGGATCAGCCGCTCCGCGGCCTTGTCCTTATCCGAGAGCAGCGTGTGCAGCACGATCATCAGGTTGGTCATGAAGCGGTGCTCCTGCCGGCTGAGCGGAGCCTTCGGCTCTGTTTTCCCGATCCCGCCGGCGCAGCTGCCGGGCTGGATCCGGGTGTTACTGCTTGGGCTGGTCATCGTCAGGCTCCTTCCAGGTTTCCATGATCGCGCCGCAGATTACCTTCAGCACATCCTTCCGCTTCTCCGGGTACGGGCACTCCTGCGCCACCTTTTGTGCCAGGTATACGATGGCGCACATCAGCACGTTGCCCTGCCCGACCATCAGCGCCCGCGCCTCGCCCTTGCCCACATAGCAGCAGACCACGCCCTCGTCCGGGCTGAGCCGCCCCTTGGCCTGTTCGCCCATGTACTGCATCAGGTTCAGGATCTCCTCACGCATGGCACGCCCTCCTTGCCTTCTCGATCGCGTCGTAGTCCTCCCAGTCGCTGATCATCTCACACACCACCGGATAGTCGCACCGCGCTATGTCCCGGGTGCTGCGCGCGCCCGTCTCCAGGCGAACCTGCCGGCGGATCAGCGTCTGGAGCTTCTCCGCGCCGCCCGCGGGCAGCGCGTGCTCCATCTCCAGCTCGCAGCCGCGCTGCCGGATCCGCAGGTTCACGTCCTTCACCTGCATGGGCGTCAGCTTCTCCAGCATGGCGACCTTCTGCTGCAGCGCCTGCAGCTGCCGCTGCTGCCCGCTCAGGATCTCCACGAGCCGGCTCAGCGTCTCCCGGCTCTCGCTCAGCGTTTGGTTCATCTGCTCAGTTACGGTCAGTTCCTCAGTCATGGTCATTTCCTCCGTTATTTTTCCGGCATTTCCGGCAGCGTCATCCAGTACAGGATGTTGTTGTTCCCGCCGCAGACCCAGTAGGGCTTGTGCCGCTTCTCGCCGCTCTCGGCGTCATAGTACTCGAAGTCCGGCATGCAGCGCGCGATGCAGATGTCGCGCTGCCCGCTCTTCAGCTCCTTCACGGCCAGCACGGGCGCGTCCGTCTCCGGCAGCCGCTCCCCGACCGGGATCCAGCGCCGCGCCTGGTCGGGCGCCTCCGGCCGGAGCCCCGCGCCCCGGGCCGCGGCCATCTGCTGCTGGCGCTTCTCCAGCTTCAGCTGCTGCAGCTCCTTCGTCCGGTCCATCAGCAGCCGCTCCTGGTCGTTGATCCGCTGCCGGAGCCGGTCCGCCTCCTGCTGCGCGTGCTTCTTCCCGATCTCCTCGCCCGCGGCCATGCCGATGCGGTACTGCTCCTGGTCCGCGCCCTGGCGCTTCCTCAGCTGCTCCTCGGCCTGCTTCGCCCGGAGCTCCAGCTCGTGCGCCCGCTGCCGGAGCGCGTCCTGCTGCAGCGCCAGCTCGTTCTTCTCCTGCCGCAGCAGCTGCGCCTGGTCGATGGCCGCCTGGCGCGCCTCGTCCAGCATGCTGATCTTCTTCCGCGCCTTTTCCTCGACCTGCACCAGCTGCAGGTTCTGTTCCACGGTCTGGGCCCGCTCCGCGGCCCGCTGGCCCTCGCTGAAGGCCTCCCTCGCGCGCTCCTCCCAGGCCTTCGCCTGCTCCACCGCCTGGTCGTGCCCCTGGCGCAGCTTCCGGATCTCGTCCTCGAGCGCCTTCACGGTCAGCTTTTCATCGTCGGCCCGCTGGGCCAGCTCCTCGCGCTGGTCCTCGTCCAGGCCGCTGGACAGCAGCCGCATGGCCTTGCTCATCTCCAGCCGGGCCAGGGCGCTGCCGTCCCGGATCTCCCGCGCGGCCTGCATGCAGCGCTGCGCCTGCCGGATGGTCAGCCCCGTGACGTCCGTCACCCAGGCCTCCCACTGGCCCGCCGGCACCGCGCCGGCCTCCTTCGCCTCGTTCAGCGTGCGCCCGATCCCGATGTACCCGATCCCGATCTGCTCCTTGTACAGGTGGATCCGCGCCTCATAGTCGGCGATCGTCAGCCGCCGCGCGGCGCCCTCTTCCCGAAGCATGGTGTTTTTGCTCCCGGTCACGTCCCGGGTGTTGTTCATGGTCGTTATCTCAGTCATGGTCATTCCTCCGTAAAGGTCTGCTTATTTCCCGAATCTATCTTGCAAGTCCTTAATGACTTGTTCCATTGAGAGCTCCCGGCCGAAGGTCCTGGCCAGCCGTTCGCCCACAGCCAGACACGCGGCCTGTATCAATGTGGCGTCTTGTGCAATTACGCCCTTAATATCACTGATGGATGTGTGCTCAATGATGAACTGCGCTCCATCCAGCCCGTCAAAGGCGATCAGCACATACCCGCTGCAGGCTCTGCCGTCTCTGGCATCAGCGTCTTCAGAGCCGTCCACCGTGATCACAAATTGCTTCGCGTTTTTCTCGTTCTCCATTTTTCAATCCTCCTGTTGTTTTCCTGACTTGAACTTCACACCTTCTCAGAACGGGTCGTCTTCGTCCATCACCTCCATATACTCTGTCACGCTCACCTGCTCGCCCTCGGCCTCGCCGTCGATCTTCCCGCGCGGGATCCAGAGCAGCCTCACGGCCTTGCCCTTGATGCGCTTGTTCCGGGTGATCGAGTCGTCGCTCACCGCGTCCCCGCAGACCCCGTCCTCCTTCAGGTGCTTGTACAGCCCCTTCAGCGTGACCGGGAAGCGCGTCTCCTGTCTTCGGCACAGCTCGCTGACTGCGCTGAAGGCCACGTTCGGCAGCAGGTAGTAGTAGTGCCTGTCCATGTAGCCGATCATGTGCTCCGGCTCGCGCTGCTGGTCCGGCGGCGCCGTCAGGTCGCAGACCGCCGCGTCCCGGCTGGCCAGCAGCTCCGTGATCGAGCTCAGGAAGATCACGCTTGGCTTCTGGCTGCGCATGTCCGCCGCCTGCCGCCGGGTCGCGTCGATCAGCAGCTGCTGCCCCTCCTGCATCATCCGGGCCGCGGTCGTCGCGTCGATCACGCCCAGGTCCCGGAAGTAGTACAGCATCATCGAGTACCCGATCAGCAGGCAGGCCACCGTCTCCGGCGCGCGGTCGTGCGTGCCCTGGATCATGCCCCGGACCGCCTCACGGTACTGGATGAACATGTCGTGCAGCCGCTCCGGCAGCTTGTCCGTCTGCTTAGAAAGCCAGGTGATGTACCCGCGCATGCTCCGCTGCAGGTACCCCTCCCGGGCCGCCTCCTGCAGCTCTGTCAGCTCCTTGGTGATCGGCACGTCATTTTTCCCCATTTCTATTATGTAATAGCGCGCCAGGCCGCTCTCGCCGACGTTCGGCAGGTCCTCGCCCGTGATGATGGCCACCGACCGGGGCGGCGTGGAGCCGCTCACCGTGCGGTCCGCGTTCAGGCGCCCGCGGTCGGATCCGTCGCCGAAGGCGCGGCTGATCGCCTGCGCGGTGGCTGCCATCTGCCTGGCTTCCTGCACGCTGCTGGTCGGGTGGTAGTCGTCCACCAGCAGCGGCATGTCCTTCACCAAGAAGGCCTTCTTCCGGATCTGGTTCGCCGTGTCGTTGAAGCTCGCCGGTGGGTTCTTCCCGTGGAAGTTTCCGAAGTGCGCCATGGCCAGGCTCGCCGCCGTGGTCTTGTGCGTGCCCGTGATGCCGTGCAGGAAGAGGCAGAAGGCCGGGATCGTGTCCGTCTGCGCCAGCCACTCCCGGAGCGGCGCCAGGTAGGTCACGCCCAGCAGCGCGGCGCCCAGCTCCGGGTGCAGCACGCTCATCAGCCGCTTGCTCA
>OCTW011552236.1_pt1 | contig 21236 bp, 37 predicted proteins | sample 1539671 | NCBI WGS metagenome assembly OCTW01 (sample SAMN02144230, study PRJEB22623) | gut metagenome | biome: sheep rumen | host: Ovis aries | place: New Zealand
GATCCCCCCGCACATTACACCGTTGTAAACGAGCCTGCGAGTGATCCCGCGACTTGCGTGGTACACGCCGTGTACCCGTATCGCGAGGGAGCCCCGGCACATTTCGCTGTTGTAAACGAGCTTGCGAGTGATCTCGCGACTTGCGCACCCGCGCCCGGGGCGTATCCGGCCGTGCGCCGTTAGCACCCGATCTGGCAGCTTCTCATGGTCTCTAAGGCGGCGTTGTGCTTTTCGGGCGTTACGCCTGCACAGCAGGCAGCGTCAACCTTGATCTCCGCCTCGGGGAAGTTTGCCTTGAGCAGCAGCGCGTTGCTGACAACGCATATATCCGTGCAGAGGCCTATCAGCTCGATGCAGAACTCCTCGTCGCCTGCGGCTTCCTTGATGAGCCTCGGCAGCTCGACCGAGCCGAAGGTGTATTTCTCGACAGCCGTGTAGCCCTTTTCGCAGAGCGCCGCGGCGATGTCGGCGTTCAGCTTCCAGCCGTCGCTGCCCTTGATGCAGTGCGGCACAGGCAGCTTTCTGCCCTCTGCCGTTTCCATGTAGTTTTCAAAGTGGGTGTCGAAGGTCGCGAAGATCTGCCCCTCGAAGCCCCTTATCTTCTCTGCGGCGGCAGGCACGATCGCGCAGGCCTCGGCGCTTCCGAGGGCGCCGTCCACAAAGTCCTTCTGCATATCAACTACTACAAGAAATTTTTTCATAATATCATCTCCTATATTATTAATACTATATTTCTCCCTGTGCCGTCAAGTAGGCGTCGAGGATTATTTTTGCGTGGTCGAAGGCGATGCCGCTGTTGTCAAGTATCTTTGTGCCGCCTGCGGCCTTTTTCACTTTTGCCGAGAACTGCCTACCGCCGTTCGTCAGCGTGAGGCTGTAGGTGTCGCCCTCCTGCTTGATCTCAAAGTCGAACCAGCCTGCGTCCACGGCGTCGTCGCCGCTGAAAACGCTGACGTCTGCTTTCTCGACCACTGCGGTATACGCGCAGCTTACGACTCTGCCTCTCGGGTCTCTTGCCACGTCGCTGTAATTCCCGACGGGCAGAAGCTTTTCGGCGGTGACGCCCGTTTCTTCGGCGAGCTCTCTTGCGGCGGCCTGTTCAAGGGTCTCGTCGCTTCTCATAAAGCCGCCTGCCAGAGCCCAGTGGTTCATATAGGGGTGTTCGCCCCTTCTGACGAGCAGCAGGCTGAGCTTGCCGCCGCCTCTGCCGAACACGGCGATGTCAACGGCGATAGACGGCCTGAAATAGTTGTCGATGTTATAGGCGTCCAAGAAGAGCCGTTCGTCGTTTTCCTCGCCGAGTGTCTTTGCGGCGAAGGCTGTTTTAAGCTCCTCCTTCGAGCGCTTGGAATAGAACAGGGGTATCACTCCGTTGATGTGGTCGGCGCCGCGTTCTGTCAGCCGGAGCCTGCCGTCGCACATTTCCATCAGCCTGTTCTCCAGCACGAAGTCAACTTCCTCGTGGAAGTACTCGCAGAAGTCGAGCCCGAAGCGCTTTTTGAAGGCCGCGAGGTCAACGAAGGCGAAGTAGAACGCCACCGAGACCATCTTTGCGATGCTCTCTTCCTTTGGCAGGGGGTAGATGTCCTGTATCGGCAGCCTGCCCTCTTCGATGGCTTTTCTGTAGCGCTCCATTTTCTTTTCGGCGGCGCCGAGGTTGTAGGCGAGGTAGTCGATGCCGAAGGACTGCGCCCCGAGCCCCATTCCGACGTAGGGAGTGCCGTAGATGACGCGGGTGGTCAGGTAGTCGCTGGTGCCGTAGTCGCCCTCGACCTTCGAGAAGGTGTTCTTGCCGATGTTTGCCGCATAGCCGCTGTCGGTGAGCATCGTGTAGGCCAGCCTGTACTGGTAGACCGCCTTGTAGATGGACACGCCGCCCGCTTCGCTTTCGATCTTTGTTCCTTTGTAGCGGTTGCGGTAGAGGGTGATGTGCTCGGGGCCAAGCCCCACGGCGTACTTGATGGTGTTGCTGAAATCCGTATCGGTCTGGTAGAGGAAGCCGTACATCAGGTCGATGTTGAAGCTTGTAAAGCCTGCGGCTCGTATGTTCTTCACGGCCTTCTCGTAGATCGAGGCCGAGCCCTCGCGTCCAAGCTCGCTCAGCAGCCTTTTCGAGACTGTCTGTATGCCCATGCTTATCCTGCGGTAGCCGAGGTCGTAGAGCAGGCGTATCTTTTCGGGGTCGTTGGCGGCTATCACGGGAGTAGTCTCGACGCTGAACACGACGCCCTCCCGAATATCGAAAAGCTCCCTCACGGCGTTTGTGATGCGGGTCAGGTTCTCGGCCGAGAGCTTCGAGGGCGTTCCGCCGCCGAGATCATAGCCCACGATCCTTTTGCCCCTAAGTATCTCGGAGTACATCTTCATTTCCCTGAGCAGCAGCCCGACATACTCGTCCTCGGTGGTCTCGTCGGTGTTCTCGAGGACGACGTACTCGCAGAATTTGCAGCGCTGCTTGCAAAACGGAACGTGGATATAGAGTGACAGCTCGTCGGCCTTCTGCCATTCGGTGTTAACGAAGTCGAAGATCCTGTCCCTGTCGTTTATCCGATACTGCATGAAGGACTGCGGCGTCAGGGGGTAGGCTGTGTTTGCGTAGTGGTGATAGAGCAGGCCTGTTTCGTAGATCTCTCTGCAATTCATGTCGATCCCTCCTTGATGGTCTTGCGCGTGTAGAGCCTTGCGGGACGGTGGCCCTCTCCGCGGACGTAGTCGTCTGTTTCCTCCACATAGCTGCTTACCATTCGCCTGAAATTCGCGGGCAGCACCGAGACATTCATGATAGTCTCCTGGACCTTTTGCAGGGCGGTGAGGGTGAACCTCTCGGGGAGGAAGTCGAAGATGGTGTCGAAGTTCTTGGCTTCGTTTCTCAGGGCGGTGAGTGCCTGAGCGATGATGGCTGCGTGGTCGAAGGCGAGTCCGCCGCTGTCCGAGATGCGGAAGGCTGTTTTTCCGAAGCTTGTCTTTTCCTCGGCAAGCACGGCGCAGAGCCTTACGTCTTCGTACTCGAGGGAGAGGCGGTAGCTGCCGTTCCCGCTGCGGTCAAAGCTGACCGAGAACCACTGGGCGTCCGAGGCGTCGTCCATTCCGACCTGCCGCACAGACTCCTCGCTGATTATCGAGACATAGGCATTGGAGATTATCCAGCCTCTGGGGTCGCGGTCGGGTTCGCTGAACACGCCCACGGGCATCAGCGAGGCAGGCAGGACGTTAGTTTCCTCTTTGATCTCCCTGAGTGCGCACTGCTCGATGGTCTCGCCCTTTTGCAGGAAGCCGCCTGGCAGCGCCCAGCAATCCTTGAATGGGTGGCCGCCCCTTTTGACCAGCAGAAGCAGCAGCTTGTTCTCGGGGTTGCGGCGGTAGTTTTCCTTATCCTGCGGGCTTATCATAAAGGCGGCGACGTCGGCTGTCACCGAAGGCCTTTCGTAGTCGCTCAGCTTATAGCCCTTCAGGAATTCTTTTTCTGACTGCATGAGTATCGCTCCTATCTGTTATTTCTATTATGATAATAACACAAAAATAATAAGATGTCAAGCCTTTTTTTTAATTCCCCCACCATTTTTCAGTTGAGCGCCTGACAGGGCTTTGCGAGGCCTCCCCGGAGGGGAGGCGGGTGCCCTTGTGAATGAGGCGGCGTCCTTGCCGTTAGGAGAGCCTTGTTGCGGGTGGTTCTATCCGAGCTTTGCGGTCGGCTGAATTGATAATGGATAATTGATAGTGTGAAGGTGCCGCTTTCGGCGTTTTTTGTTTCCCGCTCACAGCTGCGGCGCACAATAACTATCAACTATCAATTCCGATTGTGCATTGTGCATTGGATCGCCTGCTATACTATCTTAATATATAAAGGGCGGATTTTGGGCTGATCGGTGCGCGGTTTTTCGGCTTTGTACAAAATGTCCAAAACGGGGTGGAAGATTTGACAAAAATTCTATAGCCAAAAATTGCCGCAAATGCTTGCAAAAGGGCGTCGGGTAGTGTATAATATTACTTGCATGACTGCAACAGAAGGGCGCATTGCGCCCGATGATATGCGATGAAGCGAAAGGTTGCCGGCGGTGTGCCGGGGAATTTTCGTGGAGTATGTCCGATTTTAAACCGGGCGACTGTAATACCGAACACAGTATGTGCTTATGCTTCTTGCGAAGGGCGGCTTGCCGCTTTTGCATGGGTGCGTCAGCTGCGCTGTTTTCGAGTCTTATGTCCTCCGAATACCGAAAGGGTTCGGATTTTTTTGTGGACATGATGATGGGAACACACGGCAGAGTGTGAATTGAAAAACCGACGTTTGCAGGTCTTTCAAGGACGGGAGCCACCGATCCCGCTGTCAGATAAACGACAGACACAAGGTATTGCATTGGGACGAGAGTCCTGCCCCCATATTTTGATATTGCACTAAGGAGGCGATCATATGGCAGTCAATGAAAAGATCAGGATCAAGATCAAGGGTTACGAGCACGCAGTAGTTGATGCTGCTGCTAAGAAGATCGTTGAGGCTGTGAAGCGTTCCGGCGCACAGGTAAGCGGACCTATCCCGCTGCCCACAGACAAGGAGATCGTAACGATCCTGAGAGCAGTTCACAAGTACAAGGACAGCAGAGAGCAGTTTGAGCTGAGAACTCACAAGAGACTTATCGACGTTATCCGTCCGACTAAGGAGACTACAGCAGCTCTCGAGGGCCTTGACCTTCCTGCAGGCGTTAACATTGTAATGGAGATCAAGTGATCCCCAAAAAGAGATCGCGTGCGATCTCGCATCAGTGTTTGCAGGTCATGTCGGGAAACCGACCAATAACCAATAGGAGGAATAAAAAATGCAAAAGGGAATCATCGGCAAGAAGATCGGTATGACACAGATCTTTGATGAGACAGGTAAGGTAATACCTGTAACAGTCGTTGAAGCCGGCCCCTGCGTTGTCGTTCAGAAGAAGACTATCGAGAACGACGGCTACGAGGCAGTACAGCTTGGCTTCGGCGAGATCCGCGCAAAGAGAGTGAACAAGCCTCTCGCGGGTCACTTCAAGAAGGCTGACGTTGCTCAGAAGAGAACTCTCAAGGAGTTCAGATTCGAGGACATCTCCGGCCTTAACGTCGGCGACATCGTAAAGGCTGACACATTTGCTGAGGGCGACATCGTTGATGTTTGCGGCACCAGCAAGGGTAAAGGCTACGCCGGCACGATCAAGCGTCACAACGGCGCAAGGCTCAAGGAAACTCACGGTACAGGCCCTGTTCACAGGCACGCAGGCTCCTACGGCGCTTGCTCCAGCCCTTCAAGGATCTACAAGGGCAAGGGAATGCCCGGACACCTCGGTGCTGAAAGAGTTACCGTACAGAACCTCAAGATCGTAAAGATCGACGCAGAAAATAACCTTATCGCGATCAAGGGCGCTATCCCCGGTCCCAAGAACGGCACCGTTACGATAGTTGATTGCGTTAAGAAAGCTTAATGGAAGGAGGAGTCAGAATGTCACAGATCACAGTATTTGATATGGCAGGCAACAAGGTTGCTGACACTGAGCTCAATGACGCTGTATTCGGCGTTGCTCCCAACAAGGCCCTTATGCACGCTATGGTAGTTTGCTACCTCGCAAATCAGAGACAGGGCACACAGTCCACTCTCACAAGAACAGAAGTGAGCGGCGGCGGAAGAAAGCCCTGGAGACAGAAGGGCACAGGCCATGCAAGACAAGGCTCCATCAGAGCTCCGCAGTGGGTACACGGCGGCGTTGCTCTCGGCCCCAAGCCCAGAGACTACGGCTATACGCTCAACAAGAAGGAAAGAAGACTTGCTATGAAGTCTGCTCTTTCCACAAAGGTTCTGGACTCCGAGATGGTAGTTGTTGACGCTATCAAGTCCGAGGAGTTCAAGACCAAGAATATAGTTGCAATGCTCAAGGCACTGGGCGTTGACGGCAAGGCTCTCATCGTTACCGCCGAGACCGACAAGAAGGTAATCAAGAGCGCTGCCAACATCCCCGGCGTCAAGACCGCAACAGTAAACACTCTGAACGTTTACGACATCCTCAACTATGACAAGTTCATCGTTGCCAAGGATGCTGTAGCAAAGATCGAGGAGGTTTATGCGTGATGAAAACAGCTCAGGATATAATCTTAAAGCCCGTTATCACCGAGGACTCCATGGAGAGGCTCGCTGACGGCAAGTACACTTTTGAAGTTGCTACCGACGCCAACAAGGTAGAGATAGCTAAGGCTGTTGAAAAGCTCTTCGATGTCCAGGTCGCTAAGGTAAACACCATGAGCGTCAAGGGCAAGCAGAAGAGAATGGGCAGATACCTCGGCTACAGACCCGACCGCAAGAAGGCGATCGTTACCCTCAAGGGCGACAAGACCATCGAGTTCTTCGACGGTATGTACTAAGTAAGAAGCTCCCGAAGAGCTTCCGAATGAAGTGCGGGCTCAGGCCTGCGCTCTCTGCCGGCCCCGATAACCGAGGGGAGGCGGAAAGGCTCTGCGAGGCGGCGAGGGCCGCTCGATAAATTCGGCATCCACCGCAGAGCGTAAGTATGGAGAGGTGCTTGGAGCACAAGGCTCTTTGACCCCTTCGCAAAACTATTTTAAGGAGTGAATCAATAATGGCAATAAAGAGCTACAAGCCTACGACTCCGGGTAGAAGAGGTATGACAGTTACCGATTATTCCGGACTCTCTAAGGTCGCTCCCTGCAAGTCGCTGCTCGAGCCTATGGACAAGAAGTCCGGCAGAAACAGCTACGGCAGGATCACCGTTCGCCACAGAGGCGGCGGCGTAAGAAGAAAGTACCGTGTAATTGATTTCAAGAGAAACAAGATCGGTATGAACGCTACTGTTCAGACACTGGAGTACGATCCTAACAGATCGGCATTCATCGCCCTCGTTGAGTATGAGGACGGCGAGAAGAGATACATCATCGCTCCCAACGGCCTCAAGGTCGGCGATGTTGTAAGAGCAGGCGCAGACGCCGACATCAAGCCCGGCAACGCACTGCCCCTCGAGAATATCCCCGTTGGTACCTTTATCCACAACATCGAGCTCTATCCCGGCAAGGGCGCTCAGCTCGTAAGATCTGCCGGCAATATGGCTCAGCTGATGGGTAAGGAAGAGAAGTACGCCCTCATCAGACTCCCCTCGGGCGAGATGAGAAAAGTACCGATCATCTGCATGGCCACTATCGGCCAGGTAGGAAATATCGACCACGAGAACGTTAATATCGGTAAGGCCGGTAGAAAGCGTCACATGGGTTGGAGACCTACAGTCCGCGGTTCTGTCATGAACCCCTGCGACCACCCCCACGGCGGTGGTGAAGGTAAGTCGCCTGTCGGCCGTCCCGGTCCTGTTAGCCCCTGGGGCAAGCCCACACTCGGTTACAAGACCCGCGCTAAGCATAACAGATCTGATAAGTTCATTGTTAAGCGCAGAAACGGCAAGTAAGGCGAAAGGAGGCAGATGAATAATGAGCAGAAGCATCAAGAAGGGCCCCTTCGTCGAAGAGTCCCTTATGAAAAAAGTTACCGCTATGAATGAGGCAGGAGAGAAGAAGGTCGTTAAGACCTGGAGCAGAGCCTCCACTATCTTCCCTCAGTTCGTTGGCCACACCTTCGCTGTACATGACGGCCGCAAGCACGTTCCTGTTTATGTTACAGAGGATATGGTAGGCCACAAGCTGGGCGAGTTTGCTCCGACAAGGACCTTCAAGGGCCATGCCGGATCCAAGACCTCTAACAACGGCAAGAAGTAAGCGGAAGGAGGAGTACAGATGGAAGCAAAGGCAATTCTTAGAAACGCTCGTATCTCTCCCCGCAAGGTGCAGATCGTCCTCGATCTGATCAGAGGCAAGGATTACGAGGTCGCTATGGCGACAGTAAAGCATACACCCAAGGCTGCTTGTGAATATTTGGAGAAGCTTCTCAAGTCCGCTGCTGCAAACGCAGAGAACAACCACAACATGGATAAGGATAACCTCTATGTTGCAGAGTGCTACGTTTGCCCCGGTCCGACAATGAAGAGGATCATGCCGAGAGCACAGGGCAGAGCCTACAGGATACTCAAGAGAACATCTCACGTTACCGTGGTTCTCAAGGAAAAGGAATAAGCTGAAAGAGGAGGTTTATTATGGGCCAGAAAGTTAATCCACACGGACTGAGAGTCGGTGTGATCAAGGATTGGGATTCGCGCTGGTTTGCAGATAAGAGCACTTTCGGCGACACTCTCGTTGAGGACTACAACATCCGCGAGTACGTTATGAAGACTCTTAACAGACGCTCGAAGAACGACAGCGACAAGTGCGTTTATGCAGGCGTTCCCAAGGTTGAGATCGAAAGATACAGCGACAGCGACGGCGGACAGAGAGTTAAGATCCACATCCACTGCGCTAAGCCCGGTCTGGTCATCGGCCAGAAGGGTGCCGCGATCGAAAAGATCCGCGCCGACATCGAAAAGAAGATCGGCAAGAAGGTTGCTATCAACATCGTTGAGGTAAAGCAGCCCGATATAAATGCTCAGCTCATCGCTGAGAAGATAGCACATGACCTCGAGGATCGTGTATCCTTCAGACGTGCTATGAAGCAGGCCATCGGCAGAGCAATGAAGCTCGGCGCAATGGGCATCAAGGTAAGAGCCGCAGGCAGACTTGCAGGCGCTGAGATCGCAAGAAGCGAGACCTATCACGAAGGCACTATCCCGCTTCAGACCATCAGAGCCGACATCGACTACGGCACCGCAGAGGCACACACCACCTACGGCAGACTCGGTATCAAGGTCTGGGTATACAGAGGTGAGGTGCTCAAGGGTCAGGTCGCTGCTTCCGACAGAAAGGACACCGGCGACAGAAACGACAGAAAGCGCAGACCCCGTCAGAATGACAGAGCTAAGGACAATCGCAGAGATTTCAACAAGGCTCGCGCTATGAAAAGAGAAGGAGGTAACGTATAATGCTGCTTCCAAAGAGAGTTAAGTACAGAAGAGTACAGAGAGGCCGCCTTAAGGGCAAGGCCACCAGAGGCAATAAGGTCACCTACGGTGATTTCGGACTTCAGGCTCTTCAGCCTGCATGGATCACCTCGAACCAGATCGAGGCTGCCCGTATCGCGATGACAAGATACATCAAGCGTGGCGGTCAGGTTTGGATCAAGATCTTCCCCGACAAGCCTGTTACCGAAAAGCCCGCCGAGACCCGAATGGGTTCAGGTAAAGGTTCTCCCGAGTATTGGGTAGCCGTTGTTAAGCCGGGCCGCGTAATGTTTGAGATCGCAGGCGTTCCCGAGGAGACCGCAAGAGAGGCTATGCGTCTTGCAATGCATAAGCTTCCTATCAAGTGCAAGTTTGTCAAAAAAGAAACTGTTGAAACGGGTGGTGAGCAATAATGAAAGCAAATGAGATCAAGGATATGTCAGCAGCAGAGCTCAACGAAAAGCTCGCAGAGCTGAAGCAGGAGCTTTTTAACCTTCGCTTCCAGCACGCCGTAAATCAGTTGGAGAACCCGATGAGAATGAAGGCAGTTAAGAAGGATATTGCTCGTGTAAAGACATTCCTTCGTAAGCAAGAGTCCGTTCAGTAATTCGGAAGGGAGGATCTACTGTGAGCGAAAGAAATCTTAGAAAGACCAGAGTTGGTAAGGTCGTTTCCGACAAGATGGACAAGACTATCGTCGTTGCTATCGCGGATAACGTTCAGCACCCTCTGTATAAGAAGATCATCAAGAGAACAGTTAAGCTGAAGGTACATGACGAAGAGAACGTGTGCAGGATCGGCGACAAGGTAGAGGTTATGGAGACCCGTCCTCTCTCCAAGGATAAGAGATGGCGCCTTGTAAAGGTTCTCGAGCAGGCAAAGTAATCATTACTATTTACGATCAAGGTACACGGCAGAGAGGCTCTGCCGCAGCCTTGGACATTCAACGTTTTGAAAGGAGGAACGCACTGTGATACAGATGCAGACTTACCTGAAGGTAGCAGATAACTCCGGCGCTAAGGAGCTTATGTGCATCAGGGTACTCGGCGGTACACGCAGAAAGTATGCAAACATCGGTGACGTCGTTGTTGCTTCCGTTAAGAAGGCAACACCGGGCGGCGTTGTTAAGAAGGGCGATGTTGTAAAGGCAGTAATCGTTCGTTCAGCAAAGGGTCTCAGAAGAGCAGACGGAACATATATCCGCTTCGATGAGAACGCTGCTGTTATAATCAAGGAAGATAAAAACCCCAGGGGTACTCGTATTTTTGGACCGGTTGCCAAGGAGCTCCGCGAGAAGGATTATCTCAAGATCCTCTCCCTCGCTCCCGAGGTACTTTGATCAGGAGGTGTCGTTGAAATGAATAAGGTACACGTAAGAACAGGCGACACTGTTGTTATCATCTCCGGTAAGGACAAGGGCAAGAAGGGCAAGGTGCTGGCAGTATCTCCTAAGGAGAGAAAGGTCATCGTTGAGGGCCTGAACATGGTAACCAAGCACGTTAAGCCCAGAAATGCTCAGCAGCAGGGCGGCATCGTCCAGGCCGAGGCCGCTATGTATGCGGATAAGGTACAGGCAGTTTGCCCCAAGTGCGGCAAGGCCACAAGGATCGCTCATAAGTTCCTTGATGACGGCACTAAGGTAAGAGTTTGCAAGAACGCCGGCTGTGGCGAAGAATTTTGATTGAGGAGGAGAACTTACGATGGCTGCAAGACTTAAAGAATATTATGTTAGCACCGTAGCTCCTGCTATGATGAAAAAGTTCGGCTACGCTAACGTTATGCAGATCCCGAAGCTCGACAAGGTAGTAATAAATGTCGGCTGCGGCGCTGATAAGGATAATAAGAAGGTTATCGACGCTATCATGGCAGACCTGGCAGCGATCACCGGTCAGAGACCTGTGACCTGTAAGGCAAAGAAGTCCGTTGCTAACTTCAAGCTGCGTGACGGCCAGATCATCGGCGTAAAGGTGACCCTCAGAGCAGAGAAAATGTATGAGTTCGTTGACAGACTGTTCAACGTTGCATTTCCTCGTGTAAGAGATTTCAGAGGCATCAACGGCAATTCCTTCGACGGCAGAGGCAACTACTCTACCGGTATCAAGGAGCAGCTGATCTTCCCTGAGATCGAGTACGACAAGATCGACAAGGTTCGCGGTATGGATATCAACTTTATCACTACTGCTAACACCGACGAAGAAGCAAAAGAGCTGCTCTCTCTGATGGGCGCTCCGTTCGCAAAGTAAGAAAGAGGAGGAAAAATAAATGGCTAAAAAGGCTATGATAAACAAGCAGCAGGCAAAGCCTAAGTATTCCACTCGCGCTTACAACAGATGCAAGATCTGCGGAAGGCCCCACGCTTATCTGAGAAAGTTCGGCGTTTGCCGTATCTGCTTCAGAGAGCTGGCTCATGACGGTCAGATCCCCGGCGTTAAAAAGGCAAGTTGGTAAAGGAGGTCAAAAAGCATGCAAATCACAGATACTATCGCGGACCTGCTTACCAGGATCCGTAACGCAAGCACAGCTAAGCACGCAACAGTTGACGTTCCTGCATCGAATATGAAGAAGGCCATCACCCAGATCCTCGTAGACGAGGGCTATGTGAAGGACTTCAAGGTCATAGAGGACGGTAAACAGGGCATAATCAGGATCACTCTGAAGTATGACGATAACAGGAACCCCGTTATTTCGGGACTTAGAAGAGTTTCTAAGCCTGGTCTTAGGATCTACTCGAGCTGCGAGGATATGCCTAAGGTAATGAAGGGACTTGGAACCGCGATCGTTTCTACGTCTAAGGGCGTAGTTACCGACAAGAAGGCAAGAGAGCTCGGTGTCGGCGGTGAAGTTCTCGCATTTGTTTGGTAAGGAGGACTAATATATGTCAAGAATCGGTTTGAAGCCTATTAGTGTTCCTGCCGGAGTAACGGTAACTGTTGCAGATGGAAACGTTGTAACAGTCAAGGGACCTAAGGGCGAATTGACTAAGGAATTCAATAAGGATATGATAATCAAGGTCGAGGGCGCAGAGGTAACAGTTTCGCGTCCCAGCGAGGATAAGCTCCACAAGAGCCTCCACGGCCTTACAAGAACTCTCATCCACAACATGGTAGAGGGCGTAACAAACGGCTTCTCGAAGACACTTGAGATCGTCGGCGTTGGTTACAGAGCTCAGAAGCAGGGCAACAACCTTGTTATGAACCTTGGCTATTCTCATCAGGTTATCGTGCCTGAGAGCAACGGGATCAAGATAGACGTTCCCCAGCCTAACCAGATCGTCGTTTCTGGTATCGACAAGCAGGCAGTAGGTCAGTTCGCCTGCGAGATCCGCGAAAAGCGTCCGCCCGAGCCTTATAAGGGCAAGGGTATCCGCTATACCGGTGAGTATATCATCCGCAAGGAAGGTAAGGCCGGTAAGGGCGCCAAGAAGTAATTAAAAGGAGAGAATAACTATGGTGAAAAAGCTTGACAGAGCGAAGGCAAGAATCAAAAGACACCAGAGAGTCCGCAACAAGATCAGCGGTACTCCCGAGTGCCCCCGCCTGAACGTATTCCGCTCCTCAAAGCATATATATGCACAGATCATCGACGACGTTAACGGTGTTACACTCTGCGCTGCTTCCTCAATGTCCAAGGGCTTCGAGGGCAACGGCGGCAACAAGGAAGGCGCCCGCAAGGTAGGCGAGATGATCGCTAAGGCAGCCCAGGATAAGGGTATCGAAACTGTTGTATTCGACAGAGGCGGATATCTCTATCACGGCCGTGTTCAAGAATTGGCAGACGGAGCCCGCGAAGGCGGACTGAAGTTCTAAAGGAGGGTATACTTTTGGCTATTATAGATGCTTCCAACATGGAGCTTACCGAAAAGGTAGTCGCTATCAACAGAGTATCCAAGACTGTTAAGGGCGGCCGTATCATGAAGTTCTCGGCTCTGATAGTTGTCGGTGACGGCAACGGCACCGTAGGCTTCGGCATCGGTAAATCAAGCGAAGTTCCCGACGCGATCCGCAAGGGCATTGAGGACGCTAAGAAGAACCTTGTAAAGGTTTCTCTTAAGGGCACTTCCATCCCCCACGAGATCGTCGGCAAGTTCGGCGCAGGCGAGGTTCTTCTCAAGCCCGCCGCAGAAGGTACGGGAATCATCGCAGGCGGCACTGTGAGAGCAGTTGTTGAAGCCGCCGGCATCAAGGATATCAGAGCGAAGTCGCTTCGTTCCAATAATCCCTGCAACGTGGTAAGAGCCACAGTAAATGGTCTTGCATCAGTTAAATCTCTTGATGAGGTTGCTGCAAAGAGAGGAAAGACCGCAGCGGAAATTTTAGGCTAAGGAGGAGAAGGCAATGGCAAACTTGAAGATCGAACTGGTCAAGAGCCTTAACAATAAGGTGCAGAAGCAAGTCCTGACCGCCAATTCTCTTGGACTTAAGAAGATCGGTGATGTGACCGAACAGCCCGATAACGCTCAGACACAGGGCAAGATCAGGGTCATTTCACACCTTATCAAGGTGACCGAAGCGTAAAGCAAGGAGGTGCTAACAAATGAAACTGCATGAATTATCACCTGCTGAGGGCAGCAAGTCCGCTTCCAAGAGAATAGGAAGAGGCCACGGCTCCGGCTGGGGAAAGACAGCAGGAAAGGGCCATAAGGGTCAGAAAGCTCGTTCGGGCGGCGGCGTAAGGCCGGGCTTCGAGGGCGGACAGACCTCGCTGGCACGAAGGATCCCTAAGCGCGGATTCAACAACATTTTTGCTACTGAATATACCGTTATCAATGTTTCCGATCTGGAAAGATTCGTTGACGGAACAGTCGTAGATACTGAGCTGCTCAAGGCAAGCGGCCTTGTAAAGAAGGAGCTCGACGGCGTTAAAGTTCTCGGAAACGGAGAGCTTACAAAGAGCCTTACTGTTAAGGCAGCAGCATTTTCCGCTTCTGCAAAGGAAAAGATCGAAAAGGCAGGCGGAAAGGCTGAGGTGATGTAATAATGATAGAAACGTTCCGTAATGCCTGGAAGGTTCCGGAGCTGAGAAGGAAGCTTCTGTTTACATTATTCATCATCATCATCTACAGAGTGGGCGGCGCAGTTCCCGTTCCTTACCTTAATTCCGAAGCTATCGCATCGTGGTTCTCAACGAACAACGAAAGCGGCAACTTCTTCAGTTACCTCAACGTTCTTTCGGGCGGTAACTTCGGTAAGGCAACGATACTTGCCCTCTCGGTAGGACCTTATATCAACGCGCAGATCATTATCCAGCTTCTTACCTACGCTCTTCCTCCCCTCGAGAGACTCTCGAAGGAAGGCCCCGAGGGCAGAAAGAAGCTCAACAAGATCACAAAGTGGCTTGCTCTGGCGATCTCGATCTTCCAGGGCTGGGCTTACTACAGGACCCTCGGCTCCTCTTCCGTAAACGCTCTCGTTTACTATGAGGGCTGGCAGAAGTGGTTCTCTGAGGTGGTTATCCTCATCTGCTTCGTCGCAGGCTCGATGCTCACCATCTGGCTCGGCGATCAGATCAGCGAAAAGGGTATCGGCAACGGCATCTCTATGCTGCTGTTCGCAGGTATTATCGCAAGAGGCCCCGCTGCAGTATGGAACCTTATCCTGATGATGAAGACAGGCGAGGCTAAGTATATGATCCTCGTTCCGATCATCCTTGTGGTCTTCGTTCTCATGATCGCGTTCATAATCTTTATGAACGAGTCTGAGAGACGCATACCGATACAGTATGCTAAGAGAGTAGTCGGCAGAAAACAGTACGGCGGACAGAACACCTTCATTCCGATCAAGGTCTGCATGAGCGGCGTTCTTCCTATCATCTTCGCGATGGCCTTTATGTCCCTGCCTTCAACACTCGAAATGTTCATCAAGCCGAGAGAGGACGGCACAGGCTTCTATAACAAGCTTCTGGAATGGTTCAGCTATACTCATCCGTTCTACGCCTGCCTGTACTTCCTGCTCATAATCGGATTTAATTACTTCTACGTTTCGATGCAGTATAACCCCGTAGAGATCGCGAACAACCTGCGCCAGTCCAACGGCGGCGTTCCCGGTATCAGACCCGGTAAGCCTACCAGCGACTACTTCAGCAGGATCCTTTCCAAGATCACCCTCGTGGGCGCTATCTTCCTCGGAATAATCGCGATCTTCCCGATCATCTTCGGCAAGATCTCGGGCGTCAACATCGCAATGGGCGGTACTTCGATACTTATCGTTGTAAGCGTTGCGCTTGAAACGGTAAGGACTATGGAATCTCAGATGATGATGCGTCATCACAGAGGATTCCTCGAATAAGAAAAGGAGTTAAGTTATGAATCTGATACTTTTAGGCGCTCCCGGTGCCGGCAAAGGCACTCAGGCAGAAGTGATCTGCAATGAACTTAAGATCCCTACAATTTCTACAGGTAATATGCTCCGTGCTGCCGTTAAGGCAGGCACAGAGTATGGCCTGAAGGCAAAGGCTGCTATGGACGCCGGCGACCTGGTGTCCGACGATATCGTTATCGGTATCCTCAAGGACAGGATCAAGGAGCCCGATGCCCAGAACGGCTTTATACTCGACGGCTTCCCGAGAACAGTTCCTCAGGCCGAGGCTCTGGACGCTATGGGCGTTCAGATCGACAAGGTCGTTGAGATCTTCGTTCCCGACGAAACTATCAAGCAGAGGCTCAGCGGCAGAAGAGTTTGCCTCGACTGCGGCGCTACCTACCACGTTGACTTTAAGCCCAGCAAGGTAGAGGGCGTGTGCGATGCCTGCGGCCATGAGCTCGTTATCCGCAAGGACGACCAGCCCGAGACCGTTCTTTCAAGACTCAAGACCTATCACGAGCAGACCGCTCCCCTCAAGGATTACTACGAGGCTCAGGGCAAGCTCGTTACAGTAGAGGGTCAGGAGAATGTGGAGGATACCTCCAGACTGACACTCGCCGCTGTAAAGGGTTGATGCGGCTGACAGGCCGATAGAAAGAAGCTTACGATGATAAGTATCAAATCCAATAAAGAGATCGAAAAGCTAAGAAAGGCGGGAGAGATCACCGCAGGCGCCCTTCAGGCAGCAGGCGAGGCTCTTCACCCCGGAATGACCACCCGCGAGCTCGATAAGGTAGTAGAGAGATATTTCCTCTCTCACGGCGCAAAGCCGGGCTTTAAGGGCTACGAGGGCTTCCCCGCAGCAGCCTGCATCTCTGTGAATGACGAGGTCATCCACGGGATACCCGGGCCGCGGAAGATAATGGAAGGCGATATAGTGTCCGTCGATACGGGCGCTTATATCGACGGTTATTACGGCGACGCCTGCAAGACCTTTGCCTGCGGAAAGATAGCCCCCGAGGTGCAGGCTCTGCTGGACTCCACCGAAGAGAGCCTTATGATGGCGATCGAAATGGTGAAGCCGGGCGTAAGAGTCGGCGACATCGGAGCAGCTATCCAGAAGTATAACGAGGACAGAGGCTTTTCGGTAGTAAGGGAGTTCGTCGGACACGGTCTCGGAAGAGATATGCACGAGGACCCCGAGATACCAAATTTCGGCAAGGCCGGAAAGGGTATAAAGTTTCAGGCGGGCATGGTGGTCTGCATAGAGCCGATGATAAACATGGGCTCCGCAGCTATCAGGATAATGCCCGACGGCTGGACTGTGAAAACACAGGACGGCAAATGGTCAGCTCACTTCGAGCACGCGATAGCCGTAACTCAGACAGGCGCTGTTATACTCAGCAGGCTGTGATGAGTATGGGCTTTGCAGATATAAAGGTCGGCTCTGTGGTGAGAGCTTCGGCAGGCCGTGAAAAAGACCGCAACTTCGTTGCTGTGGCGGTAGACGGCGGCTTTGTGTTCATCGCCGACGGCAAAGAGCGAAAGCTTGAAAGCCCGAAGAAAAAGAACCCAAAGCACATTTCACCTGTCGGAGAAACAATAAACACCGAGGGGCTGACAAATAAGAAGCTGAGAAAGCTCTTGTGTGAGCTCGCGACCCGGAGCGAACACAAGGCGGCCACCGTAAAAATCGACGGGGCGGAAGGGAATGGTGATTGATTTGTCAAAGGAAGATGTTATCGAGCTTGAAGGAACAGTTGTCGAGGCTCTGCCCGGCGCAAAGTTCAACGTAGAGCTTCCTAACGGTCATATGATCCTTGCTCATGTTTCGGGCAAGCTGCGTATGAACTACATTCGTATCGTGCCCGGCGATAAGGTAACGGTGGAAATGTCACCTTATGACCTGAACAAGGGTAGAATCACCTGGAGAGCTAAGTAAAAAAGCTTTCCGACTCATAAGCGGCGAAGAAATTCGCCTGGAAACTTAAAGGAGGTATTTCAATGAAAGTAAGACCTTCAGTTAAGCCGATCTGCGAAAAGTGCAAGGTTATCAAGAGAAAGGGCAAGATCATGGTTATCTGCCAGAACCCCAAGCACAAGCAGCGTCAGGGTTAATAGACCAAATATGGAGGTGCAGCTATAATGGCTCGTATTGCTGGTATCGACCTGCCTAAGGATAAGAGAGTTGAGATCGGTCTCACCTATATCTATGGCATCGGTCAGAAGACTTCTGCTAAGATCCTCGCCGCAACAGGCGTAGATCCTGACATCAGAGTCAAGGATCTCTCTGAGGATGATGTAGCAAAACTGCGTGAATATATTGATCATAATCTCACAGTTGAGGGCGACCTGAGAAGAAATGTTGCTCTTAATATCAAGAGACTTGTAGAGATAGGCTGTTACAGAGGCGTTCGTCACAGAAGAGGCCTGCCCGTAAGAGGACAGAGGACCAAGACCAACGCAAGAACCCGCAAGGGTCCTGTAAAGACTATCGCAAACAAGAAGAAGTAAGGAGGGTGTGAAGTATGGCTCAGCCTAAGAAGAGAACGACTATCCGTCGTCGTCGCGAAAGAAAGAATATTGAGCAGGGACAGGTTCATATCCAGTCTACCTTCAATAATACTATCGTTACTATCACCGATATGCAGGGCAACGCTATCTCCTGGGCTTCCGCAGGCGGACTTGGCTTCAGAGGCTCCAAGAAGAGCACTCCGTTTGCCGCACAGACCGCAGCAGAGACCGCTGCAAGAGCAGCTAAGGAGCACGGCCTGAAGACCGTTGAGGTTTTTGTTAAGGGACCCGGAGCAGGCAGAGAAGCCGCTATCCGTGCTCTCCAGAGCGAGGATCTTGAGGTAAGACTTATCAAGGACGTTACCCCTATCCCTCACAACGGATGCCGTCCTCCCAAGAGAAGACGTGTATAATTTTAGACGATTTGAGTTTTGAAAGTTTACTCAAAGTCGGGTAAGTGAAAAGCTAAGACCCGATACTATTTTGAAAACGGAGGTTTATTTACTATGGCAGTAAGCAGAGAACCAATTTTGAAAAGATGCCGCGCTCTCGGTATCAGCCCCGCAGTAATGGGCGTAAACGCTAACCTTTCTGCAGAGAACAAGGGCAAGATCGCCGACGACGCTAAGAAGAAGAATATCGACAGAAGGAAGCTCACTATCGACAGCAAGGTCGATTACAGAGATCCTAACGCCGGAAAGAGAAGAAAGGTATCCGAGTATGGCCTTCAGCTGAAGGAAAAGCAGAAGCTGAAGTTCATCTATGGCGTGCTCGAGAAGCAGTTCTATCACTACTTCGAGATCGCTCAGAAGATGGAAGGCCAGGCAGGTACTAACCTTATCACCCTTCTTGAGAGCAGACTTGACAACGTTGTATTCAGAATGGGACTCGCTTCCACAAGAAGAGAGGCCCGTCAGCTCGTCGTTCACGGCCACTATGACGTAAACGGCAAGAGAGTTGATATCCCTTCCTACAGAGTTAAGGAGGGCGACGTTATCTCCCTGCGCGAGAACAGCAAGAAGAGCGAAAAGTTCAAGCAGATAGCCGAGACCACAGAAGGCAGGCTCACTCCCACATGGCTCGAAGTAAACAGCGCCGCTCAGAGCGCCAAGGTAGTTCGTATGCCCGCTAAGGAGGATCTTGATTACGAGATCGAAGAGCACCTCATCGTCGAGCTGTATTCTAAGTAATCTGTTCGGGATAATGAGAAGCAGCGCATTTATGTGTTTTGCGTTGGTAAGATCAGAGTTTTGAAAACAGGAGGGTTATAAATGCTTGAGAAAATAGAAAAGCCTGAAATTGAAACAGTCGAGCTCAAAAGCAACGGTACCTATGGCAAGTTTGTCCTTGAACCGCTGGAGCGCGGCTACGGCACCACCCTGGGCAACTCGCTCAGAAGAGTGCTGCTCTCCTCTTTGCCTGGTGTCGCTGTTACATCTGTAAAGATCGACGGCGTTCACCACGAGCTGTCTACTATCCCGGGCGTTAAGGAGGATGTAACTGAGATCATCCTTAATCTTAAGGGACTGACTGCAAAGCTTTACAGCGACGGCCCTAAGACCGTATATATCGAGGCGGAAGGCGAGTGCGTCGTTACCGCAGGAGATATAAAGACCGATTCTGAGGTCGGGATACTTGTTCCCGATATGCATATTGCGACACTCGGCCCCGGAGCTAAGCTCTTTATGGAGATAGTTCTTGACCGCGGCCGCGGATATGTTTCCGCAGAAAAGAACAAGGCCCTTATGCAGAAGCAGGGCAACGTTCCGATCGGCGTTATCGCAGTTGACAGCATTTACACACCGGTATTGAAGGTGAACTACACCGTGGATAACACCCGTGTAGGCCAGATCACCGATTACGACAAGCTTACTATTGAGGTATGGACCGACGGTACCTGCTCGGCTAAGGAAGCTGTGTCGCTGGCAGCCAAACTCCTCAACGAGCATCTTAGTCTCTTCATTGACCTCTCTGAGGAAACAAACAATGTTGAGATGATGGCCGAGAAGGATGATAAGGGCAAGGAAAAGATCCTTGAGATGACCATTGAGGAACTTGACTTATCGGTGCGTTCGTTCAACTGCCTGAAGCGCGCAGGCATCAACACCGTAAACGACTTGATCGGCAAGTCGGCTGAGGAAATGATGAAGGTCAGGAACCTTGGTAAGAAATCATTTGACGAGGTTAAGGAAAAGCTGCAATCGCTGGGATATGACCTCAGTTCCGAAGAAGATAATTAATTAAGGAGTGAATATCTATGCCAGGCACAAGAAAGCTGGGAAGAGCTACCGACCACAGAAAGGCAATGCTTCGCGGTATGGTAACGTTTCTTCTCGAAAACGGTAAGATAGAGACCACTGTTACAAGAGCCAAAGAGGTCAGCGCTATGACTGACAAGATGATCACACTCGGCAAGGCCGGTGATCTTCATTCTAAGCGTCAGGTTCTTTCCTATGTTACAAAGGAAAGCGTTGCCAAGAAGGTTTTCGACGACATCGCTCCTTCCTACGAGGGAAGAAACGGCGGCTATACCAAGATCATCAAGATCGGACCCCGCCGCGGAGATGCTGCCGAAATGGCTATCATCCAGCTGGTTTGATATCTGTATAAACAGCAAAGAGCAGTGCGTTTGCACTGCTCTTTTTTTGTGTCGCGGACATTTACTCCTCCAGCCTATACCGCTCGTACACCTGTTTGCAGATCTCGTAATTGAAGCGCTCGGGCTCGAGCAGGCCGTTCTTGTAGCCGTAGCCGTCGGGCTTGTCAAGGCTTTCGGGAAGCGGATAGCGGCCCGAAACGTCGCCAGTAATATAGCAGCAGCCCTGCTCTTCGTCATAGTTCAGGAACAGCACCCACCTGTCGCCCGGGTGTGCAGGCGAGAGCCCGCTTTCGGTCACAAGAGTCTTGGCGCCGTCCTGCTCGCGGAATTCGTAACGCGCCGCGATCGTTACCTCGTTGTCGCCCGTGGCCGTGACGCTTCCGTCAAGCACCTGCTCTACCCTGAACCGTGCCCTCGTGACACCCGGCCTCGGGGCGTCGCCCTCTGTTACGGGCTCACCGACGTACTCCCCTATGACCACCGCCGTCGATCTCTCCAAAAGCTTGTCCATAGTGTCGCAGTCGTAGCCGCCCTCGGACTCCATCGTCACGACCTCAAATTTTTCATACGTTACCTCTGCGCTCTCGCCTGCCGAAGAGCTCTCGCCGCTTCCGCAGCCGACAAGCACCAGCGCCGCCGCAAGCACCGCCCCCATAAATCTCGTGTGCTTCATACCGTGTCTCCTTTCGTTTTTTATCAATAATAATATACCACTTAATGCCGCAAAAAGCAAGGGCAACACCGCACGACTCCTGTGCATCAGATGCGCCGTCAAGATTTTCGTCAGAATGCCTAAATTCGACGCAGGCTTGCTGACGCAAGTCAAGGAGAATTTGGGTAATATGACGGAAAGCTGGCAAGCAGATGATGTGCAGAGGC
>OCTW011540160.1_pt1 | contig 21230 bp, 23 predicted proteins | sample 1539671 | NCBI WGS metagenome assembly OCTW01 (sample SAMN02144230, study PRJEB22623) | gut metagenome | biome: sheep rumen | host: Ovis aries | place: New Zealand
CGCCCTAAAAGGCTGTTTTTAAGCCTGGACGTCAAAATTGACAGTTTACCAGCACACGGGAAATTAATACAAATAAACTTTATACCTTAATGTTAATACTTAATATATGATAACAAACGTCATACTGGATGCGACAGTTGGAAAAGTTCATGAAACTGGAACATCTATATCTTTGTGGGTGACTCTTATAATTCCACTTATATTTTTGATATTGTGGTCTATGATTAAATATATTGTTGCCATTGCTAGAAAACAGATAGAGTGGATACAGATGCTAGCAGAAATGCCTGTTGATTTTTTACTCATTTGGGCAACTCTCTTGATGAGTAGACATTTTGTTCATCAGCAAGATATTATGGTGATAATAATAGCATTTGCGCTTATTTTATTTTCTTTAATAATCGCTGTAGTATCGTGTATTTATAGACAATATATCGTAGAAAAAGCAGGTGATGTTGCTAATCCAGATTGGAGAAAAGTCCGAAATCATCTTTTTTGTTTGTGGATAGGTGTTTTTGTTTGGTTGATTATTATTTTATTTTTGCCATCATGGAATTTACTGAAGTCAATATAATTGTATTATTTTTTGCTATATTTCTTTTTACAATGCTTTGTCTTATATATTTTTATATAAGAAAACTGGAAAGCAAAATAGAAGTTTATAACAAAGATAATCTTATCAAATACCAACGTAGCCGTTTAGAGGATAGAGTATATGATGCTACAGATAAGTTAGTCTTCGACGATCAGCATTTTGCTGATATGAATCATCTTATTCTTGATGCTTCAGCATACAAAGATCTAACAAGTAAACGGAATGTTCCAAATAGGTCATATTTTGAAGAACTAGGTATTAAGAATGAGGATTTTTATATTCAGGAGAAACTTGCAACATGTCTTATGCCGTTTTCAAAAAAATACAGGTCTATTTATGATGTAATTATGCATTCCTGTGAGTTTAGTGGTTTCAAGTGTCGTCGGACAGATGATGAACTGATAGCAACTAATTCTAATCTTCGTAGATTTATAGTATCTTTAATATTACAGGCAGAGGTTGTTATTGCGGAGATTGATGGGAGAAATCCAAATGTAATGTATGAAGTTGGCTTAGCTCATGCTATGGGAAAGCTGGTAATAATAGTTGTTAAACGAGATAATTCGGATGAGATACCTGAGAATTTGAAAGGTAATCGACTTGTAGTCTACCGCAATGAAGATGATTTGTTTGAGCAATTAAATAAGACATTATCAGCCATTCAATATGAAAGATGAAGAAAGGTCTAGATTAATATCTGAACTTAATAAAAGGATTGGTTCATTTACATGCCCTATATGCCATAAAGGGCAATTTAAGTTTGTGGATAGTTATTCATCTAATCCTCTTTCAGATGATTATACTACACTAAATTTGGGAGGTAAAATGATTCCTTATGTAATGCTTGTATGTGATAATTGTGGTTTTATTTCTCAGCATGCATTAGGTACTCTTGGAGTGTTGCCACAGCAGAGTGAAAAAAACGGTAATGGTATTAAATAATGCGTTGTCCGGCTATGATTATATTTTTGAGTCATATCCTTGAGTCAGCGTAGTGAGTTAGATGGTCAACGAGTGGAAGAACATTGACATCATCAAAGTTATCATTCAGACAGTGGATAAAGCCCTTGGTAGAGTGAACCCCGCAGCTCTGCTGCCCTGAATCTTGAAACCAGCGAATACGCATTATGAGCAAAGTCCAGCGTTTTGAAGACCTGACCATCTTTCAGATGGCTCGTGACCTCTGTAAGGATGTGTATGCTATCACCAAGGACGGTGAGTTCCATAAGGACATGAGGTTTGTTCAGCAAATCCATGCAGCCGCAGGCTCTATCATGGACAACATAGCTGAGGGCTACGAACGTGATGGCAACAAGGAATTTATCAATTTCCTGTATATTGCAAAAGGCTCCTGTGGCGAAGTTCGCAGTCAGATCATTAGAGCCACTGATGTCGGTTTCATTGACAAGGACACGGCCCAGAAACTATATAATGATAGCCTCAATCTGAGCAAAGCAATAAGCAAGTTCATCACTTCCCTCAAAGGAAGTCCAATCACAGGCTTAAAACACCTGAAACCTGAATCTTGAAACCTGAATCTAAATCTCTTGAACCCTGAACCACAGTTGACCCATGAACAATGAATCATGAATCAGTGTTGGCCTCTATAGTAAAGACAATGAAGGAAAAAATCGAAGCAGGGAAAAAGAAATAGGACTATGTAAAGGTAGGGTAAGAATAAAGGAAGCGGTTTAGAAAAATAGTGGTAATGGTGGAACAGTGGTAAGGTAGTTAAAGTGACAATGGTAAGGCGTAGCATTAAATAACCCTTAACTCTTAACCCTTCACCAGAATTTGACCCTGAACCATGAACCCAGAACAATGAACCCTGAACCATGGTTCCTGAATCTTGAAACCTGAATCTAAATCTCTTGAAACTTGAATCTTGAAACTTGAAACCAAGTGATTTGACCTGTCGTGAGATACTTTACTTATAAAATACATAAAATTCTAATCAATCAAAGCTCGCTTGCTACTAAAAGGACGCAAGAATAACAGCGGGTTACCCTTTATAAGGGAAAAAAGAATAAACCTATGAGAAATAATCACATTGTAATTATGGCTGGTGGAGTTGGCAGCCGTTTCTGGCCGTTGAGTACTCCTGAATATCCCAAGCAGTTCATTGACATCCTTGGATGCGGACGGACGCTGATACAGCTTACCGTTGACCGCTTCAAGGGCGTTGCCCTGATTGAAAACTTCTGGGTGGTGACAAATGCAAAGTATGTAGATATAGTAAAGGAACAGATTCCGGGTATCCCCGAGAACCATATCCTTGCAGAACCGGAAGCGAGGAACACTGCCCCTTGTATTGCTTGGGCATGCTGGAGCATTAAGAAAGAAGATCCTACAGCTAATGTGGTTGTAACTCCTGCTGATGCAGTTGTAATGAACCCGGAGGAGTTCCGCAGGGTAATTAGCAATGCACTTGCTTTTACGGATAAGAAGAATGCCATTGTTACCATTGGCATTAAGCCCTCACGACCTGAAACAGGTTATGGCTATGTTGAAGCCAAAGATGCAGTAGAAGGCGAGATATGTGGCGTTGAGGCATTTAAGGAGAAACCAGATCACGAAACGGCAGAGAAATATCTGAAAGCAGGTAACTACTTATGGAATGCAGGCATCTTTGTTTGGAACATAGATACTATCACTGAATGCATTACTAAGTACAAGCCACAGATTGCATCCCAAATGGATGAAATCGTAAACTCAGAAACTACATACTCTCAACTGTCCACTGACTCTAAACTCTCAACACTCAACTCTAAACTAAAAGAGATATTCCCTCTGTGCGAAAAGATTTCCATTGACTTCGCAGTAATGGAACCTGCTAGTGCAGATAATCTAGTTTATACGTATCCTGCCGATTTTGGTTGGAGCGACCTTGGTAACTGGACTTCATTGCATGAAAAACTGCAAAAGGACGAGAATAATAATGGCACTGTGGGTAACATTAAATTATTTGATTGTACAAATTGTGTGGTTCATGCAGAGGATGCCAAGAAGGTTGTTCTTCAAGGTCTTGATGGATATATCATGAGCGAGAAAAATGGTCAAATACTTGTATGTAAAAGAAATGAAGAACAACACATTAAAGATTGGCATGATTAAATTTTAATTATTTATAGTAGATGTTATAAAACATGATTATAATGAATAATTGTCCAATAATTATTGCAGGTCCTTGTGTTATAGAATCACAGGACTGCTTAAACGAAGTAGCAGAGGAACTTGTCCGGTTGAACAAGAAATATGATTTGGATATCATATTCAAGTCGTCATTCGATAAAGCAAACCGAACATCCATCAAATCATTCCGAGGCCCTGGCTTAGAGAAAGGTTTGGCGATGCTGAATGATGTTCGGGAGAAATATGGATTAAAACTCCTTACGGACATTCATGAGAGTTATCAGGCATCACCAGTTGGAGAAGTCGTTGATGTTATCCAGATTCCTGCTTTCTTGTGTCGTCAGACTGATTTGTTGGTTGCAGCTGCTAAGACAGGAAAGATTGTGAACATCAAGAAAGCCCAGTTCCTTTCAGGTGAGGATATGCAATATCCCGTACAGAAAGTTCGTGAGTCTGGTAATGATAAGGTGTGGTTAACTGAGCGTGGTAACATGTATGGTTATAATAACCTTGCAGTAGACTTCCGTAATATTGCTGATATGAAGAAATTCACTTCAACTGTTATTATGGACTGTACCCATTCTGTTCAGAGACCTGGAGCAGCAGGTGGCAAAACGGGTGGTAATCGGGAGTTTGTTCCTGCTATGGCTCTAGCAGCAAAAGCATTTGGAGCAACTGGCTATTTCTTTGAGGTACATCCAAATCCTGAAGTGGCAAAGAGCGATGGCCCCAATATGCTTTACTTGAAGGACTTCGAGAACGTGGTTAAATCTCTGTTAGACTGATATGGATATCAAGTTATTGGTCATGGATGTTGACGGCACACTTACCGATGGCAAGATTTATATGTCTGCCGGTGGCGAGTTGATGAAGGCCTTCAATATCAAGGATGGTTATGCGATTGCTCGCCTGAAGGAGTATGGGATTGAACCAGCCATCATCACCGGGCGCGAATCAGAAATTGTAAAGCAGCGTTGTGCAGAACTGAGAATAACAGAACTGTATCAAGGCATTGAGAACAAGCTGTTCAAACTAAAGGATATTTGTACCAAGAAAGGTTTGACACTCTCGCAGGTGGCCTATATCGGTGATGATGTAAATGACCTCCCTTGTATTCAGCAGTGTGGAGTCACCGCTTGTCCTGCTGATGCCGTAAAGAAAGTAAAGAGTGCTGTAACTATGGTTACGGAAGCTAAAGGAGGGGAAGGTTCAGTTAGAGAATTCTGCGAATATTTGGTTGAAAAATGTGGTTCAAGTGAGGATGATGAAATAGCAGATTACGAATTTTCAGAAATCAAATTTGAAGAACAATAAAATAATACAATGGAAGATTACAACAAATATGCAGTCAAGTGCTTCAAGGATGAAGCGGAAGCCATACTTGACCTGATACCTCAACTAACAGATGACTTTTCAAAAGCCGTTGACCTTGTCCTACATAGCAAGGGACGCTTTATAATCACGGGTGTTGGAAAGTCAGGACATGTGGGTGCCAAGATAGCTGCCACTCTAGCAAGTACAGGTACACCATCATTCTTTGTGAATCCTTTGGATGCTTATCATGGCGACTTGGGTATGTTCACTCCGGATGATGTGGTGATGGCCATCAGTTATTCAGGCAATACCGATGAACTTCTCCGTTTCTTGCCTCTTTTGATTGAGCGTAAGATACCCATCATTGGGGTTTCAGGCAATCCTCAGTCATTGTTGGCTCAGTATTCCACATGTCATTTGAATATTAAGGTGAAGAGAGAGGCAGACCCCAACAACTTGGCACCTACTTCTTCAACTACAGCCACACTAGCAATGGGTGACGCCATTGCATGTGCGCTGATTGAGGCACGTCACTTTCAACCGATGGACTTTGCACAGTTCCATCCAGGCGGTAGTCTTGGCAAACGCTTGCTTTCACGAGTGAAGGATTTTATGGTGTCCAAGAATCTCCCTATAGTGACATTGGATCAGAAAATTGCAGATACCATCATTGAGATTAGTAAAACCAAACAAGGCATTGCGGTTGCAATAGAAGGAGGAAAGATTGCAGGTGTCGTTACCGATGGGGATGTCCGTCGTGCCATGCAGAGCAACCAGGACCGCTTCTTTGACTTGACCGTTAAGGACATTATGAGTAAAACGCCAAAAACCATCAAGGAGGCTGCTAAACTTCAAGAGGCTGGAGATATGATGAGACGTTATAACATACACTCCCTTATCGTTGTCAACGAGACCAACGAATTAGTTGGAATAATTGACGCATTCAGTTGTATTTGAGGATGACAAAGCGAGTAGAATGGCTGGATACTGCCAAGGCGATAGGCATATTCTTGGTATATATAGGACATTGTAATATATCAGGTTTAAATTCATACATATATATGTTCCACATGCCACTTTTCTTTATTATAAGCGGACTGTGTTGGAATGTAGAGAAGAATCGCGAGATTGTATTTCGTGATTTCATAAAAAAGAAGTTTACTTCATATATTATTCCTTACTTTAAAATATGTTCTGTCTGTTTGCTTTTATTTGGTGTTTTAGTACCATTTCTACGGCATGGAGTAGCATTTGACTTTATAGGCGGAATAGAGAAATATCTGTTTGGAATATTATTTTCAAGAGGTACTACGGAATGGTTGCCGCAATGTAGTCCTGTCTGGTTTCTGACTTGTTTGTTCTGTGCAGAAGTCCTTATGTGGTTGATAATGAATTTTGAAAAAGAGTGGGTACAATTTCTGATGGTGATTATAGCAGCAATATTGGGATATATCACCTCGTTAACAGGTAAACTACCTTGGAATCTTGATAGTTCCTTTACTGCCATTCCTCTGCTTTTTTTCGGAATCAAGATTAAGAAATTCATAATAGAGAAACCAATTGATTACAGATTGTTCTCCATATTGATTTTAGCTTCTATAATGTTCTTTATTTGGGGTGTTTCTGTTGTTGATTTTGACGGAAATCATTATGAGAACATGCCGTTGATGTATGTTTGTGCAATAGTCATTTCATTGACTGTAATCTTAGCAGCTAAACTGGTTGGGGGGGGCAGATTTTGTCTGTTGTCGGTCAGGAAACTCTCCTACTAATGGGATACAATTATGCTATAAACAGTGTTCTTCTGGCTATAGTCCCTTCAATAGTACATAGTTGGTTAATGGCAATATTTGTAATTGTAATAGGTTGTATTTTAGTTTTTATTGCACGTAAAGTAAAGATTATAAAAAAGATATTAGTATGAAGACAGTAGCTTTTGTTCCCATCCGTTTGAACAGCAAGAGGGTGGTAGGTAAGAATTTGAAAATGTTGGGTGACAAGCCATTGATGTGCTATGTCTTAGAGACCCTTACAAAAGTAAAAGGAGTCGATGAGGTGTATTGCTATTGCAGTAATGAGGATGTCATCAAGTATCTTCCTGAAGGTGTGAGTTTTTTGAAACGTCCCGAGTTTCTTGATCGGGATGAGACTTTGGGAAAGGAGATTTATGAGGAGTTCACGAAAGCGGTGGATGCTGATGTGTATATCTTGGCACATACCACATCACCGTTTATGAAGATAGACACCTTCGAAAATGCTCTGAACAAAGTGGTAAATGAAGATTATGACTCTGCATTTTCCGCAGAGAAGATACAAACATTTGTTTGGTATAAAGGTAAAACGTTAAATTACGACTTAAAAGAGATACCACGTACCCAGACTATAGAACCCATCTTCGTGGAGACCAGTGCCTTCTTTATGTTTAAACGTGACATTTGGAAAATCCACAAGCAGCGTATTGGTTTTAAACCCTACATTGCTGAAGTAGACAAGATTGAGGGAGTGGATATAGACTGGCCTGAGGATTTTACGTTTGCAGAGAAGATACTTCAAACATATAGGTAAATGCAAAAACAGAAAAATTAAACTCTTGGTAATGGATGTAGATGGTACGTTGACTGACGGGAAAATCTACATGGGTAACGATGGTGAATTGATGAAGGTCTTCGATATCAAAGATGGATGTGGCATACACACGACATCCTTCTTCCTAGAGGCGTTATTCCGTGTATAATTACTGGAAGAGAATCAAAAATATTAGAAAACCGCTGCCGAGAGGTCGGTATCCAGAGTCTATACAAGGAATAAGAGACAAAACAGTTCAATTGGACAATGTGCTCAGAACTTACGATCTTAGCCTCTCTGAAGTTGCATATATTGGAGATGACATCAATGACCTTGCCTGTAAGCAGAAAGTAAAGGATGGCGATGGTATCATTGTCTGCCCAGCAGATGCTGTGTCTGAAGTTAAGGCTGTCGCAGATTTTGTTAGCAAATACAATGGGGGATGTGGTGCTGTCCGTGAATTTATAGATTATCTATGCCATTCATAGGTTGTTGTAGGAGGAACATCTAATGGGAAAGTATTCCAGACTAGGCAAGAATACACTATTTGTTTTTATTGGCAATGTTGGCGGGAAAGCGCTGACAATACTTATGTTGCCATTGTTTACCCGTTGGCTGTCTGTTGCCGACTTTGGCGTGACAGACATGATTATGACATATGCCACGCTGTTATTCAGCCTAGCAAGTCTGAGTATCTGTGAGTCAGCATTCATCTTCCCAAAAGAGCAAGACAAGGCAACACAATCGGAGTTCTTCTCTTCTGGACTCTTTTATTCATGTTTGGTTTTTGCCTTAATTGCATTCGTCATTTTGGGCATAGAGCATTCTTTTAACATCACTTCGGAAGATGTCTTAATAAAATATCGCTGGCACATATTCTATATGATAGTTGCGATGTATATAGAGAATTACTTCCAGCAGTTTACAAGAAGTATCGATAAAATAAAGGTATATAGTTTTGCTGGAATCGTTCAGTCACTATGCATTATTTTATTTTCCTTTGTCTTTATACCGAAATATGGAGTTTGGGGATATATACTGACATGGGCGACGGCATATTCTTTAACAGGCATTTATTCTTTTGTGCTTTCAGGTTCATATAGATACATATCATGGTCGTTTGTGTGTAAATCACGTTATTGGGAGATGTTGAAGTATTCACTTCCTTTAATTCCAAATGGCATGATGTTTTGGTTGATGAACTCAATGAATCGTCCTGTTATGGAACAATATTTAGGGATAGATGCTGTAGGTATTTACGCTTTAGCAAACAAATTTCCGATCATTCTGACCACACTCTTCAATATTTTCCTCCTTTCATGGCAGATATCAGTATTGGAAGAGTTTAAAAAGAAAGATTATGAACAGTTTTTCAATCAAGTTTTCCATGTGATTGTATTATTGTTAGGGGCAGTATTCATTGTTATTTCACTGGCAAATAAGCTTATTATTACCCTGACAGCCACACCTGAATATTACGAAGCTTGGAAGTATATTAGTTTACTGACATTCGGTAGTTTGGTCTTTGCTCTGTCTGCTTTTGTTGGCGCAAATTTTTTGGCAACAAAAGAAAGTAAGTATTTTTTGTATTCAAGCATTGGCGGTGCCGTTGTAGCGGTAATAACAAATATGATTCTTATACCAGCCTTTGGTATATATGGTGCATCGATGGCTATTATATTGTCTTCCTATTCCATGTTGTGCTTAAGATTATATTATGTCAGTAAGCATATAAAACTTAGAAACATGGCACAATTGTTTTTCACATTATTCATACTACTGACATTGTCCTTTAGTGTGCTCTATCATTCCCATTGGATGTATGTGATAGTTATCGTAGAAGTTTGTATGATTGCATTTATAAACAGAGATGTCCTAGCAAACATTAGGAAACTTTCATTAATTGTAAAAAGGAGATAAAATGAAACATTTGTTTTGGATTAATTCTCATTCGACTTTTTTGACAGCGGTAGGTACGATAGATTACCTTGGACTAAAAGAGGATGAAGTGGTAATGGTTCTTGTTCGGAACTATAAAAATGTCATATCAAAAGATAATTATAAGAAACTTGATATGTCATGGGCTTATAATATAAGCCTAATGCGAAATCTTTTTAAATATAATTCTATTATTAGTAAAGTTGATTATGAGATTAAACGTCTTGTTCAAAACGATAAGTTCATGCTATACGCACCAAGCCCAGGCGGTGTGAGGAATTTGCAGATTATCTTCACAAACAAGTTATGTGTAGGTATGAATTATCTTCAAGAGGGTGCACTAGTATTTGGAAAGCTTTTTGAAAGAAGAAAGCTTCCATTAATATACCGAATTTACGATGTTTTTTTAACACTTTTTTATCAACATCGCTTATGGTCTAATCATTTCAGTTGGACTATTCCTGACTTTTTGATAGGGAAGAAAACAATACCCGAAACATTTGCTATTTCTAAAGACATATTCAGTAAAAGTGGCTTGAAATGCAATATTATAAGATGGCCCAAATATGACATCTCAGGGACTGAGTACGAGATAAATCCAGACAATCCTTGTTTCGTCTTTGAATCATCAGTAGAAATGCGGGTAGTGGAAGAGGATATTTACATGAATTTGACGGAACAACTTATTAATGAAAACGCAGGCAAGATGAGTTATGTAAAATTTCATCCTTACCAGTCTGCAGAAAATAAGCAAAAAATTCTTGGATTTTTCAAAAAGCTTAATAAGCAGTATGTGGAATTATCGATGGGATTTCCTTTTGAAATTTATCTCTCCTCATATTCTCATCTAAAGGTTTGCGGGTTCAATAGTAGTCTTTTAGTTTATGCAAGACAATTAGGACATCAGACTGTCAGTATGGAGGATGAGCTACTAAAAAAATCCACAAAATATAAAAGTTGGACAGAAAACCGTTTATAAACGAACGCAATTTATTCAGACAGAGCTTTGTTTATATTCGGGTAATCATGATCACTTGGAATCTACATGATGAAGAAGCGAGAATATTATATATTACCGTTGTTAGCTGCTTTCGTTGCTTTTTTCCTCTTTTATGCGATTAACAGTAAAATCTCAGATTGGGATTTTTCATTAGGAGTAGTTATAGCATACATCCTATCTGTAACTACTGTTTGGTACTCAGGAGGGAAAACAATTAATTTGTTTTTCTTGTTTTTCTTAACATTTGGACTTTTCATTGTCGGAGCTTTCTTTGCAAGTCTTTTTAGTAGGGATCTAACTCCTTTCGAACCTACATATTATTTTGATTATTACATTAATTACGAAAGAAAAATTGACATAGTAACCTACGTTATGGGCTTTATGCTTTCGTCAACAATAGGATATACTTATGCACATAATAGAAAAACTATTAGGAAACAACGTCCTATTATTAGTGATGCGCAAAAAAGGAGTATAGACAAAGCGCTGACTTTAATATCTATACCATTTGGTTTGTTGATATTAGGATTTAGTTTTAAATTTGTCATAGAAGGATTACAGGGTGGGTATTTAACTCATTTCTTGGGAGCACAGAATAATGAATATAGCGGCAGCACACTGCAGAGCCTAATCGTACAGTGGTCTGCTATATTATTGGGTTTAGCAATAGCTTTTGGATCAAAAAGGAACAAGAGAGTTTATATAACTATTTATGCCATTCAAGCAATGGCAAATTTGTTTGTTGGATCAAGATCTACATTTGGAGTACTTCTTCTTCTTTTCCTGTGGTTGTATTCAGAGTCACATAAGGTGAATTTGAAAAAAGTTTTTTTTGGTTTAGGAGGAGCATTAGTGTTGCTTCTATTTCTGTTTTCCTTGTCTATTCGTCAAATGGATAAAGAACAGTTGCCTATTCTTGAAGCAATAATGGCGTTTGTTTATGTACAAGGTGGTAGTGTCATGGTGTTCGATACATCTAGGTTGATAACAGATTATCCATTGCTACCATATTTCCAATGTTTTATACCTGGGTCTTCATTTATTTATGGTCACCTTTTTACTGACCATCTTAACCCGTGGGAGACAACTTTCACCAATTTCATGTGTTATTCATTAAATGCAGAAATGTTTTCTAACGGATATGGCTTAGGTTGGTCTATTTTGGCTGATCTATATATCTTTTCCCAGCGGGAGCTTATTATATTCATTTTGTTGTCAATTTGTTGGGGGGCGTTCGTTGGAAACTTAGAGGTACGTTCACAAAACAGTTTATTTTTTAAATATGTTAGCGTAGCTTTGTCAACGTCTATTATGCTATTACCGCGAGGTGGTTTTAATTCATTTTTCCCTCTTTTAGTTTATATTTGTGTATTTTGGTTAATTCTCAATATATTCACCTATAGATGTAATTCCCAATATACATATTCAATTAGTAATAGTTATGGAAACGTAGATTAATTTGAAAATTATGAATGACTTTATTTTTGATAATATAGTTTTTTCTTTACAGAAATCAGGGGGCATATCTGTGGTGTGGTACGAATTATTGAAACGAATTTTAAAAGATACATCTTTGAAAACTAGATTTATTGATTATGGAAAAGGTTTCAACCCGTATAGAGATGCTCTTGATATTGGTGAAAAGAATATTTTAGATACAAAATTGTTTTCAGCTTTATCCAGATATAATTCTGTTTCTTTAAAACTAGATAGACCTTTCATTTTTCATTCTTCTTATTATAGAACTTGCAAGTCTCCTTATGCTATTAATGTGACTACTGTGCATGATTTTACGTATGAGTATTTTAGAAAAGGTATTGCGAAGTATGTTCATTGCTGGCAAAAGTATAATGCATTTAGACATTCAAATGCTGTTGTATGTATTTCAGAGAACACAAAACAAGATTTGTTGAAATTTGTTCCTGATGTTGACGAAAATAAGATACGCGTAATATATAATGGAGTATCTGAGGATTATTGTCAAGTTGGTAATTACGCTGGGTACGATTTGCCATATGCTCCTAAGAAATATGTGTTATTTGTAGGAAGCAGGGTGTCCTATAAAAATTTTGAACTCGCAGTTAGGGGTGTTGCAGCTACTGACTATAATTTCGTTATTGTTGGTTCACAATTAACAAGCAAAGAGGAGGAATATGTGAGTAAATTTCTCCCAAAAAATCGTTATAAAACACTTGGTTTTCTTCCAAATAAGGATTTAAATACATTATACAATTTTGCTGCCGCACTTGTTTATCCTTCGTCATATGAGGGGTTTGGCATTCCTGTGTTAGAAGCCCAGAGGGCAGGTTGTCCAGTTATAGCATTTAATGGATCATCAATACCAGAAATAATTGGTTGCACGCCATTGCTTATGAGAGAATTAACAGAGAGGGAACTTGAGTCAAAATTGAAATTACTTTCGGATAAAGATTTAGTTAAAAGAATAGTTAATGAAGGGTTATCCAATTCTCTTCGTTTCAGTTGGGATAAAATGTATTCAGAGTATATAGAATTGTATAATGAAATTTACAAAATTCATTTACTCTGATTATACATGTACGTGCAATATTTAGTACGGAAGTAAGAAGTTGATGAATCAATTGTTTTGGGAGCTTGTTCAAGTTGCACTTGGTACTGCTAAAAAATTGTCTCACATTCCATCAAATAAAGAATGGGGAAAAGTATATGAAGAGGCAACACGTCAAGCGGTATTAGGCGTTATTTTTGAAGGTATACAAAAACTTCCAGCCGAACAGTGGCCATCCTCTGATTTAAAATTTCAATGGATTGGTATTTGTGAACAAATAAATCAACAAAATTTGTTACTTAATATGCGATGTCTGGAGGTTTCTGAGTTCTTTGCTAAGGAAGGGTATCATAGTTGCATACTCAAAGGGCAGGGAAATGCTTTGATGTATCCCAATCCACTGAGTCGAACACCGGGTGATATCGATATTTGGGTAGAAGGATATAGAAATGAGATTACAGAGTTTGTTCGCGGTAAATTTCCTGATGTTAAAGAACAATATCATCATATAGACTTTCCGATGTTCAATGATGTTGACGTTGAAGTTCACTATAGGCCATCATGGCAAATAACTCCAATTCACAATAAGCGTATTCAACAGTACTATCTTTCACAAAGGAATGTACAATGCTGTCATGTTTGTAAAACACTGGATAATGGTGGGCATGTCTGTGTACCAACACGCGACTTTAATTTAATTTTTCAGTTATCCCACATAATGAGCCATTTCTTTCTAGGTGGCATAGGACTGAGACAATTAATAGATTACTTTTATCTCCTGAAGCAGAATTTTTCAGCTTTAGAACGAAAGGAGTATGTGGAGAATCTGAAGAGATTTGGAATGAAAAAATTCGCAGCCAGTGTAATGTGGTTTATGAGGGATATTCTAGGACTTGAAGAAAAGTACATTCTTGTAAAGCCTTATAAAAGGGGTGGAAGACTCATTTACGAAGAGATTATAGCTGCTGGCAATTTCGGACAATATGACAGCCGACTTGAAAAACGTTTCCTAAGTAGACTAAGTACAACCTTTTCGATAATAATAAAAAACACGAGACTTGCGACCATTTATCCTGTAGAAACTTTTTGGAGTCCAATAATGCTCTTGCATAACAAGTTTTTTAAAAATTGACAAATCACATAATATGAAATTTACAATAGTTACTTCGACTTATAATAGTGGCAAAACCGTAAGAGATACGATAGAAAGTGTGTTGCGCCAGACGTATACAGACTATGAGTATATCATTAAGGATGGTGGTTCCAAAGACAATACATTGGAAATAGTTAGGGAGTATGAACCCAAATTTGGGGGGAAGATGAAAATCGTGTCAGAACGAGACAAGGGTATATACGATGCTATGAACAAGGGATTTCAGATGGCAACAGGCGATATTCTGATGCTGATTAACTCTGACGACTTGTTTGCTCGTAATGATGCTGTTGAACTTGTTGCAAAAGAATTTGAGAAACACCCAGAAGCGGATGGCGTTTATGCTGACTTGTATTACGTTTCGCAAAACAACATCAACAACATAGTTCGTGTATGGAAGACTGGTCAACAGAAATCCATGCGATACGGATGGCTTCCTGCCCATCCAACTTTTTATGTGAAACGGGAATGTTACGAGAAGTATGGCTACTTTAATTTGAAGTATCCTTTAGCTGCCGACTTTGAACTGATGCTCAGGTTTGTTGAAAGATACGGCATCAAGTTGACATATCTTCCAGAGCATTTAGTAAAAATGAGATTGGGAGGAGCTACTAGTAAGAACCTGACGAATATCTATAAACAGGATGTGGAAACAATCAAAGCTTTCAAGGAAAATGGACTGCCTGGTGGTAACATTATGTATCTGTTTTGGAGATATTTGCCAAAAGTAAAACAGTTTTTTAGAAAATCAGAATAATGGAGAAATTATTATTTACGGGTGCGTCTGGCTTTTTAGGTCACAACATACGACCTATACTGGAGAAATTATACGATGTGCATACTATCGGTCTGACTGATGATGATGACATCAAGTTTAACCTTGCCAAGGAAGTGCCGCCTATCAATACGCACTATGACGTAGTGCTGCATGCAGCTGGTAAGGCTCATACAGTTCCAAAGACTGAAGCAGAAAAACAAGTGTTCTATGACGTAAACTATGAAGGAACGATACATCTGTGTGATGCTTTGGAAAAGGCAGGAGTGCCAAAAGCCTTAGTTTTTATTAGTACAGTTGCTGTGTATGGGTGTGATTATGGTGAACTGATTACTGAAGGTCATCCGTTGGAAGGTACCTCGCCATACGCAGACAGCAAAATAAAGGCTGAAAAGTATCTTGCAGAATGGTGCTCAGCACATAATGTCACGCTTGGTATCTTACGCCCGTCACTTTTAGCAGGAAAGAATGCGCCAGGTAATCTTGGTGCTATGGTTAAGGGTATCAAGAAAGGGTACTATATGAATATTGGTGGCGGTAAGGTCATCAAGAGTATCCTTATGGCAGATGATATAGCTAGACTTGTGCCTATTGTTGCAAAAAAAGGAGGCACCTATAATGTCTGTGACACTCGTCAGCCCTCGTTTGGTGAAATCTCCATCTCAGTAGCCAAGCAGTTGGGTAAGGGCAAACCAATGAATATCCCCTATTGGGTGGCATGGTGTATGGCCAAAGTTGGCGATTTGTTAGGCAATAAAGCCCCAATCAATAGTTATAAATTAGAGAAGATGACGAAATCACTTACCTTTAGTAACGATAAGGCTCGTCGGGAATTAGGATGGGAGCCATTAGATGTTTTGGAAAATTATAAGATATAGTCTTTCCCTAAGATGATACGACATGCATTGGCATTATTGGCTCTGACAATAATACCTCCCGCAGCAAAAAACTACAAAATTCCTGCCAATTGGAACGGGAAGGACTATGTATGCCCGGAGTGGTATGGTGCATTAGGAGATGGAAAACATGATGACACAGAAGCCTTCGTAAAAGCTGCTGCAACGAATTCGCACCTGAAACTACAAGGTGATAAAGTGTATGTTTTGTCATCGAAAAGTTCAGATCATGGAAGAAACTGTGCGGTGGTTGTAAAACACGATTTGCATGTTGAGGGAAATAATGCAACTATAAAGATAGCCGACCATACCCATAACTTGTTTTCAGTTTTTCTACCAGAACTTAATAAGTTCGACATAGATGTGAGTTTTACGAATTTAGTAGTAGACTTTAATGCAGAGCACAATAAGGATGTTCGTCTGGATAAAGTAAAAGATAGAAGGTACTTTTTCAGATGTGATATGATAAAGAGTTTCACTGCAACTAAGTGTCATTTCATATATAATGGAACTAATGCTTTGTTAATAAGGAAAGCGGACAGAATTTTAATAGATAGTTGCCGTTTTGAGTGGATCTCTTTCAGAAACTTCGATAATAGTTCTGTTACGGTTGGAACAAAAGCAAGAGGAAAGGGTATTGTACAAAATTGCTATTTTGCCCCCAAGGATTATCAAGAGGGAAGTTTGCCGGTTTGTTACATGTTTGGAGGCATAGAAGTTCAAGGAGAAGGAGGAATTGATGTTATTCACAATACGTTTAAAGGCATAGAAAAGGCAATAAATATTTCAGATATTAGTTGTACGAAAGGTATTGATTGGAACTATGATGATGTTGTGCCAATGACGGGGGCAAAGAACATCGACAACAATACTTTTACAGACTGCAGAACCTCAATAACTTTTTGGTCTTATGCCAATGCTATAGACAATATTAGTATAAAGAATAATACTTGTATTATCGGAAAAGTATGGTATGATGAGATCGGGAGTAAGAGCATTAGAAAATTGCCTCAGTTTGTCAGTACTGAGACTGCGAAACATTTTTCGCAGCAGGACAAATATGCATATTACGGGAAATTAGGACGAATAGTTATTGACAGCAATACCATCGTAAACAGAACGGATTGGAAATCATATTGGAATAGATATAAGTATTCTGATAAGAATAGAGGATGTATTGAATTGTTGTCATTAAAAATAGGGCATTGCTTTATTTCAAACAACACTATTTCAGATATGCCTGGTTGCATATTTATGTACGGACTCAGATATCCTTCTTCAAATATTCCGACCTCAGTTAATGTAGATATTGTCAATAATAATGTTCAGAAATGTGTTGGGGTTAGTATTCAAGGTTCTTACCCCAATGCCAAAAGCAAACAGAGTGTTTTTGTTTATCTAAGGAATGATACCGATTACAGTAAAATATTCGTAGATGGTAATAAAATAACAGGTAGTAATATAGGATTACCTATTCAGTGGTTTGATAATATTGCTGGTGTTAAAGAAACTGTAACCTCCAATAACTTGTTCAAAAAGTTAAATCTGCCAGATAAAAGCAAATAATGTATATACATTTCTTGTAAATGTATATGTACGAAAATGACAAGATGATATGGATGTGATAAAGAAATTATTAAATTGGTATTTCTCCAAAGAGGCACTACCCTATTTGTGCCTTTTGTTGGTTGATACGGTTATAGTAATCGTATCGGCATTATTTACATATTGGGTATTTGAGAAGTCTGTCAATGTGTTTGAACATCGCTTAGATGTTCTTATTACTGCATGCTTTTATGGCTTGCTTAGTTGGATTGGTGCAAGGCTCTTCGCAACATATTCCAGCGTCGTTCGCTACTCCAGTTTTGTGGATTTGCTGCACGTGGCCTGTGCCAATTTGGTTACTCTGATTTTGGCGATAGTATTCTCCTATTGGTTTGAACGTATCGGGGTGTTGCCGCTATGTGGGCTTACACAGACAGAAACGTTAATCACCTTTATTGTTGCAACATTGGTGATGTGGTTGATAAGGGTCATCGTAAAGGCATTATATGAAGTGACAACCGCCAACGACAAGGCCATGCGAGCCTTAATATATGGTGCATTAACAGGAGGAGTAGGACTGGCAAAGAGTATTTCCACTCAAAAACCTGTTAGGTTTAGGCTTTGTGGTTTTATTTCCCATTCACAGCAGAGCAAGCATTACCAGTTGATGGGAAAGAAGGTATATAGCGTAGACGATGACTTTGAAAGTATTATAGCATCGGAGAGAATACAAGCAATTTTGGTTTCACCATATCGGGTAACTGATTTCCGTAAAAATCAAGAAATACAGGACATTTTGATAAAGATGGGCGTAAAAATATTTATGGCTCAACAAGCAAAGGAGGCAGTCATCAAGGATGGAGAACTGACGGATGAGGACTTCCGGAACATGCATATGAAAGAAGTGTCCGTAGAAGATTTGCTACCCCGTTCGGAGATAACGGTAGATATGGATTCTGTCGGAGCCATGCTGACAGGAAAGAAAGTGATGATAACGGGTTCTGCGGGTTCAATTGGGTCTGAGATGGTAAGACAGATAGCCGTGTATAAACCAGAGTTGATGGTATTGATAGACCAGGCGGAGACACCACAGCACGACGTACTGTTGATGACAAATAAATATCCTGATATCAGGACTGAGGTCATCGTCACCAGTATCTGTCATGAGCATAGGATGGAGCGGATTTTTAAGGAGTATCGTCCAGATTATGTTTTCCACGCTGCAGCTTACAAGCATGTTCCGATGATGGAGAATAATCCTAGCGAAGCGGTGTTGAATAATATCCATGGGACAAAGGTTATAGCTGACCTGAGTGTGAAGTATGGAATAAAGAAGTTTGTGATGGTGTCTACGGACAAGGCTGTTAATCCAACAAATGTAATGGGATGCTCGAAGAGAATCTGTGAGATTTATGTGCAGAGTCTGAATAATTCTCAAAGGGGATGCCAATTTGTGACAACGAGGTTTGGAAATGTGCTGGGGAGCAATGGATCGGTTATACCGCTGTTTAGAGAGCAAATCAGAAATGGAGGACCTGTCACCGTGACTGACGAAAGGATAGTGAGATTCTTCATGCTGATACCAGAGGCTTGTAAGTTAGTATTGGAAGCTGGAACTAAAGGAAATGGTGGAGAGATTTTCGTCTTTGACATGGGTAAGCCTGTAAAAATCATTGATTTGGCAAAGCGTATGATAGCGCTGTCAGGTGCGAAGGACGTGGAGATAAAGATAACAGGACTCAGACAGGGTGAGAAACTTTATGAGGAGGTGCTGAATGAATTAGAGGGCACAAAGCCATCGTTCCATGAGAAGATTCGTATAGCTGAGGTTCGGCAGTATGACTATAATGAGGTGAATAGAAGTATTGAAGAGCTGATAGAGATAGCCAAAGAGTTTGAGAATATGGCAACCGTGAAGAAGATGAAAGAAATAGTGCCGGAGTATCGGAGTAATAACTCTGTATATGAGGTACTGGATAAGAAAAGTCATTAAATACAAGATAAAAAAAGAGCATTAATATTTGACGGAAAAGGAATATTATATCAGCAAGGATCAAGAAAAGGGTACTGCTATTATGTGACGTTCAAGCATAATTAGGCGTAGGGATACTTGAGTTTTTCCATTTTTTTAGGGAATATAATGAGTGGCTGTAGAATCTGTATTGACGGCAAAAAGTGGTAGTGTGGTCTTAGAGGGAGTATTATAAAACTAGTAGTAAAGAAGAATATGTGAGTTTTTGTGCTAGATTCTTTAGATTTGTCCTAAACAGTGGAAATGGCAGGTTGTAAAAATCCCCCATTTAAGGTGAGGCTTAAACGGGGGTCTGATAACCTAAATGGTTATGCGTACTGGATGAGTCTCCATGTGACAGCCTTTCCATCATAAGGAGGCATCTTATTCCCTTTAGCAATGGGAGCTGTAGTCGTAGGCCAGCCAACGACCTTCCATATTCCACTTTCAGGGCATTTTTCACCAGTTCTTGCAGTTGTACCTATTGGGCTCATTTGCAGAATGAATTAAATTAAATAATTAATAATAACATAGTAACTTAATACTTTCCACGAGACGTCTATTTTTGCTGTAGCAAGATAGAAAGAATCACCAGTCTTTTGCGTTTTTCATTATACAACTTATATGACTGAAACTAAAATTAATATTCGCAAACACCGTGCCAAAAAGCTAATTTTTGCAAAAAATGCCCCCAAAACTGACAATATGGCAACTGAACTTGTCATAGAAGTTTGACAAAATGTCAGTGATGGGAGTTCGTTAATTTTTTAGAATATAGAGAAAACTGATATGAATATTTGGATTGCATATTTGATTATTGCTGCAGTGTTGGTGGTACTGGAACTGTGCTATTTTAAAATAGCGGATAGGTATAACATCATCGACAAACCTAATGAGAGGAGTAGTCACTCGACAATCGTGTTGAGGGGTGGGGGCGTTGTTTTTGCTATATCCATGGTTATATGGTTTATATGGCAAATGGCTCAGGGTGAATGGTGCGTGGTTCAGGGGTACCTGCCGTTTATGGTGGGACTGGTGCTGGTGTGCAGCGTGAGTTTCTGGGATGACATACATTCCTTACCTGATAGTTTTAGGATGGCAGTGCAGATAGGGGCTGTCCTGTTGATGTTCTGGAGTGCAGGAGTATATGCTGTTGCTGGGGATTGGCTATGGACGGCAGTGATAACGTTAGTTGCTCTTTTCTTCTGTGTGGGGGCTACGAACTTTATCAATTTTATGGATGGAATCAATGGCATCACAGCGGCATATAGTCTCGCAATGCTTGTGCCTATTGCCTTGGTTAATGGTGCATGGTTAAAGGTTAATGGTTGCGGTTTTATTGAGCCGTCGTATCTGGTGGTGGCGATTATCGGGGTGCTGGTGTTCAGCCTGTTTAATTTCAGACCCAAGGGCAAGGCAAAGTGCTTTGCTGGGGATGTGGGAAGCATTGGTATTGCATTCATCATACTCTTTGCCCTGGGGCGTTTGATGCTAGTGACTAGGGATGTTACTTATATCGTTTTCTTCCTGGTGTATGGCATTGACGGAACGCTTACTATTATCCATCGCATTATGCTGCATGAGAATCTTGGGCAGGCACACCGCAAGCATGCGTATCAGTTGATGGCAAACGAGCTTGGGATGAGTCATGTCACTGTTTCATTGATTTACATGGGAATACAGTTGGTGGTTTCACTCGGATTCATTTACCTAATTCCGAATACCATTGTGGCACACTGGATTTATCTGGTGGTGACCGCTTTGATTTTGGCTGTAGCG
>OCTW011564646.1_pt1 | contig 21222 bp, 16 predicted proteins | sample 1539671 | NCBI WGS metagenome assembly OCTW01 (sample SAMN02144230, study PRJEB22623) | gut metagenome | biome: sheep rumen | host: Ovis aries | place: New Zealand
CCCACCGCAAAATCAAGTAACTCCGCATCCAATCATAGACCCACCGCCATATTCGAGAATCAAACTACACGATTACTCTCAGAGAGATAAGAAAAGAAATGTAATCTTTATTCTTCTATTCATTCTTATTTTCGTTGTCATTCCAATTATATTATTTGTAAAAGCTACAAATGAATATACAGATAAAAAAATGAAAGAATTCCATGAAAAACTTGAGCAAAGGGAGAAGCAGGAACAGAAACAGAAACAGAAACAGAAAATAGAAGACCTGAAAAGAAAAATAGAAGAAAATAGAGCATTGGAAGAAAAACAATTACAGGAAGAATTGGAACTACAAGACAACCATGCAGATACAATGCCCCAAATGTAAAGAATGGACAGACAGCGAGAGTAAGCTTTGCCCTCATTGCCAGAATAGAATTTATTTTACCGAATATGAAGATGAATCAGACAATCGCAAGTTCAATCCGGTGACTTATCAGTCATCCTATCTGAATAATTCAGTGAATTCAGATCAAAGCACTAATCTTCGTGTTTTTGTTTTTTCTATAGCACTTTCCATCATTATATTAATCTCAACCCTGATCATATTAATACTTTCGTAATTTTCACAGGGAGGCCAAACACAATGCAAATACAATGTCCCAAATGTAAACAATGGATTGAGGATGCAGATATGACATGCCCGGCATGCGGCTTTATTCTCTACAATGATAACCAGAATTTGGCAATTTCACCAGATGGAGAACGTCAAAATGCACTCAATCATACGCCGGGTTTTAAAGAGGTCGATAACAAATACAACGAATTGTCAATTCCCGAAACATCCATAGATGAACCAGGTACCGCTTTGGCTGTACAACCAAAACAGAGTCCGGAAGATGCCGTCAAAGAATTTCTGATTGAACGCAAAAAAGCTCGCATCCAAACGGCACTTCGCCTTTTTTGCTTCTTCGTTGCAGCATTCTGCGTTGCACTGGGGTTCTGGTGGGCCATGAAGTGGTTGTGCATACTGGGATGCATCATAATGAACATTGGCCTCTTCATGATACGACCGAAGCGCGACCCGTTCAGTCATATTATATAATGCTAGTGATTTCAATATTATAATCTTTACCGGGAGTTCAAACCATTATGCAGATACTATGCCCACATTGCAATAACTGGTCAGATGCCCAAAACAGTAAGTGCCCGGTTTGCGGCGGTGACATGTACGACGACCTGGAATCCAATCAAGGTACCGCTGAATCATCTCATAATAAATCCGAACAGAAAGAACAAAAAAGCAAATCTCAAAAAACTGTCAACATAGCCATCATATATGTGATTGTTATCTTAATCATTATAGTAACAATAAGCGTAGCGCTTGCCCTGCATGTCCCTGCTCATCGTCCAACAGTGACGCCCCCATCTGACCTCAAGCCCATCAATGACCTATATGGCCTGTTCCAAAACTGCCTTCCCCCCTTCGACATTGCACTTGTGCCAAATGATGCGGATCCCCAAACGATCTTAAACATGCAAACTCAAATGTACAAAAAACATATACAAAAAGAAGAATGTGTCAGGCCTGATGGCATCAGACATAACGGAAAAATGATATATACTGAATACGCCAACATCGTGAATGGCAGCGGATGGCTCTCAAAAAATGATCCAAACATTAAATTACTTCATGACTTTGATGATTCGTTTTTTAAAGGTAACTATCATGGGTGTATCGGACACCCTATCTCGCTCAAAGGTGACGATTTGCGCCTCTATATCAGACAAAAAACTGCCATAAAATCAAATATCGAATTCGTTATTTCCAGCGGAGGTACTGACTTTTTCGAGACCCTCTACGCTTATCAGGCTACTCCCATCAATGGCAGCACCCTTCTGTTCGGTATCGATAATGAAGCTCCAAATAATACAAAATTACACAAAATTAAAGATCATCCATACTATAAGTTCGACGCAGGTAATGAAACATTTTATAAAATGACAAAAGGCACTTTGCTTCGCATCGTGATGCATATCAAAGGACCAAACAATCAGTCATTTATTATGTATAGAGCTTATCCCTTGACAGTTTTCCCTAAAACCTACGCTTCAACTTTCCAACAAGCCTGCACCTATATTGATCCGGATCGCAAAGGCACTATGCAAAAAGCCGTAGAAATGGATTATCCTTTTTAGGATGGCCCCAACTCTGAACAGCTCAAATGCAACATACAGTTTCCCATCGCCATTAAGAAAAGCTGAAATGCCATAAGGTAACAAACAATGCAGATACAATGCCCCAAATGCAAACAATGGATGGACTGTGAAAAAACTGAATGTACCTTTTGTGGTGCCAGACTCAATCAGGATCCTAACATTCGAGATCAGGATGAGGATAATCCCCAGATTTTGGCAGCCCGTTTGTGCCCGGATGCAAACGATATATTTGTCAGTCGAATAAAAGGAAAATTCAGACTTGCTTTTTTCTTTTTTCTGATCGTCCTTATCGCTATGATTATCGCGAACATCACGTCAGATGCGCACTTTCGAAGCGCTTTTATATTTCCAGGTCTTGCTCTGTTCGTATGCTTTAATATAGGATTTCGCGACCTATAAGTCATTGTACTGAACACATGAAGGTTAAAACGCAATGCAAATTCAATGTCCCAAATGCAAACAATGGATCGAACCGTCAGACGGTTGTTGTCCGCTTTGCTCCGCCGATTTGATATCGGCACAGACCGCAGTGGATTTGCCCAAATCGTTTACTATAAGACAAACCATTCGAAAGATTGTTCTCGTCATCTTGATCCTGTTATTGTCCGCAGGAATCATTAGGCTAATTGTATATTTTGCATCCCAACGCGACGATAATTATTACCTTAAAATTGCAGCCCCATCATGGCAAAACACGGAAGGCTGCCTGCCGCCCTATGATGTACTCGAAGTACCACAGGGAGCTGATCGAGAAACCATCTTACAAATGGCACAGGAATTATATCAAAATCATCAGGACAGAACAGATTGCCTGTCTCCCGAAGGCTACAATAAAATACGATGGGGCAGCCGAATCGGAAGCGGCTGGCTATCTAAGAAAAATGCCCGTGTTATGGCCAAAAGCCCACTCTATCATCTGGTCTTATCAGGAACTGATGGAACTGACTTTTTTGGCGAAGATGAAGGATGCCACGGATTCCCAGTTTCTACCGAATACGATTCAATGAGATTGTACATACGCTCCCCAAAAGAGGGAAGCATTGAATTGGCTTTTGCATCCAATACAACGCCACTTACTGATGCAGATTATGACGGGTATAAAACACGATTGGAGAAAATGCCCGATGACTTTGATTTAGCAAAAGCCAGTGTTACCCTGCATAAGCCTGATCATCCGGTCGATTCTTTTCTATACGAAGAATGGCTGATAGGTTTAATGGTTGAAATCCCCAATCCGGGTGGATACCAAGTTGAACCGGTAAACCATAGTCCAGTTCTATATGGTGTGGATCAGGATCATTATACAGAATCTACATTAAACCAAATCAAACACACATCTTATTATTCCTTCTATTCTGGAGAAGTACTGTTCACAAATATGAAAAAAGGTCACTTCCTAAAAGTCGTTTTTCAAGTAAAAAGAAATGAACAGTCTTTTCTGCTCTACCGGGTCTACCCGCTATCGCACGATATTCCCACAGATGCACAGTTTTTTGATAAAGCCTGCAAGATTTAAGGAGCATTTTCGATGCAAGTTCAATGTCCCAAATGCCAGGAATGGATGGAATCGACGGACGAAGTATGCCCGTTTTGCCATGCCGCTTTGAATCGTGAGCAGTACACGACCTGGCTGCCTCATTCTTTTTTTGTAAAAAAACGCATCAAACGGGTGATTCTAGTTATTATCCTATTATTGTGCATTTGGGGAATTGTTGCATTTATACAATATATCAATGAAGAAGACGAGCTTAAGAAGATTTATGGAGGCCAGCCATACTACATGACTTTCGAAGGTTGCCTGCCTCCTTATGATACCGTCGAGATACCCGAGGATGCTGATGATGCGACGATTTTAAAGTTGTCGGAAGAACTCTATCAGGCGCATCTCGATCACACGGATTGTGCCGTACCTCCCAAAACAGATGTCTCATGGGCAACCAGAATTGGAAGCGGATGGCTCTCCAAAGAAAACGAAGAACGCATGGCCAACAATCCACGCTATGCGCAAATACTGAATTCCAAATATGATGACCATAGTTTTATGAAGGGCCATCAGGGGTGTCATGGTTTCCCGATATCAACTCTGTACGATAGAATGCAGCTCTACATTCGCTCTCACAAAAAAGGCCATATCGAAATGGCTTTCATGCACAATGCGACCCTCATCGGGAATTATGGCGACCCTTATCCAAAGCGCGATCACTACATGGAACAAAGTGCTAAGTTTGGAAATGCCCCTTATACGGTACATACCCCGGATCGACCGGTAGCACCGATTTACAATTTAAGAGGCGCTTCCGGAGTTACTGAAGAAGTCCCCTATCCATTGGGAGTTGATATGGAACCCGTGCATAAAAGTCCTGTATTATATGGTGTGGATCAGGAACATTACACACAGGGCATATTGAAACAAATAAAAGACACACCCTATTTTTCATTCTATTCGGGAGAAGATGCTTATTTGCACATGAAAAATGGCCATACTTTCAAAGTCGTTTTCCTGGTACAAAGGGGCACGCAGAAGTTCATTATTTATCGGGTCTATCCACTGTCACATGACATCAAGACAGATGCACAATTTTTCGATGAGGCCTGCAACTTTTAAGGAAAATTCTCCATGCAGATACTATGCCCACATTGCAACGAATGGATAGATACAAAAAATGGGAAATGCCCCATTTGCGGAGGTGATTTATTTTCTGATCTCACGCCCGAAATCTGCAAAAAGAAAGCTCCCGTTGAAGAAGATAAGAAGCAATCTAACAAAAAGCGTCTATCCCTCAAAAACAAAATAATCATTGCAGTTGTTGTCATTTTAGGGGTACTTCATGTGAGAGGCGCAATATACATCGATCAAAAAAAAGCAGAAGAGATCGAAGAAGACACGCCCAAGTTGCTGTTCAAAGGACCGGAATATGAGAATATATACAGAAACGAAGATCGTTTATCCAACAAGAAATGTCTCTATCCTTTTGACATTCAGCTTATAGCTTTGAGTGCCCCCCCCCCGGATACAGATCCAGACCTGCTCTTTGAAATGCGGGATGAACAGACGCACCTAATGAAACAACAGGATATGTACAATCAACATATCACGCGCCCAGAGTGTCAGAACGTGAATATCTATCAAAATATCTATGCTGGCGGTTGGTTTTCATATTCGAGTTCATCCTCAGCGCCTTCTGCCTTGCGTGGTTTTGCGGGATGCGTTGGAAGATCCATCGGCCCGAATAAGGACATGTTAGATCTATATATTCAAAGACCTGATAAAGACAACAGACGACAGTTCGTCATAGCCACGGGAGCTACACATTATTTCGAAATAGACAGTAGGTACACTGCAATTCCCGTACCTGACACACAGATTCTCTATGGCTTTGACGACAGCACGTTCATGCACTCCAGACTCAAAAAGATAAACGATATTTACTATTCCTTTGAAGTCGATCAACAAACCTACGATGCATTGTTAGAGCATAATAGATTTAAGATTGTCATGCAAATTAAGGATCGCAAAGACAACCGTTATATCATTTATCGGACCTATCCATTAACCAATACCATCACCTACCGCAGCTTTAAAGATGCTTGTGCGACCGGAATGGCACAATATTGAACACCTACGGCGTTCCAATGTGTGGTATGCGTTAGATCCCACCGGCGTTGCCGGGGGCTATGAATATTGAACACCTACGGCGTTCGAAAATCGCCAATATCCATTGAAAACGCAATATTGGCGATTTTTTTCATATAAATACCTTTAAACCATAAGTAATTGCTTGAATTAATTGGCTGCGAAACTTGAGTTATTTATACTCGACAGTCGGTGGAACATCAGATGGGTTGGATGAACTAAACCGATAAAAATTTGCTGCAGTTTTGCTATTGATAACCTTGACATGCGCCTTAGGTGTATGTTGCAAAAAGACTGTTCCGCTGTTATTTACCGATTCAACATTCTCAATGAATACATCCGTCATAACTGAAATATCAAACCCATAGTCAAAAACATTATCCCTGACAAAGACATGACGAATGGATGCATGCGTAAACTTATCGCGCGATAGTTCCTGAATTTCCAAAATGGATGAAACATCGTTGTTATCAGAATAGATAGACTCCAGTGAATATGAAGGGTGCATAGCGCTTTCGCCAAAGGCATTCAATTCTATGATGGGTCTCCTCTGAATATTTACACGGTTTCCAATAATGCCCCCCCCCATTATCATATTATCATTACTATTTTGAGAAACAGCGGATGGCTCCGAATGATAAGTTTTTATATTCGTAATGAGCAATTTATTTGCATGAAACAAACGCTCTACAGTGATATTCATTTTGGTGGATTGCGACGTAGTATTATTCCATTGTAAATTACTGATTTGCACGATACCATCGCGAAGCGTAAAACTCAAGTCCCCGACATTAACCGGTTCATTACCTGAACCTGAAATCATCAAGCGACCATGCGTCATTCTTGAAAGCTCGATCCGCGGCACAGAATTGGATTGGATTGCATCCGCATCAAAATCAGATGCGAATCGCACTTCAAAAGTAGATACGAAAGTACCAATGGATTGGAAATTTGCCGTCACGGTTTTGATATCATCCGCCGAGTGCACGACAGTCACAGCATGGATAGGCGCCAAAACACCGTTTAAAGATCCTGTGTCTGGATCCATTTTCGACTTTGCGAACTCTAAAAATTCCTGCTGTATCTGTGATAGTTCACTCTGAGATTTGATCTCGATTTCTCTTTCATCACGATATTCAGAGAGATCAAAGTTCAAAGGCGTATCCACGGAATGTTTAAAGAACTTATCAATAGCTTCTTTTGAGAAATTTTCACCAGACACGTCCGCAGATCCCTTGGGTGTATTGTTAGCAATAGAAGTTTCTTCTGGTACACGAGCACTTTCTTCGAGATGTACATCTGCTTTCTTTGAGCTTGCACATCCCGAAACGAAGAACAAAATAACTACAAGTATATACTTAACCATTACTTCTTAGAATTATGTTTTACTGTAGCCGTTGTAACAAACTGAACATTAATTAAAAACTCTTCCAAAGAGACATCATAGTTGCCCTGAACAGGACGGTCTTCTGGCTTATGGAATGTAGCCTTCCCTGTACCGTGGGGATTCTGCATCGTCACAGTAGATGCTTTGATATCCAATGACTTCATCACCGTACCCAGATCTGAATGATTTAAATCTTCTTTTTTTGTACCGACAAGCTGGACATGATCAACATTATAGCAATGTCTTGTATACATAAAAATATTTTCATTTTTTAAACCAAGAAGTGTTCCGAGCATTGTCTTAAATGGATTGTATGAAGAAAGCGAAGCATTTTTAAAAGATGTATTATTCTCAAGCGTCACCGATGCATTGTTCAATCGTGTAATAATATTCTGCTGATTGGAAGTTGGTCTGCCCGTTGCAGGATCCGGCGCAAATTTGGTTTGATTATATTCCTTTCGATATTCATCCAGCCAAGTCTTAAAATAGTTTAGCGTAATTAATGAAGCATTGAGCTCTTCATTGTCGGGTGCTTCCGAACATGCTTTCTGTAATTCAGAATTTAATAACGTATAGTGCGTTTCCATCCTGGCAAGAGCAGCATCCGGCTGTGTAATCGCCATCATGTGTACATCTCGTTTTGCATCACCATCCTGCGATTTAGCCAGATCCAGCAGATCGGAAATCACTTTACTGTTTGCCTGAACGACATCTTGATCTGCTTCTGGAGCGGCCGTCGCCGAAGCTTCGTAGTCAGAAGCATCATCGCCATAAAAAATATGTAAGCATCTGCTGGAATTGCCTGACTCAATTGACGCAAATTTTTCTGTCGGACGCGAAGGATCCACACCATCACCATACTGACCGTATTGCTTTGTAAAAATTGTAAATGCCTGTTCAATGCAATTCACCCACAAGGCAGCCTCATAGTATTGTTCCTTATTTATCCTTAAAATACTTCCGTCGATCGCAGATGACCAAATGCTGGTTTTAGGATCACAGCTAACCCTCGCCATCGATCCCATAAAAAAATTGTTTCGCTTGATAAATCCCAGCTTTGTAGTGATTGTGACCGGCTTCCATTTCTCTTTCTCTTTGTAATAAAACTTCGTCGTCACATCCTCCCCCAACAAACTCATCATATTGACAATTTTGGATGGATCATAATGAATCACCTGAAGCATTGCGGATAAGAAATAACAATCGCCGACATTACCTTGATGCACATCATCCGCTGACGTTGTACCATCGATAAACAAAGTCGTCTGATCGATCTCACTGTTCAAATTGGGGCTCTGCAATGTCCCCTGTAACATTTCAATGGTTGTCCCCTGAGGATCCTTAGAAACCAAAGCACTGAACGAGGGCACGTCAGTCGCCGCCATTTTGATCGGATCTTTTGAGACATATCGGTCTTTATGATACCGCCCCGCCTCAGGAGCGTCACCCTCAACGGTATATTTGGTTTCGCCTGCCTGATTGCGTGCTATCTGATTCTTCGGATTGCTGTAATCTGGCGTAGTGCCAGCTGGCGTCACCTGCACACCATATGACATCATAGCATCCATATTCATGGGAACGCGCGTATATTGATTGGTTAAACCATCACTTGTCTCACTCCAGGTATTTTCCTGCCGATCAGATAAGTTTGGCACTCCCGCCCCGCCTGATGCGACACTTTCGACATCATTCTGAACCGGAATAACAGGTTGAAGTTCGGTTTTGCCCAATTTTTCAACAGAAAATTCTTTCGACATCGCTGCACTCCTTATGTTGTTCGTTTATATCTCTTCAGTTCAGTCAATCTTGCATTCAAATTCCAAGAGAAACGCTCTATCCGGTTTTATTTTATCACATTTTGCGCGCAATTCAAAACAAAAGCCTGGCAAAACGACTGCTCGCCATTACTACTCAGCCGCCTTTCTTTTTATTTTAACAAACGGATTTGTTCGCATCTAACGATGCTCAATTTGTCAATGCGTAATTCGGAATTAACGTTGCATTCTTAAGAAATTACCTAAAGAATGGAATAATTTCTGCTTAAGCAACGGCTTATAGCAATATACGTCTCAATTCCGCATTCCGCATTCCGCATTCCGAATTCCGCATTCCGCATTCCGAATTCCGCATTCCGCATTCCGAATTCCGCATTCCGAATTCCGAATTCTGAATTGGAATCGCGAAGGCCGTTAGGCCTGAGCAAATCCGTTTGTAAAAACAAAACCAGCCCCCGGCTGAACAGTTACTGCTCGCCCTTCGGGGTCCAAGACTGAGTCGTTGCGCATATCGAGCTTAAAAAAATCTCATGGCATTTGTTGAGCCAAAATAGTAGCTTCCGACCAACTGTTACGGGACGTCATCCCAAACAGAACACGGAATACATTCTTTCATCATGATAAACACGGGGTAATATGAACATTAGCAGCGAAATCTTTTATGTTGGCGTCAATGACCATAAGATCGATCTGTTCGAGGGACAGTACAAAGTACCCAATGGCATGTCGTACAATTCGTATGTCATACTGGACAAAAAGATTGCTGTCATGGACACGGTTGACAGACATTTTACCAAAGAATGGCTCGACAAGGTTCATGCCGCACTGAACGGACGCCAGCCAGATTACCTCATTGTACAGCACATGGAGCCCGATCATTCGGCCAATATCGCGGCTTTCCTCGACAAATATCCCTCAGCAACGGTCGTCGCTTCGGCCAAAGCCTTCCCGATGATGAAGAATTTCTTCGGCAAAGATTACGCTGATCGCCGCATCATTGTTGGCGAAGGTGACACGCTGGAACTTGGCGAGCATACGCTCACGTTTGTCACGGCACCGATGGTACACTGGCCAGAAGTCATCGTCACTTACGACTCGAAAGACAAAATTCTATTTTCGGCGGATGGTTTTGGCAAATTCGGCGCCCTTGATGTCAACGAACCCTGGGCCGACGAAGCCCGCCGTTATTACATTGGCATTGTCGGTAAATATGGTGCACAGGTCCAGGCTCTGCTCAAAAAAGCGGCTGCCCTCGATATACAAAAGATTTGTCCGCTCCATGGGCCAGTACTCGACGCCAATCTCGGTGAATATATCAAATACTATCAGAATTGGTCATCCTATACACCCGAAGAAGAAGGCATCGTCATTGCCTATACCTCGGTTTATGGACATACCAAAGCGGCTGTCGAAAAACTCGCCGATGCGATTCGCAGAGCGGGATGCCCCAAAGTGATTGTGCACGACCTCGCACGCAGTGACCAATCACAAGCCGTGGCCGATGCCTTTAAATATAATAAGATCATACTGGCAACGACGACCTACAATGCGGATATATTTCCCTTTATGAAGGAATATATTCACCATCTGCTCGACTGCAATTTCCAGAATCGCAAGGTGGCTCTGATCGAAAATGGCTCCTGGGCACCACTCGCTGCAAAAACAATGCGCGGTATGTTCGAAAAGAGCAAAAATATTACATTTGCCGAAACGACCGTACAAATTAAGTCTGCACTCGACGAAAACAGCTCAGCCCAGCTGGATGCGCTCGTCAGTGAACTGTGCGAGGAATATATTGCACAAAAAGAAGATACGGCCAACAAGAATGATCTCACCGCGCTCTTCCGCATCGGCTATGGACTTTATGTCGTGACGAGCAACGACGGCAAACGCGACAATGGACTCATCGTCAATACGGTCACGCAGGTCACCAATACCCCAAACCGCATTGCCGTTACGATCAATAAATCGAATTATTCTCATGATATTATTAAAACAACAGGCATCATGAACGTCAATTGCCTGTCGATCGAAGCGCCGTTCTCCGTCTTCGAGAATTTCGGCTTCCAGAGCGGTCGCAACGCCGATAAATTTGCCGGCTGGGAGCTATTGCGCGCCGACAACGGACTCGCCTTTTTGCCCAAATATATCAATGCCATGATGTCACTCAAGGTTGTACAATATGTCGATCTCGACACGCATGGCATGTTCATCTGCGAAATCACCGAAGCTCGCACCTTTAGCCAAATCGAAACGATGACCTATTCGTATTATCAGGCCAACGTCAAACCCAAACCGAAGCCCGAAGGCAAAAAAGGCTTTGTCTGCAAAGTTTGCGGCTGGATATACGAAGGCGACACGCTCCCCGACGATATCATCTGCCCGCTGTGCAAACATGGTGCCGCCGATTTTGATCCGCTTAAATAATATTATCGTTATTCTTTGATGGCGCGGCTATGGGCTTGCAGCCCATACGCCTTGCGCGCGCGAGCTATTGGCTGTTAGCCAATACGCCCGCGCACCGCTGCTATCGCTCAGCGATACGCAGCGGTTTTCTATGATGATTATTAGAATTTGCACACCTCATTATAGCCATCAATATCAAAACTTGCACGCTGCCCCGATTCCATAAAAACAGGCAATTCGACGGTCAGTTTTTTAGCCGTCTTGAGTTTGGATATAATCTTTGACACCGAGTGCAAAAATATCGTATCTGAGGAACCATCCGCAGCTTCGCCATAACCAACGCTCATAGGAGAGTCTTCATCAAATTTCAATCTTACTTTATTGCTGTCACCGATATGTCCGAAAACAACACCTTCTGCTATAATAAGGATATCGGTTTCTTTTTTACCTCGTTGCCTTACCAATAAACGAGGCTTTTCTGATAATATTACCCCTTCGATTGAATTGTTTGCTGTAATTGAACAGTATTTGGATTCTCTGCCATCGAAATCGTCTTTGCTTTCTGAGTATTTCCATCCATACTTTATAACAGCTGTCCCCTGTTCTCCAGGCGCAGTCCCTGCCGACGAAGTGCTAACATCTGAGCCACCGGAATCCGTCTGAGCAATACAAAAGGGAATAAAGCACAGCAGAATAAACACCAAAAATATCAATAGAAATATTTTGGCACATCCTGCGGTCTGTTTTGCCTGGCAATGCGGGCACTTGATCGCCTTGGCATCAATTTCTTCCTTACATGCTTTGCATAGTTTGGTTTTTCGCATATTTTGTCCCTCCTAAAAAATAGATCTATCCTCCTCAGCCCAAAGCGTTCGCTTCGTACTGAACTATTTTCGCCATTTATTGTTATGGACCTATATAATGAGACTTCAGATAGCCAAGATTGATATCCACAACAATAAAGTCACTTAATGTATTCAAAGCCAAATATTATTGATTTCTATGATTAGCTATCACTTTCCAGACTCCGATCACTCTCTGTTGTATCTTCATTATTTTCTGTCAAATTGGCTAGTGATTTACACAAAAGATCCATGGCAACAGAAAGTTCCTTTAATGTCGAATTGATACAACTCTCAAGTATATTTTTTTCTTCGGCTGGATTACGGCCGACTCTCGAAAAATGCTCATCTGCATACTGTTTTGAACAATACATACCCCGTTCGATAGCGATAACCTGATTCTTTCTGCATAGTGTGCGAACATCGCGTCTGACAACTTCCGCGTCGGTGTCAAAATGTTTAAAAATTTCGTAAAGTGTTTTTAATGGAAATACTTTGGGAATCATATTAAACACATAATGAACTTTTTCAGCATTGATGGCTTTTCCGGTTTTTTTATCCTTTCGCAGCGAATCCATATTATTTTGGAGTAACTGAATTGCCTTTTGAATATCAGCATCATCGGCGATGGTATCATTGCTTGGAGGAATGGAGAATGTGTTTGGAATATATATGTATTCATCAGGATTTGTACCGTTTCGAAATGCTTTCTGAATACGCCGGAGATTTCGATGGATGGTGTTGTCAAGTAATTGAACAAACTGCACTTGATCTTCGTATTCTTTGTCTGTGATAATATAGTCATTCACATCAATATCACGCGTCTTTATCATCAAGAGTTCATGCAAATAACCATAACATGCATCCAGTGAAGCTTTCTCGTCTTCGTAGCACTGCCTGATGGTATCGAATGGTTCGATGCTGACCATCCCTTTGAGATCGTCGCAGCAATAAGCGAACATGCGCATTAAAAGACCATCGATCTGTGCCTCGGTCATTTGGATTGCACAAAACCATGTCCCTTTGCCAGTCGTTTTGTCATGCACACCGGAATAACTACACAAACATGCCTCTTTACTGCATACAGCAGCATGCAGTGTAAACGGCCCAACCGCACGATCATCCCGATCATGCACCGATGCTACAACAATGACCGACCGCTGGATCAATTCCTTTAATGCTGCATATAACTCAATATCATTGACCCCATAAATATATTGAAAGACTTTTCGAAAATCGAGAAAAGCAATATTGACCTCAGAAGTGATAAACAGGGCTATGTGATCGACGAGCGACCCCTTGGCAAAAGCATAACAGACGGACAAGCCGCGCAATCTCCCTAGCATCCCTTCGTCCGTCCAGAATCGCCGTCCATATTCAGACTCAAGCTCGCGCCTCGCATCCCAGTCGTCCGGACGCTTAGCACCATGCGATGATTTATTCGAAGATAACTCACGATAGCCTATGAACCTGTTATCGCAGAACGTCCAGGCAATGGATTCGGGAATATACTTTGAATGTGCTGTGACATCGGCCACCACATTCGGAGCCATGGATTGGATACACAATTCGACAAGACTATTTGCGCCTTTCACCATTGTTCTGGTTATGTATCTGCCTCTCTTGCCTCGCACCATTTTGCCCTCCAATTTGTCCGACGTCGCTCATCGCGACAATGATATTTTAAATAATCACTCTCCCTCCATTCTGCAAACATGATCTTTCAGCTGATCTTTTGCATTTTTGATCACAGCGTAAATCCTAATGATTTGAACTTTTTTAAAATATAACACTCCAAATCACAGTTCAAACCACAGGAACTGCTTCCCATTTTTCGTAACGATTCAACCGTTGGCTGTTTTCCGGATCTGTTTAAACGAGGGTGGATTGAAGATCAAAAATGTCCCTTCCTCAATCCACAGTAACAAGGGAATATTAAATATATTTCCCGGCTAATATATCAAAATAGTTGCCATTTTCGATCCAATCAATCAACTCAAGTACGCGCCATGCAATGAGCGGATGAGACTGCTGACGTATAAAGATCGAAGACACAAAGGAATCGAGCAATTGAGAATCCTGTTGTTTAAGCTGGCAAGCCTGTTCCACAAAGGCAGCAAGAGATAAATTCGTGCGCGAATACACGCCGGGATCATTCCCGGCCGCCATTTTCATCATGCAATTTAGAGCCGTCGTCATATTGCGGCAGGCAAGCAACCCTGCGCGATCTGCAGTCAGTTCAGAGCAGCGAATCCACTTGAGCAAAGCGAGTTGAATTGGCAAAGAAATATATCGAGCAATTTCGGGAATTGCCGTCAGTCCGCCAGAGAGAAGAAGTTCAAAAAGCAGTCTGGAGATCAAGTGCTCGGACATCAGGTGACCGAGTTCGTGCCCAGTTACAAAAATGAGCTCATCATCTGTGAGATGATTGAGCAGAGCTGTGCTGAAGCACAAAATGGCCTTATCGCCGCCACTCGTAAAAGCATTCGAAAAGGGGATAGATGTAAAAAATATATTTAAATTGAATTTACAATCCAGACGTGAGGCCGCAGTATTCGCAATCTGCATGAGTTCGGGAAATTGATTGGGGCCGCAGTGAATGGCATTCGCCGAGAGATTGTAAAATAATGCACGCTCATTAAAATGCTTAAACAGCATTTTTATCAGGATCGAAGCTCCAGGAATTGCGCGAAGCGTGCGCAGTGTGCTCGCATCCAGTGGATGTTCGAAAGAGCGCGAAGACAAGGCAAGCAAAGGTTCATCAGATGCCAGAAAAAGTGCCTGTTTGCATTGTGCACAGATGAATTTTTCTGGTTCAATGATCGCCCTCGAAACGAGCACGCGATTCTTTGCACGGCAATGTCTGCAAATAACTTCGTGCTTTGGCGAAGGATGTTCATCATTCCAGATCATGCCTGTCCAAGCTGTATCAGCCATACCATCCCCCTTTTAATCGAGAATTTCAGCATCGTAGACGATATCATCGGAGTTATCCGACGCATTTTCAATGGGCAGATGGCGGCGAAGCCACCAGGCATCAAGACATACCAGGCCACTGCGTTTCGTCATAACTTTGTTGACAGAAGCTCCGACGGCAATCCCCAAAAATGGAACCGCCTTCATCATGCCTCTGGAGAGATTGACCAAAAGTATCGCAGTAATATTTTTGATCACAAGTTTGCTCAATTCCCGCACAGAATAATCCACAGCCGCTGATTTAATAATATTGTGAGATTGCGAATTATTATTTTGTGAAAGAATTTCACGGGATGAAGCCGTCGCGAGATAATACGCCAACTGTCGATTGCGGTCTTCATCGATGTTCAAACCCGTCAAATGACAAAGGCAGAGAGACATTTCTATTTCGAATTTTAACATCAATACGATATCTACTGCGGAAGAGCCAACCAAAGAAATGACGGAACCAATCCCGGGAATCATGGATGGCAGACCGGTCACGCCCCCGGTAATACCGGCCCGATCGGAATAGTGCGTGATAATGCGCTTTCCGGCTTCCATAAACAGGTCTTTTTCTGTCTCACAATCCTCATCGACTTCGATCAGTGCCCGACGCTTATACTTGTTACATACAGACCGAATTTTGTCATTACTGTCGAGTATTTTGTTGACTGCAGAAAGTACTTTTGTCGCTTTGTCCTCGAGGTCTGCAGAAAAGGACGATTCATTTTCGGAAGTGTCATTGCCGTTCTGAGACGCTTCCTTATCACAAGCGGTTTCATCGTTAAAGCTGCGATTCTGGGGCCCAATTTCATCATTTTCAAGCATACTAAACTCCTTTTTATATCATCTCATTTATTATTATGAATATAAAACCCAACGCTCGATTTGGCTGCGGAGGCTGCAACAATGCCAATTGTATCTCCATTCTTTGCCATTTCTATAGCCATAACAATAATAGATGATAGGATCCTCTTTTGTGTATATACAACGTATTCGGTTGTTCATCTCGTATGCGCGAATAATCATATAGATTCATGCCGATGTAAACAACGTGACGCTGTCCTTTTGCCCCCAACAGCTATCCATACAACCAATAGCGACAAGGGACACCGAGCCCACGATTTGCATCCAAATCGTCATGACGAACCTGCTCGTATTCACACAATACCCGATTAAAGGACTCCATAAGCGGATTGCTGGCTTTGTGATTGATTGCTCACGACGCCAGTCTCCAGTCCACTCCCTCATCATGAATCTTATTGCTGATAGGTATATTTCGCATCTACCTTGAGCATGGAATCAAGCTGTTTAGCCTGTTCAGGATAACGATTGGCAAAGTCAATGAGCAATGAGATGAGTGAATTGAGTGAGGGTGTAATCTTGCGTTGAACGGTTTCCCGATAAACTTCGGCCTCGTTGGATTTCATTTCAGTGAGTTTAGCTTCGAAAGCCTTGGAGGCATTGCGCATGCTCTTTTCATTTTCTTTGAGGTAGGCGGAGAACTTTTCGAGCAGAACATCGGGATTATCGAGGTTTTGTGCAACAATATCGCCCATGGTAGAGAAATATTTGGCGATGATATCGCCGGGATCATTTGAATCCGCCTGTGCCGGCGCAGGAGCAGGAGCAGGCGCGGCTTCTGGGGCAGGTGCTGCAGCTTCAGGAGCGGGATCCTGAGCGAAAGCGGACGTAGAAAAGAACATTCCCATTGTGAGAGCGACAGCAAAAAGTCTCTTCATATTTCTAATCCTTTGTAAAACAGGCTTAAACTTTGGCATGCGTTTGGGGCGTTGCGGGGTGGAACCCCGCATCGGGGGTAGGCGCGTATTGCCTTTTGTAGAGCCGTTCCATGGAACGGCTCTACAAAAGGCAATAGCGACGTAGGGGGCTCGGCCCCCTCACCACTATAACACTAATAGGAGATTTTGCTAAAGAATAGAGGGTGTTTATTTTTAATTAGCAGTGAGCAGTGAGCAATTGGACTGCAAAACTAAGGGATGTCTCTAAAGCTAAAAATACTCCATTCTTTAGGAATAAACTTGAGAATGCCTCAATTGCTAATTGCTAACTGGCTAACAGCACATTGCTCATTGAATCAATACTCGTAGTCGGAGCCAGGTATCGGCACGCCCTCGGGGATATCCATGAGCGGGAGGTCCTGAGAGACGAGCGGCTGGTGTAAGCGGCGATATTCTTCATCTGTGAGTGGCGGCAGACCCTTTTCGATGCGCAGAGCATTTGTGAGCGGCTTCGGTAGATTGTCATTCATGAGCATTCCGAGTTCGCGGCATTCGGCGATGGTTGCTTCGGTGAGTTGCTGCAGACCGATTTCGGTGTTATCACGTTTGGCGTAGAATGCGGCTTTGAGCACGGCCTGTTTGATGTGACCGCCGCTGATTTCGAAGTGTTCGCCCAGCAGATCGTAGGGGATGCCGGGTTTTACGGGGGCATGTTTTGGGATGAGCGATTCGAAGAGGCGTCCGCGCGTGGGGCCGTCGGGCATTGGGAAATAGATTCTGTAACGGATACGTCGTTTAAAGGCGTCGTCGAGGTTAGCTTCGATATTGGTGGTCAGGACGGTGACGCCTTCGAAATTTTCCATACGTTGCAGGAGGTAGGCGACTTCGAGGTTTGCATAGCGGTCGTTCGTCGATTTGACCGAGGTACGTTTGGCAAAGAGGGAGTCCGCCTCGTCGAAGAGCAACATGACGCGCCCGCGTTCGGCTTCGTCAAAGACGCGTGCGAGGTTCTTTTCGGTTTCGCCGACATATCGATTCATGATGCGTGAAAGATCGACGCGGAAGAGATCGAGCCCGAGGTAATTGGCGATGATGCTGGCGGCCATGGTTTTACCGGTGCCAGGCGGTCCATAAAAGAGTACGCTTAGGCCGCGTCCATACGGAAAGCGCTCGCCAAATCCCCAATCGGTGTAAATTGTATCGTGGGCATCGGCATAGAGGAGGACTTCGTCGAATTTGACGCGTTCGGCTTCGGGCAGAATGAGCTGTTCGGGTTTGAATGTCGAAGGCGGCACGAGATCGGCGAGATCGCTGAGTTTATGGGCAAAATAGGTACGGCAGGCTTTATCGAGATCGTTGAGGTCGATGCGCTTTCGGCGAGCGACGATGCTCAGGCGGCGTGCTTCGCCTGCGGCCTGACGAATTTGTGGTTCGGACATCTCGTAACGGCGCGAAATTGCATCAATCGCTTCATTCGTGGGGCAACGCTTATCATTCGAAAGAACTTCCTGCCAAAGTTCAAAGCGATGTTCCTGGCTCGGGAGTGGAATCGCGACTTGAGGCCAACCGGTTGTGAGCTGTACCATCCATAGGGTCATGTCTTCGACGCCAGCGAGGAACTGTTCATGATGGAAATAGGATTCGAGCACGATTTGCTGAGAACCGGAAATGAATTCAGGCAGTCTTGCACAGCGGAAATAAACGAAATCGTTACCCAATCTTGCTTCGCGGAATAGATCGGCAAGCCGCATTTGAAGCGTTTCGGCATCGAGTGTGAGCAAACTCGGGAGATCAGCACTGAGAAGATTGCGTCCCAAAAGTGTGGCCACGGCATTTGCGGTTTTTTCTTTTCCTGCGCCAGACGGTCCGACCAAAACCGCCGGCAATGTCTGTGTTCGGATGATCTGCAGAATGGCGGTCTGGCAATACTGTGGCAGATGGAGTTTGCCGAGATCGATGGTATCGCAGGTACGATAGGCATAGGCAGAGAGCCCTTCATCGACGGGGACATTGTGTTCGTTTGGATTTTTGAGGAATTCGAGTACCCGGTCGGCGACGATCACTTTTCGGTTGGCGAGATTTCGATCGAAGCCATCCTGAGGATGGAGGCGTTTTTCGACCGAAATGAGGCAATGGTGGCGCAAGGGGGCATTGTAGGAGAGGCGTGCGAGGTATTTATCGAATTTGTCCTGATTCTGATTGGCGAGAATGCGGCATATCACGCCGATGGTAGCGACTTCGAGGGCATGATCGCCGACAGCGAACCCACATAGTTCGCACAAAGCCGGGTTAATCGCCATCCCCGTGAGCATAGCCAGGATCTCGACATCTTCGAGTGAAAGCATAAACCGCGTATAGAGTTCAGCCATCCCGATAAAGTTGGTATCGGGATTCTCAACCCATCGGCGAACAAAGCTACGCAGACCGTCTTCGTAATTGGGCAGCCCATTAAAGAGCGTTTCATCGGCCTGTCTGAGTGCTTTAGCCGCTTCGACCGCAGAAATACCAAAGGTAACTGCGGCTGTTTCGTCGTCCAGTTTTTTGCTGGCAGTCTCAAGATAGATGCGAATTTTGAGCTGCCCAAAAGCAAGGATGGAAGTGAGATCCTGAGTGATGAGTTCTTCGGACATCGTTTTTTATTCGCAATGCGCAATGCACAATGCACAATTGGAGAGAAAATAAAGCAACTATTCAGCCGGGGCTCTGCCCCGGACCCCGCCAAGGGCATGATGCCCTTGGAACCCGCAATATTATTTATGAATACTAAACGCCTTCGCATACTGGTGCGAAATGGGGCCCCTCCCCCATTCCGAACAATTCCTTAACGTTTTCGTATGTTTTACGCATTTGATTACACATTCCCGGACTAAAGTCAACTGAACTCAATGCATCATACGCAATTATGAATGCTTAATGCACCATGGATTATCTGTACCCAAACACCCTTTTGAAGCAAGAATTCCCCCAATTCTTTAGCAATGACTTAATGAATATTTGGATCATTGCGCACGGCTAATTGCTAATTTTCAATTCTCCGCGCCAGATCTTGCCATCGGCTGTTTCATAGGCAATTTCTTTTGCATCTTTGCTCAAAGTTGCATTGAGTCGGATTTCACTTTTGGGATTGGCGATCACCCGATAGGATTTGAGTTGCAGATCGAGCAGAATCAGATCCCCGCGGGTATAGTCGTGACCATTGTCGCTCGTATTGGCATAGATGAGGTAGCGTCCGTCTGGTGAGAATGTTGGTACAGAGCCATGGGCACCGATATAAACGACGGCATTTGCTTCGATATCGAAGAGAAAAATGCCGCTGCTGAGGCTGCTGTACACGACGAATTTTTCATCCGGTGAGAGTATCGGAGCGAAATAACGCCCCATTGCCGGATCAGAAATGGCCTGCAATGTCTGGGTTTTCTTGGATTCGAGAATAATGACATCCTCTTGATCATAGACGATATAATCAGAATCTGTCAGAGGTTTGCGTTCCCTAAGTTTGAGTTCTTTTGAGGAACGGTCGAATTTGAGTTTGGCACCATCCTTAAAAAAAGGTTTTGCACGATCCCGGACAGAAAAATTCTGATTATCATCCCAGGAAATAAAATCAGAAACATCGAAGCTTCGGATGCGTTCCTTGATTTTCCCGGTATCCTCGGCCCATTCATGCAGGACATTGGGTTCGCCCGGCAAACCGCGTTCAAAGAGCACCACGTGTTTACCATCCGGTGCGATCGAAGGTTTGGTGAATTTTTCTGCGATTTGGGTCGAATTCTGCACAGGGAGATTGGCAAGATAACTCAGATGCCATAATTGTTCTGCATCCAATTTAACGAGTTGCCCGTCCTTGGGAGGAAGAGCAAATGCGGATGCAGCAAATATCAGGCATCCAGCAGCACAGGCAATTGAGAGAAGGCATTTTTTGAGGTTCATTTTACTTCATCTCCTTTTGATTGCGGCGACGAATCCCGATAAGTGAAAGCAAGCCAATGACAGAAGACAGCAAAGCTAACGGAATGCTGGAAGACTGATGCAAAGGCAAAGAGGAACAGTCTTCGTCTACCAAATTGGCGCTGGCCGCAGGCACATCTATCTCTTCCGGCTCGTTACCTGTACTGGATTTTTTCATGGTAAGCGCAATAGGACAATAGGAAGACTCGCCTGCGATAACTTTGCATGTCACAGTATTTGAATAGTAACCGTCTTTATCCGCCGTCACAAGATAGGCAACAGGCGGAAGCCCCTCCACACTCCATTTTCCATTGGAATCACAGGACAC